>Ga0114962_10000700_pt1 | contig 29439 bp, 12 predicted proteins | sample C_130820_MF_Meta_FD_87017 | JGI IMG/M metagenome (GOLD analysis project Ga0114962, IMG submission 87017) | Freshwater microbial communities from Lake Croche, Canada to study carbon cycling - C_130820_MF_MetaG | ecosystem: Environmental > Aquatic > Freshwater > Lake | place: Lake Croche, Canada...
CAGGCTTTGTGTGCGGCATCGCTACCTTTAACTCCGTGTACACGCTTTGCCCAGGGAAATATTTCCAATAACTTAGCATAGTTTTTTTCAGCATTAGGTTCATCGTAGCTGAGGAATATAATATCTTGTTCAATAATTTTAATCATAAATGTTTAATCCGTAGGACTTAAATGTAAAGCGTGTCGCTAACTCTATTTTAGATAAATCACATTCAATTTCTGTTGAAAATGGTACTGTAACTGTATCTGCAACTAAATCAGCAATACTAATAATTATAGTTTTATAAAGAAGATTGAAATTTTCTTTTGATACTACAAAAAACAATATTTTGTCAGATGAATCATCAACCTTATATTCATCCGAAATTGAAAAGCTCCAGCATTTGTCTTTTAAATTCCAGTCTACTATCAATTCTGTTTTTTTCTTAGGCTTTTCGTTAATTAAGAAAAATATACTATTTGACGGTGCGGCAACTACTTCATTATACAGCACAAGGCTTTTTTTACTTACAGTGTAATTATGAAAATCTTTTGCGCCAGTCATAAATTCTAAAAACTCATTGGGTGTAATTTCAACACTATCTTCAGATGATTTATGATTTGCAATACCGTAAACTCTTTTATTATCTACATTATAATGTGCATAGAATTTTTGAACTTTAGACATTTGCTAAGTTCTCCAATTTTTTTAGTATAGATTTAGTAATGAAGTCCTTTTCAACATAGTGGAACAATTTATGTTGACGTATGTTAGCAACTTCGAGATAGCCGTTACTGTTTAAATTAACTGGCACAGTATTGCTCCAACTGGCTGCTCCTGAAGACCACCCCTGGAGTGGAACTTTCATATGTATGAATTCAAGCGGACTATTTTTATCTAGAGCTATCTCTGTTAATCCCATCATGTCAACTGTGATAGCCGCTGTTAAATCCATGCTTAACCATTTTTGATATTCTTTTACAGCAAAATGATCATAACTCCATTCCCAGTTATTACATACAAATTCTAATACTTTATAAAAATCATACGCTGGTTGAGTTTTTTTAAAATAGTGTAATCCGAAATACACGTTAGGTAAGTTATTAGCAATAAATGCACGGCGGTGGACTGTGTCGTATACTTCTTCTAATTTATAATTCCTAATTCTAGAGCAAAATTTAATATCGTAGTTGCTACAATATGTCCACCATCCACTAATATCCTCTAGTAGCAACATATCAACATCGAGTACTATAGTTTCATCATATGGTGTAGCATGAAATATTTTCCAACGATTTTCAACTTTCCAATCTGTATCAGAGGCATCGTCATTAAATGGAATAGGAATAATTTGATCAAATATCTTTTGATATTTTTTTGGTACTGGATCGTTAGTTATTAGACTGATAGAATTATTCTCGTGTTGACTTGCCTTAATACTTAACGCTAGTGCATATGCCTGAGTAATATAGTCAACTGTTTTATTATTTTGGGCGAGGACGACGAAACCTTTAGACACCGTTGCCCCCGTCAATAAATCTTAAAAGACTATATTTGTTCATAACATGTACATCGAGACCTGATGTTTTTGCTACTAAGTACTCACCAGGATAATTTTTCTTTTCAACTAAAAACTGCATATTGTTATCATTAGCAGTAACTAGTATATCAGTATCAGCTGAATAAGTCATTTTTCCAGGTAATTCTGTAGAAAAGCTATTTGTAGTATTTCCCGACATAATATGTATAGCGATACTGAAAGCAAAATCATTTCTAAATAGAGCAGAATCAATAGTGTATAGTGTCCGATAATATACCCAATTAGCTTTAATATAATCTATCAGATCAAAGAATACTGCTGTTAATGGTGTTTTTTGAAATATAAAAACTGTAGCCCAGAAAAAAGGAATACTATATTGATTTATAGTTTTAAACTCGACCGGATCTCTTCCCAAGGCAAGATCAAAACTATGTTGATAGATTTGAAAATCATGATCAAGATCTAAAGCAGATTTTAATACATTAGAATTTAATATATAATCGCTATCTAACACTAGTGTTTTATCATACGGTGTTAAATTGTATACTTGATTTCTTGAAAGATTTTTCCAATCTAATACCTTAGATGATAACTTGCCGTCATTAAATTTCTTAGTCTGTCTTGACGTATCTTTAGGGAGGGAAATTATTTGATCAAAATTATGATCAGGAAAATTCGACTGTAACCACTTACTACTATCAGTAATGATACTAACCGGAATATCTAAATGTTGTTTTACTCGCAAGGCAGCAAAGTTTGCTAACTTAACATAGTCAATGCCGCCGTTATTTTGAGCAAATATTACTGCGCCGACGGTCATAGATTAACTATGTCCTCAACTTTTCTTTTGTTTTTTATTTCTGCGTATTTTGCAGAATAGTCGTTTGTAGATTCAAAGTATATTAGCATAATGTCATCGAAGAATTGCTGAACATCATTAATAACTATTGGAAGATTATTACTATCAACGAACGGAACATCAGATGTATAACCGAGATCAATAACTGACTTAGTAAAGGTAATTAGTTCTTGTGATACTTTAAATGTTGCACCATTAGTATAGTAAACTAATTTTTGGCTATATTCTTCTAGCAGAATTCTTTTCTGATTAGACAGGGTTGCCATATAATTGGCAACTGAAAAGGCTTTTTGAATTTTTTCGTCCATTGATAATCTCACGAGTAATGTATAAAGTATACACTACTTTAATTATCAAGTCAACGATTTAGGAGTTTAATTTTAGAGCGTAGTTTGAGTCGAAACTACAGGCACAGGTACTGTTACGTTAGTATTAGCTGTAGGATATCTTGCTTTAACAAAACTAAACAATGCGCCAGTTACTGATTCGTCAATACCAAAAGTTGGACTATGACCTGTGACTGTTGCCAAGTCATTGTACAGTACTCTAAATGTCAATGCACCATTAGAGGCGGCGCTTGCATAGATTCGCCATTCGTTTGGAGTATATAAGTCTGCTCCTACCCCGAGGGCGTTTACATACTGTAGGAATTCTCTGCCAACGTTATCACCGGATATTAGGTTATAAAATCCATATGTTCCACCACCTGCAATCGTACCGTTCGTGTTAGATTTAGTAGTGTCATTGGCATTAAAACTAATAGTACCTGAATTATTTAAGAGTTGATTCCAAGAATAGTTTTTTGAACCGGCGACACCAGCGCCAGTTTTGTCTAAGTTATCCCAGCGGGCGGCACTAAATTGAATTGCTCCGCCAGAGTTGAAGAAAAATCTTGCAACATCCAAACTAGATAACCCAGCAGTAACTTGTGAAGCTGTTGGGGGGAATGTTACTGTTATAGTATGACTAACTGTTGTATTCCAAGTTGCAGTTCTGATACCGTTGGCTGTTGAACCTGTTGGATTTAATATATCAAATGTAGACATCTGATTAATATCGTATAGCATTTTATCGGTAGCGCAGGCATTAGCCATTGTTAACATAGCTAATCGATCTGCTTCTTTGATCTGGACGCTAGATGTTGGGATCTTTAAACATGAACCGGCTACATACCCAGGATCATACGGGCCAAGATCTTGAATGGTAGTACCATTTTGATGTTGGCGGCATGCGACAATATCTAATCGTAAATTTGTCCATTGAGTTGATGTGATTTTACTATTCTGTACAACACCAACGGATGAGCTTTGGACTGACTGTCCGTACCCAGAGGTACTAGACCCTGTTCCTAAAATCGGAGCGATTACGGATTGAATTGCAATATATTCGGCAGCTTCAATTTTATTACCTACACCAGCAGTCATAATTATCCTCTTTTTACGTTCAGTTTATTTATAGTTATAAAACTATACATTCAATAAGTTTGATTCCAGAATCATCGCTAGATTCCAATGCGATTGCAAATAGTACATCTGAATTACTATAATCATTCGCTATTGAAATAGCAGTGCCAGCTGTAAATGCTCTCATTCGGTCGCCTTTAGCAACTGGTCCAAACACTTTAACTGGAACACGGCCTTTAAGTGCGATGTATGTGCCACCTACTAGATCTTTATTCATCATAAACGCTGGTTTATCACTGACTACGCCGATTGCACGACTGTTAGTTTGGCAAGCAGTAACTTCTTTCTCACCGCCAACTGCTACTACTGTACCAACAGGATATTCTGCATCAGCTAAGTATTTTTCTGCTAAGTCAGCATATTGTGCCGCCGTAGCCGTACCGCTGAATAAGTTGGCAGCAATATTTTGGTTACTATCTCTAGCAACAATGGTGCTAGCTGCCGATGCAGTACTAGCAGAAACAAAACTGCTTCCTAATAATAGTGTATTAGCTTTTTCTGAAATTCCAGTGAAGTTTGCTCCGTAAATTGTTACAAACTTTACCGTAGCAGAACCAATATTCGATGTAGCATCTTGTCCTGGGAGAATATCTGCGCCGGCTAATGTCATCGGCTTATATACTGCCGCAGTAGAAGCGTTTCTTGTTCTAAACTGTATTTGTTCGTTTGATTGATTTTCAATAATCGGAGTTAAGCTACCTTCATTAAATACATGCAATCTTGCTACAGAACTACCAACAGTATATCCTACATCAGCAAAATTAACTAATGCTGTAAATCCTGCATTGGCAGATTTTACAAAATCAGCGGCAGCAAATCCGCCTAACCTATCCGAGTTAGTTGATGTTCCCCAGAACCTAGTAGCATCTGTAGTCTGGCCTGGTTGTGAATCATTAGCTGTAGAAGCAAGTGTTATACCTCTGCGTATGGTACTAAAATTAGAAGCAACTAATGAAGCTTCAGTTGTCGGATCTAATGGAAAACTATCGGCAGCACTAACTGTAAATATTGTAGCATTGTTACTTAATGCTTCAACGATAGGATAAGTGGTTCCGCTGAGTGATCGAACAGTTCTCGATCTAACTTGCGTAGTTGAATATCCAGCGGCAACTTGCGGTCCGACTAGTGTAAAGTCACTACCGTTCCATGCATTAAGTTGATTATTAATAGTATCAAACCAAAAATCGCCAATTGTTAAGCCTGTTGGGCGGGTTGATCCAGTTTCTGCGCCGCCTGTTGTGCGGAATTTATTACCGTCAAAGAATTTTAACTTGCTGTTGGCGCTGTCAAACCAAATTTGGCCTGAAAGTGGTTTAGGTGGTTGGGTAGTATTAGCGAAGTTTTCTAGCAAATATACAAAATTTTCATTCTGTACGCCGCCGTAACCAGCATAATTTTTACCGATTAATTTAAGATCAAGGGTAGCGTCAACAGTGCCGTCGGCTACTACTGTAATTTGTGTACCGTTATATCTATTTATGGTGTATGACATCTGACTCGTTTCCTTATTCTTATATATTTATGCTGTTTTATCTTAAATTTCTAATAGCTTACAGGTCATTCTGATAAACCCAGACACCTGATTGCATTGTAAACTTTCTAATTGCTGTGCCGGCACCGTCTGTGCAAACTGCTCTACAGATAGAACTATCTAACCATTCGGTATTCGGGAACAATTTAGCTAGATATGTTATTGCAATTTGAGCGTTAGTTAGGCCAGTTGTCGTTAAACTTATGGCTACAGATCGTGTTTTTACCTGGGTATCTACATAATTCTTAGTTGCGGCGTCTTGTGCAGAAGCAGGATCGGCTACATTGCTTATTTTAGAGCTACTTGCGCTGATAATGCCTGCGCCCTTGGGATCTAAAACTATATTTCCGTCTGTAAATGCCGGTGTGCTATTCGCTAATGTTACGTTACCGCTTAGATCAGCAGTTATTGATAAGTTAGTTACGTTTAAAGATGTTAATGTTCCTACACTAGTCAGGCTTGAATTTGTAATCCCAGCACCTAATGTATTTGTATCTAACACTGTAGTACCGTTAATTTTGTATGCTCTACCAGATACTAAATTTATATGCTCAGAACTACTCCAATATGCCCCTACATTTGTCCAGATAAATGTCTTATCTGTTGTACCTTTAAGTGTAAATCCGCCGCCGTCTGCGTATATGTCTGATGCACCTATAGTAATATCAGTTAAAGTTCCTATTACAGGTGTTGTGCCGCCAGTAACAGTGTATTTAATACTAGTTCCGCTGACAACAGTTGTTACTAATACGCTTGTAGGTGTGCCTCCATATAGTACACCTGTACCGCTTGTTGCAGTAATAAAACTGCCGACATTTGCCGCGCTGGTTGAAGAGATACTTGCAATAGTTGCAATCCACGGGCTACCTAATGCACTGCTTACAACTGTTAATGTTAAATTATTTGTAGGAGCTGTACCGCCTAAATCTGCTCCTGAAATTACAATAGTATCACCTACAGCATAATTACTGCCAGCTGAAGTAACTGTTATAGTAGCTGTACTATAGTTCGTGGCGGCACCAGATTTAACGATTGTAAACACTGCGCCTGTACCGCTACCGCTGGTAGATAACTGTGTTTTTCCAGCATATGTTGCGGCGGCAGTAACACTAGTACCACTTTTTGTAACTGCAACAGACCCTAAGTTAAAAGGTCCTGAAACACTTGTTATACTTCCTGTACCGATATTAGTAGTAACCTTAGCTAATTCAAAGTTTTTATCATCAATGTTAATAGTTGTTGAATTAATAGTTGTTGTGGTACCATTAACTGTTAAGTTACCTTCAACAATTAAACTTCCAGGGCTTGAAACTGTACCAACATGTAATGTTGCAGTTGGTGCTGAATTGAAAAGCCCGATATAATTATTAGTAGCATCAACAAATAATGCTGTTGGGTATGTTGACCCATTTCTAGTAGTAATTTTGAAGTTCTGACCAGATGTGTTTGATTGAATATTAAATAGTGTCGATGATACATTAATTTCAGTGTTGCCACTTGCACCTAACACTAATGGTTTAATATTATTGATAGTAAGTGTTCCTGCCGTAGCTGAATCATCGCTTGTTGATATAAAATTTTCTGCTGTCTTAATAGAACCGTCAGCGGCTAGTAATGTGTCAGCTTGTGTTACTGGAACTCTTAATTTAACGCCGGTAAATGTACTTGCATTAAATCCAACATATATCTGTCCAGTGTATTGAGAAATTGGAGAACTAGGAGTAAATTGTGTATTACTCCAGATACCGAGTAAAGTTGTACCTACAAACATATTTGTAACAATGTGTGTAAGTCCATCTGTTCCAATTATGCTTTCTACAACAAAACCACTTAACCCTTGAGATCTTGTAAAGACCGGACCTGCTAATACTGTTGCTGTGCCATCATTGAATCGCAGTTGGCCATTATTGCTATCAATCCAAATATCACCTGCATTAATTCCGCTCGGTGAAGATGCAGATACTATTGTGCCGCCGCTAACCTTAAAATTAACACCATCATAAACTTTTAATCTATTTTGTGTAGTGTCAAACCAAAGCTGGCCAACTATTGGTGTTCTCGGTTGTACTGAGTTAGCAAAATTTTCCAACAGATATACAAAGTTTTGATTAAGAGCTGTGCCATATGCACTTGCACTTTTAGCTACTAGGGTGAGACTAGAATGAACTTGGTCAGTAGTTCCATCGACTAGCTCAGTTAAAATTGTTCCATCGGATTTTGTTATTATATAGCTCATTGTAGATTACCAGTAAAAATAATATAATTAATAGTTAAGTAAGGATTCATAATATCTATCGCCTGGCCGTATTGTGTTTCACCGGTTATAGCGCCTGTTTTAGGATTACCATATGCCGTTGATGTACCAACGCCTACTTGGATATTACCAGTACCTACTGTGACCGAGTCGGTTGAGGCTGCTCCTTGGCTAGCTGGCATACTATAATAAGCATTTGTACCAGATTGTAATGTATGTATATGTTGTGGTAAATTTCTAACTGATAGTGTAGCAGTGTCAAAACCTGCGCCGGATCCTATGTTGTCAGCTGTAACACTTGTAACTCTGTTAGCAGGAGCTGTTACTGTTTGCATATTTTGGATGGGATTAATAGCTAATGGAACTGATATGCCGTTGTTCATACTATCTTTACCTAAAGCAAATCTACCCCTTAAATCAGGTAATCTAAATGTTCCGTAACCTTGCAACGGTTCAAGTGTAATATCTCTTATATATGCATCTTTAATAACATCATATAGTAGTTGATATGTTGTTTTAGAAACTTCTGCGCCGTCACACAACAAATACCCTCTCGGTGCGGCTGGACCTGCAAACGGTAGTATCGCACCGACTGGCATTACTGGCAAATTATTTTGTAAAGATTGTTTGCTTACTTTTAATAGTCCAACATCTTTACGTTGAACTAAAAAATAATCTGAATCATCTGGTGTTGTTGTAATTGTTTGAGAGGAGATTGCAGTTTCATTTAATACTGTATTAAGAGTTAATGTACCGTTATTTGTTTGTCCGTCAAACGATTGAGAATCACTATCAAGCTGTCCTTGTAATTTAAAAGTCGTCGGGCTAGAAAGTCTAGCGGCAGAACCTGTTACACTGCCGTCTAAAACACCCGAAAATGCACCGGAGAAATTTCCAACGAATGTTTGAGCATAAACATTTCTAAATTTATTGGATGCGCCACCTATATCGTATTGCTGGTCTGTAGTCGGTAAAATTGCCGAAGAGCCAGTAGTAGTAGTAAGATAAAGTTTACCAGTTAATCTAATGTCGTTTGTAAACGTAGATTTCTTTACTACTGATAGGCCACCTAAAGTTTGTATACTTGCGCCGCCGACATCAGTCGTGTCAGCCGTCCCAGCAACTTTTAATCTACCTAGTTCGGGTTTAACAAGATCATCTTTAATAAGAACTGCGCCAGCAACGTCTAAAGTTGCTAAGGGATCTGCATTATTTGTTCCAATACCTATTCTAGTAGTAGCACCAATATGCATTACTGTATTAGTTATTGAATTATATTTTAACTTAAAATCAATAGCATCTCCATCGTTTTTAGAATAAAATATTGTAGATGATCCGTCAACACCTAAGTTAAAACTTAGATCACTACCTATACTAAGACCAGCATTTGCTCTAATATTAAGTGCTGAAGTACTAGTGCTTGACACATCACCTCTTAGGAAATTTTTAGCAAGAATAGTAGCGCCATCGACTACTAACGCTTCGGCTCTTTCCGATGTTCCCCAAATTTTGCTTGGAGATGTTTCACTATTACTATCAGTTAATGATAAATTAAAACCTTGTCGGATGACTGGAAATCCTGAAACGATTGATTTAGGTGTAAATGTATCTTTACTAATTATACCTACTCTATAATTACTAGTATCAGTAATGTTGCTAGTGGCGCCATAAAAACTTATCACGCTATGTGCAACATTGCTAGTATCAATTATAGATTCTACTATCGGACCTGTTTGCTTGCCTGCACTATACTGAGGACCAACTAATAACCAGTTACTTCCCGAATACAAATAAAGTTGACTATTATTAGTGTCAACCCATAAATCGCCCTTAGCACTACTAACTGATTCCGGAGTAGCACTTGATTTCTTTAGAGATCCGGCGGCTGACCAAGCGGTGCCGTCATACACATTTAAAAAATTATGTGTATTATCATACCACAACTGTCCTTGAACTGGATTAGCTGGCGGATTATCTGAAGGACTAGCAAAATTTTCTAATAAATGTAAAAAGTTTTCAGCAAGTACTGGAGCAAATCCTTTATAATTTTTACCGATAAGAGTTACTGAAGTTTGATTATTCAGTGTCTGATCAGCGACTACTATTGCAGGTTTACTAGGATTAGTAATTTCAGTAAATCTAACGCTATAACTCATAGATTATACTCCTGCCAGGCCGGTTAAACTTTGAATACGAACTGTATAATCAATTTGTATTAAACGGTTTAACGATTTTTGTACAGGGTGAAATATAACATGAGTTAATAACAAACCTGTTCCAGATGCACTATAACTTTTTAAACCCAACTCGTCAAATACCAATGCTGTTGATGTTGAAGTAGCATTATCAAATGCTTGTTGGCCTGCTGAATTTCCGTCTCCGTAATCTAATAAACAAGTCACAAATAAATCTGTATAGTTTGTACCAGTAACGTGGCGGGCTTCTGTATAATTACGTGTAGGATCAACGTTGTTACTGCTACGTTCATCTACAACTTTTTTAAATTGTTCGCTGTAAAGACTTGCATTTGCTCCGGAACTATTTGGTGTCAAGTATGTAATAATACCTGTCGGATCTACTGATGTTCCACCACTTCCAAAGGCCATTTCATAAACAAAACCGTTACCGCTATTAGATAGAGTATTAGCTAGTGCTATACTCATGTTTTCATAATGTATAGCGTTACGCTTGTTAACATAAATTTCATTAGAAATGGGATCAAAGATCTTGATATGACCTTCTATATGAACTCCCGTTAAGTCTTTGCTCTGCATAGTAATGTTCTCTTTATCTTGTATTTATCAATGATTATTAACTGCTAGTTTAATCGCTAATGGTTAACCGTATCTTCGTATCTTTGATCTTGGGTATGTTGAACCGGTTGTTGGCCTATTTTGGTACCTAGTCATCGGTGAAACTGCTCCTGTTATAGGGCGAACTGCTACGTAGTACAAATATCTATTATTTGAATTGTCACCGAGTGATGTGTAATCTCCTGCAAGTCCGCCAGTTGATCCAATTTGATTTTTTGTTGAGTTAGCAATTAAATAAGCTAATGCGGCTGTTTGACGCATATTAGGAAATTGTTCTAACAAACACGCTAAGTATCCTGTTACTTGCGGGCCTGCCATACTAGTTCCCGATATACTTCCTATTTTATACGCAGAATTTCTCGGGTCGTCTGCAAGAGTAATTCCAAATTCCGTAGCGGCATTTGCATCATACACGCTAGAAACAATATATTGTCCCGGAGCCCATATATCAACTCGCTTACCGTAATTACTAAAATTACTTTTATATTCAAGAGTAGAAGTAGCTGTAGATCCGACGCAAATAACTTGGTCAGCGGCACTAGGAGAAGAGCCGCGAGTAAGGTAATATGAGCCGTTGTTGAGAGTGTTATTATAATCTGCTAGGTCTGAAGTTGCACAATTCCAGTAACTATTTCCGGCGCTGCCTACTACAATAACGCCGTCTGCTATTGCGTCTTGAATATCTGCATCAAGCGCGGCATATCTTGCCGGTGAACGATATAGATAAGTGCCGCCAGGTACCGGAATTCCATTTGCTTCTAATACAGTTCTTTTGGCAGCATCAGTTCCTGATAGTGCTGTAGTAGTTCCTCGATATGTTACTGAGGTAAGTCCGCTAAGAAAAATGGAGCCATAACTATATCCCCAACTGTTATTTGTAATAGTTGGATTACGTTTTCCAGTTGTTGAATTAATTGGTTTATTTTTATGGAAATATCGAATATAATCAAATATGAATAGCTCCCAAGAGCCAGACGGGCCATTGCCGCCTAGATAGCCGAATTCCATATTATAAATGTTTGCATCACGAGCCCAACCTTGAGTATTTCCTGCTGTTGTGCCTGCGGTATGTGTACCATGGGCGCTTGAAATATTAGCATAACTATATGTTCCAGTAGAAGAATATCCTAGTGCCGCGCTATGTTGGAACCAATCATATTGTATAGCTCTAGATCCGCCTGTGCCATCTATGTTCACTGCAAACTCTGGATGATTAAAATTTATATGTGCATCGACTATTACAACGTCTACATTTTTTCCTGAACTAGTAGTAGTTACAGTTTGCGTTGTTTGTGTAAATGATCCATTAAGACCCCAAGTTGCTAGATTTGATCCTGCTGTGCATCTATATAATCCCCAGTTTTTATCATTAGTATCAATAGTTACACTTTTCTCAAAGTTTCCAGTTTGAGTCCAATGCGGGGTTACTTCTATACCTTGTAAACTAGGAATTAGTTCTACTGCGATAACTCTCGAATCGTTACGTAACTGTTCAGCTTCGTCAGCAGTTAACAAGAAATGTGTGTTTCTACTAATCTCTCTACGTTGGGTTACCTCTACTGCCCTGTCGGGAATATAAAGGTCGCCACCAGGAGTTTCTAAATCTTCGAGAAGAGACGTGGCATCGTCCATAGTCTTTGCTGTAACAACATATTCTTGAGTGTCGGACATATTATGCCTCCAGTTGTAGTACTGTTAACGTAGCAGTAATTGCCGCGGCAGACCCGGAAAGGTTTGTAATGTTTATTGGGATTGTAGTAGTTGGGGAATTTTCACTATTAAAACCAAATGCCCCCGGACTGATAAGAATCGTCTGGGCACCGGTTGTAATTACTTCTGCAATAACTCCAGCACTAGGTAACGGATCAGTGGTAGATGCTCTCGATGCATCAGAAGTTCTAGATGCGGCATCTGAATATATTCGAACCCAGGCTGCTGCCGATGTTTGAATTTTTAATAGTGCATAGGATTTAAATCCAGTAATATTGGCATCTGCATTGGCATTGTTAGCTATACTTGCAGTAGTAGCTGTCACTGTTGTTCGAGCTACTAGTCCAGCTACCGTCGCCCAACTTGCAGTCGTGCCGTCTGTCGTTAAGTATTTTCCGCTATTACCAGTTTGAGTCGGGATCGTACCGCTCGGTGTTCCCCAACTAAGTGCAGTACCGTTAGTAGTTAAATATTTTCCACTATTACTAGATTGGGTAGGAATAGTATCTATCGTCACCCAATTACTTGCTGTTCCGTTAGTAGTTAAATATTTTCCAGTTTGTCCTGTTTGTGTTGGTAACACCTTTGTTTCGCCGATGCTGGTAATCCAAGCAGGATCTGCATATGTCTGAGATGTTACTACACCGTTTGTTGCTACTACTGTTCCAGTTAGTTTACTAGCGGCTAGACTTGTAATCCAACTAGGGTCTGCATAGGTACCGGATGTAACCACGCCGTTGGTCGCTAATACTGTTCCAGTTAACTTTGATCCTGCTAAACTAGTAATCCAACTAGGGTCTGCATAAGTACTAGCACTCGATACTGCGTTAGTAACTTTACTAACAGCTAACGATGTTAACCAAGCAGGGTCTGCATATACTGTAGTTGTTAGTACAGCGTTAGTAACTTTACTACCTGCTAAACTAGTAATCCAACTAGGGTCTGCATAGGTACCGGTAGTATAAACCCCATTAGTTACTGTGCTAGCATTACCAATAGCAACGTCTGCCCAGCTAGAAGTAGTTCCGTTAGTTGTTAAGAACTTTCCAGTATTGCCGGTTTGTGTCGGTAATGAGTTAGCTGAGGGGTTAGCCCAACTTAATGTAGTTCCGTTGGTCGCTAAAAATAAACCTGAATTTCCAGTCTGACTTGGAATATTATTACTACTATTTGAATACAGTTCAGTAAAGTTTGCATTTATTTTTATCGCACCTGAACGAAGGGTGTCCCCAGTGCCGTCGTTTGCAGTTGAACCTGCGTTTAAGAGTTGTTGTGCCATCTTTTTATCCTTGTTTGTCGAATGTTATATTGCTTATATCGAATGTTCCGTTATTACTATCAAAACTTGTTACGCTAAGGCCTGTAGGAACACTTGTTCTTAGCGGAGAATAGCTAATTCCCGGAGTTGCCCTTAGGAAATTAGCAATCTTACTATCATTATTTAAGCTAATATCCCAATTAATTCCTGTTCGTTGTACAACGGTTATTCTAGTACCAACGGATAATGGAGTTAATAATGTAATTTTTTTGCTCGTGCCATCTACTGTAAAATCTGCTGGAAGTATTATGTCACCTTCTGAACTGTTAGGAGCAATATTGCTATTATGCATAGTATATGATTTCTTACGTAATCTAATATTTCCTATAAAGAAAGTGTATACTGAATTAGCACTAATATTTTTAGAAATTATAGTGCCATCTTGTTGTATAGTAGTAACTAAACTACCCCATGCGGATCCGCTTATATGATTTGCTGTTACTTTATAAGTGTAGCTAGCATATGAAAATATAGATCCAACAAAATAATTGGTGCTAGGTGTCCATTCTGCTATATCGTAGCCGCCTACAAAGACTTCAACAGTATCATAATTATGTTGATTAACTAGTGAAGTAGTTGCTGTGAGTTTCGGAATAAACGATATAGGAACATTAGTTGTGCCGTCAGATATTACTTGTTCTATATTAGTTGTTTCGGTATATGGGATCGTTTCGCTTGGACCGATATCCTGTACAATCGAACCTGCTGTATGTTTGTTAGGAATTCCTGTACCCAATGTACCTCTACGGATATTGCTTAATACATTTCCAACTAAGGAGAAATATTCAAGACGTTCTCCTTTAATTTCAATTACCCCTGGTTTATTTTGTGTAAGATTAGGTTTATCAAAATTACTAGCATCAGCAACTATAATTTGTAAATCATTATAATTTAAATCCTGTACTAGTGTTGTTTTCTTATTAAGACTTAATCTCTTATAATGTACCCTATTAAGCATATCTTTAAATTGCATGTAGGCAACGCCAGAAGTAATAACATTACTGCTAAACGTAATCAGCATAAACTTATCATTTGACTGAGGATAAACTGCTAATGTAATACTGCTTCTGTCATCATTAACTTTATAATCAACTGTTGGTGATAGTAACATATTATTTTTTGTCACCCATACATAACCGTCATCTATTACTGGTCTCGATAGCACTAGCTGTCCGCCTGCGATATCTTTATAGTAATAGTATTCCGGAGTGTCTGCTACAACTGATTGTGAGAACGATACACTAATACTTGTTCTATTAATATCTAAAATATCATGTTGATACGAACTAATAACTTCTATGTAATTAGAAGATGTATATGCTTGAGCAAATACTATACTGCCCGCAACTGGCGTTATTGTAGTTTCATGGGCTATCAAGTACGTACCTGGATCTGATGCATACTGTAAGGTAATTGATGTTACTGTGCTAGCAGTACAGACATATGTTCCGTTGTATAACGGATTAGAATTTCCGTCAACAATATAATTTACACTGGTTAGTGGCGGAGCATCTTGTTGAGTAATTCTAAATGTTACTTGATATGGTCCTATACCAGTTTTTCCAACTAATAATGTTACAGTATTTTGTGTTGGTGGATAATAAACATATCCAGCACCTGCTGATACTATTATAACTAATTGTTTTCCTTTGTTTATGTTGTAAACACGTTTATTAATTTTTATATTAATTCCGGTAAGGTCAACTGAGTAGTCAGAACCTAGTTTTAATAATTTGCCATCTACTAAAATAGTTATATCTGATGAGTTCAACGATCCGGATGCAAATGTGCTCGGATCGATTGAATATGTTAATCTATTACTACCAATTGTATAATAGGTATTGCTCGGGCCTGGTAATATTGTTTGATCAACTCTAACTATAATACTAGCTTCGTTTGGTAGTGAATTTCCGATCGGATACGTTAGAGGAAATACTGATGCAGAAACTGTAGGTGTAATTTTTTCAGTAGTAGTTACAGCAAATGTTTGCTGGTTACCGCTAACAATAATATAATTAATTAAATCTCCGATTGCAGGAGCCGTATTAAATCTAATTCCTACACGGTTAGGACTTTCATAAGTATTATCTGTTTTAAACAATTGAGCAATTGCCGCTTTGCCGTTTAGATATATCAATGATGTCGTTTCATCTATCCACGGAGCCTTGGTGATAAATTCAACTGTTGTTCCGTTGCCTGTTGCATGATCGAGATCTAAAATATTTGCTCCGCTAAAACCAATACTAAAAATAGTAACTGTTTGGCCAGCAGTTGGGGGTGTTGCTACTAAATTTATCACTGTAATAGTAGTACCAGCGGCTGGTCCTGGAACTGTTGTTGATACAGCGGTAACAAATGTTATTGTTTTATTTTTATAATCAAGTGTGTAGTCTGTATTATAGTTTTTAATAGTGTTTCCAACTTTAACAATAACAGCTCTTGGGCTGTTAGGTGTTTGTGATATAACAAAACTTGATTGTATTCCGTTGGTAATATAATTGTCAATTTTAACTGAGGCTGATCCAGAATTTGGTTGATCGTATACCTTAATAGCTACAGTATCAACTACTTGGCCTGGAACAACTTCTTCCGGTGCTGGACTTGAAGTCGGTGTTACAAATCCGTCACCGTCGAGAATAATATCATCAGCGGCTAATCCTGTTGCTGAAGCAAATGCCCCTGTAATAGTTTTAGAAGTGTCACCGCCGCTAATTGCTGAATCATAATCAACCTGAGGCGTAACGGAACCGTCACTTGTACTCTTTCTCCAAATAAATTCATCTTTATTATTAACTACAAATGTATTTGGAATTGTAAACGCACTATTCAATCCGTTAGCTACAGGCGATAACATAATAGCATTATGATTAGTTTGTTGCGCTGTTCCGTAGAATGGATCGTCAAGTCGTATTGATGCCGCTGGGCCTTCAATTGTAAGGGTAGTACCAGATGCTAACGGGCTAGTCAGTGTAATCGTACCAGTTGCATATATTGTTATGTCGGCCGGAGTTAATAATACTCGAGAAAATGTTATAGCTGAGTTATTAGGAATATTAGCTATTAAAATCTGATCTAGTATAAGTGTAGTACTGTTTACAATTGTCTTAATTTTAGCATTGGAATTAAATGCATTAACTGCCGTGCTAGTTACTACATCGCCCGCTTTTAGTGAGGAGGTACTTGATACCAGTATTGTACTAGATCCTGCAGAGTTATTAACAAAATCTAAAGTTATGCCAATAGCTGATATCGGTGCTTTGTTAATTCTTAAGGTAGTCGAATTGACTATCTCTGTTACTTTGTGTAATGAATTAAATCCTCCGCCGACAATCCCCATTCCAACAATAATACCTGTCGTATTTACAAGTTTTAAACTAGTTCCACTACTGCCCGAACCTGTAGTTTTAGTAACTACGCCAGTTGAATTAACTAAGACAGATGCTGTAGCGATTGGTCTTGTGTTTGCAATCTTATACTTGTACTGAGTCTGTGCACCGTTAGATGTGTATGTGTCTAGAATATTTTTTATATAATAAACATTAAGCACTGTTAGATTTGCTGGTACATACGGTAAGATAAATGAATGTGTATTTGCAGATACTACTGTTATATAATCATCAAATCCTTCATCGAACTCATCCCATGCGTCTGTTCCGTAGCCGTTTGAATCCCAGCCGGTGCTGAGATCAAAATTGAGACCATCAACAATAACTCCGCCGTAGTCTACTCCGGTCATTAACTGACCTAAATCTTTTCCCAAGTCTCTAGATTTTGGATTGTAATAATACTGTATACGATCAGCGGCATTTAATAACGACCAATCTTTTAAATAAGTTATAGAAATAATTGAGCCAGCGGCTGGTGCTGTAGAAAATTCTAAAAGTCCACTATAACTTGTATATCCTTTAGTTGTAGATTTTACAATACTTAATTTGTATAAATCTCGTAATACTGATACACCGTTAATAGTAATACTCGATGTTCCTATTCTAATATCAGGTGCCCAAGTTAACTTAAACTGATACAATCCATTAGATCCGGTTTTTGTTTCTGTTTGTTGCAAAGTAGTTATAAAATAAGATTGTGTAATACGATCAAATTTTATTTTTATTAAATTAGAACGCACAACGTTATTACCTATTATAGGATCTGAACTAGTTCCAATTATTGCAACTGCTCTTGCAGGAGTTCCACCTTCTATTAATCCTCCAGTAAACGTAATTGTCGGTGCTGACAGGTAACCTTTACCGTGTGTTAACAATATAATTCTACTAACTACTCCGTTAGATGTTAATGCTTTTGCTGTTGCACCTGTTCCTGCTCCATTAGAAATAACCACAGTAGGGTCTGAGATATAACCCGACCCTGAACTTACTAATTCTATAGATGTTATAGTGTATCCAATATTATCAAGCCAGTGCTTCCACGGATATGTCTGTACGACTGGGTCGGCGACATTAATAGTGTTATTATTAATCGAAGTTAGTATAGCTGATAGTATTTTATTTTCGTAGGCTGATGGTAAATCAAAGTCAGTAATAGATGTTTGACTAGTGTCAACTTTCTCATACGAACTTACATATTCTCGAATATTTGTTCTGTATGGTTTAACTTCATCAACGTAATCTTCAAAGTTACTTAAATTATCATTACGATATGTTACCGGCTGTTTTAATTCGCCAACATTATGCTTTGCTTTGATGAAACTAGTTTTAAATATCCAATCAACATAAATCTGTTCTGTAAATATATATCGTACACTAACAAAGAACAAATCTAAATATGCACTAGATAAATCATCAATAAAGATATTATCTCGTAAGGCTGTTAAAATAATTCTTAATTCATTTGATGCAACTGTATCAAATAATGTTCCATCATAAGTTGAAGCATCATAACCTACAGGAGTTCCTAAGAAACTATATAGATCGGAATTAAGCTGTATCGTTCCTTTCTCTATACCGACTACTGTATATGATTGTGTCCAGTCAATACTAGATGAATTTGCATATTTTACTAGCAGTTGCCATCCCGATGTGCCAGTATATCTTACAATTACTAATTTTCCAATAGCTACTGAATCTGATATCTGAGATAGTTCCGAGTAGGTATTTACAGAATAATCTGCGGCTGAAAACGAGCTATATCCAGGCGAGTACCAATCAACTTTAGACCAATAATCAGTAACATCATATGTTTTAGTTTTTATTCTTGACCAAATTGCACCAATCGGATCGTATGAATAAATGCTCCAGTTGTTTGATGCATTTTCATCCTGATATACTAATACTGAGAAATCTCTAATCAATGCTACAGTATTATTATCATATCCCGATCCAGAATTTATAACAGTTGCGCCTGTAATTTTTCCAAGACCGTCTGTGCTAATTGTAGCTTTTATCGTTGCTCCTTCCCCGGACCCAACTATGTCAATATACGGTGCGGCAGTATAACCTTGTCCTGCATATACAATATTAATGCCTGTAATCTTTCCGTCGATGATAGTCGGTGTTATTGTAGGACGTCTAAATCCTCCAATATTAGCATAGACTAATTCTGCGGCAGTATCCGCTGTGGTATCGTATTGACCTGAAATCAAACTTGGATAAACATCTGCCGACTGTAGTGCTGATAAATTTCTATTTTCAACAATTTGATTCTTTAATAATACTGTGTTTGCTTTTTCCACTACTTGTTTAAGTGCTTCGATGCGATTGATAAACATGCCCTGACGTGGGCGATTTTCAATGCCATAACGTAACTTAGCTGGTAAATCTATATCTGGCACTACCCTATCGTAGTCATCTTTGCCGCATAGACTGTCAAACCATTTCTTTTCAATATTTTTAGGAATAGTTGTACTTGTAGATGAATTAATTAACTTCCACTGACTATGCACATTTTGATCAGTCTTATCTATTGTCCAATATTCTACTGACAATGCTATATCTTTGTCAATTAACAATGGCTTGGCATTAACTATACTAAATGAATTTATTCCAGTTATCGCAACATACGTGTATCCCTGACCTCTTGGATTTGCAATTAGATTAGAAACTTCTGCGGCAGAAATATGTCTTCCTGTTATATTAGGAACAACTTTTTTATTTTTTACCCAGTAGCAATATGTATTTTTAAACGTCTGACTTATTGTATCATACTTCTTTTTAATAGAATATGCACTATTTCCGTACAATGAGGTACCACTAATTCCCTGTGCTAATCCAACTTCGGTGTCAGCTTTTTTATCCCAGTCTACTGGAAGCAGTGTTGTTGATATCCACTCATATACATCAATGCTTGCGCCGTGCGCTAAAGTATTCCATGTACTGTTTCGATATGCAACTGACGAATCATAACTTTCTATAAATTTAGCAGTTCTAAGGTCCCACCATAGTTGACCAACTTGATCGGTAGTCCATTGAGCATTAGGATCAACAGTAACATCTACTCCAATAGAATAAATCGCTGGATCATAAAAAGTGGCATATTTTAATTCTTCAGAAGCAATACCTGGAATTTTTCCTTGCAATGGATCGATAATGTCAAGTTTATTCAATAACTGGTCTGTTGTCTTGTTGTATAAAAATGCCTGCTTAATTTTATATGGATCTGGTTTTTCAATTTCAATATCCTTAATCGTCCACGAGTATGTATTTGGTGTTTTAATATAATTATAAACTTTACCCGAACGTAATCCTTGGTCAGTTGTAAACGGTGCTCCCACAAACACATTATTATTGCCAATCGCGATTGCCGCACCGTAGCTATCGGCAGTTCTTGTATTAGCTGACAATGTTTCACTGAAGACCCACTTTGATGCATACCTATCGTATATGTCTACACGGCCGGTATTTGTATTAGTTGTTATAAAATTTGTAGACTTTTTATCAAAGGTAGTTGGTTGACCTGAAATAGTCGGATTCTCAGTTTGATCTTCATTGAATGTTACAATTGCCTCAGTATCGCCGTGTGTACTATAGACAACTAATGTTTTAAAATCATTCATGAAGGACATTTCGCTTCCGAATCTTCCATTTATTTGAGGTTGATGATTTTCTAATGCTTGGTACAGGCTGTATGTAGATCCATTGAACTTATACACACTAACTCCGCCCTGCTGTATTGTGCGGACACCATCTGTAAGATCGTCTGATATTGCCAAGTATTCGCCGCTAGTCGATAGTGATATCGCTTGTCCGAAATCGTAATCAGTACCTAAGATTGTTTGTGTTGGTGTTGTACTAAATGTTCCGCTGGCCTTTTTATAAACATATACTTTGCCCGGAACTGATCCTGCGCAAGCAGATATGCTTAGTACGCTAGTATCAGTACTTAATGATATAGAATTTCCAAAATTACTTTGAGTTGTTTCTCCTGCATAAATTTTAGATAAGTCATACGTCCAGCTTACTGTTACAAATTTAATAACACCGCTAGGGGTAGAATTAGGGCTACCACTTAATACTATGTTCATCGGTGTTACTTGTACTACTGTACGAGTTAATGATGTTGTACCATCAGAAAACGTAACATTTGAAATATTTGATAAATCTTGGTGGGCTTGAACTACTACATAGCCTCGGCGAACTGCGGTTGAATCATAATATACTGAGTACACCTCAGTAGGAAAAGTTACATTTGTTCCGCTCACAAACATACCAATTTTAACTCTTGAAATATCATCGCCAATAGCAAAAAATAGTTTAGTTAATGTATATAGAACAGTTTGCCCTGAGGTGAATCCTGTTCCGATGATCGACATGCCTGCTTGTACTCCGGTAGTAGAAGTAACTGCTACTGCTCCAAACGCACTGCCTACTGAGTTGTAAGTTGTAGAAACATGTTCAATTGTAGTATAATTTAATTTGTAAACTCGTCCTCGATTTGTATCGTATCCTAAAGCAGATATGTAAAGTTCATTATCTCCAAATACTAAACTTGAACCAAAACGTTCTCCGGCTCGAAACCCGGGGCTTAGTATAGTATCAACTAAATCATATAGTCCGATTGGGTTTCTTTTGTAAAGGGTCACTGCGCCATGCAATGTCTTATCTGTGTTTGTTCCAACAATATCTGTGCTAAGATACGGTAGTAATTCCCATACTAAATTAACGCTTGCTGGATTAATTCCGATAATGCCAGATTGCAATGCTTGATAGTACAAGTTACCTATTGATACAATATCATCAACAGCATATGTTGTAGAGTTGGACCACACACCGACTAGTTTTGTAGATGCATTCTTAGCTAATGGTGAACCAATAGCAAGCCAAGTACCGTCAGGAGAAAATGCGGCAGAGTCGCCGATTACGCTAGAAGTGACTGTCCGGCCAACTACAGTAGTATTCGGATCTACACCAAAAACCTCTTTAGCGATACTTGGTCTAGATAAAGTCTGTTGTTGAACCCACAACAAGTTAGATCGTTGATAGATTATTGTTTCGCCTGGGCCGTTTAATATTGCTACAACATTTCCAGATGTACTAATAGCTAGTGTTTTTCCGTATTTTAATTCAGGTATAGGAAGAGAATTCTTAATATCAACTTCTGAGTAAACCTGATTATATTCCCACGATGCCCATTTTCCAGTACCACTGTCGTCAGTCCATAATAGATCACCCGGCGATACTGCCTTGGATAAAGCTGTATCAATAGTATCGATTGATGCTGTTCGTTGGCTGATTAACGCAAACACTATTAAATCATCTGCCGGTGTCCATGATGGTTGGGCACCTTCTGGTGGCTTTGGGGGCCAGCCTGATAGAGTAGTTGATACTGTGAATGTGTTTAATTCTACAGATGTAATTTTATAAAAACCGGATAATCCTACAACACCGGATAGGCCAACATACGTTCCTACAGGTAGAGATATTAAATCCTCGCACTTGATTGTAAGTGTTTTATTAGAAGAATTATATACAACTCCTGCGTTTAATTCACCTTTTAATACACGTAACTGAAGGTCGGCATACTTGTAAACATTCCATGATATACCTTCAAATGTGCACCAAATATAATCACCGTTATTAAACAAATCAATATTAGCTGTGAGTACTTCGTCAATTGTTTTAAAAGTAAATGCAACATCATTTGATTTTACGTAACCTGCACTTCGCAAATACGGATTATAATTCTTTAACTTAGGCCAAGGTGCAGAAGCATACCCTAACGGTTTTACATAAACTAAGTTAGGAGTTTGTCTAATAATAAAATCATAATAATTAGTTGAATTAACTTGATTTACTAATTCAAATCCTTGCGGATTATTTTTAAATAGTGATTCATCTAAAGTAAATTCAATACTTTCAAATCCAGAACTAGCACCATACTGCCCGGCCCTAACAGCCCATTCTTCATAGAAGTTTAAACTTTCTTTTCCGTCTGCACTTAATACGTCAAATAATTTATTGAGAACATTTTGTGTTCCTTTTTCACGAATCATCCCTTGATAGAATTTAAATTCGCTAACATCATCTTGAATAATGTTATTAAGATACTGACGCTTTTGATATCCGATGAGATGTTGGGCAACTTTTTGTTGATTAATATCAAAGTTATCGCTGTCTAGACTATAGAAATCAGTAAATTGATTTGCTTTATAATTCCAATTTGGCAATAGTTGAGAGGTAGGTCTCGTATCAAGTTTTACCCAGTTAGTTGGATTAAACACTTCAGAGCCAGGAAGGAAATGAATAGCACTATAGTAAAAATCTTTGTACTTAACAATATCACCCAGGGCATAATCTTTCCATGCCTCCCATGAGTTTACAATAGCCTGATCAAATATAAATCCCGGAATGTCGAAGCCGCCATACCAACCATCACTTACATAACCTGATACTTTAATTCGATCTTGTTTGTAGCCGCTTGGGGGATTATAAATCGTATCATTAAACATAGTAGTATTTTTAAGAATTACTACTTGTTCTTTTTGTACTAGATAGAATGTTGCACAATATATTCCATCAGCAGTTCGAGGTGAATACGTAACATAGTTTTCTTTTCTATACGACTGAATAAAATTAGATTGAAGCGGTGTACCGTCTACTTTAAATATTTCATAGCCATTAAACGCATTTCTAATATCATCTATTACGCACAAATCTGAATTAAAAGTTAATCTTCCAGCAGATGGACTTAAACTAATAACACTACTGCCGACTGTACTCAATCCATCTAATTTTATAAAATCTTCTGGGTTAAATATTGCAGTTGCTGGAATAGTTTTAATAGCCTTGTAATAATCTCCGTTATATCGTAATATAGAATCAAATACTACTGGGGTATTAGGTGTCCACTCTGCCCATTTATCCTGGCCTGAGGACCAATTTTGAGTGGTCCAGAATAGAAATTCCTTGGCGCTAGTTTCCCAATTGGTAATTGCATCTAGATTAGAATTATAATCGTCAAATACAAATCCCTGATCCTTTAACCATTCTCCGTATCCAATAATTACATCATACACTTCTTGTATCGTATCAAATTTAGTGCCGTATGGTATTGTAATTGCTTCAGTTCTATCCCATAACTTACGTGATAGAACAGTTCTTCCACCTATAATCGGAATTGATTTTAATGCTTGAACATAAGATGAATTAAAGGTTCCAGTAGCAGTATGAGTAACTTGTACTCTATAATACACATTATTAAATTTAACAATAGTGCCGGCGGCATATTTCTGATTAGCAGTCCACTGTGCAAATCCTTCAGAGATACCGCCAACATTAATCGGATTACCAGTCTGCACCCAGTTGTAATAATTAAGGTATGGTCTTGTTAGGCTGTAACCTTTTAATTCATATCCGTCAGATAATTTTGTTACTAGAATTCCGCTATATGTAATTTTCTTAAGAGGGCTAGAGCTATTTAAAACAATATCGTAATCTTCTTGCGGGACAAATATACTACCTGAACCTAGTGGAGACTTACTATCTAGTAGTAAATTAAATTTTTCTTTACTACTAAAAGCGCCAATACGATAGCTAAGTTTAGCTGATAAATTTAATAAATCATACTTGTATGAAGTGTAAGATTTTAAACTATCACTTAAAATATAATTTACAATATAGTTGATAATACCTGCAGTTTGTACTCTAGTAGAGCTTGTAGAAATATTAGGTAGAACTATGTCTGACGGTTTTATACGTCTGTTTGTTGCTTTATATACAAGTTGACCTGTCAAATCTCTTACTATTCGTGATCGGTCTAATACTAATCCAAAAGTTTTAGATGGTGTTAATAACATAGAAGTTATTAGTATACTAAAAGGATAGTGGCTGCTTCTTCTCCAGGCTGCTTCAACTGGGCTATTATCACCGAATACAAAATTATTTGTAGTCGACGGAGTAATTACACCTGATACAACATCTGACTGGAGGGGACTAACTAATACACCTGAATCATCCACTGGTAAGTGTGCCATTAACCAAGGCTTAATGTATTGTGGTAGTACGGTCGGCGGCACGCCTGGCTGTTTAACAACACCTTGTGAAATATCTGTCCACAACACTGTATTATCTTTAGTATATGGAGCAGGTCCATATACACTTTGCCACCAGCTAGGTTCGATGGTAAAGCCTAGCATTTCCCAAGGATGGGTATGTGGTCTATCAGTATTATACATCCAAGTGTAAATACCTCTCCAATACGCAGGTGCATTCTTTCCATCAGGAGTAGCATGCCCTTTATAATTGTAAGTAAATGGATTGTTTCTATCGTAACTTAACGGTTTAGAAAAATCTCTGTTAATTGATGATGTCCACTTGTAAAAATTCGGAGCAAGTACTTGATCAAATTCTGTTCTGCTGTATGTTTGGTCGTGGCCGTAGCTCGGAATAACATCAAAAATATTATATATTTTAGGATCATATTCTACTTTAATATTATTAAAGATACGTTTTTCTAATTCTAAAATAATGTTATCTCGATAATCTCCAAATGCCAATGTTAAGCTGCCGTCATGCCCTTGAATCATCATCCGAGGGGTAACTAAAGTAGTATCAAGATAAATTTTAGGTTCGTACTTTGGCCAAATGCCTAACTTAGTCGGGGTTTCTGGTACAAAACTACCGTCAGTATTGTCATATTCGTAAGTACTAATAGTATCAGTATTAGTCATCACTACTTTATCTGCAATAATTACAAATCCAGAGCTATCAAACGTATATTCACTTCCGTATATTAATTGAACACCGTTTAAATATATCCCAATTGCTTTATTGCTCAATGTAGCTAATGTAAAAACGTTAGTTAAAGGATAAGTTTTAATTCGATAATCAACTACTTTGATTTCTGTTCGTATAGCAGAACCATAAGGAACCATATCACTAAAATAATATGGCAAGTTGGTTGGCTTATCTTTGTTAATCCTATCTAAAATTTGATCTACTTGTTTAGCCGGAGTAGAATCTACTCCTAGTTTTTCAGCAATCGTTAGAAATATTTTCTTAAAATTATTATAATCGTCTCTTGCTTTTTCTATAGATCTTACTATATTGTTTGTCTGTGAAGTTATATGATATGTTGATAAACTTCCAGGGCCACTATGCTGTACAAACTTTGTACCGTATTGAGTTATGCCGCCAATGTCTCTAATATTTGGATGATCGGGATCAAATGTTTGTCCACTGATAGTAGTTGTACTAGCACTCTCGGGTGACACGTCTACTGAGAGCGGCAGATTTTCTATTATTGAACTAACATGATCTTTTACTTCACCCAGGGTGAAGTCAGTCATGTAATCGTTGAGAGGATTGTTTTGAAAGTTTAACGGTATTTCATAGTAGCCATTACTATTAATTGGCTGAGATGCATACGCTTTAATTGTTAATACTTCAGAATCTTTTAACGGAGTAACTAATTTAACTGATTTGTAAGCAGAGCCTGTGACAATAGACCAATAGCTGTTATCTAGTAAGATACCATTAATGTAAACTTTAACAACTAAATCTTTTAGGTTCGATATATCGTCAAAAATATCAATGTTGAATGTATTTTTAATGTTTGAATTTTTATAAATTCTAACAGCGGCTTGAGTATTTTTTACTTCACAGGTTTTCCATCCGTTGACATATAAAGCATTGCCAGCATAGTCACGATTTACTAGGTATCCTAAATCGACTTTGAGCGTTGCAATGCTAAGATTGTCTTTTTTATAATTAAATTTGTCAGTAGTTAGATCAAAATTGAAAACTATATCGCCGATGTTGTTAATATTTTTATAAGTTAATGGGAATCCTAAAACAACATCGTTGCTACCTGCAGATGAAACTTTATAAGAAAACAATTTTGTACCTATAAATGTACTACCCGGATAATATAAAATATCACCATAACTATGTGAGTTTGCATCAACTACATCAAACAATGGTGGTTGATTTACTGTTAGTTTTTGCTGGGCCGCTGCCCAATTATTGATCGTTTCATTATACCAGTACATCTGGCTTTGATTTTTTAAACCTTGCCTTACTAATACTACATCATTGTTAGACGGTGAAGTAAGTTCGATTAAATGAATTTGTCGTCTTCCTTCTATATTAACAAACTCTACTTGATATATTTTATTTTTAACTAGAGGATCAGTGTCGGCAGTAAATAATATCTTATGGCCTGATGCTAGTGGTGTGCCGTCAACATTATATCCTAACGATCCCTCAACCGTAGAAAACACATCTTTAGTAAATGTATCAACTAGGTCAATATCGCTAATTGCCTTAGTACCAAAATTAAATAACTTTAAGTTTGCTTCAAATTCAATAATAGGACGGGTGGCTCGTGCTGTTTGGTCTAATGACGATGTATTCCCATTAAATTTTGCACTAGCTTCTATAGCATCTTTATGGAACCATCGATTATACCTTGCCCACGGATTGTGGTCAGCACTTCCTCGATTAGAAAGAATATAATCAGTCTTACCAGCGTATCCCTCAACGTCGCTAAACGGTAAAGTATCAAACGGTGTTGAATCAAATAATACAGCAATGTTACTAGAAAAAGGAAATACAACTTCAAGAATAGATTCGTTGACTAGAGTAATTGCTGTTCCTACACCTTCTACATAATAGTTTCCGGTAGCATATTTTTCAGGAATTACTGTTCCGCCAAAATTCACTTTCATGCCATTAGTCAACGGTGTTCCGTCGGCTAATACATATTGTGCTTTGCCTAATATATTTTGTTCAACATCGATAATAGAATTATCATCTAATGATAATACTTGTATTACACCACTTAGTGCTAAATCAGTTTCGCTTTGATAATACAATATACTCGGTGTATCTGACGGTAGTGTTACAGTTATTGTGCCATCAACTACTCCGTACTTGTCAATCTGTGGTATTGTATATCGGTCAGCTGTTCCTAGTGTCGGTAGTAATTTAATACTAAAAGGATTGCCGGGACTTTTAATTTTAAATGTATATGTTTGTCCTCTGTATAATCTAAGTACAGGATTGCGTGTTAATCCATTAGGTGTAAATAGATACTCATTACCGTCACCTTCAGATTCTATTGATACAGTATATGTGCTCTCAATCTTTTGTTTCTGGCCGTAGATGGTAATAAGGTCAGGGCCGTAAGGTAACCAGTAATAGTTTTGAAAATTAACAAACTTATCCCAATCAATGTGCGGGTTCCAACTATAGAATTCTTGAGAGTTTAATCTAGAATGGTTTGCAGTATTACTTCCAAACACCCCTAACTGATTAATATAGTCAATATAGTCTTTAAAATAAGTTGTATTACCTATCGTATCATTAATAACAAAGCTAGGTTCAAACTGATAATTCTGTCTTGTCGTAGTTGGTGCGTTGATATACACATCACTACCAACCGCAGCCTTAGCATTCTTGCGGCCGACGAATCCGTTAATCTTTTTAACAGTACCTGGCTGTACTAACTGATCAACTGTTGCTTGTAAAAACTTCTTATTAGAATCAGTTTTATAAAAATTTGGAAGAAAATTCGCAGAAACGCTATTTGATCCCGATGGATTAATGCTATCAGCCATTAGTTAGATGCTCCAAATGATGAACTAGTTATTACTTGTGTTGAGGCAGCGGTTGATAACGCTGATCCTGTAACTGATTTAATGTTGCCGGATGTTATTCCGGAAATAATCTCAATATCATCAACTGTTGCTCCGTTGATGAACAACTGATTACTTGGACATTTTATTTCAAATAGCCCTCCGAAGTATACTCCGCTTTCTCGTGGAACAATAATAAAATTAGTAACATCGGGAGCTAACTGTGTCATAATATATGTAGATAGTTCAGAGAAATAAAATGTATCTCCAAAATCCCAGTTGTCTAAACTAAAGAATTGGTTGATTGCGCTTATAGTTCTTGCTTTAATATCGTTATCAGAAACTACGCTGTTAGCATTTTTAGTAATTTTAAATATGGCTTGTAAATTTGAATCGGCGGTTGCTCCGAATAGTATTCTATAGTTAACTGGGTGATATATAATCTCATCACTGATTGATTTAATTAAATTCAACGACGGTGCAATAGTGTTGTACAATTCGTCAGAGCCCGGAGGCAACGGCTCAGATGTACCAGAACCGTTCAACCATTGCCTAAATTGTGTATCATAGTTTTTCGTCAATACATAAATGTCTATTATATTGCTTACTCCCGGATCAATTCTAGATTCATAATCTGCACTATGAGTATACTGAAATTTTAATTTATCTCTTCCAGTATACATCTTATAATCTAAGGTAGGTTCTAAAATACCAGTAGATATGTTTAAGGTAAGAACTGTATCAGTGTCAATACAATAAAAATAACGACCGGCTACTGCATTGCTATATGGAATATCCGCTTTGGTATTTACAATAACAACTACGCCGGCATCATTATTAAAATATGTATAATCTTCCTGAGCTTGATTAATAATGTATTTCTGTTCAACAATATACTTTGTGGTTGCATTTACTGTTGGATTAACAATATTAACAAAATATTC
>Ga0114962_10000702_pt1 | contig 29422 bp, 42 predicted proteins | sample C_130820_MF_Meta_FD_87017 | JGI IMG/M metagenome (GOLD analysis project Ga0114962, IMG submission 87017) | Freshwater microbial communities from Lake Croche, Canada to study carbon cycling - C_130820_MF_MetaG | ecosystem: Environmental > Aquatic > Freshwater > Lake | place: Lake Croche, Canada...
AAGGTTCTGCTCATAAATCATCAAATCGGGTATGCCTTTACGGTAACCTTGTTTCTTTAGTCTTAACCCCTGCATTAAAGTTTGGCGCACACCTCCGACAGTTGCGCAAAAGAGTACATTAGGGTGCTGGTATTCTAACCACTCAATAAACGAGCATTGGAGTTGAAACTCAGGCTGTGAGTTGGATTGATTTGCCATTAGTCTAATTCTTTAGGAGTTTCTTTAAGTACTTTAACGGCCATGCTGTGCATCCGCTTAGGGTCACGGCTAAATGCTTTCACCGTGTCCGAAAGATTGGAAGTCAAGTCCCAAAAGGTCGTGTAATCAAATCCATCCTTGCTATGCAGGTGCTTTTCCCAAAGGATATTAAAATCTTTGCTAGCGTTCTTTAATCGATTAATCGCTTGTTTGACGGCTGGCAAGTCTGCGGCCATCATTTGATTGCTCCAAACATCTTGTTGATGCGTCAAGGCAAGCCACATCATTACGGCTTGGAAATCATCAGCGGTAAACTCTCGCTGGCTTTTGGCTATCATTACAGCCTTTCTTAATGGGTGAACTTTCATAAGGTTATTTTGATTGAATTGTTAGTTTGTACGTTTTTGGCTAAAAGGGTACAAAGTTAAAAAGGTAATGTTTGCAAATTAGTGAAGTGGTCAATGTTTGGCATCTGCATGGAATTGGACTGCATTTGCGGCAATTCATAGCCCACTAGTGAGTAATGTTCAAGGGATAAGTCCTTAACCTCGTTAATTGCCATATCAGCTTCTAAGTAAATAGTGCCTACTCCTCCCTCTCTATTTTTGGCAATGCTAATTTCAAACTGATTCAGGTACCTGTATTGCTCGCCATCCATTGTGCTAGTCCAATACTCTGGACGATTCAGGAATAAAACCATATCGGCATCTTGCTCGATACCTCCAGCCTCTCTAAGGTCTGCAAGTTTTGGCATCTTATCGGTTCGCTTTTCAACTTCCCTATTGACTTGACTAAGCGCAATTACTGGGATATTATGTTCTTTGGCAATCGCTTTTAATGCTCTGCTATTATCTTCAATCCCTTCTTGCCTGTTTTGCTTACTCACCTTCATAAGCTGTAAATAGTCAATGATAATCAGATCGGGTTTAATCTTGTTAGTCAAGTTTTGAACCTGAGCAATAGAAACGTTTGCCGTATCATCAAGGTATAAATTCGGAGAGTTTTTGCTTTCTAGCTTAGATACACCTGCCTCTATCTCATAACGTTCCATTTTTCCGCTTTTAATTGGCTTTGTAGGGACTTTCAACTCACTGCTTAACAATCTCATAGCAATAGCTTCGTTGCTCATTTCTACGCTAAACATGAGTACTTTTTTACCAATGTTCAATGCGGCTTGAATAAAGCGCAAAACTAATGCAGTTTTTCCCATTGCAGGGCGTGCGCCAATAATTACTAACGTAGCAGGTTGCCAGCCGCTTGTATAGCTATTTAATGCCGTTAATCCTGTGTCCACTCCTATCATGCCTTTGGCCTCTCTAGCTTTGTCAGATTGAACTAGCACACTTTGCAGCACCTCGCTAAGCGTCTTGGTGCGCTTCATGCGATTAGTTAAATCTTCAAACTTATCTTGCAAGGCTTTAATTCTTTCGGTAGTTTCAAAAACATCGGCTGAATAATTACTTGCAAGTCCATGAATTTCATTGCTAAAAGTAATTGTAAACCTTCTCATGTATTCTTCTAGTAAGTACAAGCAGTGCGATGCTACATTACCGCTAGAATTAACTTTAAGTGTTAAATCAGCGAGGTATTTATTGCCTCCGATTGTTTGCAGTTCCTTCATTTTCCTAAGCATCACCGAAACGGTAAGCATATCCACTGCAATACCTTCAATGTGGCAATTCAGGATTGCTTTATAAATTAACTGATGCTTGTAGTTGTAAAATGCTTCTACATCCGTTCCAATGATTGAAACTACTTGCTTTAGGCAATCTCCTTCCAAAAGTATTGCGGCTAAAACAGCTTGTTCCAATTCAGGATTATTAGGCGGTTGGATAAATTCTATTAGTTCTGCCATAGGGTTAATTAGTTTGGTTGTATGGGTCTTGATTGTGGTGAAGAATTGTTACTTGGTGGTGAGTTTTGAGCTTTGTATTTTAATCCCCAAACAGCTGCACATCCTCGCCATTTGTCAATCTGCTTTTTGTCCTTACCTCGTTTCCAATTGTCGGACTCGTAATAATTAAAGAAAATTTCAGCTTGACTTTTGGCAATGATAATAGTCATGTGATAATCTGAAGCGTGCTGAATAAAATACTGCCTGCATTCTTCAATAGTTGGTGGAACAAATGCAATCGGTTTTGCTTTTTGTTTTTTGCTATTATCATCTATAGATTTTGGTTGCTCTTTTTCTGCTGATTTATCAGCCTCCTTAATATAGGTATTAGGTATTATAGGTATTAAGGTATTAGGTATTTCTGTTGTGGTATCAAGTGTGGGAGTTAGTGTAGTACTTAGTGTGGTATCAAGTGTGGGAGTTAGTGTAGTTGATTTTCCCACACCCAATACCACGCACTCACTATCTTTAATCGTTATCCTTATTCCGTTTTTGGCATCCACTACATAAGTCAAAAGCCCCTCAAATTGCAAAGCTTCTAAAGCATTAAGATACGTTTTAGGAGTAATCCTATATTGACGTTCAAACCACCTAACAGAGGCAAGTATAACACCACCTTTAACCTCATCTAATCGCCTAAGCAGAATAGTATAAATGTGTGCTTGGGTAATAGTTAGCTTGCCCTCATTAGACAGCTCAATAGCTTTATCAATGCCGTTCATAGTTAGTGTAATTATGTGCATTATGCCATAAAAGAAAAAGCCCCACATATCGCCAGATTATGCAGGGCTATGGGATTAAGGTTTCCCAATGTCTTTAGTTGTTAGCCGCTGGCGACGATTAACAATACAAAGATAGTAAATTAATTTGCAAGTGCAAAGGTTAATTGTAAACTTCGTAACCCTCTACGCACATTATTTGTCCCTTTTCTGAACCCATGTAAGTTCTTAAATCAGAGTCTATAATATAACCATCTTCAAACATAATGTAACAGTAATTTGAATATTTACTACGCACCATTTCTTTAGATTTAATTGTGCCGCAATGCTTAGTTGAACAACTACAAACAAGTGCTAATACCATTAGGAGTATTAAAGATTTCATTCTATTTAGTTGGTTAAAATTGTTAATTGCTCATTTGGCAAAGGAATAGTAATGCCTAACATTTCACTTGCCCAAAGGCGTATTTGGTCAATGTACACTTCCCATTCTTTCGTGGTTAGTTCGGTAGTGCTTTTGGATAGCCTAAGAATTACCCCTGTGTCTTGATTAACTACTTCATGATACAAGTACTCAGTCTTAACAAGTTCGTGTGCTTTCTCTAGGCTTACAACTTCACCAAAACACTCCGAAATACCATCCCTTAGCATTGGCACAACCACTCCCCAATAAAATCGGTTTTGGCTGTTACTACGCAAAGGACTAAGTACCTGAATTGTTACGGTTACAACTTTATCCGAGCATTTGGCAAGGTGGGATGCAATCGTTTTGGCTGCATCCCTAGTTAGCTTGCCTTTGGTTACGTCTGAAGTTACTTTTAGCTGCATAACCTTATCGTTACAAGATTGTGCGTCAAATCCGCTTGGATAAGTCCCAATGCTGATAGTTTACTAATACCCTGTAAAAAGCTATGCCTAGAAAGGTTCATCAGCTTTTTAGCATTGCTTGTTGATATGCTCAAAGTGTTAGGGGTAGGGCTTGTTTGCATGCGAAGAATAATCATCTGCAAGGCTGCAAACTCTGATGCGTTTAGCTTATCATCAAAGAATAACGATAAGCCTAGATTTAAGTAGTGTAGTTGCATGACTAGAATGGTAAATCATCATTTGCATCGTTTGTTGGTGCGCTTGATGATTGTGTTTGTGTGGTTGTGGTTTCTTGTTTGCTAGAAGGCACAAAGGTTATTTGCGCATTGTTGATTGTACGGTAAATCTTGCCTTCGTGAATCCGCTCGCTAGGTGTGCCTATTACATGGATTACTTTGCCCTGTAAAAGCCACTCAGCCAGTTTAACATTGTTACTTAAGCAATCATACCAAAATGTCTCTTGCCTCTCTCCTTTGCCCTCTGAAACGGCTAGGGAAACGGATATGAATTGGTTGCCGTTGCTGGCGTTTGTTTTAATGGCCGCATCTTTCCCGATACGGCCAATGATTGATAAATTACGCATTGATTATTGATTCTAGTTTAGTTTTAGTTTTGAGCAATGCCGCCGCATTAGGGTTTTTAGTGTTCAGCCAATTAGCTGTGATTTGTCTAGTTTCAGCAGGAATTTTGCTATCCATCAAAAGCAGGTTTACTGATGCAATTAGCCCTGTGTTATCTTCACCTATTGTGGCACGCTGTATGTCCGCTACTTCCACGTCTTTTACTTCCTGTGTAGGGATTAAGAACATAGAAATTAATGCGTACTTTAATGCCATGCTTTGCGCCTTGAATGCAGCTTTATCGCTAAAGTCAAATGCCTCTGCAAATCCATCCGTAAAGGTAGTGCTATCATCTGTGGTGCTTAGGTGATACCTTACCATAATACGGCAAACGTGAGTAATCTGCAATTTGCCGCTACTGCTAACAGCTTCAAACCTGTCATGTGATACATTTAGTATCTCACTGCGTATGAATACGCTATGTGCAGAGAACAAACCGTGCAAAGCATTGAACACGCTATCCACGCCACGAAAGTTGTAGTTTAAGCTGCCCTTTTCCTTCTTGGCAATGGCTGGTATCTCTTTTAGTATGTTAGCTAGATTTTCGTTTATAAGGCTCATGCTGTTATTGTGGTTTTATCAATGTGGTAACGTGATTGTGATTTTTCAGGGAACTCTACTGAATGCACGTAAATGTAAGTGTAGTTTGCAAAGTGCTTTTTTGCCTCGCAATGTGCTTTCTTCCAATCGGAAAGAATTTCAAAATATTGATTATCGTTTGTCTTGAAAGTCCATTTAGCAAATCCGTAAGGCTCAAAGCTAAAATGCTTTTGGTAATGCTTGGACTGAAGTATAATTTGTGGTGGCATAGGTAAGCCGCTTTGCTTAGGCATATTGGTGTGTGTAAATACCATCAGGTAAAGTAATGGCTAGGTTGATGACTTGATTGAACAAGGCTAGTAGCTTATTGCTTTCACCTTCTAAAGTTTGTGGAGAGGTTATAATAGCCTCCCCACTGATTACTGTGAACTTTATTTCCATTACGATGTGTATTGGTTATTGTGAGCATTGCAAGCATCAATAGCTTCTTGAAATGTGTCAAAATTTTGATTGATAGGATTAGCGGAATCAGTGCCGCCACTGCAATAAATATGCAGGTTATCAAGAACGCCTATTGCATAAGAGTAAGCAGAACCATTGGCAAAAATCATGTTTTGGAAAAGTGTATCTGTTTTCCAAATAAGTGTTTGTGTGGTACTCATATTAGATTGGTTTTGGGTGGGTGATTGAATTATTACCTTACAAAGATACGGCAATTTATTGCATAATCAAATTATTTTGAAAATAATTTAATTTTTTTTTATTGGTTGTAACTTTAGGGCATAAAAAAAGGCCACCAAAAGCAGCCTATTTTCTTCAATCAATACACCAAAATAACCAATTATAGTTTTATCAGCCGCCAAATCAGGTAGCACAGTACAATCAAAACAAGAATCCACCACCACTGAAAAACAGCAATGGTTTTCTTAATCTCTGCAATAGCTTCATAATTTGATTTTAAGGCACTTTTAGCACTCTGATAGTCCAATGTGCTTTTGGTGGTTTTGCTTTCTGTGGTAACCTGTTTATGGCCTTTTCTAGGCTTAACAGTAGCAGTAATATAAACCTTGCCCTTCACTTTCTTAGCTACTACCTTTTGCGTTGAATTATCAAGTAAAGTAGTATCTCGGTTCTCAGGTAGTCCACGAAAAGCAAACCGATCGATTTGCTCTGGTAGGTCAAAAGTTGAGTCAATAGTCTTAGTCGTTGTAACACTTTGCGTGTCTTTCTTGATGCTGAGTATGGAATCAGTTGTTAAGGATTGCTTAATAACTGACTTACTGCTCTTTGTTGTCCTGCAACTGTTGAGTATTAGTACCGATAATGCTGCTAGTAGAAGTAGTTTCTTTGCCATTTCTAAGGCTAATTAATTGTGTTATTGATATTAATCCTAGAAAAAATGCAATTCCGCATAATGTTAACCCTAGAACTTCCACAAATATAGCTACTGCCCATAATTGACAAAAATAAACAGCATGGCAAAATATCCCAAAAAGGGAAACATAACAGCAAACAAGCACGAAAGCAGTCAGTTTTCTAGCTGATAGCCCTGCCTTGTCATTAGTAAAACTACTTAGTAGGCTTTTTATCATTTAATTCTTGGTCGTAAAGAAATGCCTTTGAAGCGTTGCTGGTAGTAGCCCTTAACTCCATTAGTTCTACTCGTTTTGCAAGCCTATCGTAATTCTCCAAACGTATTTCTACGGTGTTTACTTTGATGAGTAATTGCTCAACATTGTGGTTGAGGTTCATAATGAAGTAACCAATTACGCCAATTAAACTTGCACCTAGCCATCCTATCAAAGTGTTAGGCAATCGGCTGCTAGTACTGTTTACTTCAAGGTGTGTTTCGTTATGCTCTGCCATGTTTGAAAAGAAATACAGCTAAATTATTTAAGATTACGTGCTTTAACGCTGCATAGTTCAAAATCTCATCCCTATTGCTGATAAAGCAGAATTCAATTAGGCCAGAGGTTGGCACTAATTGCAATATGCCTAGCTTTTTGTGTGGTGTCATATTCTCGTTTACAATGCCCACAGTGCCACGCAATTTGAATGGTGTATCTTTTACCACTATTGCGGCCATGTCACGGCAGAACGTCTTTACTGCATCGCTAGCGTTATACCTGTGTAGCACTTCAGCACCTTTGGCCTCTGTGTTACTTGCAGCGTTAAAATGTAAGCTAATAAGAATATCATCAGCCTTTGGCACTAAGCTATTAAAGTACTTAATCGTGTCGCCTAAGCTATGTGCATCCGCATCGGTGATTATCTCACCTGTGTAGCCCATCAACTTTAAGTTTTGAACTAGGATATTTCTAGCTTCTTTAGTTAAATCGGCCTCTTTGAAGCCGTTGCCTATTGCTCCAGAGTCACTGTTATTATGGCCTGCTTCAATAAAAATTCTTTTCATAATTTATACGCTGAAAAACATGGTACGATTTGGTGCAGATAGTCGGTCATGTGGATAGTAAACTCCATCCAATGTCCACTGTTTGTTTTGCAATGTAGCACTAATTGCCCTCCCATACCTATCTCTGCTATTAGCATAGTCAAGGATTACTTTGCTACGTTCAGCAGCAGTAGCAGCACCGCCACTTGTAGCATCGGCAATACTTAGTGCAAACTCTGTAACTGTAATGCCTTGAATGGCCACTAGCTTTGCCGCTACGGCCTTTGCAACAAACGGCCTTACATAGTTATAGTAAACGGTATAAAGTTCAGCTACAACCCAATCCGCACCGCTTACACTAGGCACATTGCCTGTATTACCTGTGACTAATGAACGATAAAATAAGTTTTGGTACTTAACTGTGTCGCCTGTAGAGTAATTAGTGTCTGAATCCCACGCATCAACTACTAAGCCGCTTGCACCACCTAAGGCAACCCAAAGATTGTACCCAGTTATTTGCTGTAAGTCAAAATCAGATACTTCCATTAAGGAATCAGTAAACCAACCTTGATTGTAATATTTAGGGAATCGGCTAAGACTTAAGAAATCTTCAAAACTTATCATTTGATTGCCTGTGTAGTAGTAGCGTTAATTGTGTCTAGTCCTTCAATTGGGTCTAATCCGTATTCTTTGCGAATCTCATTAGTAGTCATTACTGCTATTTTTTGAGGGTCAAGCGTTTGAATAGGATTGTAAGTGCTTATCTTCCAAGCAAATTCTAGTTTAGGAAATAACTCCCTAAATAGGTTTTGAATAGCCATTTTGTAACCACGAATTTTGCCGTTATTCAAAATGTCTATTAATGCAAGCATTTGTTGATTGTTACCTAATTGCCCACCATCACTAATACCCTTTATTGCAGGGTCAATGCCAAAGGCACGGCAAACACGCCTATCAAGCGCATCACTCAAAGGAATTTGGCCGTCAATAATTGCTTTTTGGTCAAATGGCATTATACTAGGCAAGCTATCTTTGTCAGGAGCAGCCATAACGAAAGCCCTAGCACCTGAATCAGCACCTTTGACCTCGTTAATTTTCTCGCTTACTTCATCAACAGCCGATTTGCTAGGCGCACCATTGGTAGTTCCATCAAAGTTTTGCCCTTTGCCTAGTCCATCATCAATGATTGTGATAATAACGCTAGGCATAAAGCCATCGTTAATTAGGCTTAAACGATACTTTGAATTTTGGAAATCGCTAATGATTGCATCCAAGTCACTTGCCCAGTTAGGGTAGTTGTAAATCCCATCAAAAAGAGTATTTGGCAACTGCAAATAGAATAACTCTGGCTGTACTTCTCCATATTCTTCTATGTCTGCAATTACTAAATTTAGTCTTTCTTCATCCGTTAATCTTTGGTAACCACGAATGGCAATCGTATCAGGAATACGGGGAGTATTAAGATTGTACGTTTCGTTATAGTAGTACTCGCCTTTCAGTCCTTTGCGCACTAACTCAAACGGGATTACTTCTAACTTAATTACATCGTTGTTGCCGTCAATCCAAACGAGCATACTGCTTGCTTCCCATGTGGCTACGTCAATAGCAATCCTTTGGAGTATTTGGTCGGCTGTTTGCCTTTCGTTTACCCTGAAGTTACCTGCAGCTTTGTCAATGAATCCACTAGCCACCGTAAAGTTAGCTAGTGTATCAATGCAGCTTAACGAAGCACTAGAGTAGGAAAGAACCTTCTTAAGCACATTTGGATAATCGTTATTCATCCCAAAATGATAGAGTTTGCCAGCCTCATACGGGAATACCGCACGTGACCTGCTAAAGCCTACATCTAAATCGTTGCCTTTAGCGTTCGCACCTGCTAACCTATAAGCACTCTGGAATACATAACTTTTATCTTTATTGCTCATTAGTTCAATTCAACTAAACCTTCAGTATTTTCTTCTATTTCAACCTTTACAGCTTCCGTTGTTGGTTCTTGTATCACCTCAGCATCTTCAATCGCTGATTGTAAGTTAGAAACTTTATCAAACCACGGCAATCCTGCTTTGCAACACATAGCCGCAAAGGCATCTGTAAGGTCTGCTATTGCCACTTTCTCGCCTCCAAAGTACACCAAGTGTCCTTCATCTTTTAAGTGCGGCCTAAGCGTGTAATTAACTAATTTAGATTTTACTTCCATGCTGTTTGGTGTGTTAAATAATGCTGTTAAAGCGTTAATGTATGTGTAGAAGTTACACTTTTGGCAATTATCGGTAATGCCTGTAAGCTGTTTGTAAAATTCAGCAGCTTTCTTCCAAGTAGTCGCCTTTGGATTAGTATCTAAATAGGCTTTAACCTCAATTAAATACCCCTGTTCACGTTGTTCCATATCCTTGAAGTATAACGGTAAGACGTAAAGCCATTATCACCAACAACAAATGCACTGCCGTTCTTGCCACCAATAGCATCATCTATGATAAGTTGCATTGCATTCATAGCATTAGCAGTAGAATCAAATTGCATTGTTACATACGCACCACCTACGCTATTTACTAGCACCTGAGTACGGTCTGAACCCATCACCACTTCATCGTAACTAATTATTTGGGCATTAGTACTGCCGTTTGTTATTGATAGTATCATAAGATTAAAAAAAAAGGGGAAATTAATCCCCTTATTTATGGTTAGTTAGTTATTAGAAGTTACTCCAAGTGTTTGCCTCTAACTCTGCAATGCTTGTAGCATAACCGCCAGAAATTAAGAATTGCTTAGGCAGCGAATCTTGAACATCAGTGAAGGTAATCATCTTAGCGATATTATCTTCTATCTTAACACCTGTTGGAGTTTCTAAAGCAGTTGCTTGCATACCGTAATCTAAACCATACACACGAATAGTCTTATCGTTTAATGGCAAGAATATAACACACTTTTGAACTTTTGCAAGTTTTTCAAGTACTAACAAGTCAGCACCTGCATTAGCGTAAACGCCAAACTTTACTTCGTGAGGGAAGAACTTACGTCTATCATCACTCACTACTAAAGTGCCATTACCGCTATTTTGCAATCTCTTACCTGTTAGCTTAGTTAATAACACAGTGCCAGGCGAGCCAGCAAGTGTAAAGCCTGTAAGTACGTTAGCTGTGTATGTTGGAACTAAGTCCTCAACATTTTCAAGCACATAGCAGAAATCTTGCACACCCCCTGCCGCTTGTAAAGCGATGCAAGGGGATATTAGGTCGGTGGTAATTAAATCACAAAGTGCCATGTTCTTAAGCGTAGTTTTTAGCTGTAAAACCTACTGTTGAAATCAACTCACCATTACCGAAATTTACTCCGATAGCACACTCACTAAGGAATTTAGTTTGCAAATCGTGCATATCATAATAGACTTGGAATGGGATTGCCGCTCCTAAGTCACTTGCACCACTTGTACGGTCAGTACCTACTACTAAATTATCTAGCATTGTGAAGATAATCATGTTTGCAGGTAATGTACTTGCACCTGAATTTGTGAAGTCAGCCGCTACATACCTATCGTATGCACTAATAGGCACTACTTCAATACCTTTGTAATACACTGCATTGCTTAACGTTTGTCCGTTAGTTGCGTTCTGAATGAACTGCCAGCCCATTGTATTGTAGACTGTTCCAAGCCCTTGTACATACAAGTCGTAAACTGACTGAGAAACCAAGAATTTCTTTTGGTTTACAGGCACTGATTTCAATGCAGGACTAGCTTGAAAGAACGCTGTTTCTAAAGCAGCAGTAGCAGCAGCAGCAGTACTTGAAATTGCACTTGTATCGTAAGTGCTGATTTTAGTAGGGTCTAAAGCGCTGTTTTGCGTGTAGTCATAAATTGCTTGACGAATCAAACGAATAAATCCGTTTAATTGCGTGTAGTTAGCATTGCCACTAGCTGTATCACCTAAGAAAGCAATACGGATAATATCATCAGTAAGTGCATCTGTAATTGTTTGTTGAAACAAAATACGAGTTGCATCACCTGTTAAATCACCACGTAATTGACCTGCAGGAGGAACTACGATAGCGTTTAACGTATTGTAAAAGTCAATAGGGTTTTGACCTTTGAAGAATATCAATTTAGATACTTCAACAAACTTTTGGTAGTAGTTTTGAGGTAAAGCCCCAAACGTACCATCACGAGTAATATCCTTAGAAAAAAGATATTTCATCCTGTTAGTAGCTTGAATTGGCGCACGGTCATGTACTCCATTAATCACACGCATACCCATGCTTGCAAAGGCAGGTTGTGCGAATGGCTGTGAAAGGAATGATAACTGTGCTAACAGGTCGGGGGTCATCCCCGTGGTCTGCAAGGTGGCTAAACTGCCGAATGCTTGTGACATTGTTTTATTTTTTTAGAGTTAAGTAGATTTTTCTTAGTGATTAGCGAATGTTCACAGGTAAGTTTTGCTCACTTATGTAACCATGCTGTTTTTTAGCTGCAACAATTCTGTTCCAAGCCTCTGCCTCTAAGTTCACAGGTGCATTTGCTTTAGCTTTTTGAGCCTCAGCGTGTACAGCAGCACTAGGAGTTTTGAAAGCTGCAACTGGTGCAACTTTGGCAAGTGTGCTTACTTTCTTAGAAAGTTCAGCAAGTACCGCTTTGGTTTCTTCCATCTCTTTTACGCTTACTTCTTTCTCTGCTTTTAGTGCAGCTAGTTCAGCTTTTAACGCACTCACTTCATCAGAGCCATCCATGTTAGCATCTGGAGTAAGTTCTACTTCATCAGGTGTGTAAGTAAGCAATATGCCCTTATCATCAACCTCAATCATGCTACCATCTGCAAGCATGTAGGCACCTGCCTCGCATGGAGTACCATCGTCATAAGTTACAGCACTGCCAATTTCAGGCAAGCCACTTTCCGAACTCATAAGCAATGCAGTTCCATCGCTTGTTGTTGCTGAAATCATTTCAGCTTTTGCACCTTTTACGAAATTGGATAGAGTACCCAATAACGCTTTGGCATCGTTTAATATGCTCATTGCTAATACTTTGTTTTGTTTGTAAATGATATTCTTTACGAATCCAATCTTCTTTGCTTCAATCGCTGTAAAGAATGTAGCGTTATCCATCAAAGAATTAAATTGCTCGTTTTTCGTGTCAATGCCTGCAAGTGCGTAATAGCCAACTAAGCGATTATGCTCAGCTTCCATTTCTGCCGTTATTTGCTTGGCTTGTTTGAAGTTTATCCCACCTGCTTGCACATAAGGGCTATGAATCATAAACCTTGCATTGCTTAAAGCAGTACGGTTAGGACTAGATAGATAGATTAGTGTTGCGATACTTGCTACTAAGCCGATTGCTCGCATCTCTACAGGGCAAACAGCACCACGCAAAAGATTAAACATCTTTTCACCTTCATAGACTTCACCACCATCAGAGGCGATTATTACTATCAGCTTATCGTTAGGTTGCAAGCCTTGCATCTCTGCGGCTAATTGTGCAGCTGAGTAACAGCCTGCATCTTGCCCAATCCTTGAAAGAATACGAATTATTCTAACCTCCATAATACAAGATTAATTACTTATCTTTGGCAAATAGATTTTGCAATACATGAAAAATATACCTAAGAGCCAAACAAGGCATTTAGCAATTCAGGTTCGTGTTACGCCTGAAGAAAAAAAAGAGGCTGCAAAGAAAGCCCAAGACAAAGGTCAGACGTTATGCGCTTTCATCCGTGAAAGCCTTAAAAAATAGTGTTCATAGTAATGTTAGATTTCGTTTTAGGTACAAAAAAAGAGGCTGTTTTATGGCCTCTCTTTTTTTAATCTAAAAATATCGTTTTTTCTCGCTTGTAATCCCCGTTACATATTACTTCACCGTGTGATTTGTACACTGTTTCTTCAAACGGTCGCCAATTATCTTTGCAGTGCTCGGGCAACTGTGGATAAATTAACGCCTCAATTTCTGCAAAGTTATTTTTGCCATTAGTAGGGTAATCATTGTGGTACTTGTTAGTAACCTTTAGCCGATTAAATTGAACTACATCCCCTTTATAGTAACTCATTGCTAATTGATTGATAGCGTTTTGACTTCTCCACCAATTAATCTTATCCCATTGCTGAGGGTAGGGTAACAGCAAACTAGCTGCATCTTTGTGCATTGCGTAAAGTATTGCATCGGCTGCCATTATTGTTTGAACACTTGCATTTGGGTTGTAATCATTGGCATCCCATAAGTGGCTATCGTAATTACCAACCGCACACGCTGGATTGACTAGGTTAAGCATTAGTTCAAAGTACCGATAAGGATTTAAGCCGTCAATTTGCTTCACTACTAAATCATCATCCATAAAGATAAAGTAAGTGTAATCCTTATCTTTAGCGTATTGGTAAAGTGCGTTCCTACCCTCGTTCCAACTAGAATTGCCTAAGTGCAAACACTTTACTTTCTCATGCTTGTAGGTTTTATTTTTATCCCAAAACAGAGCCACGCAATCAACACTATCACTCACTAAGTCAGGTAAGTATTCTTGCCAATCCCTGCACTGCACTAAATAAACAAACTTCTTCATTATAGGGTCGTTCTTTTGGTTGTAACGGCATTATCCTGCAAACCGAACCTAATATCACGAACGGTAGTAACAGGCTGCCTAATCTGCTTTATTGCGCTTACAATATCCGAATTATTACCGCTCGGAGTAATTGAAGCTGCCGCAAAGTTACCAATCCCTTTACCTCCTACACTCTCATTAATTGCGCTTAGTGTTCCACCGTATTTGGCAACTGCATCTTTGCGCATCACCATTTCGCCTGGGGTTAGCATAGCAGGAACAGTATCACCATGCCCACTACCTTGCACAATACCACCATAGGCAAACTTTTGAGAGGCTACTAACGCAATGCTTGCCGCTCCTTGTGCTGCTACTAATGCAGCTAAAATAGTACTTGTTGTTGTAGTAGGGTCAAACGCTAATGCACCCATGTAAGCCTTGATGCTACCTGCAATCGTGTCAATAGCTATCTGAGTTATCTGCCTTTGCTTTGCTTTCTCAAAGTATTTCTTTTCAATCTCTTCTTTTTTCTTAGCGTTATTTCCTGCATCCTTTAACTCCTTAGCCTTATTGACTTCATCAATAGTAGCTAATAGGTTATTTACCTGCGATGCAACCTGTGCCGCTTTATCAGTAGCATCTGAAATAGCTTGAAGTTTAGCATCTTCAACCTGCTTTTTATTATCAATCTCGGTTTTGCCTTTGGCCTTTTGGCTTTCTGCATACGTTGCATCCAATGCCTCTTTATCAGCATTAGCCTTTGCGTTAATTTCTGCAATTTTAGCTTGTTTTAATTCTTCGTTAGATATTTCTTGCTGAATCTTATCCGTTTGTAATCCTACTTCTAAATCAATCTTAGCTTTTTGCAAGTTCAATTCTTTCTCACTACCTTTTTGAGCATTAGTAATCATGCTGTTAATAGTAGCCATTTGCGTTTCTTCACTGATTTGGTTCTCAGCGATAATTCTAGCTTTGTGCATCTCCAATAGCTTAGTATTGAATTGCACATCAATAAGGAGTAATGCTGCTTTATCACCTTTAGCACCTAGAATTGCTAATTGCTTTTCTTTGGCTAATCTATCTTCTTGCAACTGATAGTACTTTTCAGTGCCTTGCTTCTCTAATGCCAACACTTGGTCAATAGTAGCTATCTGCACATTTAGCCTATCTTGTTTGGCTTTCAAATTAGCTGCATCCCTAGCCGCTTTTAATTCCTGCTGGTGTTTCTTTTCAGCCTCAACACGCTTTTTATTTTCGGCAACCTGTTTGGCTGTTTCGTCTTCACGCTTCTTTTGCTCGGCCGCCAAAGCATCATTTTTTATCTTGATACTTTCCGCATCAAATAGCTTTAACGCTTGAATTTGGTCTGCATACTTTTCTTTATCCGCTTCAATCTGTTCTTGCGTTTTATCCTCAGTATAGTTTGCAACACGCTGCAATACTGCTAACTGTTCTTCTAGCTGTTTCCGCTGCAATGCACGTACTTTAGCTTCATCACCACCGAGAGCCTTAAGCAAGTCTGCTTGGTCTTTGTACTTCTTGCCTACTTTATCAAGGTTTTCCGCTTGTTTGGAGTATTCTGCTTCACGTTTCTTTGCCGCTGCCTGTGCCTCTGTGTCAATAATGCCCATAGATTGCAATAGAGGCTTAAGCAACTTCCACGCAATTTGAAACTGCAAAGTCAAGGCATTAAAGGCAATGCTAAATATCTTGCTCTTACCTGTTAGCTCTGTGAACGCTACCACTGCCAAACCTATGGCTGTAACGATTAGGCCAATCGGGTTCAAACTCATTACAAGGTTCAGCACTCTTTGCGCTGCGGCTGCACCATTAACAGCAATTGTTCTAGCATACTCTGCGGCTGTGGCTGCTTTCTTGACTACAATGTCTTTGGCATCCATTACAGAGCCAAACCCTATTTGGATATTGCGCAATAATGCTGCGGCTGCTAATGCCTTTGTTGCCTTTGCTTGTAGTTCAGCCGTTGCACTGTTTTTATCGCCTTCAAGGTTCATTAACTCCAAAGAAGCAGTAACACCTATGGCCACATCACCCAAAGTGTTGAGTTCTTCTTTGGCTGGGTTTTTGGCCATCTTTTCTCCAAACTCATCCACCTTGCCAGTCGCTTTCATTAACGAAAGGCTTGTATCATCTATGGCTTTGCGATTAGCCTTAAATTCCTCACTTCCAATATCAAGCCCTTCCGCTTCCGTTTCTAATCGCTTTAGAGAATCACGTAAATCGTTAATCGTTACAGTAACGCCTTCTAGGCTTTCACGATAGTTACCCACGTTGCGGCCGCTCCTACCTGTTGCACCTTCTAATCCTTTAAGCTGATTAGTAGTAGCTTGAATACTCTTTTGAAGTTCACCACCAATTGCCTCGTTTTCCCTTTCGGCCTGTGTCAGGTTATCGTATTGAGCCGTTAAAGCCTTGTTAGCTTGTTGGAGTTCATACACGCTTTTACCATCCTGCTTGTTCAGCGTAATGTTAGCTTGTAATTGCTTGTTTATGTTGGATTGCTCGGACTGATAAACCTTTAATTGAGCAGTAGCCTTAGCAAAATCAGGACTGCTTTTGTCCAATTCCTTTAGCTGGTTCTTAGTTTCTTCAATCTTTTTAGAGAGTTCAGCCGCTTGACTTGCAAGTTTATCCGTATTATACGTTATGCTTATTATCTTTTCTTCCATAGCTTAAATAGGCAATAAGATTACCTGCGTTAATTGTTCAGCACCAATATAATACTGATTGAGCTGCATTAGATAAAAGGACTTAGAAAGTTCTTTAATGTAAATTGGCTTGTTTAGGTTTTCAAGTAAATCAGCAACCTCATTAGCTTTGAGGTACACCATCAAATACACCTTCCTAGATAGCTGCATTGCTTTAGGTATGCTTTGCCATGCTGTTACTAGGGATTGACTAAAAGTCGGCTGATAGGCAAGCATTGGCTGAAACTCCAGCATTGAAGCACTAATCGTTGCACCTTTTAGGTTAGCCCATGAAATACCGTAAACATCTGTAAAAGTATTAGCACCTCCATAGGTTGCCGCTGTATCAGTAACCACGCTTACTTGTTGGTCTTCTTCTGGAATAAATACTTTGCTAGTCCAATATAAGACTATTGGAGTAGTTACTACACTAGTAAACGCATCGTACCATTGTACTAACTCATAGTCAGTGCCTACTGCTGTACTTGGCTTAGTGCCTACTAATGCTCCACCATCACCATTATCAAGAACTCGGTAATAGTTGGCTTCATCGTAAACTATGTCGCCTATAATGTATCGTATATTGATACCTCTGTTTGTCTGATTCCAGATAAAATACTGATTGAGGCCTTTTACTTCTAAGATTTTTGGCTGAGCAAACGTAATACCCAAAAGAGCAAAGGTAGTATCAGCTATTGCGAAAGGTGCTTCATACAGTGTTGCCTCTTTGCCAAGCGTTTTGCCTTGCATAGCTATTACACCTTTATCATTGGTTAAATTAGTTTCATCTTTGTACTTCCAAATGTTTGATTTTGCATAGTTGTCATTCCTAAAGTCATTTTTTACTCCTTGACTAAAATCTATCTTTCCACTCCAATTAATCAAGTTATTATTGCCTACCTCCAAGCCTACCAATGAAATTTGATTGCCTTGAATCTTTGGATAAATGCAAGCATAGTTACTAATATACTTCAATAGGTCGGCTGCCTTAATCTTTGGTACACACTGAGCTGCTTCAATAGGAAATCCCTCTGCCACGTCTTGTGATACGTTTTCAAGAATAAATCCATAAGTACCTGCTAAAGCGTTGGGATTTTGCAATAGGTTGTTTACTATTGGCTTAGTTTCCCACCTAATGCTTGGAGTACCTGCTGCACCACTTGTTGTGAAGTTGCCTTCTACATAAACACGTAAATAATAAGTCGCATTCCTTTCTATGCTTGTAGCCTCTTCAAACTCTGGAAACTCAATGTATAAATCTTGATTGCGCAAATCAACACTTAAATCTACAGTCGCCATGCCTGTTTCAGCTCCAGCAATACTTTGTATAATTTGAGCAGAAATGGCCGTTATTTGGTCACTTGTTACTAAGGATAAAACAGTGTATTGAATCCTTAACCATGCTTTGGCTACAAACTTATTCTTAAAACCTACATTTGGAACTCTGATTGTATTACCTGCAACTGTTATAGCTGTATTGCGTATTCCTGATGAACTATAAGTAGGTAATACAGCATCGGTTAAGTATGCCATATTTCTGCCATAATAATTTAGCAATGCAGGAACATTATACGACAAACTAGTGTAAGTACCAATATCTTGACCTTTTACACCAATACTCATTTGAGCCTTCCAAGCATCCGAGTAAGATAGCTGAGTAGGTTCTAACAAATGCGCATATTCTCTAAAGCTAATGCCTGCTAACTCATTGCCATTATTAGGCCATGAAAGCGTGTAGCCTAAACTATCACATATTAACTCAAACAATCGCTTGATAGGCATCGCAAAACGCATATCTAAGCCTGCAATGTTCCTACCTCCATTTACTCCTAGATAACCATTATCAAGCGTAATGCAGCTTAATCCTAAATCGTACAATGGCGAAATGGCATCTGTGTAATTTGCTAATTCATAGCTTGTATAAAGTCCTACTGCCAGCTGTGGTAACTGCGTGGCTATAAAATTGCTAGTCCAAGATTGCCCTGTAATGCTCGGCTGCAATGTTTTAACTTTAGCCGTTACAATCGTGTTCAACTCAACATCTTGAATTGCTGTAAGGAAATCTACCTGCTTGCTTACTAGCTGTATCTTGTAATCACCCTCAGCAGTAAGTTCAATCGGCACAATGTAACCTTCAAGCAATACTTGCCCATTCTCCAAAATCCTAAAGCTTGGGTTCATTTCTGCCTCTGTTACTCCAACTTCAAGCAAACTAGTTAACCTAAAGAATATGTTGTAATTCTCTGGAGTAGCTTTTAAGGTTAGCTTATTAGTAAAGCTGATTGAACGGGTACTAATATCCTGATAGTTTACATTGTTAACGGTTATCCCTATCAACTCTGTAAAATCACCGCTTGCTTTTTGACCTCCAATGTATAACTCTATCATCGTTTTATGTCGGTTACCTGTGAGAATTCAGCATCGCAAACCACTCTAGTAATCGTGTCACTTTCAAACCTTTGGAATCCTTTGCGGCTAATGATTAATTGACGCATAGCAGGTACTAAAGGTGCTTCAACATTTGCTTGCTGAAATCCGTACATGATAAACACGCTTTTACTCACCATCAATCCTGCAAGCCTATCGCTTTCTTGAGTAGCTTCTCGCTTCATTACGATATTGAATTGGATAGTATCAACCACACCTCGATTCATTATCTCATTGCGGCGATTATCGTTATCAAGGTAGTACACGCTTTCGTTCTGCCTTACTCCGAACTTGCAGTACCATCCCTCGCCATCTTCATTAGCGTTCACTTGCTGATACTCCAAGCCTCCCATTAGGTTAATCCAAACCAAAACTGGGTACTTGATATTTAACCTAGTACTTACCAATGCAAAGGCATTGCTAGGTCGCACATTAGTATTAAGGTTGTACATTAAAGGTGCTACATAGCTTGCAGGCGTATCAGTGCCATCACCTGCAGGATTGCCGTTATTAGGTGCAATGCAGGTAACTCCGTTAATAATTAAATCTGCATTAAATGAAGGCTGTATCGCTCCCCCTCCATCGGTTAATTGCCAATACCCTGAATCACCAACAACAATAAATTGAAACTTGCTAACATAAAACACGGGTAATACAGCTTCAAACGCATTGCCTACTAAGTCATAGTACTGAATAGTGTTAGTAACGTTTTTCTCAAGCCACAAATAATACTGATTATCCCCTATCCAAGTGTAAACATCTATATTTTTTAAGCCTAAACAAGTCCAACTAGTGTCTGTATTTCCGTTTTCCCATCCCTGCGCTTGATAACCTACAAAACAGTATTGAGGAATAATGGCAGTGAAATCAAAAACATTAATTACTAACGCTTTTTTCTTTAACGTAAAACTTTCGCCAAAACTCAACGCAAAATCAAATATACCGTTATCGCTATTTTCATAATCTTCACGAAAAACTAACTTAGGACTTTCAAGGAATTGCAGAGCATAGCTGTTAGCATTAAATACATAGTCATAGTTAGCATTTACGGCTACTTCAATTACTTTGTCAAACACTAAAAAGTCTGCATAGTCAGAGGCAGTGTCCTTAATTTGCAGCTTTAAGAATCGCTTGTAATCATCGGGATGCGTTTCGTCAATTACATAGCATAAGTAAATAGTAGGGTAGTCGTAAGGCAATGCGATTGAACTTAACACAACTGTATAACCTCCTGTTACTGCTGTTACTGTGCAAGGTGAAAATACACGCCCCCAACTTCCTGCATAAGCATAAAACCAAAGCACGGTAGTACTTGCATCTATGTTTAGCGTTTTGGCAACTTGAGTGGTTAATGTAAAAGTATTAACACTTGCACCGCCTAATGTTATTGCGTACGGCCATAGTTTACTTTCAGGCGGCAAATTGCCTGTAAAGTTTAACGGCTGATTATGTGGGTAAAAATATCCTGAATCCATTATTTAATAAGTTCTAAAGCTATGTTTTTGTAAATCCAATCAGCACCCAAATTCTGCAACTCACTTTCCACACGCTTGACAAAGAAAGAATCTTTGCCTATCACATCACTGAATAAGCCTGTGTTGCCACCTTGCCGAAAGATAACCGTTCCTTTGTTGTAAATACTCCTACTGATTGCGTACTCCATGCCTTTCTTGTAAGCTATGTTTTTATGCCTGAGCCATTCACGAATAACAGTAGGGCTTACTCTCGTTCCCTTTGGATTGCCTTGCTCACCTGCTTTGTAATAATCCTCCGCATAGATAGCAATCTCGCTATCTGATACAGTGGAATAGATTGAACTTTCAAGCCTTCCTGAAGCAAAGAAAGGACCAAACGGTGTAACCTGTTTAGTGCGTACATCTGCCTTTAGTTCCTCAACCGCTTGCAGTGTTATTGCTTCAATTAGTGCTTTGTCAAAATCCATTAGTAATCCCAGCAGGCTATCTTGTTAATGGCTGATAGTGTCACAATGACACCAACAAATTCAGTAAACATTATGCCTTCATAAGCTACGGCAATTTGAGCATTGTTAATCTCTCCAATAATGCCAAAATCACGATAGCAATCACGAACGAATAACTCTGCATCCGTTTGGCTTTCACCTAGCTTAGTAGCCTCGTCTGTGCTATTATCTTGCTTGTTGTAACGAGTGCCAAACCCAATCTTGATTAAGTTATTTGAGAATCCATTAGGCAGAATTATTGTACTGCTATTATCCACTAGCCAAACAACTTTATTTGTTGCAAGGTCGGCTGTTAAAGTTTCATCAAGCCTTTGGCGCAATCCCGAAACAAACTGCGCATCTGGAATCAGCGTTTCCACTAAATCCTTGATAGCTGTGCATAATGCCTTGTAGTTCATGTATCAAAGTTAGTAATTATTATTTGATTGTGCTTGTTCATTAAGTCTTTGCAAGTACATAGCTTTTTCATGCCTGTAAAATAACTCTGTGTAAACCTTTCGCACGTTCCACGCTAGTACTTGCTCAGGGTCTAGTCCGTAAGTTTCAGCAATGCCGCTTATTGCTCCCCAAACTCCTAGCTTTGCCAATCGTTCAACCCCTGCATTAAGCTGTGCCTCCGTGTATTCCACGCTCATTTTATAGGGCTGTAAGAAATCATGGTAAGCAGTGAGTAACTGAATCACCGCATTGACTCCGTAAGTGCATGGCATGGCATTATATTCTTCAGCAGTAAAAGTAGGTTCAAAAGTTTGCAGAATCCTTCCTGCATCTTTGGCCTGTATGCCTTGCTCTAACTCTAAAAACTTATGCCATTCTACCCCTCCAAAGTTTTGCACAATCTTATCCACATTTACACAATCAGGCGTATAGTTTACTGCATCAAAGTTTAACACTGTGTAAGGTTTGGCAATTTCAATAGCTGCAATACTTTCACCTTCAATGAGTAAGGTTGCATCGCTTTCACTCCAAGCGTGGTAAAATCCTGATAGAGTAACCTCACTCCAAAACTCGGGAACGTAAGCAACGCCTTCTGTGGTTTGAATAGTTATCATACTAAACTATTTGCGTGTTCTTCACATGCTATTTTAGCCTCATTTAACGTGTTAAAATTACCTAAAAATACAAATACAGCACGTTCAGGATAATACCTTGCCCTAAATCCTTTGTCTTTATAACTATAATCAAATATTGAGTATTGCACCCATGTTTTTGTTATTGGGTTACATCTTGTATTAGTAGAATCATGCCTACCTGTATGTTTTTCTTGCCAATTTAATTTAACTAGTTTTGCTTGATAATTTTCGTTTTCATTAAACGCTTTATTAAGAAAAGAATCCCAAATAGCATTAAAGAAATCGTTTTCCCATTTTAGAAACTTTTCCCTTTCTTTATCCCTAATTACTTTTAATTCTTCAAATGTTAATTTACTGTAATCTATTGCTTTGTTGGCTTTTATTTTGCTCATTGTTTTAGTTTGATTGGTTATGTAAATATACTAATTATACTCGTTTTAGTTTCTTTCCGCTTGATAAAAATAACTTGTACTGGTCTTGATACGCTGCCGTAATAAAGTAACGTAATCCATCGCTTAAATGGCCGTACTTCTCATAGCTCACTCCTGTTTGCGTATCTTTTACCTTTTCTTTGAGCGTGCCACCATCAACATCCTCTTTGAGGTATAGTAAGTCTTGAATCATCAATTTGCAATGGCTGCCAATCACTATTTTGACTGGTGCATCGTTAGCAAAACACTCATTAATAAATTGGCCGCTCATATTCAAGCTAGGTGCTTTGCTTTGAATCTTGAATTGTGGCCTCCATTGCGCCAACTCTTTGGCAATTATAGAGTAGTCATTGCCTCCTTGCTCGGTTCGTGTGTCCCTCGCTTTACCTGCTGGGTCGCCAAAGACAAATACTCCTTGCTCATGATTAGGGTACATATCAAGCAAATGCCTACAAGCTGCACGGGTTGTATTGCGTGGGCTTCTAAGCGTTACCTCTTCAATCATGCAAGCAGTTGTACCGCTCACTTGCCAAATACTGCAACTTACATAAGGGTTCACGTTAAAGTCAAAGGAAATTAGTAATGGCTTATCGGGATTGTATTGGGTTACTCCTGTGTTCCTTGATTGCTTGAATAGTTTGAAGTACTCTGCACCTGTGGCGACTTTTCCCCACTCACCTAATGTGTAAACCCTATACATCATTTCGTTTTGCTTGTTTATCGTTTCAAGCATATTGATGTACTCAGCATCTAAGAAGTGGTTGTCCTTGTAAGTAGTGTGTACTACCTCCATATCTTCCAAGTTCTTATCTATTATTTCAGTCTTCAGCCAATGGAGTTCATCAATCGGATTGAACGAAAGAATGAATTGCTTGTAATTAACTGTTTCACCTCGCACTCTTAAGTTAAGCTGTGCAAAGTCTTGATAGTTTAACTCAGTAGCTTCTTCCACCCAAACAGAGGTAATGCCGCTAATGGACTTAATCTTTTCAGGGTCGTCTAAGCCATAAAAGATTATCTCATTACCGTTTGGCAAGGTTATCTTCTTTGGGCTAACTGTATGGGCAAACTTGACTTCAAGTAGTCTTAGCACCCTCAGCAATTCTGCAAATACTGAATCCTTGATAGTGCGCTCAATCTTTCGGACTACTAGTATTTTATGCCCTGTTTCGCTTACTATCCTGATTGCAATCTTTTGAGCAATGGCAAACGACTTGCCCGATCCACCACTTCCGAATACAATTAAGTACCTAGCTTGGCTCTGGAGTAATCTTTTATACGCTCGGTTTATCTGCATAATTAAAAAAAGCCTACCCTAAAAGAATAGGCATTTTGCCACTTTAATCAAACTAATTCATTCAATCCTTTACTCTTTAGGTGATAACGCTATTAATCCTTTGCGCATCAAGTATAGCAAGTTCTTTGCTGCTTTCATGCTTTTGGTACTTGGTCGTGCTGCTTTGTCTTTTGCTTCCATGTTTAGTTTTAGTTAATCACCGACAAACTCTATTCTAATTGTTTGCGGCTGTGTGTCTGTGTTTTCTACGTGTGCTTTGTCTGTTTGCCCTAGTCTATTTTTACCTAACCAAACTAACATTGCAGGGTTTCCGCTCATTGCAAGCTGAAATTGTTTAGCTTTTAGAAGTCCATCACCTTTTGAACGTAATTTAGCCGAATAATCCGAGTAGGTCATACCTTTATCATGCACACATCTTGAATAGAGAGTATCGCTATCAACACCGATTGCAGGTGCTATCTCGTGCCCACTGCATCCAGCTTCAATAAGCCTATCTACTTTCTCCCAATCAATTATTTTGCGTGGCTTCATAAGGCAGTCCGTTTTTAGTTATTACTAAGCTAGGGTCTAGTTTAATCATCCTATTAATAATCACTTGGCAATATACAGGGTCTAACTCAATTCCGTAACATTTACGCTTTAATTGGTGCGCTGCCACCATAGTACTTCCTGAACCTAAAAAGAAATCAAGAACTATTCCATTATCGGGACAACTAGACATTATAACCCTTTCGCACAATGCAATTGGTTTTGGGGTAGCGTGTCCACCTTCATCACCATTTTTTAAGTGTCTATCAAAGTGCCAAACGTTATTAAAGTTATCATGCGTATTATTAAAATACGCTCGTGTTGCGTAGTACTCTCGCTTAATATCTTCGTACTCTCGCTTAATATCTTCGTACTCTCGCTTAATATCTTCGTACTCTCGCTTAAAGGCTTTATTAATTGAAGCTTTTTTTATTGCATCGTAATCTTTTAATGTTGGAAAAGCCCATTGACTTTTACTCCAATAGTGGGTATGAGAAGTTGATGTTATTTTTTTTATTTCTTCATTCGTTAATCCGCTTTTTTCTTTTTCTTGAATTAAATAACTTCTTATTGATTCCCATCCTTCAAAGTAATTGTCTGCATTATTATTAAAGCCTTGAACTCCACACATAACAAATAAGCATTTTTCATCAGCTATGGCGTAACTTCTAGTATTATCCGAATTTTGACCTTGCCCGTTTCCCTTATCCCATGTTATTAAATTTCTAAATGTGGCTTTTTGCAAATTAATGTATGGCTTTATTATTTCGCTATAAATATCCATTAACGGCTCATCAATACCCCAACAATAAAAGCTGCCATTCTCTTTAAGATACGAAAACTGTAAAGCAATCCATTGACGGTTAAACTCTAGTAAATCTGTATAATTTAAGTTATCATTTATCACTCCTTCGCTTTCTTTTTTCATTCCATAAGGAGGGTCGTTGTGTGCTAAATCACCTAATTTCCCATCCATCAATTTTGCAACCGCATCAGAATCCGTACTATCACCACACAACAAACGATGCTCACCAATAGTAAACAAATCGCCAATTATAATATCCGTTTTAGTGCGCTCTGCATCTACGGTAAAATTATCTTCAGTTGCCTCTGGTGTCTCTTCCACTATTGGCAAGTCCAATCCCCAGTCTACTAAATCATCAGCGTTCCAATTATTTGCAAGGTCTTCATAATTCCATTCACCAAAGCCTACGTTATCTTTTACAATAAACTGTTTCTTTTCCTCCTCAGTGAGTTTGTCCGCTTGTTTAACCCAAGCATCGGGAATCTCTTTATAGCCTAACTCCAGCAAAGCCTTAAGCCTCATATTGCCACCTAGCACTATGTTGTCAGCATCTACAATGATAGGCCGAAGCTCCATCATTTTTGGGAAGTCTTGAATAGACTTGCAAAGCTTTTTAAACTTGTCATCCTTGATTACACGAGGATTGTTTGGGTTGCTTTTTATTTCAGTTATCTTCATATTACTTCAGTAAATATTGCCAAAACAAGGTACAAGTTACCATTAGAAAACAAGCTGCCAAAGTAGCGATTAGGCTAATGGCTGCAATAGTCAGGAGGTTTGCTATCTTTCGTATCATCGTACCATGAGTATTAAGACAAAGCCTAAAGCTAATCCAGCGTAAAGCATGGATAGCACAAAGATAGTAGCTAGCACCACGTTATCTGTTTTAGTTTGTTTGTCCATTATTTTAACATCATTTGGCACAATGTAATTAATAGCATCACCAACAAAACACTACCTGTTAAAGGTATTAAAGCTATTGCAATATACCCTAATACTTCACACAACTTTTCTAAATTCTTTATCATCGTGGAAACTGTAAAGGCATTAATCGGTTATACTCACCACTCCAATCATCTGTTACTCTGCACTCGCTTAGAGTTCTAAGGTTGTCAATGTACTTATCCCTTCCAAGTTCAATAGTAGCTGCATCAACTTGATAAATACCTACATTGTAAGGTGCTTGCTTTTCCACTGCGATAAAGATAAATCCTTTGGGCTTAACTCCATTAGTGATTAGTCCATCAAGGTAAAAAGCTGCTTGAACATCGTATCTGTATTTCTTAGCTGAGTAACCAAAATTTATTGGGCTGGCATCATCCGTACTTTTCAAATCAACTATCCAAGTATCGGTGCTTATCCAATCAGGTCTGCACTTGCATAGATTGCCTGTGTAGGTATCTTTCCATATTAATACTTGTTCTGCTATGCCACCATCAAGTAAATGGCTTACAGCGCAATTCTCAACAGCTAAGCCCATTGCCTTAACTTGTTCAAATTCTTCAAGGCTTAGTATCTCTTTGCCTGAACACTCTAGGCTAAATGCTTCAAATGCTGTCTTACCCTCTTTAGTGCGTTTATCAAACTTTTGATTGCTTACAGCGTAACGAGAGTAAAACTCCTCAGGCTCTAAAGTAAACGTATGAAAAGCACTGCCAATACGGAAAGCTGCTGTTTGTTCAGGTGCTTGATAATTGCCGCTAAAGTACCTGTGCCAATAGTGCATCGGTGAACGGTTAATCAAGTCTAGGCCTGATTTACTTATGTGGCTAGTATCAGCGTGGTAATCGGTTATTGATTTCATGTTAGTTTGATTGCTTTACAAAGATACAAATTATTGTTCAGGTTCTAAAAATAACCATGTGTATGGCTGAATTAGTAAATGCTGCTTAAGTTCATACCATTGGTTATTTTCAATAATACCCCACTTGTTGCCAATTTCTTGAAAGCAGTTTACTACTTCACCGTACTTGATAAGAAGTACCCCATCCGTAACGGCATAGGGTACAGGCTTATTGTGTGTCTTCCACTCTGTTGGGTTTACTTGCATAGGTGAGCATTGTGAGTACGGTAAGAAAGAATTGCATCGCTGGCAGTTGTGCTGCCTGCTGTTTTATGCCATACAGCATCTTCCACCACTGTAAAGGCTTTTACTTGCTGCGTTGGGTAATGTGTGCCGTTTACAAAGTCAAAGAAATTGTTTCCATGCTTGATGCAGAAACAGCCGAAAGGGCTATCAAACGTGGCTGCATTGATTTCAGCGTAAACTATGGGCATTGGGGTTGATAAGTCGTTCATGTTATTTTGGTGCAGAAATCCACTGCCATTGAGTTAAATTTTTATACCTCATTTGGTTAGTAATTAATGCGTAAAAGCTATCAAACTCCCTGTAAAAAGGGATTACCCATCCGTTAATACCTGCTTTAGCAATTATTATCTCATTGTTTGGATATTGCAACATTAACAAAGTCCCTTCATTCGGTTCAGGCAATGGCATTTCACCGCTAATCCAAACACCTGAATCTAGGATTGGGAAGAGTTGCCATTTAAGATTTTCAGGCCAATCATTCTTTGGATTAGAATCTAGTAAAAATCCTTGTTGCTGATGTTCCCACCAAGTTAATAATGCACTTGAATGATATTCACCTTCATAGTCAATTGGTGTTGTAATCACCAACTTATACCCTTTAATCGGCATGGGTATTCCGCCTGTTCCTGATAAGTCTTTCATAATTCAAGCAGGCTTAGTACTGTGGTACGGTAATGTTCTTGGCAAGCGGACTTAGCTTCGGCAAGCGATTTGAATATACCTAAGTCCGCATTTTTTTTTGACATTAAAAATTTGGAATAAAATAAACCTTCTTTGTTGGATATGCGATACAAAGTCCAAATTATTATATTATTTTGAATAGTTTCATAATCTCCAGATTGGCAGTCTTCCCACTCCAATTCCTTAACTTTTGGAGTGAAGTCGTAATCTTTTGCAAGGCATTCACAAATATCCTTTAGCGTTAATTCAAACGTATTACTATTAAATACAGTTTGTTGCAAGTCTTTTGCTCTCTGTTCCTGTGTCATAATTAGTTAGTGCTTCCGTGTCCGCCTGTACCTCTTTCTGTGTCAATACTAATGCTATCCACTTGCACCAATTCAGCTTGGATAATTGGCACTAGAACTAGTTGGGCAATCTTATCGCCTTGCTTGATAGTGTGCATGAATCCGTTTGTATTTAGGTTGCTAAGCGTTACAAGTACTTCACCACGATAGCCGCAATCTACAGTGCCAAAGTGTGCAAGTATGCCTTTTGCTGATAAACTGCTCTTTGGTCGTACTTGAACTTCAAAGCCAGCAAGGATTTCTAAATATACCCCTGTGGGAATGCTTCTAGTTTGCCCTGAAAGCAAGATAATTGGCTTAAGCATGTTTGCCTTTACATCCATCCCTGAATCGCCTTCACGTGCGTATTGTAGTGGGTATGGGGATTTGTATTTTAATGTTGGCTGCATTGGTTAATTTAGTGTTTAGATTGTTTTAGTGTAATGCCTATCGCACCATCTTTTAGCGGCATCGGCTGTTTTAAGTGAATTGCTATGAATACGTTTGCCAATTACCTCTGCAACTATGTGTCCGAGTATGCACTCTTTTACCATGTAAGTAGGTTTGTTCTCTACATTACCTATCCATGTTGTAAGGTCATTATTTTTTTTAACCCAAGTTATCATTGCTATTTTAGTGTTTAGATTGTTTATAGGTATCTCGTAAGCAGTAGCCTACGAGAACCATGATTAAAATTTTGATGAAGATTTCCATTAGTCCTGCAATTTTTCAAGTGCTTGCCAAATTTCATCCTCACAATATCCAAGTTCTATTCTTTTTACTTGGTCAAGGTATGTTTGGTAATCCTCTTGCGTTAATGGCTCATCTGCGCCCCATACTCTTAATTTTTCGGCTACTTCGTCAAAGGTTAAGGTAGCTACTTCATATTCTAAGTCACCACCACCCCACGTGCAAGGGTCGCCACCTGCTTTACCGTATGTTTTAGAATACTCTGTGATTGTTACTTCAATCAAAATGCAGTCCATTTCATCTGCTTGAATTTCAATTATTGTACCTGTCATGGCGTTACTTGTTTTAGTTTGATTACTGATTGCCTTACAAAGATAGCAGTTTGTTATTTAATAATCAAATGTTTTGCAAAATAATTTTATTTTAATGTAGGTCGTTCTTTAGTTTTAGGTAGTCATTAGTCACCTTGATAGCATCTTCAAGCGTGTACACCGTGTGGACTTGCCATTGCCTTGCCCTTAAGTCATTATGCCACCTTGTTTGATATTCAGTAGGCTTGTTCTTGCCTGCTTTGAACTCTAGGGCTAATCCTATGCTTGTAAGGTTCTGTTCATAAATCATTAGGTCGGGAATGCCTTTAC
>Ga0114962_10000704_pt1 | contig 29340 bp, 45 predicted proteins | sample C_130820_MF_Meta_FD_87017 | JGI IMG/M metagenome (GOLD analysis project Ga0114962, IMG submission 87017) | Freshwater microbial communities from Lake Croche, Canada to study carbon cycling - C_130820_MF_MetaG | ecosystem: Environmental > Aquatic > Freshwater > Lake | place: Lake Croche, Canada...
TAGTATGTCATCAAAGGAACTCATGGGATAACCCTGATAGATATTGGTTAGTAGGTGATGAAGATTTAGATAAGTTAAAAAATGTGATATTTGAATGAAATATTTAAGAAGATTTAATGAATCTAATAGTAGTGGGTCTTTGGTTGTTCCAATAACTGTGGATGAATATAACGAGGTATGGAAAGGAGAACGTTATGTTGGGTTACCTAATGAGAAAGCTAAATGGTCAATGATTGAATCAATAAAATTGTTTGAAGAAAGTTTGGCTCATCAGTCAATTAAGTTGAGTGGTAAGTATGATGATAATAATATGTTTAAAGCATATATGGATACCCATCTTGATCCAGGATATAAAAAGTTACAGTGGACATATCATAGGATAACTTCAAGTGTTTCGGATTTTGAGTTTAGTATGTTTGAAGGTGATGATTATTGGTTTATTATCCGTTTATATGTTAATTATCATTATTATCATTATAAAGTTGATGATATTGTTGGTATAGAAAGTTTATACGATTCAATAAAAAATACAAGAGAGGAATTTTTTTGGTAATATGAAATGGATAAAGAAATTTAATGAAGGACAGTCATTATGGGCAGTCAATAACTCTAAAAAGTTTATTGATGAGATATCCGATATATTCACTATCGATATTGCTGATCCTTGGGATATGAGAGAGTCGGATCGAAATATAACCGGTAGAAACCAATATAGCAGACTTACTGATCTTAAACGATCTGATTTTGATAGAAATGGGTTTGTAGAAAAGAAATGGGATGAAGGTATTAATTTTGAAATGTGGTTTCCTTTTGAAAAAAATGATCCATCTATAACATATAATAGCTATGGTAATTCTAATAATCAAGTAGTAATGGAAGAGTATTACCCCGGATTATATGATGAGTTATATAAGTTTATTAAAAGGGTTTATAGTGAGTGTGATAGAAGAAAGATGAAACTTGATTGGAGATATACATCAAGAAATGGACCAAGAATTACATTAATGTCTGTAAAAAATGAAGAGCTAATACAATGGATTTCTGTTGATATCTATTTCAAAATAGATGTGGATTCTCGTGTTAATGAGAATAAATTGTTTGAAAGTGAAGAGTTATATACTAGAATAAGTACGGAGGAACACCTTACTTCATTAAAAAAAGAAATAGTACCTATTGATAAATATATAAAGCAATTGGATCGTTTATTATCTAAATACTATTCATGTAAGTATGAAAAGAGAAGAGATTTATCAGGTCCGGTGTTAAATTACACCTGTAAAGAATCTTCAATGGCACCATTGATCGATATTAGATTGTTTGATGATGATTGGTTCTCGATTGGTTTATGGTATAGAGATAATGGACAATTTAGTGCTCAATATTATAAATGTGACCAGTTACATGGTGTTGAAAAATTATTAAAGGATAAACATATTATATGAAACATATTAAACTATTTAATGAGAGTAATGAATACTATTGGGAGGTTAGTAATCCTGGGCAAGTTGGTTATCAAACCACCGTACCGACTGGTGATTGGAGAACAAGTTTGGTAACTGGTAAAGCTAAGTTTAATGATTATCAAAAAAAGATTTTAAAAAGAGTTAAAAAAGAAGATACTAAACTAAAATATCATAAGTATAATGTTGAAATAACAACTGGTTTCAAAGCCATAAAAGGTGGTTACGGTAAAGGTTCTTGGAAAATAACAACATGGAAATCATATGAGATATTGAGATATGATGATGATTGGTTTAATGTAATTGAAAGAGATATGAAAAGTGATCTACGGTCAGATTTTCCTAATATGGGGATGGATGTTGATCATCATGGTAGAGCTACTCGCGCCTGTTACTATACGTGTGATCAATTTGAAGGATTGGTTAAACTACTAAAAGATAAAGGATTATTAAAATGAAATGGATAAAAAAGTTTGAAGCTTATGAAGATCCAATCTTCTTGGCTCATGTCAAGAAACCAGTTGAAGTTAGAATCAACATCGAAGCTATCGAACACGTTATCGATAGAATGTCTCGTCACGGATTTCAAACAAAACTTTCCGCAACCGGAGTTAAATCATTAATCCCTAATATATCAAAAGATGATATTAAAATGACTATTGAGAAAGGTATTGAAGAACTAACAATTGCTCTAATGCAAGATAGATTTTCTATCTATGATAATAATGGTAACTTTGCTCGTTTTGTATTTAGAGATTTAGAATCATTCCTAAATATAGTTTGTGAGCTTGAACCAGGTGATAATAGCTTTGCTCTTGTTGTAGTTACAGTTATGAAAGATGTAAATTTCCGTATAGGTAAAGATCAGTTCGTAGTTGTAGTTGGTGGTAAAACAGTTAAAAGTGGTTATTGGAACCCAATAAAAAATGATGTTGAGGCATGATAAAGAAGTTTAAAATATTTGAGTCAGGGATAAAAATCCCTGGTAATAACTACGAAGATCCAGAAGGCTATTATGAAGAAATATTAGGAGATTGGGAACTTGTTTTACACAAATATGAAGATAAATTAGTTCCAATGTCTAATACTTCTATTAATAGAATAACTTCCTTTATTGAGAAAAATAGAAGAATACCAACTACAAGAATAAACATAACCTCATACACAAATAGAGTTTTTCATTCTGGCCATCCAGTTAAATATATAACTATCGGAGATTCATTTAATTTTTGTTCTTGGGGTAGATGGCCTTCAGATGATTGGAAGACTGAAGATCTAGGTAAAATAAGAAATATTCAAATAAAGGAATGTGACGATGAGTGGTTCTTAGTTAAAATTACTGGTCATAGTAATTACATGGGGAGTACAAACGAAAATATTTATAGATGTGACCAAATTGACGGGGTATTTAAATTGTTAAAAAACTACGGATTAACTTATGTTGATAAAGAAGTTTAAAATGTTTGAGTCTAATGAAGAATATTTTGTTGCCCTAAGTAATGAGGAAGGATCTCGAGCAACATCACCTTTTACAAATCAGTTTCGGGAAATCCCTGAAATTGCATCACCATTCACTAATAGAGAACGTGAGAAACTTACTGATGTTTTAACCAAATCCATTAAAGAAAAATCATTTAACTCAAAGGTATGGGACTTCACATTCCCTAAAGACTTTACTTATATTCTAAGAATAGAAGGTAGAATAGATTTAACTATTTGGAAACTCCAAGATGATTGGTTTATAGTTAAAGTTAAACATTATAATACATCTCAAATAGTAGGATTTAATCGTGCTATTGACGAATACTACAAATGTGACCAATTCGAAGGTCTATTAAAACTTTTACAATATTTAGAATATATCTCATAATTTTCGTATCTTTGATAAATGTGGATTTTGAAAGATGACTATTTATGGATAAGAAATAACCCAGAGATGTTTAGGAAATGTCTTCATAGTTATTTTGACTTCATAGGTAAGAATCTTACCCATTGGAGAATCGAGGTACTATTACCAAAAGACCATCTAGTAATGGTTACTTTGTATAAAGATAGTATCAAAAAAGATTGGTTCTCTATTAATGGATCTACTGGTGGAAGTAGTAGATATGTTACGGCAAATTTATACCCAAACGAATCAAGCTACAAATCATATACAACTGTTTATTTTAAAGAGTTAGATCCCATTTGGAATGAATGCTTTAAAAATGAAAAAGATTACCGGGATAACTTTCTAACAGATATGTTTAAAGTATTAGAACGTGATCGAAAATTAAAAGAACTATTAAACTAACATCATTTTAACACCTATGTTAGTAAATAATTTTTTAATTTAGTTTAATTTTCATAAATTTGTATTATGAAAACTAAATATCCAAGGTCTTGGCACATTTTTTATTCCGAAAAAGTATCCAGTGATGATAAACAACATCACGATGATAATCACTTCCATGGTAAAAATGTGATAGTTTCCATTAAAATGGATGGTGAAAACACAACCATTTATAACAAAACTTCACATGCTAGATCAATGGATTCACAGATAGATAGTGAGGATAGGAGATGGATAGAGGCATTGAGAAAGTCAAAGATAGAAGGAAACATACCAGATAGTCTTCGCATTTGTGGGGAAAATATGTTCTATAAACACACATGTAAATATGAGGATCTTGATTCAATGTTCTATGTGTTTTCTATATGGGATGGATCAAAGTGTCTTTCTTGGGAAGAAACCAAAATTTGGTGTGACTTATTAGGTTTAGTTACCGTTCCTATAATATATGAAGGATTGTATAATAAGGACATTATTATATCTAGATTCAAAGAATATATAGCTAATAATAAAGATGTTGAGGGGTTTGTTATAAGAAATGAAGAAGAGTTTGAGATTGAGGACTTTTCAACATCATTGAGTAAATATGTTAGAAAGACATTTGTAATACCTTCACAACACTGGAGGTATAGTGCGAAAACATTAAATCAGTTGAAGAATAATAAAAACCCTTGGGAAACGATATAGGGAATGGTAATAAGCAATAGAACATTAGAACGTCTTAAAGTACATCATATTATATTAACCCAATACTATGGTTTAGTTATTGATACTGTCTCTAAACTAAGAGATATGGTTTGGGCTTTGAATCATTTCAATCTTAAAGATTGGTCTCGATGTATTTATTGGGAAGACTTCCTTTTTATAGATGAGGAAATGTTAAACTGGATCATAGATGAAACCGGTGACTATAAGATGGATTGTTCTTTAAGAGTAACTCCAAGAGATGACTCTAATACCGATAATACGATATGGGAAGAAACCTCAGTTGCTGATAGGGAAGTAATGGAAATGATGATAAAAGATGTTTCTTGGATGTATCAAGAAGTAGAAACATTTTCATGGAAAGAACATATAAAGACTTTAAACCTTCATCTAAAAAACGGGGTTGTAATAAGTGAGGAAGAGTTCTTAAAATCTTTTTCGGACTACTTATTGGAAAATGAGGAAAATTATTTTACCTTTGAGTATCAACTTAGGTATAAATTATCAGATTATTTAACCGAATTAAGAAACAAAAAAATTGAAAATATAATATATGAGTAACAGAAAAGTATCAGGCAGTTTAGTAACTGTATCCCTATTAACTCTAGGGATTATATCAGTTTTCTTATCAATGGTATTTGTTAAGCTTAATGCTACAAACCCAGATTGTACAGAAATGTTTGAAATAAAAAGAACGGACTCTATGAGGATTAATGAGTTAAAGGACTCAGTTCAGTATCTACGAACACACCCAGTTCATGATACGGTATATTTACCGAAAGACACTACTTCTAAATTTATCCCGATTAAATAAATAATCTGGTTTTTTATATATATAGTATTATGATAATAACTGATATTATTAAAAATAAAATTGAAGACGCTTTCATCTGGTTTGAAGATGAGAAATATGCTTACTCATTAAGCAGTGGTTATATATGTCCGGAAACTCAACAACAAGGTGGTGACCTATATACCTTAACGAAACTATTGGGAAAAGATACTGAATTAGATATTTCAACGGTTTTAACCATAACACTTTCGAAATCTAATAGTAATAGAGATGTTAAAACATTCTACGAATGGCAAGAGTATAACTCCAATTTAGTAACCGCTCTAAGAAGATTAGGATATAGTACTGAGAAAATAACAGTAGATGATTATGAAGGTCTAATTAATATTAGGTTATATGGTAACTCATTTACTATGAAAAACTGTAAAAAGCTTACAGAACTTTGTAAAAATTTTAATAAAGAATACCAGTGGAATAATCTTCTATCAGCTAAACCTTTTTATAACCCAAATACAAATGAAGTAGAAGTTTATATTATTGGTTCTGGTGGTAAGAAAGGTGATCATACTTGTTTTGATCTATTCGATATATGTTTAAAAGCTAAATATAAAGAAGAAAAAAAAGATATGTCTTTAGCTTATGGTACACATAGTTACGAAATTCATAAAATAAGGGAAAGATCTGGAATTAATGAATTTTTTACAATAAAACAAATTTATTTTCACTGGTCGGATAAGGCTGATGATTATGTAAAAGATACTGAAAATGTCGAGAAAAATCCGTATCTTAGCAATATAATAAATGATCAGTTAGGTGAGTTTTCAGCATACGGCCGGTGGGGATGGGTACTCGCTAAAGTCAAACCAATAAATTTTGATATATGATAAAGATTAATAGATATAATGAACATATGAACCATTCAGGTCACTCTTACTATATTCCTACTTATCAGGAATGTCGTCAGATTTGTGATGCGAATGATAACTTCCTTTTCTACGAAAGTAAGCATCAGGTCGATGGGTTCAATATATCTATTTTCAACTACAGGTTAGCTATGCCGAATAACTTCGACCAGCCTATTCCTGGTAAGAATATTAAAGCTCACGAACTTCGTGGGTTGACTTTTGTATTCAATAAGGATGGCTCTTTATATAACTCTTACTTGATGTTAGATAAGTTCTGGAATATGAACCAGTCTCCATGCTCTATGTACTCTATTGTTAAGGACTACAAGATTAAGTCCATTTACAATAAGGAAGATGGTTCTATTGCTTCATTTGTTAAGCTACCAAACGGTAGAGTCTTAGCTAGAAGTAAGACTTCTTTCATATCCGACCAAGCTATCGAAATCCAAAAGATTTACGATAAGTGGCCAAATGTAAGAGAGTTTGTAAACTTCTGTCTTGATAAGGATATTGTACCAGTCTTCGAATATGTATCACCAACCAATCGTATAGTACTTCCATATGCTAATACCGACTTGATATTACTTCGTATGAGGGATAACAAGACTGGTGAGTACTTGGATATAACTGACTATACTGATAAGTTGGATGGTATAACTGTTGCTCCATCTGAGAACCACTCTTTAGAGGAGTTGATAGAGCTAAAGGATGTAGTAGATGGTAAGGAAGGTTGGATAGTTCAGTTTGAGAACGGTAAGATGGTTAAGATTAAGACCAAGTGGTATTGTGATTTACATGGTTTATATACTCAGGATTTAAACCGTGAGAATACTCTTATATCTTTAATCATTGATGAAAAGATAGATGATATCATTGCTCAGTTGGGTGAAGACTCAAATAAGCGTGAAGAGGTCGATGTGTTGGTTGATGTTATCAACAAGTATATTCAAGACTATACTGTTGAAGTAGATAAGTTATTATCCGATTGGGACACAACTACCGGTACTGAGTTCTATAAGAAGAAGCATTTTGCTCTAAAGTGGAGTAAGAATAAGTACTTCCCTGTAGCTATTGGTGTAATCAATGGTAAGGATAAGTTGTCCTTAATAAAGGATAAAATCAAGAATGATACAAAGAACTTGATGTCTGCTAGAAAATGGTTGGAAGACAGAGGATGGGTTAAGCCAGAATCTATAAAAAATATAGAAGATGACGATGTGGATAATTGAAATTGATTATGTATTATTACTATTGGTTGTCATATCTATGATAACCAGAACAGTAATAGGAACAACAGATTATATGAATGAGTATAAGGTATGGAGAAGAGTTAATAACTTTTTCCTATTCTGTATAATACTTGATTTATTTTTGAATCTTGTTCACTCTTGATTCGTCTATTAAAGGTATCCCATATTCTTTTTGAATTGTGATAACTCCATTGATCCATTTAGAGAAATCTACCGGATCAATGGAGTCCATCATTTGTGAATGTGGTACAATACGCTTTAATATTTCCCTAATGATATTAGGGTATTCTGGGTGTTTAGTTATATTACCTACTATTTCCTCTAATTCATCTGGTATAGTAAATACTATGTCTTTATCAGTATAAAAGTAAGTACACTCATATACTTTATTCTCATACATTAATCCAATAAGAACTAATATACCCCCGTTAATCTTACCTAAGTATTCTAGTATTGATGGTTTAAAACTACCCATTGATTAAGTCACCTAATTTTTCTTCCCTTCTTTCTATTCTTATATTCTTAATATACCCAGCTTTATCAAGGGTGTTAAATATAGAAATAGAGAATGGACTATTTGGATTGGTTTCAAAATAGCTTAACATATCTCTATAATATGAGTGTATTAGATCTCTTTCATCTGGGTCTAAACAGTTTACAGACTCAAGGTCTAGGTAGTAATCACAAATGTTCATAATTTATTAAATATTTTCTCTATATTCCACAGTCTAAAGATCCTTATCCCACCACGTTGAAGTCTTGGTTCATACCATTTATTCATATATAATTTTAACTCATCAAAAGAACATCCAAGTATTTCTTGTGTTCTAGATAATTTAGAATACATGGCTTTATTCTTATCTATTCTTATATGCGACATAGTATTCCTTTTATTTTCCTTATCCTAATAAGTTTAATAGCTAATAATAAAGAATTTGAGAAACCGGGGTCTGCTACTAAATCATAAGTGTATATCCTACTGTTCATTAGGTAAGTTAAAATTTATTATATCAAGTATCCTTTTGACTTTAATAGATCTAACATTATTAACACTAAACCCACCAGAAAAAATCGAAAATTTGCGGATCTTACCAGCAACTCTGTTGTAACAAGAACATTGACCACTATTGATTTTATCTGGACTACAAGCAACATAACAATTCTTAACGGTATTTGATGCAGCAAACATATTAGTCTATTATAATAGATATTCGTTTTATATGTTCATCCGTATCTGTAAATACAACAGATACTTTAACTAGTTTGTTAAACTCTTTGGACTCACCAGAGATCTCATTAACCATAACATCTTTTTGATATTTAACATCAAGTGATGGTCTTTCTCCCAAGAACTTTCTCATTTGTTCTTCAATGGTTTGATAGTCCCAGTTATCTTTTCTCCAATTAATTTTAGAGATATATTCTCTTATTGCGATTTCTTTTAATGATTGTATCATAAGCTTTTTTATTTTATATATTCTAAAAGTTTATATACCACCTCGATCTATAACCCATGTATTACTATTAGATAGTAAATCAAATATATCGTGTAACTTTTGACACTCGGTATAAAAGTTAACAACCTCTTGTTCGGATAAAGTAAACCACTCACCTCCGATTCTATTCATCTGATACCTTTTGTGTAGTGAAGATTCAATCTTGGTAGCCCAGTTAGATTCAAATACACTAACTATTTGGAAGTCATTAGAGTTACCAGTTTTAAACTCTTTAATTCTTTTCTCAACTGAACGTTTTGTGTATCCTATTTTATATCGAGTGATGTCGTCTTGTGTTTTAATGAGGTAAACTTTATTCATAAATTATATATTTAAAGCACATGACTCCCTTTTTAAAACTTTGTAAACTGACTGACTTATAATACTATGTAAATCAAATATATAAGACAAAAAGTCAGGTATATGTAAAAATATACGACAAAAGAGGTCATTTTTTAGATTGGCATAAAACTTGAATAATATTTAATAAAAAAAATAAAAATTATGAGTAAAAAAGAGTACGTATTAGGGATAGATCTTGGGACCACTAATTCTTGCATCGCTATCATTCAAGGTGGTGAACCTGTAGTTATTACAAACAATGAAGGTAAAAGAACAACTCCATCAGTGGTTGGTTTTACTAAAACTGATCGTAAGATAGGAGACCCAGCTAAAAGACAAGCTGTAACAAATCCAACCGAAACTATCTATTCAATTAAAAGATTTATCGGTAAGGACTTTAATGTTTGCACAGATGAAATTAAGAAGGTTCCTTACACCGTTGAAAAGACTGGTAATAATGTACCAGCTGTAAAAATTGGTGATAGACACTATACACCACAAGAAATATCAGCAATGATACTTCAAAAGCTTAAGAAAACTGCTGAAGACTTTTTAGGTCAAGAAGTAACTAAAGCTGTTATTACTGTTCCAGCATATTTCGGAGATGCTGAAAGAACAGCTACTATCGAAGCTGGTAAGATTGCTGGTTTTGAAGTAGAACGTATTATCAATGAACCAACCGCAGCAGCTCTTGCTTATGGTCTTGATAAGAAGGGTAAGGAACAAAAGATTATTGTGTATGACCTTGGTGGTGGTACATTTGATATATCGGTTCTTGAAATCGGTGATGGTGTGTTTGAAGTAAAATCAACTGATGGTGATACTCACCTTGGTGGTGACGACTTTGATAACGCTATTATCGACTGGATGTCTTCCGAATTTAAGACAGAGCATAACATTGATTTAACTAAGGATCCAATGGCTCTTCAACGTTTAAAGGACGCCGCTGAAAAGGCAAAGATTGAACTTTCATCTACTAGTCAAAGTGAAATCAATCTTCCTTATATAACTGCTCAAGATGGTGTACCATTACACTTCGTAAAAACATTATCACGTGCTAAATTTGAGCAAATGATTTCTACATATGTTGATAAGACTATTTCATGTTGTAAGTCAGCTCTTAAAAACGCAGGTATTAAGAACGAAGATATCGATGAGGTTATCCTTGTAGGTGGTTCTACTCGTGTACCAGCAGTACAAGAAGCTGTTGAAAAGTTCTTCAACAAGAAGGCTAACAAGTCGGTTAATCCTGATGAAGTTGTAGCAATCGGAGCAGCTATTCAAGGTGCTGTATTAGCGGGTGAGATAACAGATGTTCTTTTGTTAGACGTTACTCCTCTTTCTTTAGGTATTGAAACAATGGGTAGTGTTATGACTCGTTTGATTGAAGCAAACACTACAATCCCTACTCGTAAGACAGAGAATTTCTCTACAGCAGCAGATAATCAATCTTCAGTAGAAATCCACATCCTTCAGGGTGAGCGTCCTATGTCTAAAGATAATCGTTCACTTGGTAGATTTAACTTGGACGGTATTATGCCAGCACCAAGGGGTGTACCTCAGATTTTATGTACAATTGATATAGATGCAAACGGAATTATATCAATCTCAGCTCAGGATAAAGCTACTGGAAAGCAGAATAATATAAGGATCGAAGGTGGTTCACAACTTTCTAAAGAGGAGATCGAAAGGATGAAAGCAGAAGCGGAGGCTAACGCTGAGTCTGATCGTCAAGAAAGAGAAGCTATTGAGAAAATCAATCAAGCTGACTCTTTGATATTCCAAACAGAGAAACAACTTAAAGAGTTTGGAGATAAATTGACCGATGAAAACAAGACTGATTTGAATTCTTCTCTTGATAAACTCAAGGAAGCACATAAGAACAGGAACATCATGGAGATTGACTCAGCAATGAGTGAGATGAATGATACTTGGTCAAAGGTTTCTACTGAGATGTATTCTAAACAAGAATCAACAACCCCAGAAAACACTGATGAGAGCGGTGTTCAAGATGCTCAGTTTGAAGAGGTCAAAGAATAATGAGTAATTTCTGACCTTCAATCTAAAAACCCTCCTAAGAATAGGAGGGTTTTGTTTTTTATATTAATCGTCATCATCGTCATAAACTATACTGTACTCACCGTCAGTATCGTCTAACTCAAACTTGGCGTCAATAGGAGATTTTTTATTTGACATCTTACCAGTTTTTGGATTAAGATATGTTAGAGTATCTACATAAGGATATTTATCTTGATTTGCGTGTTTTAATGTTACTGTATATGTTGGAGTCTTACTATCAGATCCTTTAACCGCATAGAAATTAGATTCAGAGTTTTGGTTTCTTTTACACCACCATCCATTTCTTTCCGCATATTGCTTGAACAGATCAACGTCCGAATCATTATTATAATAGATTCTATCCATAAACATATCTCCTTGGTCTGTTTTCCAAAGAAGAGCTCTACCTCTAATCTTTTTACCTTTAAACTTACCGTCTTCCATTTCACCTTCTTCTCCATATAATATAACTAAACTACATACGTCTTCATTATCACAATATATATCGAAGAAATCCTCGTCGACATCAGCCATACAAGAACTACCTAAAGTTGAGTCCATACTTTCGTATTGTCTATAGTTATACCACTTAGCTATTATGTCTCCTTTTACCACTCTAAACTTCAAGAAAGCGTCATTCATAATGTCGAATGATGATTTGTATTGGTTTACAAATTCTTCCATTTCCTTATCAGTAAACTCTATTTTAGCTGAAGTTAATATAGCTCTAAATAATCTACCTACTCTTATAGGATTTCTAGTTTGACTCCAAATTTTATTATATCTATCATCATGTGGTTCAAGAGCTACCTTATTTAATACAATTGTATTGTCATCTTGCCATTTGAATAAAACATAAGTTTTTCCAGATATTTTTGATACTGTTTCAGAAACTATAATACCAACTTCACCCGATTCGGGTGTAGGGTGTTCGTCTTCACCACCAGATGCATCGAAACCCAAAGCATCAAATATTGCTCTGTTTTTATACCTGCCTTGATCGTCTTTATTGAAGGTTAAGTAACGTTCATCAACGGATTCATTAGTAATCCATTTCATCTCTCCTTGTTCGGTCAAAATTTGTTGAGCTCTTCTATCTTGAATAAAAGTTATTTCTTCTTTATTTGAAGAAATATCTAAATAATTTTGAACTAAAGCTAAATCTTGTTTATTATTGATAATCTTAATAATTGCTGACTTAATTTTTCCGTCAGGCATTGTATTAAGTAAGTTCATCATTTTGGGAGAAACTTCTAATTTTGACTCCAGTAAAAGAGATTCGAGTAATAATGTGTCAGTAAAGTCTTTATATCTATGTAACATAAATGTATATATTAATAATTTATTTTAGAAAAAAATAATATATAATCATATGAAAAAGGATTTAATTAACTTAGTTAGAATACTAGGAATCGGTTGTCAAGAAATAATGATAGATATTAACTTAGGATTCTTTTTAGTTGATTCCATCGAATTTAGAGAACCCGATGATATAATCCTACATCACTTTGATGAAAACAGTTTAGACTTTGAACTATCTTTTGATGACTTAGAAAATAAGGATAAGAAAAAGATTATAACTATTGTTAATAGCTTACTTTACAACTAGGATTTAAGTCTTTCAGCATTCTTTTTATCCATATAAGCTTTCAAGTCAGCATAAGTCATTGAACCTGGACTTACAAATATCTTATTAGGATCTCCAACAACTTTCTTTTGCTCCTCTATTTGTACTTCTTTCTCTTTTATTCTATCTTGGTGTTGAGTTTCGATAGTTTTAATAAGATGACCTAGATAAAAGTCTACACCTTTTTCATCAACCATTTTTTTATCAAAATCAAATACAAATTCTTCCTCATTATAGTAGAAAGCTATATGATCTTCCTTTATTTGATGGTCGGTATAGAATCTAATATTACCGATTGACCCCTGTGCATGTATTGCTGCTTTATATAACTGATTATAGAAATAAGCGAATCCATCTGCTTTATTTAGTCTCCTATCACCAGTTCTATCAATCATGGTAGTAGCGAAACCAAGACTCATTCGGTAGTATTTACTTTTTGATTTGAAAATCTGATTTACTTGATAATTAGTTACGATGTTATATTCCATAACATATTTATTAAAATATATTACTTCTCTGGGGTATTATCATGTCCACATTTGTGACAAATGTAAAAATCCTGTCCACCTTCTGAAGCTTTCCAATGCCATCCACACTTACATTTAATCTCCTTGGGTTCAAACTTTTCAACCATTGAAGAGTGTATTATTTGTGGAACCCTTGGTTTATACCAAAAGTTACATACATAAACATCTCCTATTTTAGGGTCTTTTATGATCTCAACAACATTATAAATACACTCTTCAAATGGTTCCATTTTCTTAGTTAGGATACGACCAATGATAGGCATCCTAGTAACGTCTTTACCTGAGTATGTAAGTGTTTCAAATGTTTTGAGGTGTTTCATATTATTCAGTTTCTATTTTGAATTCTTCTTCATCACCACCTTCACCATAATCTTCATCAAGCTCTAGTTTAAGATTAATAAGAAGTTCCTCATTGATGTCTTTGATATCAACCGTTTTAGATAACTCACCTATCATTTCATAGTTCTTATTTATGTCATATTTTTTATATTTAATATAACACTTCTTAATGTCTTTATCAGAGAAGTCTTTATCCTCTTCCTCTGGTACAGCATCTTTTAGATCAATAGTAAATGTCACATCATATCTAAACTCTTCGTCGGAAAAGATAAGCTTAACATTATCATACATTTTAGAATACTTAGATATTTCAAGACTTTCCATTTTAACACCTAAGTCTTTAAAAGACATATTGCCTTTTTCTTTATTCTCTTTATCAACCACCTCACCGTATTTCTTTACTTCACCATCATTATCGACTTCGGTGTGAGCAAACATTTTCTCAATCGAACGTTTTATCTTAGTAAGTGCGTCACTAACATAGGTTTCGGGAGTGTCGTGAATATTCTCAGTAAGGAATTCTAAATACTTGTATATCTTATCATTTTTCATAACGTATATATTAATCTTTACTAACCGATAATTATATAATAGATCAAAAAATATCTTTTTTTAGAAATCCAAGCACAGTATGGTAAATTTTAGGGTCAAAAAAATATTTTTTTACGAGCTTGGAAATTTCGGATTTTTTTTAAATTTAAAAAAAACATATCACACTTCAAAAGATATATATCTAACACATGACGAAAAATGATAATTTAAAATACTGTCATAGGAATTTTATCCCCGATTCCTAAAATATAAATCATAATTACATAACAAATACGTGATATACCAACAGGTGTAATAAGGATTATTTACGCCAATAAAAAATAAATAAAAAATATGAATGGATTAAGATTACTTTCAGAAATTAAATTCTACAATGACTACAGTAAATACAATGGTGAGCTTAAAAGAAAGCAAAATTGGAAAGAAAGGTCAGAAGATGTAATGAATATGCATCGTTATAACCCTAAGTTTCAGGACGCATTTATGAACCCGGAGTTTGAAGACTTATTTAATTTCGCTGAAAACGCACTTAAAAACAAACTCGTTCTAGGATCTCAACGTGTATTACAATTCGCGGGTGAACCTATTATGAAACACAACTCAAGACTTTACAACTGTCTTACATCTTATTGTGACCGTGTAGAAGTATTCCAAGAAGCTATGTACTGGTTATTATCAGGATGTGGTGTCGGTCTTTCCTTTGTTAAGGAACACGTTGAAAAGTTACCAGCATTCTCTAGAAGAACTAAAGGTACAAAGACTTTCGTTATACCTGATATGATTGAAGGTTGGTCAGATGCGATCGGTGTACTTATCTCAAGTTACGTATCCGAAGGTGCTACTTTCCCAGAGTACGCAGGTTACGAGGTTAAGTTCGACTACTCTCTAATCAGACCAAAGGGTGCTTTTATATCTGGTGGTTTCAAAGCTCCGGGTCATGGTGGACTTAAATTAGCTCTTGAAAAAATCGAAAACCTTCTTGAAAAGAATCTTAACAATGGTATTACTTCTTTCAAGCCTATCGTTGCTTATGACATCTTGATGTTTGCAGCTGACGCAGTATTGAGTGGTGGTGTTCGTCGTTCAGCAACTATTGCACTTTTCTCACCAGAAGACGAAGAAATGATGAACGCTAAAACTGGTAACTGGTTTATAGATAATCCACAAAGAGCTCGTTCTAATAACTCAGCTTTATTAGTTAGAAATAAGACTTCAAAAGAACTATTCGATACACTAATCAACTCAACTAAGCAGTTCGGTGAACCGGGTTTCGTATTCGCTGAAAGTAATGAAGTAGTATATAACCCTTGTGTTGAAATAGGTATGATTCCACGTACAGTCGACTATCGTTCTGGTTGGCAAGGTTGTAACCTTTGTGAAATCAATGGTGGTAAGATGAACAACCGTGAAACATTCTTAGAAGCTTGTAAAGCAGCAGCTATACTTGGTACGCTTCAAGCAGCTTATACTGATTTCCGTTATGTATCACCAGTATCTAAGGAAATATTTGACTATGAAGCACTTCTTGGAGTGTCTATCACCGGATTTATGAATAACCCTAAGACACTTCTCAACGAAGATATTCTAAGAGAAGGTGCTGAACTTATCAAGAAGATCAATAAGTTAGTCGCTGGTTATATCGGTATCCGTCCAGCAGCACGTACAACTTGTGTTAAACCTTCAGGTAACGCATCTGTACTTCTTGAAACTACTTCAGGTATTCATGGTGACCACTCTCCTTCTTACTTCCGTGTAATGCAACTTAATAAGAATGAAGAAACTGCAAAATACCTTATGGATAAATACCCAGACTTGTTAGAAGAGTCAGTATGGTCGGCTACTAACGCGGATTACGCACTTTTTATCCCAGTAAAATCTAAAGATGGTTCTATCTATAAAAAGGATTTACTTGGTGTAAAGCAACTTGAAGCAGTTAGATTAGTTCAACAATCTTGGGTTGAAGCCGGAACAAACGTAGAAGCATGTATTCAACCATATCTTCGTCACAACGTATCTAATACTATTTCTGTTGATAACTGGGATGAAGTATCTCAATACATTTGGGACAACCAAAGTTGGATCGCAGGTATTAGTTTAATGGCACACACTGGCGATAAAGTTTATAACCAAGCACCATTCACTGAAGTACTTAATCCAACTGAAATCATAGCAAGATACGGAGACGCGGCATTATTAGCATCTGGACTTATTGTAGACGGTCTACACTTATTTGATAATAACCTTTGGAGAGCTTGTGATTATCTTTTAGATAAGGAAAAGCGTTTACCACTTGATGGAACAAGAACACAAGTTCTATTGAAGAAAGATTGGTTGAAAAGAGCTAAAAAGTTTGCAAGTCGTTTCTTTGACTCTATGGAAGATTTAGTATTCTGTATGAAAGACGTTCACCTTTTCCATAAATGGATGAAGACTGAAAAAATGATGAGAAATATCGACATAGAAGATATTTTGGCTAATATCGAACCAGAATATACAGATGTAAGTACTCTCGGAGCTGTGGCCTGCAGTGGACAAAATTGTGAAATAACAAGCTTCTAATTGAAAAATAATAAAAACCCACAACTTTAAAGTTGTGGGTTTTCTTTATATTTGGTCGACTTTATTGGTGATTTTGTAAATAATCATTTTGTTTTCCTTTTTCGTTATATATTAAAAAAATGTGTGTATCTTTGTGTATATTTTCTACATATGAGTATTGGTTATTGTTGTATATCCCTAGGAGTTAACGCGAATAGGATGAAAAAAGATTTTATATCCGTAAATAGGGGTATGATTAAAAAGACATTTGATAGTAAGGGTCTTCCGTATGTTTCGGAATTAACTCTACAAAACATTACAGATTGTAAAAAGATATTACAATATAATGTATCTAAAGATATATCTGTATATAGGATGTCTAGTGATATGTTTCCTTGTATAGGATTTTATAAGATAAAGGACTTACCGAAGTATGATTTGATTAAATCTAAAATGATTGATCTAGGAAATTATATTAAATCTAATAACATACGTGTGAGTTTTCATCCATCTCATTTTAATATTATAGCTAGTGAAAATCCAGATGTAGTATCCAGATCAATAGATGAACTCGATAAGCACGCCGAGTTGATGGATATGATGGAGTTAGAACAGTCAACATATTACCCGATAAATATACACATCGGTACAACAAAACCAAATACAACCATAGCAGCTCAAAGGTTTTGTGATAGTTTTAGTTTACTATCAGATTCTTGTAAGTCGAGACTTACCGTTGAAAATGATGATAGTCCTAATCAGTACTCGGTTAAAATGTTATATGATATGGTATATAAAGTGATAGGTATTCCTATTGTATTTGACCAACATCACTTCTTATACGGTCCGAAGGATCAAAGTATGGAGGAAGCTTTAACCCTAGCCATTTCGACCTGGAAGACCAAAGCTTTAACTCATATGTCTTCTTCCAAGAAGTTAGAAGATATTAAGGGTTTAGCCACAGCACACGCTGATTATATCTATGAAAAGATTGAGACCTTTGGTTTAGACTTTGACGTGGAAATAGAAGCTAAATGTAAAGACTTAGCAGTTCTTAAATACAGAAAGGACTTTATATAAAAAAGGAAAGGAGAGACTAAATGTCTCTCCTTTTTTTATGGTTTAGATGGTTCTTGACCTTCTATTAATATTCTATCGGGTGGTGGTGGTGGAAGCGGTATTACTTTTTCATCGTCATATGATAATAATCCTTTACCAAATTTTTCAATACGTTCATTATATCTAGATTTAACTCTTACTGAGATTGGTATTGGTTTACCGTCCTCATCTATTCTAACAAACTTAATATTTGTGTGGGTTACAGTTTGTTGCTGACCAGTATACACGTTATGCTTCCTTACCTCAATGTAGAGTGTAACTGATGTAGTACCAAAGTCTATTACTTTACCATATATCTTGAGTAAGTTTCCCACTTTAACTGCTTCCTTGAAAACAAGTTCATCTATTTTAATTGTTACGATTTTCGGTGTATCACATATTTGTGATGCGTAAACAGCGGACGCTTCGTCAATAAGACTCATCATAGTCCCACCGAACATATTACCATGTATACCTATCTCTGAGGCTTTACATATATGACTTGATATTAACTCCATATATTTTTCTTTTTTAGTTGGTTTCATTTATTATAGTAATCATTTTTTCTATTTTCTCTATTCTACGAGATCTATCCAAGGACATAATCGATGATAAATATCTTGACAGGTTACTATTAACAAGCATATAGTTTGCACCACCTCTTCTAGAAGCTTTATTTATTTGATTCGATGCGTCTAATAACTTCTGCATAAGTTCCCGGTTAGGTTGTCCATTACTCATGAATAATAATCTTATTTTTTACATCCCAATTTTTTGGCATGAATTTACATTCATTATTATCTACGAAGTGTTGTCTCCACATCTCAATAAAGTCCTGTATATCTTCCACTTGTTCTATTACTACTTGACCATGTGTTTTGTCTATAACACACTCCTTTATACCTGAGATTTCTTCTAGGTCGTCAATTGTGAAATCTCTACCTAAGTAGTCCCTGATTTCCTTTTTAACCTCATCTATACGACTTTGTGGAACGCCTTCGTATCCCTTGATAAGTAGGTTACAGTTTCTAATAATCTTCCTCCTTCCAGTTTCAGATTCAGTTATTCTATTGTGGAATACTAAACCATTAACTGATATGTTATACTTTAGGGCAAGACTTTCTTTTAGCTCATCTGCCTTACGTTCATATTTCTCATGACAATCAACACACAGACTTAAAACATCGTGGAAGTTATGTGTTTTTAGTTCCAATGGAAAGAATCTACGATAACAAATAGGCACAACGTGGTGTCTGGTTAGAAACTCTTCCGAACCACAGTTTACACATTTGTTAATCATTTCAGTTAATCCAAATGGTTTAGCATGATTACCCAAACCTTTAGGTTCAAACTTTAGTTTAATAACTAATGGGTCTTCACTAATAGTATCTGCCAACTCTCGACTTAAATACCAGTTAGCTTTCTTTTGGTCGCAACGGAACATCAGGATACCTTCCGGAGAAAGCACCTGACAGTTACCATATATTTTTTTGTCTTTAGTTATGTTAGTCATTGTGTTTAACAACATCTGTGATTGCGAGGTCGACCATATTCTTTCTACCAAATATGAGAACCTCAACTTTGATTCTTTCTTTCTCCCTATCGAGGCTATCGATAACACCTTTAAAGTTTTGGAATGCTCCGTCAAGGATCATTACCTTCTCACCTATAGCAAATAGATCAGTGGCCGTTGTAGCGGGTGCTTCTTTAATACCAATCATCCTTTCGACTTCAGATTGACGAAGTACAATAGCTTTTCCTTTAGTGTCTTTCAAAACGTTAGTTGCTCCTACCGTAGACTTAATCAAGTGATTAAGTTTATCGACAGCTTGTGTTTCTATAAACACATAACCTGGATAAAGAAGAGTAACGTCTTCTGTTTTCTTACCATTCTTAATCACAAGAAGATTCTGTGTAGGTATAAGAATATTAATATCCTCATTAAAATCTCGTTTCATATCGAGCTTAAGACGTTCGGAAACAGATTTCTCACGTTTATTCTGTACTTTAACTGTGTACCAGTTCATTTGGTTAACTTCTGTTTTAATCATATATTTAGATTTATTTCTTTTCTTGGTCTTTAATATATTTAAGTTCTTCTTTTACCTCATCTAAATGATGAGTTATAAGTAAGTTTAGTTCTTCAAATTTAAGACCAAATTTTGTAAGTAACAAATTTAATTCCTTTTCAGTAAAAATAGATTCGTCTTTAACTATTGGACTCTTTGACCAGAACCAGTTAGGATAAGGTTTATCTTCCATAAAATGAAACCATAGATCCATACCCACTGATTTATCCATCTCCTTATCATTTAGTAGCTGAGCCATCTGGGGATACTTCTTACTAAAATATCGATTGAATATAAAGAAGAAGGTTTTCTTTTGTTCGTCAGTTACATGTATCCAATCCCTTCTATTCTGGAACATACACTTTGATATAGCAAGTATATTATTATCTATTGTCATCTAATATAGTATTTTATTTAATTGTTCTTCTCTATATTCTTGAGGATTAAGAAGTTTAATAAGTGATTTAGGTAAAACTGAAAATGTATCGATTTTAGGTGGTTCAAGTTTACCACTTGGTAGAATCTTTACAAAATTTCCATCTTCAAGTTCGTACTCGGCATGTCCGGTTTCATAGTTAAAAACCTTCCTTACAACAGTGGATTTTTTATTCTTATTAAGTTCAATAATAGATTGTTTAATCTCATCTATTCTATCAAGTAAAATATTTTGTTGTTGACTATCATGACCGTAAAATGGACCTGAGGTAATCATAGCAGGATGCCATGGAAGTTGTGGTAACAGAGACTCATATATACTGTATGTTTCAGCATAAATACAAATATACTCCATTAGTTCCTTATTAAGATTCATATCTCGAAAGTAGTCTTCCATCACAGGTGACCATTTAGAGATGATCTTTTCCTTATTAAAGATAGTACCGTTGTAGATAAATTCTATTTGATTATAAGTCAAAGATAATATCCATTCATCATAACTTTTCATAATAACTCTTCATTCTATTTACAACTTCTGTTGGTAAGTATTCCGTATCCAATAGTATTAACTTCATATTACTTTCAATGTTGGTCTTAATATCATCCATTGAAGTCTTTGATAACTTCTTCTTTTCACAGATTAAGTCAGCTATATTCTCAGTAAAATCTGGGTCTTCTAACTTAGGTTCGCCAAAATGTACCAAGTATTCATCAAAAATACTTTTAGCACCTTTATCCGCAATACCTCTTTTCTTACCATTCTTTATAACAGACCATACTGATGATATGTTATCTGATGTATCACCTGATATTAACTTAATAACTAAGGCTTCCATTGAGTCTACTTCATGTACGTCATACTTATTAATAAAAGTATCTAATAGATGAATGAACTCTTGATTATCATTAAGATTAAAGATATCGTTGTTATCAATCTTATTGATAGCATTAAGGAATATCTGATAGTTCTTAGGTAGAAAAAGTTTTTGTTTATTATGCATCTCATTCGACATAATATTTATCCAAAGTGGTTCAACTGAATATCTAACCAACTGTTTAATATCATAGTCATTGCTAACAACTATTGTGGAACGACCCTCATTATTAGCCCGTTCCATTAGAAACGAGATCCAATCGTCACCTTCGATATTTGGAGCTTCCAATACTTTTATACCTTTTGGTTTCATTGAGTCTTTAAACTCAACATAAGCAGTGAATACAAACTCCCAGTCTATATCCGAATCCTTTTTACGATTAGCTTTGTAGTTTGTATTTAGTTTCTTTCTCCAAGACTTTTCTTTAGAATCCGATACTAAGTAGATATTTGCGAAAGGAAACCATTTTCTATAACCAGCAATAGAAAGCTCTAAACTTTTATGTAGGGCACCAAAAAGTAGGTTATTCTTATGTAGAGTGAATACTAGTCTATTTAGTAGATAGTTTCCATCTATTATTAAATCACATAACATGAGTATTATTTATTTTATATTTATACTCTTTTTAGTATATTATGTTGATAATAGTTTTAACCTAGTATTTAGAATATTACAGTATTCCTCTGATATTTCCGATCCTATCCAATTTCTATTATTCATAACCGAAACCTTAGCAGTTGTTCCAGAACCCATAAACGGATCATATACTAAATCACCCTCATTAGACCAACTTAATAAGTGACGTTTAACCAACTCCTCTGGGAAAATTGCTGGATGTTTAAAAGCTATTTTATCATTGGTACTATTACCACCACCAACATAAAAATCCCATATATTATAATCAGGAACCATTTCCTTTACATGGTAGTCGTTCTCATTGAATGAACCGTCCTTACCTCTTGAAAACTTTTTCTTACGAAAAGTCCTTTTATCATTACACTTATTACTACGTGGTCTTAGTGAAATATTTGTAGTCTTTGGTTTTCCCTTGGAGAATACAAACATATACTCAAACATTTGTTGGTATCTTTTTCCAGCATTTGGAACAGGATTCAACTTACGATATATCATTGTATCATGAACTAGAAATCCACACTCTTTAAAATAAAGAGCTTGTCTAAATGAGTTTAAAGTCTCAGATCCATTAGACATCGTATCATTAATAATCCAAACAACTATTCCACCTTTTTTAGTTACCCTGAATAGTTCCCTACATACTTCTTCAAATTGAAAAGAGTATCCGTTGAATGTTTCCTTACCGATATCGTCATTATAAGATCGAATATCGTCATAAGGTGGAGAAGTGATTGTTAAATCGATAAAATTATCTGGCATGTTATTCATAGTCACCAAACAATTTTCGTTATGTATTTTATTTACCATCTAAAATACTTTCTATTTTTGTGTCTCTACAATACTGTAGATATAATCTCTCTAGATGTTCTCCTATGTTTCCTTCAAATGTAACTTCATTTTTGATTAATGATTCATAATATTTCCATCCATTGGATTCAATAGAAGCTAGACACATTGCTATATCAAGGTTTTTATATCCTTGGACTTTAATTTCTTCACCCATAAAGTGATAAGTTGTTTCTTGTATAACATGTGAGTATCCTATAAAAGGATTGGACATTATACCAGAACCGTAGGATATGGTTGTGGTTGAGTTACTTAATAATCCATTAGTACTTATTGTACCAGAGTATCCGGTGCATCCTGAGTATCCTGTAACTCCAGAAGTACTAGATATTTTTTTTTGTTTTGACATGTGTATTATACCATGATCCAGATAAATAGTTTAGATCATTCTAATGTACTTAGGACACTCGAACACATCATTTTTAATAGACATTGCGTAGTAAAACATATCCTGAATCAAAATATCTGATACTGACTTACCAGTGGAAGTTCTTGTCTCGCTATACTCATATAAAATCTCGGATAATTTTAATGATTGATACTTAGAAAGTATTTGAGATCTACTTGACACTCTATCAGCTCCGTTACGGGTTTCTGTAGCACCATAACTAACAATAAGGGTTTTAATCCTAGTTATCTCCCTTTTTAAGGCTTCATCACTTTCGGTGATGTCTTCTTTTATTGTTATACTTGGGATAGGTGTCTCAAGACTATACTCATTATTAATATTATCTATAACTCTATTAATCCACCATAAACCAACTTTACCATGTCTAGCAGAGTGACCCATTACTTCACCACTTATATCAGATGGTGTATCAGGTCCGCTAAATGATCTAACATCGATTGTATCAACACCATCTTCCATATACTTACTTTTCCTATCAGCTAGTATTCTAATACCAATAGAGGAAAAAGGATTCGAAGATACCGCAACTCCTTTGAACGTAAACTCCGGAACCGGTGTTAGTTTATTAATAATGATAGTCATATCATCTTTTACACCTGATACTTTTTTAAGTGATATGCCTCTTAAAAGGTTAGCAGTAAATAAACTATTAATCAATCTATTTAGTTCTATAAATGTTTCACATTTATAGATCTCGGTCAGAACACTGTCCTCTTGTTCCATTGATACCGCCCAAACATCAGAAGGAGTCCATTTAGCAATGGGTATACCAGAGTTTTCTAGTTTCTTATACTGTTTAGCTAGAGCGTCTGTGATAGATTTACCCCAACCAATATGATAGAAGATGTATTTCTTTCTATTCGAAAGAGCTTTCTCATAGTGCCCCCTACCTTTAGTATATATAGGTTCTATTGAATACATACCGTTAGCGACATTTAAGAAGGTTGACATCCAGTTTTCGTTCTCGAAATATAGTTCAATAATATCTTCAGTGAAATCTATTGGTACTCTTATCTGCTCTAGATAACTATTTTTAATCATACCATCTTCATCCCAAAGATCATTTATATCACCTTCCTTAATATCTCTACCTTTAGTTTGACGAAGAGCAAGGAATAAGCACTGTAAACATTCTACTTCTCTTGTTCCCTTTGAACCTAAAGAAGAACCACCACTACTACCAAACTCTCTAGTCTTTTCTAAGTCGTTTAGTCTATATTCTTCACCATCTGCGGCTTGTATTACTGGTGTGTATCGTAAACCGTTCTTGAAGAAATCTTTAGACATTTCACTATCATATTCTCCATCTTCATCCGAGATACTACTAACTATTTCTTCACCATTTTCAATAGGCATAATCTTTGGTGCTTCATGGGGTGGTTTAAAAGAAAACTTATCTTCGTCTTGAAGTTTTTTAATCAAAACGTTGCCACGTCCTAGTCCGTTTATACTCTTATCTAAATCTTGAAGTGTTAGATTCTTCTCGTCAAATCGCAGAATTTTCATATATATGTATATATTAAAAAAAATGCTTAACTTTAATTAATTATGAAAGGTCGCGCTTATCGACGATATATGGAAGAAGTTAAAGTTGTTAGACGACTTAGATATAGAGGGTACGGATGGTATCGTTATGTTTATGATGCTAATGATATGCGTATTAAGTGTGGTCAATGGTATGATATGATTTCTACCCAGATTGCTTTTGACGCAAAGACCATTACCACTGATGAGTATGACTCAAGAGGTAAAACTAAATGGGGTCGAAAAGGAAAGTCAAGAAAATACAGTGATTCATCTGATAGATGGACCAGAACAAAAGATAAGACTTTATTTAGAAAAGAATTACAATATGAAGGATTTAAACATTTACCAACTTATACCCAATACGGATTCGAATTGGAAGGTGAAGAACAACATGATTTATTACCATAAATATGTTGATATACCTCTTGTTTCATTTACTGATGATGATATATGGATATGTTTAGATAGACGTATAACTAAACAAGTATTAAAACTGATAAAACATTTTATAACCAATAATATAGACTTTTTACTAACTAACCGAATGGTTATTTGGAGGGATATAAAAGAGGATGATTTACCAATCATACTTGAAAATTATTTAAGGGCTTTATCGGATGAAATATTTTTTGATTCTATATTTGATATGGGATTTGATTATGTAAGAAACTTTACACATTTTATGATAAAGTATAAATGTTTAGATCAGTTGAGTGAAACGTTTGATAGAATAGTGAGGAAACATTATATGAAAGAACATACTGATTGGTGGACAGGAAGTATTTACTATTTGATTAAGCGTGAAGATATGAGAGAGTTCTTATCTTCACTAGAAAGAGAGATAAAACTAAATATACTAATATAATATATACTTATATGAATATAACGAGATTTAAAGATTTTATTAATAAAGTATTTGAGTCTAATAGTGATCTTTATACTCAGATAAGTCTTACCGAGTGGCAAGATTATACGATGGGTGAGTTTGAAGATTTTACTTCTTGGGAAACTAAGAAATTAATGATGATAGATAATCAACCGGTTCCGGACATTATATTTAAATTAAGGCCACATGTAAATATACTGATAGATAAAAGTAAACAATATTATTTCGTAGTTGATATTAATAGATATGGATATAACCTATTTTTTAGGGACGAAAATTTACCTGAAGATTTTCCTGGAAACACTAGATTTTTTCATGTTTTAAAAATGAGTGATGATTGGTTTTTGGTAGATTTTTATATGAAAAACGTTCATTTTTTCTACAGATGTGATCAGTTTGATGGACTGATGAAGCTATTAAAAGACTATAAATTTTATTAATATATACTAAATAAGTTATAATCAAGAGTGAGTGGGATTGATTAGTGGATTATAACTCAAAAAATGAGAATTTTATGGAAGCGGACCCTGGTACGAAACCTTTAACTAAAAAAACATTTAATAATGAACAAAAAGAAAATAGCAACATTCTGTCTGATTTTTGCGATGTGGCTGAACCCATTCGGGTTCGACGTTGCTCAATTGATGTTGATACAATTAACCGGTTCCTTATTGAGAGCCAACTTTGTTTTGTATTGCCTTGCGGCGTTATTCTTTGGTTTATATTTTTACTTTTCTGGAAATAATCCTATAACAGAAGTCAGAGATATAATCCTAAGTATCTATGATGATAAGATAAAACACTACTACAAAAAAACAATAAAAAAACCTTGAAATATTTCAAGGTTTTTTTAATATATAATACTATGAAACATTTAAAACTATTTGAGAGTTTTCAATTCGAAGATGTCTTTAATGATAGGCTATGGCGGGGTATAAAAGATGTTGAAGATGAGTTTATTGATGATCCAAGTAAAAGGACTATTAAATTAGGATCATATTCTGACTGGGAGGATAGGTATAAATCCTATAAAAAATATTTAGAAACTATAGGAGAATTTAATATACCCGACCCTACTAAATCAGTTCATCTTCTCTTGTCTAGTAGAGGAGAAGCTTCAAGTTCGACCTTCCATTATGGAAGTTTATATAAAGTTACCCCACAAAAAGGAGCTAAGTTTGGATTCTGTATCAGAGAAGTTAGAGGAGGTGGGTTAGGTGGAACTTGGTTCTACTCTGATTCCATAGCAAAACAGTTTATAGGTAAAAACTATCCTAATTTTGAACGTGATCCAAATGAGGTAGAACACCTCTACAAACCATATATTAAAGATTTAATAGATAATAAAGTTATTGGTTCTCTTAGCTATGATGAACTGGTTAAAATGACATCACAGAATATAGAAAAAATGTATATCTGGACGGATTCACCATGTCTTATGAAGAAATTTTCTTGGATCTAGTTTAAGTATCTAATATATCAGTTATTTTTCTATCCCTTAAATGTTCTTTTAACCAAGAATCAAAAGACCCTGCTCCAGATTCCTCAGTATGAATATCATGATTTTGAATATGATATTTTAAATCAATCATAGACACCTTATTTGTACTATAGTCATATTTTTGATTATAAGTTGAGAACTTAACATCAAATATTTCACGACGAAGTGTTAAGCCATGTGAATCATATAGTTGTAAAGCAACCATATTAACATCTTCAAAGTTATGACCCATGCTAAACATATCCGGCAAAGTCATATGTATCAACTTACAATCCTTATTATAATCTATTTCAAATGTTGCTAAAGACATGTAATCATAAAGATCTGTATTATAAACAAATATAGTATCAAATGAGTTCTCATAAACATAGTTTATCTTAGGTCCATGAAAGTGTGGAAGTGGCATTAGTCTAAATCATCAATCATTTTTTCTATACGAATCTCTCTTCTATATTGAATAAGATCCATATTAAGTTCCTCACTTATAACTTTAAGTGTGATAATATTCCTGACTTCATCTACGGATGATAACTCAACAGAATAGTATTTCATTTTAGTACCACTACTATTGGTCTTATCAAAAGCTACATATTTTAGTAGATCAAGATTAAAACTACATCTATCGAAGTTAAATATCTCAAAATAGTTCTCTCCATCTAAAGACCATGTGTCAAAATCAGTTGTAAAAAATGAAGAGTCTTCATTCTCGGTTATAAAATAAATATATTTTACATTTTGTGCCGTTGGCAAACCCATTACTTATTTATTAATTTTAATATACTACCTATTCTAAGTGTCCTATCTAACATTTTTGAAATATGCCTTGATGTTTCTGGTGTATTAAAATGCCAGAGATATCTACCTAGGATAATGTTTACTATTTCATGTTGTTTTTCTACTGGTAAATGTTTATTTGCTGGTATGCTTGGTTGATACATCATTTTAATAGTTCATTTTTTCTTAAATCAGATTCCTTACCAAACCATATTGATAAAGATTCCTTGGAGGTCTCATCTGTTGTTAGGTTTGTTAACCTAGGATTATTTATTATCTCTCTATATTCATCATCTACAAGAGCCGCTAATCCTTTCTTATATTCAATATCCCAATCCTTGGTGTTGATTTTCTCCAACCAAGTATTATATTCTTCTTGTGTATAAAATGAGATCTTATTCTTCTTGTTCTTTATATTAGTTGATACTACTATCGGTGTTTCTGCTTTAAATACCATTGGAGATTCAAATAATTCAGGCCAGTATTTAAAAAGAAAGTTTGCTAGTAATCCTACAATAGACGAGCCGTCATGGTCTGCGTCACAATAGAATAGTATTCTTCCATATCTAAGTGTACCCGGTATAACCTTCTGTCCTAGCTTAAGACCAAGAGCTCCCATCATATCCACGACTTCTTTATAAACATACTCGCCATTAGGTTTTTTTGAGAGTAACTTATTAGTAGTTAGTTCAGATACATTTACAAACTTACCTCTAAGTGAATAAGCTCCTTGAGTTTCTGTATCACGATATTTTCTAAAAGCTGATGAAGCGGAATCTCCCTCGAATATTGCTAGAGAACATTTCCATCTTTCCTTACCTTTAGCGTCAATCAGTTTATCAACTTTAATCTTACCGGCATTCTTATTTAACTCACGAGCTAACTTATTCTCCTCAGCATTTTTCTTTTGTTCTATCCAGTCTAATATAGAGTTTACTATTTCAGATTTTAGAATAGACTTGATTAACTTATCAGTTACTTCATATGTAAATCCAAAATCTTTTACTTCGGTAATAAGTTTCTCTTTAGTCTGAGAACTAAATGAAGGGTTTACTACGGTTGCGTTTAAGAATAAAAATATGTGATTTTTTAGTTCAGATGGTTTAACATCAACTTTATGTTTCTTTTGGAAGAATTCCCTTAACTGTGATAATATCTGTGATAGAATATAATCTACGTGAGTACCACCATCATATGTATCAGTTGAGTTAGCAAATGATATTTGTTGGAATCCTTCTTCGGAAGAAGATATACCGATAGACCAAGTCTTTTCCTTATTAGTCTCAAAGAAAAATTCTTCCTTATATAACTTGATATAATCCTCAAAGGATTTTACGTTAATAAGTTCGTCATTGAAATA
>Ga0114962_10000705_pt1 | contig 29331 bp, 24 predicted proteins | sample C_130820_MF_Meta_FD_87017 | JGI IMG/M metagenome (GOLD analysis project Ga0114962, IMG submission 87017) | Freshwater microbial communities from Lake Croche, Canada to study carbon cycling - C_130820_MF_MetaG | ecosystem: Environmental > Aquatic > Freshwater > Lake | place: Lake Croche, Canada...
CGGAGCGATTGCCGGTGCAATCAGAGGCGATGTGTTCTGGGGATATGGCGCTGAGGCCGAGCGCGCCGCTGGCCTGATGCGATCGCGCGGGCGCTTGTGGGTGCTCTTGCCGGCGGGTGAGGCGCTGCCCTCCAGCGGGGATTCAGCCCGCTGAACAGTCGTTCAGCGTTTGGCGTGCGCCGGCGCGACCGTCGCGCCTGACCCGGCAGACGCCCCGCACAGCCCCTCGATCAGGAGTTCTCTTCGAGCAGCTTGGCCAGACGATCGGCCGGGATGCCGCCCGGCACGCGCTTGCCGTTGTTGAAGAAGATGGTCGGGGTGCCGGTAATCTTGAGCTTGCGACCAAGTTCGGTGATCTTGTCGACCGGCGTGGTGCAGGAGCCCTTGTTGTCGGGCACCTTGCCCGAGATCATCAGCTCGTTCCAGGCCTTGGATTTGTCAGACGCGCACCATGCCTGGCGCACTTTCAATTCAGAGTCGGGCGACAGGATCGGCAGCGTGAAGGTGTAGATGGTCACGTCGGGCACGTTGACCAGATCCTTGCGCAGATTGCGGCAATAGCCGCAGTTGGGATCCTCGAAGACCGCGATACGGCGGGTGCCCTTGCCGTTGACCTGCTTGATCGCAATAGCCAGCGGCAGATCCTTGAACTGGATGGCGGTGAGCTCGTCAACGCGCTCCTGAGTGAGGTTGCGGCTGGTCTTGAGGTCGATGAGCTGACCCTCGACAAAGGCGTGCATTGCCTTTTCATCGACATAGATCAGATCAGTATTGACCTGGACCTCCCAGATGCCGTCAACCGGCGAACGGCGCAGGTTTTCGACCTTGTAGCGGCCCTGCAGCCAGGACTCGACCGCCGCCTTGATCTGGGGCGCCGGATCGGCATCGGCCGCGGCGGCCATCGGCGCGATGCCGCAGAGCATGAGCACGAGCGCGATGATCGGCACTCGGCGCGACAAGGAGTCGCGAAAACGCGAAAAACCGGATGAAAACATCACAGGCATGGTGATCATGAAAGTTCCTGAGTCTGCGTGAATTGAAGCGTGTTGTTCTGCGTGGCTATCGACCTGACTGTTTGCAAGATCACAAGGCGCAGGCCCAAGGCCGGATGAGCGGCAAGGGGTCGCCAAGCGGATCATTGCACGGCACGAGCGATCAGCAGGCGCCTGGCCAACCCCGAACTTGCCACAGCCCGCCAACCGAGATCGCGCAATCCGACGAGCGGCCCGGGAAGCGGCCCGAACGCCCGCTGCAGGGCATCGGTGGTGTTCTGAACCAGCGAAACCGCTTCGCGTCGGGCGCGCTCGTAGCGACGCCACAGCAGTTCATCAGCCAGATCGCGGTAAAACTCGCGCCCTTTGAGCACGTCGAGCATTTGCCTGACATCGCCGAAGCCGATGTTCATGCCCTGCCCTGCCAGCGGATGAATGGCATGCGCCGCATCGCCGATCAGCACCAGCCTGGCCGCGATCAGGCGCGGCACCTTGATCAGGCGAAGCGCAAGGGAATGGGCGGGCGTGATCAATGTCAGGTCGCCCAGCATCCGATGCGACGCTTGGCTCACGCGCTCGGCAAGCTGCTCGCCGGTCATCGCTATCAGCTCGTCTGCAAGCGCAGTGGGTGCCGACCAGACCATGCTGGTGCGCCCCCGATCGGACGCGGCGGGGGGCAGGGGCAAGAGTGCCAGCACGCCCAGATCCGGCCCGAACCACTGATAGGCGGTATCGGCATGAGGGCGGCTGGACTCGAAATTGGCGACCACCGCACGCTGGGGATATTCAGTCACCTTGGCCTCGATACCGGCCAGCGACCGCAGCGTGGAGTCGGCACCATCGGCGGCCACCGCCAGCTTCGCCACCAGCGACTGGCCAGATCCCAGACCAAGCCGCACCCGGCCGGCAGGGCCCTTGCCTTCGCAGTTCATGTCGACAACCGTGTCGTCGATCGTGGCCACGCCGGCAAATCGCAGCGCAGCCTCGAGCGTAGTCATGAGCGTGCGGTTCTCGACGATGAAGGCCAGCGCATCAACCTGCCCACGATAGGCATCGAGATGCAGTTCGGGCGCGTCGGCCTGCGGACCGGCATAGACCCGCATGTCGTAGACCGGCGCGATGCGCTCCTGAGGCAGCGCGTCCCAGATCCGCAGACTGCGCAGCAGATCGCGGGTACCCGGCGACAGTGCATACACACGACTGTCCCAGTCGTTTGGCTTCGCGGGCGCAGCGGGCGCAGGCCCAACCCAGGCGACCCGCATACCCGACTGAGACAGGCCGAGGGCCGCCGCAGCGCCAACCGCACCTCGGCCGGCCACGACGATATCGAAGGGTCCGCTTGGGCTCGTCACGGTCAGGCTTTCAGGAGGGGATGGACGGGACGCCGGATGTGCATGGTTTGTCGAGCATACAGGGATCGGCTATGATCGCCGGCTCGTGTCGGGCAAGCGTTCGTTGCTTGCCCTGTCGATACGACGTGGCCAAGTAGCTCAGTCGGTAGAGCAGCGGATTGAAAATCCGCGTGTCGGTGGTTCGATTCCGCCCTTGGCCACCATCAATTCTATCAACGGCTTGCTTGTGCTCTCACACGGCAGGCCGTTGTGCTTTGGGGGTTCCGTCTGATCGCGCGACCTCAGCGCGGCCGGTCACCCTTGACCGTCACCCGATTGCCATAGCGCCGCTGCGGCCAGTAGTCCCACATGGCTCGGTGCTGTGCACTTCGGTTATCCCAGAAGGCCACGCTGTTGGGCTGCCAGCGAAAACGGCATTGAAAGAGCGGGTTGGCCGCGTGCTCGAAGAGGTAGGCGAGGATCGCGTCACTCTCATCGACCGGAATGCCCTGAATGCCGCGGGTAAAACCCCGATTCACGAAAAGCGCTTTTTTTCCGCTCACCGGATGAGTCCGGATGACCGGATGAGCCGCCCGAGGGTAGGCCGGCTTGTCCTGCACACCGAAATTGGCATACGTGCCGCGGTAGTTGAGCTCACCGTCATGCACGGCGACCAGCCCATCAAGGTAGGTTTTCATGCGATCTGACAGCGCCTCGTATGCCGCAAACATGTTGGCAAACAGCGTGTCGCCGCCCTGCGCGGGGCATTCCTTGATGTAAAGGATGCTCCCCAGAGGGGGGTCGTCGTCGCATGAGACGTCCGAATGCCAGCCTTCGCCGTTGGCGCGAGGGCTGTCCTTGTCGGCCGTGATGATCATGAGTTCGGGCATGCCTGGCTCGTGCGGCGCAGCCGGGTGCAAATGCAGCGGGCCGAAGTGGCGGCCAAAGTTCAGGTGCTGGGCAGGCGTCATGTGCTGGTCGCGAAAAAAGACCACGCAGTGTGTGACCAGCGCACGTTCGATTTCCGCCAACTGAAGGGGCGTTGGCGCAGCCAGATCCACGCCCCCGATCTCGGCCCCGATCACCGGCGTGAGCGGCTCGACAGTGATCGTCGTGTAGGGCTGCGCTGCCTCAACCAGATGGCGAATGCGCGGGCCCTTCTTTCGCAATTCAAGAGTGTTCGCCTGCATCATTGTCTCCGTTGTAGGGGTTCAACTCGAGGATACCCGTGGCAGGCCGAGTTCGCCCAGCAAGGCAAGGGTATCGGTCCATTCGCGATCCAGATATCGCTTGGCATCAACATAGCCGCGAAACGCTGCGCGGTTGCCCGATTTCACGACCAGTTCCTGCCACCCCGCCGAGTCGGACACTTTTCGCAGCGCCGCCTCCCAGTAGCGAATCTGGTCGACCGTCACCGCCTGCGGCAGGCAGACCCCGTTGTAGGAAACATAGTCTGCTGCCACCCCTTGTTCGCGCCAGGTCGGCACTGCGGAAAGCCAGCCCCCTGACGCCCTCTCGGGACTGACGACCGCCAGCGCGCGGATTTTCTCGCGATGCGGCTGAATTGCCGGGGCAGTCGCCGAGACGACGTCGATGTGCTCACCCACCAGCGCAGCCATCGAGTCGGCTGACGAGCGAAACGGCACGATGGTCAGCCCTTTGACATCGACGCCCGCCGTGCGAAGCGGCTTGGCGATCGCCAGATGGGTGCTCGATCCGGGCGCTGACGCGACCCCGATACGCAGCAGGCCCGGGTCCTGTTTGAGCACATCGGCCAGATCCCGCACACGACGATATCGGGACGATGCGTTAACGACGACGAAGGTACTTTCCTCCACGAGCGTCGCGACCGGCGGGAAATCCCGAACGTCCGCTTTGAGCGCGCCGCCGGCGGCAGCGGCAATACTGCTGGTGTGAAATGTGGTCAGCCAGTGTGCATCGCCCCGGTTGCGCATGAGGGTCTGCAAGGCCAGCAGACCGGCTGCGCCCGGCTTGTTTTCCACGATGATCGTCTGCCCGTTGAGCAGTCCCATTGCTTCAAGATTGCGCGCGATCGTTCGGGCATACAGGTCGACTGAGCCGCCGGGTGAGACGCCCAGTGTCCAGGTGATCGGTCGAGTCGGCTTCCAATCGGCGCGCGCGCGTGTTGGCAGAATCAATGCTGCCGCCGCAGCGCCCGATGCGATCAGGCTTCGACGTCGGGTCTGACTGATGGCTTGTTTCGTGCAGTTTGAGATCACATCTGCTCCAGGGTGGCGCTTTTCGCTGCAGGTTTCAGGCAACGCTGACGGACAGGATGAAAATGCTGTTCGAACGATCGTCAGGCCGGCCTGACCTGTACTGAGGCGGTGGACAGCGCCTTTCGCAGGGCTTGCACGAAGGGCACCGCCGTCGGCTTGTCGCCATGGATGCACACCGTGTCGGCCTGCACCTTGACCGTGGTGCCATCGACCGCCACCAGCGTGCCCTGGCCCACCATGCTCAACACTTGCGCCACCGATTCGGACTCATCGGTGATGAGGGCATCGGGCCGGGTGCGGGGCGACAAGCTGCCGTCGGGCATATAGCGGCGATCGGCAAACACCTCGCAGCGCACGATGAGACCCGCCTCGCGGGCCAGTGTCTCCATGATGCTGCCTGCAAGCACGTAGATCTGGACCTCATCGCCCAGCGCCTTGACTGCCCTAACCAGACCGCGTGACAGCGCCGCATCCTTGGCCGCCATGTTGTAGAGCGCGCCGTGCGCTTTCAGGTGGTGCAGTCGCCCGCCGGCTGCATCGGCAAAGGCTCGCACGGCGCCCGCCTGATACAGCGTCATCTGATAGACCTCCTCTTCGGTGACCTGCATGCTGCGCCGGCCAAAGCCCTGGAGATCGGGCAGACCGGGATGGGCGCCAATCGCCACACCATGCTGCAGGGCAAGGCCGACGGTGGTGGCGATCGTGCCCGGGTCGCCTGCATGAAACCCGCAGGCAATGTTCGCTGAGGTGATCCATGGCATGAGGGCCTCGTCGCTGCCCATGTGCCAGGCGCCAAAGCTTTCGCCCATGTCGGCGTTCAGATCAATCGAGTGAACGGTCATTGCGTCGTTCCTTCTTCAGAAGAGAGGGTGACTTGCACCGGGTCGGACGGGTCGCCGCAGGCTTGCCGGACTGCGCGCAGGCGCAGGTCGAACTCACGGACCTGATGCTGTGCCAGGCGGTCGGCCTCCTCCAGGCCGATGAGCTGCAGACGGACCCGACAGCCCGCGCCGGCCTGCGCCAGCAGCGGCGCGGCCGCACTGGCGACTTCGAGCACCCGAGGATAGCCGCCGGTGGTCTGGTGCTCGGCCAGCAAGATCACCGGCTCACCGCCCGGTGGCAACTGCACCGTGCCGACACTCACCGGCTCGCTGGCCAGTTGCGGCAAGGCTCGGGTGTCAAGCGGCTGACCATGCAGACGCAGCCCCTGTCGGTTGCTCTGGGGACCAACCGTCCAGGTCTGGCTCAGCAGGGCGTCGCGCGCCAGGCTCGACAAGGCGGCGAAATGGCGGCCAGCGAGCACCGGAACCTCGATAATCGGCCACCCGCGAGGCAGCGGGTCGGCAATCAGCCAGGCCGGCCATGGGCGCCGGGACAAGGCCGGCGTCGTGCCAAGGATGCGTTCGGCGCGTTCGCGCGCCAAGGCCGCGGCACCATCAAGCATTGCAAGGCGATCGCCTGCCACCAGGCGACCGGGCCCCAGCTTGGCGGCCAGATGCGCGCTGCGGCTGCCAAGCACCTGCGGCAGCGACAGGCCGCCGGCCACCGCGAGCCAGCTTCGCCAGCCCAACTCCGGGGCCTGCCATCGCAGCACGCTTGCCGCTGCGACAAAGACCGGTCGGTGGGTGGGCACCGGCACGGCCTTCTCGCTGGCCGTGGCGTCGCGCCGGATGATGCGGTGATGCGCCCCAACGCAAGCGATCCAGGCATCGCAGTGAAACCGCAGTTCAGGACCGGGGCCGGTCATCTCCAGCACTGCCTCATCAATCGCATTGCCAACCAGGGCATTGGCCAAGGCCATGGCATCGCGATCCATCGCCCCGCCTCTGGACAATGCCATCGCAGCCTGGCCAGGTCGGCCCCGATCCTGCACGCTGTCCAGTAGCCCGGGTTTGATCACCTCGATAACCGAGCCCCCCGCTTGCCCGCGACTCATCTCTCAGCCCAGAGCCGATCGAACTCAGCTTTGTCGATGGGTTCGAACCGGATCGTATCGCCCTCGGTCATGAGCGCGGGCGGCGACCGATCGGGATCGAACAGGCGCAAGGGGCAGCGGCCGATCAGGTGCCAGCCACCAGCCGTGGGGCTCGGATAGATCGCTGACTGCAGGCCTGCGATGGCGATACCGCCTTCAGGCACACGCGGCCGGGGGACTGTTCTGCGATCGAGCTTGAGCCGCGGATCCAGACCGCCGAGATAGGCAAAGCCGGGCATGAAGCCGACCACCTCGGCGGTGTAAGGACGAGCACTGTGCAGCCGCACGACCTCGGCGCTTGTCAGGCCGGTGGCGGCCGCCACCTCGTCCAGATCGGGGGCCATCGATGGGTCGTAGCAAGCCGGGAAGACCACCTCACGACCGGCGGGCGCCTCCCAGTCAAGCGCCTGCGGTGCAATCTGCTCGAGCCAGCTTATCGCTTCGGCACGGTGTCTCGCACGATGCTCGAAGGCCGCCCCCGTGGCCAGCCGAAGGGCGAGCGTGCGCACGCCGGCAACCACCTCGATCGCAAAGGGTTCAGGCGATTCGCGCAAACGCGCGGCCAGCGCCCGGGCCGCGGTATTCGCCCTGGCATGAACGCCCCACTCGACCATCACCCACGCGTCGCCGCAGGCCTGCACCTGAACGCGCTGCGAGGCTGCAGCGATTTCGGCGCGATCCGCGCGAGACCCACCGGAGGTGGTGGAATCGGGTTGACCTGAGTCGGAAGCGGTACGGTTCATGGCCGATGAAGTCGAAGCCACCGAGGTCAGCGACAGGCTGAGGCAGCAGCGCAAGTATGGCCCACGCGCAGCCCCGGACGACCGCCCCGATCCTGCGCTTACCAGCCCGATTCACGCTCCGGTGTCGAGCCGATCTTGTGGATCGACAGGTCGGCGCCGTTGAACTCCTCTTCCGCATCGAGCCGCAGACCAATCGTGGCCTTCAGGGTCCCGTAGACGATGGCGCCTCCCGCCAGTGCGATCACGATGCCCAGGACTGTTCCGAGCACCTGCGAGCCCAGGGCCACACCGCCGATGCCACCGAGCGCCGTCGAACCGAAGATGCCGGCCGCGATGCCGCCCCATGCACCGCACAGCCCATGCAGCGGCCAGACCCCCAGCACGTCATCGATGCGCCACCGGTTCTGCGTCAGCGTGAACATCAAGGTGAACAGCACACCGGCGATGCCGCCGGTGGCCAGCGCGCCGATCGGATGCATGATGTCGGAGCCTGCGCACACCGCCACCAGACCGGCCAGCGGACCGTTGTGCACAAAGCCCGGATCGTTGCGGCCAACAATCAGCGCCGCGATGATGCCGCCGGCCATCGCCATCAGCGAGTTGACGGCGACCAGGCCGCTGATCTTGTCGATGGTCTGCGCGCTCATCACGTTGAAGCCGAACCAGCCAACCGACAGCACCCATGCGCCGAGCGCCAGAAACGGGATATTCGACGGCGGATGCGCTGCGGCGATCCGACCGTCCTTGTGATAACGCCCGGCGCGCGCGCCAAGCAGGAGCACCGCGACCAGTCCGATCCAGCCACCGACCGCATGCACCACGACCGAGCCTGCGAAGTCGTGGAACTCAGCGCCGAAGGTCGCCTTGAGCCAGGCATTGAAGCCGAATGCGCCGTTCCAGGCGATGCCCTCGAAGAAGGGATAGACGAAACCGACCAGCATGAAGGTCGCAATCAGCTGCGGATTGAAGCGCGCCCGCTCGGCGATGCCGCCCGAGACAATCGCCGGTATCGCGGCCGCAAACGTCAGCAGAAAAAAGAACTTCGTGAGGTCATAGCCGCTCTTCGAGGCGAGCACCTCGGCGCCGGTGAAGAAATGGATACCGTAAGCAACACCGTATCCGACGAAGAAGTAGGCGATCGTGGAAACGGCAAAGTCCACGAGGATCTTCATCAGGGCATTGACCTGATTTTTCTTGCGAACGGTTCCCAGTTCGAGAAACGCAAATCCGGCGTGCATCGCCAGAACCATCACCGCGCCCAGCAGAATGAACAGGACGTCGCTGCTCTGTTTTAGTGCTTCCATTGGCTCCCCCAAGCTTGACCGCACCAATCAAGCACGAAATGTGCCCTCATCAGGAGCGACGCTCCTCACAACACGGTTCAGCCCTTGATTTCACGCGAAAAACCCGATCACAGGCAGACTGCCACGAACTGCCAGGCAGACCGCCGACAGCCTGCCGCACCACTTCGAGGCAAAAAAACCCGATGGCGAACCGCCACTTGCACCAATACCGTCACGCTCTCGAGACAACGGTCCGAGCCCGCGCAAGCGGCGTCATCAGCTGATCTTCCTGACAGGGCGTCAGCGCGGTGCCATGCGAATGGCGCCGTCCAGCCGGATGCACTGGCCATTGAAATACGAGTTGCGCGCCAGTTCCATGGCCAGACTCGCGAACTCTTCGGGCTTGCCAAGGCGCTTGGGGAAAGGTACGGATGCGCTCAGGCTGTTAAGGACCTGGGGGGTGGCACCCATCATCAGCGGCGTGGCAAAAATGCCCGGCATGATCGAATTGACTCGGATGCCGATATCCGAAAAATCACGGGCCATCGGCAGAACCAGGCCATTGACGCCGGCCTTGGCCGAGGCGTAGATCACCTGACCGATCTGTCCGTCCTGCGCCGCCACCGAGGCGGTCAGGGTGATGCTGCCGCGCTCGCCATCTTCTAGCGGCGCCAGCGTGGCCATGCCTTCGGCCGACAGCGATGCCAGGCGATAGCTCGCAACCAGAACGCCCTGGACACCGGCCTCGTAATCGGCGGTCGACAGGCGCTTGAGACTGCCCGACGCCTTGTCGAAGGCCAGTGTCTTCCCGCGCCGAGAGGTCATGGCGCAATGCACGAGGATGCGTTCCTGGCCATGCGCAGCGCGGGCCTTCGCAAAGCCTTCGATCACGCTGTCTTCGCTGTTGATGTCGACCCGGCAAAACAGACCACCGATGGCTTGCGCAACTTCTGCGCCCTTGGCTTCGTTCACATCAAAGATCGCCACCTTGACGCCGGCGGCGGCCAGCGCCTCGGCCGTGGCTCTGCCCAGACCGGATGCGCCTCCGGTTACGACTGCGGGGGTTGATGCATCAACTTTCATCGCTTTGTCTCCTGCCTTCTAAGGTCTATGTGAACATCTGAAAATCGGTCGATCGGTCAAATGCGCCGATGACAGCTGGATCGATTCTAACGTGGCGACCTGCGGTATCGACCTGAGACGGCAATCCGAGATGGCGGCAGGGCGCAGCGACACCGGCCACTTTGCATCGACGCCGGCTCGCCATCCTGAATTCGAACCGCCTCGGTTTGGCGGCATCCCGAACCGACGGTAAGGTCATGCCCTGTCCATGCCACACTGGCACCCAGACAACCGCCCACCAGGAGACGACATGACCCTGCGTCGCAAGGCCTGCATTGCAGGTGCCTACGAACACCCGACCCGCAAGGCACCCGACAAGACCGTTGCACAACTGCATGCCGAGTGTGCCCGCGGCGCGCTCGCAGATGCCGGCCTCACCATGGCCGATGTCGACGGCTATTTCTGCGCGGGCGATGCGCCCGGCATGGGTGCGGTCAACATGCTCGACTACCTCGGGCTGATCAACGTGCGCTACGTCGATTCGACCGAAACCGGCGGCTCGTCGTATCTGCTCCATGTGGCTCATGCCGCCGCCGCGATTGCCGCCGGCAAATGCAATGTCGCGCTCATCACCCTGGCCGGCCGGCCGCGCAGCGAAGGGTCGAGCGGCGTTGCACCGCGTGCGGTGGTGCCTAATGTGCCCGATGCACCCTGGGAGTCGCTCTACAACCCGGTCACGGTCAACATGTATGCGCTGGTCGCGGCACGCCACATGCATCAGTTCGGCACGACCTCCGAGCAGCTCGCCTGGATCAAGGTCGCCGCCGCAGCCCATGCCCAGCACAATCCGCACGCCATGCTGCGCGATCCGGTCACGGTGCAGGAGGTGCTCGATTCGCAGATGATTTCCGATCCGCTGCACAAGCTCGACTGTTGCGTGGTGAGCGACGGCGGCGGTGCGCTGGTGGTCACGCGGCCCGAGATCGCACGGTCGCTCAAGCGCCCGGTCATCAACCTGCTGGGCGCAGGCGAAGCCGTCAAAGGCCAGCTCGGCGGTCAGGTTGATCTGAGCTGGTCGGCAGCCGCACTGTCGGGCCCCAAGGCCTTCGAAGAAGCCGGCGTCAAGCCCGCTGACATTCAATATGCCTCGATCTACGACAGCTTCACGATCACCGTCCTGATGCAGCTCGAAGACCTGGGCTTTTGCGAAAAAGGCCAGGGGGGCAAGTTCGTTGCCGACGGCAACCTGATCTCGGGTGTCGGCAAGCTGCCCTTCAATACCGACGGCGGCGGACTGTGCAACAACCATCCCGCCAATCGCGGCGGCATCACCAAGGTGATCGAAGCAGTGCGCCAGCTGCGCGGCGAGGCCCATGCCAAGGTGCAGGTGCCGAACTGCACGCTGGCACTGGCGCAGGGCATCGGCGGATTGCTCGGCTCGCGCCACGGTTCCGGAACCCTGATCCTTGAGAGGGCATGACCATGAGCACGATGAGCCAGGATCGCCCGCTGGGCGCAAGCATTACCGATGCCGCGACCGAGCCCTTCTGGGCGGCGGCCAAAGAAGGTGTGCTGAAGTTTCGACGCTGCACCGCGTGCGCCAAACCCAACTGGTATCCGCGCGCGGTCTGTCCCTATTGCTTTGGCGACACCGACTGGGAAGCCAGCCAAGGCACCGGCGAGATCTACAGCGTCAGCGTCACGCGCAGGGCGGGCCCCATTCCCTACGCGATCGCCTATGTCAGGCTCGACGAGGGTGTAACCATGCTGACCAACATCACCGATTGCGATCTCGATGCCCTGAAAATCGGTCAGCGTGTGAAGCTGGTTTTCAAACCGACTGAAGACGGCAACCACCTGCCGATGTTCACACCGGTTTGAGGCAAAACAAGGGAAATCACCCTTGCGTCAGGCGGGCACGGTTACCATCGTGCCCTTCTCACGCGGGAGGCGAACATGGCCCTGAGTAATCGTCGCGATTTGATCATCGGCGGCACCGCTGTGGCGGCGTTGGCAGCGGGTGGCTTGTATGCCTGGTCGGCGCGGCAAGCGGCGCCCTCGAATGCCAAACCGGTGGTGCGTCTGGGCAATGGCACAGACGGCCCGAAGGGCATGGCCTGGGTGCCAGGCGGCGAATTCCTGATGGGCAGCGATCACAAGCTTGCCCAGGCCAATGAACGGCCCACGCACAAGGTCAAAGTGACCGGCTTCTGGATGGACACCACGCATGTCACCAACGACCAGTTCGCCGGCTTCGTCAAGGCCACCGCCTATCGCACAACCGCCGAAAAGGCACCCGACTGGGAAACGCTGAAGGTGCAATTGCCTGCCGGCACACCTCGGCCGCCGGCATCGGCGCTGGTGCCTGGCGCCATGGTCTTTACCGGCACCAGCCGGCCGGTCAGGCTCGATGACTACTCGCAGTGGTGGGCCTATGTGCCCGGCGCAAACTGGCAGCATCCCTTCGGCCCCGACAGCAACATCGACGGCAAAGGCGACCATCCGGTCGTGCAGGTGAGTTATGAGGACGCGCTGGCCTATGCCAGGTGGGCCGGCAAACGACTGCCGAGCGAAGCCGAATGGGAGTTCGCCGCGCGTGGCGGTCTCGATCAGGCCACCTATGCCTGGGGCGATCAGTTCGAGCCCGACGGCAAGATGCTGGCCAATATCTGGGATGTGAAGGCCAAGCCTTTTCCGGTGATCAGCGCCAAGGCAGGCGGCGCCACCGGCACCACACCGGTGGCGACCTTTCCCCAAAACGGCTATGGCCTCTTCGATATGACCGGCAACGCCTGGCAATGGGTGGCCGACTGGTATCGGGCCGATTACTTCACGCAGCAGGCAAGCTCCGCGGGCAAACAACCGATCACCGACCCGCAGGGACCGCAGGACGCCTTCGATCCGGCCGACCCGGGTGTGCCGCCGAACGCGCCCAAGCGCGTGATCCGCGGCGGATCCTTCCTGTGCAACGAGGACTACTGCATGTCGTATCGGCCGAGCGCGCGTCGCGGCTCCGATCCCTTCAACCCGATGTCGCACATTGGATTCCGGTTGGCCAAGTCGGTCTGAGCCCCGCTGATTCGCGGCACACACTGCACACACCGAGCACCGCCTCAGACCGCGATTCGACCGCCGGTTCGCGACATGTCGAGACCGTTTCGACACCTGACCTCACCCTGCGCCATCTTGGCCTTCATCAGGCTGATGTTGATGGCCACCTCGGCCTCCGAATAGAACTGCGAATGGTGCAGGTGATAGAGCAGACAAGCATGCTTCACGTTGCGCAGCGTGATGCCGTGCCTGAGCAGTCGCCACTCGATATCGGTGTCCTCGCCGATCCCGGCACGCATGTAGTCTTCGTCGAATCCGTTGAGATCGAGAAGATGGGTTTTCATGATGCCCCAGTTGCATCCCCAGATCGCCGATTCGCGAGGCTTCTTCGGAAGCCACGGCAGATAGAGCGCGCACTCGACCTTGCTTGACCCCGACAACATGATATCGAGCAGCGAGGGCGGGTTCGAACAGGCGCCTTCGAGCAGTCTGCGGCTGATCGAGGAAGACAGCATCACGCGCCGGCCATGCAGCGCCACACCCGGGGCCGCATGGCGTCGATAAGACTCGATGAACCGTCGATGGGGAATGCAGTCGCCGTCGATGAAAACAATGAAGCCACCCTGCGCGACACGGATGCCTTCGTTTAATGCCTTGTTCTTGCGAAAGCCCTCATCCGGCTGCGAGACATGCCTGATGACAAAGCTTGCCCGGTTGTGCCAACCGATGACGCAGTCGCTGATCGATGTGTCCTGATCGTCTTCACACACAACGACTTCAAAGTCGGAATCGGTCTGCCGCATGAAGGCCTCGAGAATCAGATCGAGGTTTTCACGCTTTTTATAGACCGACACCAGCACCGAAATGGAAGGGCTCATGATCCGACTGATTTCAACAGGATGCTTAGGGCGACGACCGGGATGATTGCACGAGGGGGCTTGCGGTCGCGGGATTCGTCGCGCTGATGGCCGCTGAGGGCCGCGATCTGGTGCCGAAACTTGCAATTTGTCCCGATCAGTCACAGGCTTGGCCGGTCGGTCGATTGCCAGGATCTGCGACAACCGGGCACTCAGCCTGCGGCCAGGCGTTCCTCGGCTGCGACCCCATCAACCTTCGTCGGTGCAGCGCACCGACCCGAGCAAGGAATTCATTTGATGAGTGATCCAAGAGTTTGTGTTGTGACCGGTTCATCAGCCGGTATTGGTGCGGCCACTGCCCGCCTGTTTGCGAGCAAAGGCTGGCGCGTGGTGATCAACTATTCGCGCGATCCGGCTCCCGCACAGGAGGTGTCCGACGCCTGCCAGGCACTGGGCGCCGAAACCATGATGATCAAGTGCAATGTGGCCAGCGATGAGGCCTGCCGCGCGCTGGCGGCGGAAGTCGACAAGCGCTGGGGCCGGGCCGACGTGCTGGTCAACAATGCCGGCACCACGCGCTTTGTCGACATCAAGAATCTCGATGGCCTGTCGGCCGAAGACTTCCACTCGATCTACGACGTCAATGTGATCGGCGCCTATCAGATGACCCGCGCACTGCTGCCGCTGCTCAAGCGCCATCCGGTGACCGGCGTGGTCAATGTGTCCTCGATCGCCTCGATGATGGGCACCGGCTCGTCGATTGCCTATATGGCCTCGAAGGGCGCGCTGAATGCCATGACCTTTGGCCTCGCCCGCGCGCTGGGGCCGGATGTCAGGGTCAACGCGATCGCACCGGGCCTGGTCGATTCGGCCTGGCTGCGCACTGGCCTGGGCGCCGAACGTTTCGATGCATCGGTGAAGTCGTACAAGTCACGGTCGGCGCTGGCCCAGGTCATCGACCCGGAGGATATTGCCCGGACAGCGTGGTATCTCGGTGTGGAAGCAACCAAGACCACCGGTGAAGTCCTGCTGGTCGATGCAGGCTTGCGAATCACCCGGGCCTGAGGATCAAGCGGGACGGCGCGCGAGCGGTGCCGACCGCGTCAAAAAAGAGAGGGCGCCGCGGCTCAGGCCGCAGGCGCCCTCTTTCTGATCAGCCGAGTCGATCAGCCCTTCTTGGCGTAAGCGGTGCACCAGCCGGCTGCAGACACCACCTTGCCGGCAAACAGGGGGCAGCCGCCGGAGGCATCGCCGGCTTTGCCTTGATAGAGCGCGCAGCTGCCGCACGCGGCACCGGCCACGTATTTCGGGTCTTTGGCGGTGGAGGCCTTTTCCTTGTAGCCAAGGCTGGTAGCGATCGCATCGGATTCCTTGACCATGGCAGGCTGGGCACGGGCGGCGGTGCCGGCGGCCAATGCAGCACAACCCAGACTGATCTGAACAACAAATTCACGACGTGAGGACATGGACAAACTCCAGTGATAAGTGAGCCTGTCGGCTCGGGCAGCGGGATTATAGGCACGCAGCCTGTTTTCAGGCGAGCCGGCCGGACTGGAAGTCGGCGACCGCCTGTCGGATCTGGTCGGTGGTGTTCATCACGAAGGGCCCGTACTGGACGATCGGCTCGCGCAAGGGCTCACCGGCAATCAGCAGCAAGCGGGCATTATGTGTCGCCCGCATCGCCACGCCATCGGCCTCCGCGGCATTGGCCAGAATCGCCATGCGCCCGGCCGGTACGGTCGTGCCTTCAATCTCGATTGCACCGCGATAGACATAGACGAAGGCATTGCGCGAGGCCGGCAGCGACTGCGTGAACAGGCTGCCTGCGGGCATCTCGAGATCGAGGTAGAGCGGCTCGGTGCCGGCGCGCACAACCGCACCATCGATGCCATGGCTGCGACCGGCGATCACAACCACCCTTACGCCGGAATCGGTCGTAAAGATCGGCAGGTCGGCGGCCGAGAAATCGCGGTACCAGGGCGGGCGCATCTTGTCGCCGGCCGGCAGGTTGAGCCACAGCTGAAAGCCCTCCATCAGGCCATCGCGCTGTTCGGGCAACTCGGAATGAATCACCCCGCGCCCGGCGGTCATCCATTGGACGCCGCCGCCTTCGATCAGGCCTTCGTTGCCGGCACTGTCGCGATGACGCATCCGGCCTTCGATCATGAAAGTGACCGTCTCGAATCCGCGATGCGGATGATCCGGAAACCCGGCAAGGTAGTCGTCGGGGTTGTCGCTGTGAAACGCATCAAGCATCAGGAAGGGGTCAAGCCGGCGCTGCAGCGACTGGGTCAATACCCGATCGAGTTTGACACCGGCCCCATCGGAGGTCGGCTGACCGGCGACCAGGCGTTCGACGCGCCGCGGCAGCGACAGGACGTCGCCCAGGGCAGACGGGTTGGGCGACGCAGCTGATTCGGCATTCATGGTGTGGCGTCCTGTGCACAGGGAGGGCGGGCGGAGGCTTAGCCCGAAGCTTAGCCCGAAGCTCAGCAATCAGGCGATCGACCGCAGCCATCTGCCGACCATCCGGCCCAACCGCCGTCGGGTGTGGTTAGGCTTACACACGCGAGCTAATTCGCATCCAATTTCAAACAGGGAAACATCGTATCCTTATCGACACAGTCAGGTCCCGACGTCAAAGAGGAGCTTCAAGCATGCGCAGTTCGTTTCGACTCGGCGCCCTGGCGCTGGTAATGGGTCTCTTTGCAGCAGGCGTGCAGGCGCAATCCGGCTCGTCTGCAGGTTCAGTCACCGGCTCAATGCCGGGCTCAGGGTCTCCCGGCACAGCGGCCGGCGGCGGGCACCTCGAACGCATCAAAGCGAGCGGCACCCTGCGGGTGTGCATCTGGCCCGACTACTACAGCATCTCGTTTCGCAACCCCAAGAACGGCGAGTTGTCGGGTATCGATGAAGTGCTGTCGGTGCAGTTTGCCCGCGAACTCGGTGTCAAGCCGGTCTATATCGACACCACTTTTGCGACCTTCATCGATGAGCTGCTCGCCGACCGCTGCGACATCGCAATGTTCGGCGTGGGCATCACGCCCGCACGCGCGGCCCTGGTGAAGTTTTCCCAGCCCTATCTGCGCAGCGACATCTACGCGGTCACCACCAAGAGCCATCCCGCTCTCAAGACCTGGGACGATATCGACAAGCCGGGACGGGTGGTGGCTGTTCAGGCCGGCACCTTCATGGAACCGGTGATGAAGGCCAGCCTCAAGCAGGCCGAACTGATGGCGGTCAAGCTGCCCAATACCCGCGAGCGCGAAGTGCAATCCGGGCGGGCCGATGTCTTCATGACGGATTATCCCTACAGCCGCCGGGTGCTCGATAACGCCGACTGGGCACGGGTGATCGCGCCTGAGCGTCCGGTGAGTCCGGTTTCCTATGGCTACGCAGTGGCTCCCGGGGACGACGCCTGGCTGGCGCGCATCGACAAGTTCGTGGTCGACATCAAGCGTGACGGTCGACTGTTAAGTGCCGCCAAGGCCTTCAAACTGGATCCGATCGTCATTAGCCCGTGACCGAGCCCGACCTTCAGGCACCGGATCGCACCAGCCGCCTCGAGCGGCTGATCGTGCTGGCCGGCATTCTGTGCGCGCTGGTGATCATCGGCGCCACGATCGCGCACAGCCTGCAACTGCGCGAGGAGATGCGCGATGACGCCCAAGGTCATGTCAAGACCGTCGCACGGATCCTGACGCAGGAGGTCAACCGCAGCCTGATGCGAACCCGCGGGCTGCTCGAACAGGTCGATGAGCTGACAGGCGGCTCGACGGCCGTCTCGGCAGTCGATCTCAGTGCCAAGCTCGATGCGATGACCCGCCAGCATTTCCTGCTTCGGGAGGTGGCGATCGTCGATCGCGATGGCCGAATCCTCGCGTCGTCAAACCCGCGCAGCATCGGTGTCGATGTCTCGGGCTATGACTTTGCTGCGGCCGCAGCCCGCCAGCGACTGTTCATCGGGCAACCCAAGGCCGGCCGCAGCTTTTCGCGCAATGCCCAGGGACTCGAAGGTCCGGCTCATGCGGTCGACGGCTTCATCACGGTCTCGCGTCCGCTGGCCGGCAATCCTTCGGGCCTGCTCGCGGTCGCGGTCATCGGGGTAGACAGCCTGATCGGCGATCTGCGCTTCATGGCATCGATGGAGTCGGACGAGCTCACCCTCTATCGCTATGACGGCAAGCCGCTGGCGGCGACCCATGTGGTGGCGACACAAGACAAGCAATCCCTGCCGATTTTCACGGACTTTTTGCCGAACATCGAGACCGGCAACTTCACCCACACCACCTCCGACGGCAGGGACTGGATGGCCCATTTCGCCACCACGGCCGACTTCCCGGTGGTCGTCGAAGTCAGCCTGCCGAAGGCGCTGGTGGCGGCACGCTGGCAAAAAGAACTGATTGCACCGCTGGCCATTCTTATTGCCACACTTGCGGCCCTGTTCGTCTTTACCCGAACCGCACAGCGAGCCCTGCGCCAGCGGGCCGCCTCGCTGCAAGAGGCAGCCGGCCAGGCCCAGCGCCTGCGCAATATTCTCGATTCGGCGGCAGACGCCATCATCACCGTCGACATCAACAGCATCGTGATCGATTACAACCGCGCCGCAGAGCAGGTGTTCCGCGTGCCGGCCTCTGAAGCGATCGGCCGCCATGCCTCGGCGCTGCTCGATCGGGACGAGGCCGCCGGGTATCAGGCGCTGGTCGACTACTACCTGCGCACCGGCATGGCGCCGGTCTTTGCAGACGGAATGAAGATCAAGACCCGGCGCCGTGACGGCTCGAACCTGGTGCTGTCGTATGCCATCAGCGACCTCACCATCAAGGATGAGCGGCTGCTGACCTGCATCTTTCGGGACGTAACCCACGAGCAGCAGGCCAACGAACGATTCAAGACGCTGTTTCAGCGCTCAGGGCAGCCGACCCTGCTGTTTGCCGATGGCGGGCTCATCGACTGCAATCAGGCGGCGGTGAAGCTGTTCGGTGCCGAAGGCCGGGGGAATCTGCTCGGCCGCCGGATCGCGCAATTGGCAATCCCCGAGATGAACGGCCTGCGCGTCGTCGATGAGCTTGAAAAAGTCCGGGATATTGCCCGCCGGCTCGGCGCCTGCCGATTCAACTGGGCGGCGGTCACGCTCGACAACCGCGTGGTGCCGCTCGAGATCACCTTCACGCAGGTTTACCTGGACAATGCCGAGGTCATGCTGCTGACCTGTTCAGACATCACCGAGCGCCAGCGCTTCGAGGATGGTCTGCGCCAGGCGCGCGATGCCGCGCAAGCCGCGGCACAAGCCAAGGCACGCTTTCTGGCGGTTATGAGCCACGAATTGCGTACGCCGATGACCGGCATCCTCGGCATGATTGAACTGCTGGGCGAAGCCGCGCTGCCCGCCGTGCAGCAGCGACAGGTCGGGATCCTCGACAAATCGGCCAAGGCGCTGATGTCGGTACTCAACGACATTCTGGATTTTTCAAAGATCGAAGCCGGCCGTCTCGAACTCGAACAGATCGACTTCGATCCGGCGCAAATCGTTCGAGAAGTGATCGATGCGCTCGGGCACGCAGCGAGTCGACGCCAGAACACCCTGAAGGCCGAGTGGGGCGAGGCCCCGCTACCGGCGCTTCATGGCGATCCGACACGGGTCAAGCAGGTGCTCTTCAATCTGGTCGGCAATGCGGTCAAGTTCACCGAGCAGGGATCAATCGTGATCCATCTGTCGGTACAGCCACCTCGGGCCGACGGTCAGGTGGCGCTGCGCATCGAGGTCCGCGACACCGGGATCGGAATCGGACCCGAGGTGCAGCAGACCCTCTTCCAGCCCTTCCAGCAGGCCGACAGCTCGACCACGCGCCGCTTCGGCGGAACCGGTCTGGGCCTGGCGATCTGCCGGCATCTTGTCGACGCGATGCACGGCGAGATCAGCGTGCAAAGTACGGTTGGCAAGGGATCGGTCTTTCGTGTCGAACTCACCCTGGCTCAGGCCAAGGGCCAGGCAGCAGCGGCACCGATCTGCATTGCGTCTGACGCGGTGACGAAACTGCGCAGCCTGCGCATCCTGGTGGCCGAAGACAACCCGACCAACCGCCTGCTGATCGAAACCCGCCTGCGCCGCGCCGGTCATCGACCCGAGATGGTCGATGACGGCCAGCAGGCGCTTGCCGCCGCCTCGAGCGACGACTTCGACCTCATCCTGATGGACATGCAAATGCCGGTGCTCGACGGCATGGGCGCGACCCGCGCCATCCGCGCGCTGCCCGATGCCAAGCGCAACCGGACTCCGATCATCGCGCTGACAGCCGATGCCCTGCCCGAGTTGCGTGACGAGTACATGGCCAGCGGCCTGGACGACTATCAGACCAAACCGATCGACTGGGTCGCGCTCGATGCGGCCATCCTTCGCCATCTGCCGTGGGCCGCAGTGAATGAGCCCGCCGCCATTGAGTCCCCGTCGGTGCGCGACAGCGTGCCCACCGCAACCCCGCCGGTCACGCAGGCTGGCGAGGCCATGGCCGCGAGCGAGGACCACGCACCGATCGATGCCGACAGCATCGGCCGAATGCGAGACGAACTCGGACTTGATGTCTGGACGGCGGTTGCCGACATCTATTGGCTGCAAGGCGATGCCGATCTGGCGGCCTGCCGCCTGGCGGTCGTGGCGCAGGATGCGGCCGCTCGGCGCAGCGCCGCGCACAGCCTGAAGGGTTCGTCGGCGAGCCTGGGATTCGCATCGGTCGCCTCGCTTGCCGCGGTGCTGGAGCGATGCGAGCCGGGCGTGGCTGCGACCACACTGGCACAGCTTGACGCGGCCTATTCGCAGACTCGCACCGACTGGTCGATGACGGCAAGCGTCGCCGATTGAGGGCCTTCAGTCCGGCGTGGCTACAATGCCGGGCATGAACCGCCGCTCCCTTCTACACCGTGTCGCCGGAGGTCTGATCGGCAGCGTCGCGAATCCGCTCATCGGCGTGCTGGTCACGGCAGCGCATCAGTCGGCACAGGCGCAGCCCGACGGCGAACTCGATGTTCCCTATGTCACCACGCCTCAGAACGTGGTCGATGCGATGCTCGAGCTCGCGCAGGTGGGGCCAGGCGACCGGCTGCTCGATCTCGGCTCAGGCGACGGGCGCATCGTCATCACCGCGGCGCGCCGCTTCGGCATCAGCGGGCTGGGGATCGAGATCGATCCGAGCCTGGTCGAACTCTCGCGAAAAAACGCCCGCAGCCAGGGGGTGGCCGAGCAGGCCCGCTTCGTGGTGGACGATCTGATGACCGCGGATCTGAACAGCTTCAATGTGATCACGATGTACCTGCTGCCCGATGTGAATCTTCGGCTGCGCCCGAAACTGCGCAGCCTGCCTGCCGGCACCCGCATCGTCTCGCACGACTGGGACATGGGCGACTGGCTGCCAGAGCGCACCGTCGAAGTCGTCGCGCCCGACAAGCGTGTCGGCCTGCGCAAGGTCAGCCGACTGATGCGCTGGACCGTCTGAGCGCGTCACACCGGACTTGAATGCACTCCAATGAATCCGCTCAATCTGCGTCCTGACTACCTTCGACTGGCCCTGACCGGTCTGGTCGCGCTGCTCATCCTGTGGCAACGGTTGCTGGTGCCCGTGCTGCTCGGCATGCTGGTCTATGCCTGGAGCTGCCTGCTGGCCGACCGTCTGGCCGGGCGTTTCGGTGTCAGCCGCACCGTCTCGAGCCTCAGCGGCGCGATTGTCGGCACGCTGGTGTGTGCCGCATTTGCCGGGCTGGTTACCTGGACGGTGGCGCTCGCCTCGGGCGAAGAGCTTCGAACCTTTCTGATGCGCATCGAGGATTCGCTCGATGCCCTTCGCATCGCCCTGCCGGCAAGCCTTGCCGAATCGATTCCCAACGACCTGGTCGAGTTGCGCACCCGTGTCTTCGCCTGGCTGCGCGAGCATGCGGCGAGCATCGGCGGGCTGGGCGGCAAGGTGGCGCATGCGCTGGCGCAGGGCATCTTCGCGATTCTGGTCGGGGCAATGGCGGCGGCAGCCACCTGGCGCCCGGGCATGCTGATGGCCGAAGACCGCTTTCTGGGCCGGCTGCTGCTGGTGCTGGAGCGGGTGGTGCTGGCGCAGGGGCGCATCGCGCTGTTCAACACCACGATGACCGCGCTCTACCTTTTTGCAGTGCTGCCGGCCTTCGGCCATGTGCTGCCCTTTCGCGGGCTGCTGTGCCTGTTCACGCTGGTGACCGGAATCATGCCGGTGGCCGGCAACCTGCTGGCCAATATCCTGATGACGATGATTTCACTGGCGGTGTCGCCAAAGGTGGCCATCGCATCGCTCGTCTTTCTGATCGCGATTCACAAAGCCGAATACTTCATCAATGCCCGCACCGTCGGCTCGCAGGTGCAGGTTGCCTCCTGGGAGATTCTGGCGGCCATGCTGACCGGCGAGGCACTCTTCGGTGTTCAGGGACTGGTGGCCGCGCCGCTGGTCTATCCCTTTTTCAAGCGCGAAATCGCACGGCTGCGCGAGCCGGGCTGAGGCCCGGAAGCCGGCGGCTCATTGCGGCGTCCAGCGCAGCAGGATCATCCCGATGCGCTGCGGATTGAGCGCCCGAGGCTCAAGCGGCGCGGTGAATTCAACCGTCCTGACCGACAGCGAATAGTCGACCGACCAGGCCTTGCTGAAGGCCCAGGACGCGCCACCAATTGCCTCGGCCACCCACGACCGATGCTGGACGAGCGAGTCATAGCCATAGGTGCGGCCGTCGATCAGGCTGTTGCGGGCGACACCGCTTACTTGCGCGCCGGCATAGGCATGAAGCCCCAGCGGGCGGCGCGACAGCGCCATCTCGCCCGGCCATTCGGGACCCTGCGGCAAGGCGCCGGCGCGCACCATCGCGCCCACACCGGCCTGCGTCACCGGATTGCCGAGATGCACCAGCGCGCGGCTGACCAGATCGACGCGGCCCGCAGAAATCGGGGTCGCCAGCATCCCCGACCAGTTGAACTCGACCACCGGCTGGGCCCTGACCTGCAGACCCCAACCCAGCGGCGGCGGATTGTTGATGATCTGGTGGACCATGTTCTGGACCGGCTCACCCAGCGCCGCCGGCCCGATCACACCGAGCGACAGACCCAGACTCTGGCGAACGCGCTCGCCATGGACAACACTCGAGAGCGTTGCCGACAGCGAGGCGGCATAGGGCCAGTCGTAGGGCTGGGGTGAGGTCGTGCTGAGGTAGGCAGGCGTATACATCGCCTGGCCGATGTTCCAGACACGGGCGGTGCGAGCACCGGCATCGCAGCTGAGGACATTGGCGCACCAGGCGGCCGACAGGCGGGCATCAAGGTCGGTCGGATCGGCCTCGAACGCCCAGCGGGCAAAGACGCCGCTGGTATACCAGCGCTCCTGCGAGCCGGGCGTGAACGCAAACTGATCGTTGTCGAGCTGGACCTCGATGCCAAGCAGGCGACCGTCGTCGGCCTGCGCCAGGGGCAGGCACAGCACGCCGCCGACCAGCAGGGCGGCCAGACCGACAAGACAGGGCGATTTGCGGCTCATCGTACGCCTCACTACCCCCCAGACCGGGACCGCTGCTCGAGGGACTCCCACTTTTCGAGCAGCTCGAGCAATTGCTGATCGATTGCCTGCAGTCGGTCCTGGTCGGCGCGCTGAGCCTTCACATCGCGGCTGTAGTAAGACGGATCGGCGATCGCCGCGGTCAGCGCCGCCTGCTCGGTTTCGAGCGCGGTGATGCGGCCCGGCAGCTCCTGCAACTCGCGCTGCTCCTTGAAGCCGAGCTTGCGCGCCCGCACGGGCGGGGCGGCCGGAACCGGCGCGACGGCGGGCGAAGCCTCGCGCCCGCGCGCGCCGCGGGCGCCGTCGTTCGGGCCCGTCTGCGGCGCGGGGGCGGCGCGCATGCGCAGCCAGTCGGAGTAGCCGCCGACATACTCGCGCCAGTGGCCGTCGCCCTCGGCGACCAGCACCTGCGTGGCAACGTTATCCAGAAAGGCCCGGTCGTGACTCACCAGCAGCAGCGTGCCGGTGTAGCTCTGCAGCGTGTCTTCGAGCAGCTCGAGCGACTCGATGTCGAGATCGTTGGTCGGCTCATCGAGCACCAGCAGATTGGCCGGACGCGCAAAAAGGCGGGCGAGCAGCAGGCGGTTGCGTTCGCCGCCCGACAGCATGCGCACCGGCGACTGCGCGCGGCGCGGCGGAAAGAGGAAATCGCCGAGATAGCTCATGACATGCTTGCGCTCGCCGCCGATCTCGACCCATTCGGAGCCGGGACTGATCGTCTCGGCAACGGTCTTTTCAGGATCGAGCTGCTCGCGCATCTGGTCAAAGTAGGCCACCTGCAGTTGCGTGCCCAGCCGACGCTTGCCGCCATCGGGGTCGAGGGTGCCCAGGATCAACTTGAGGATGGTCGACTTGCCGGCGCCGTTGGGCCCGATCAGGCCGAGATGATCGCCTCGCATCAGGTTGAGCGAGAGGTCTCTGACCACCGGGCGTCCGGCAAAGGACTTGCTGATGCCTTCGAGCTCGGCCACCAGCTTGCCGCTGCGCTCGCCCGGGTCAATCGCCATGCGCACCGTGCCCATCTTGTCGCGACGGGCATCGCGATCGCGGCGCAGCTGTTCGAGTCGGCGCACGCGCCCCTCGTTGCGGGTGCGCCGGGCCTCGACACCCTTGCGGATCCAGACTTCTTCCTGGGCCCAGAACTTGTCGAACTTCTGGGCCGCGGTGCGCTCGGCGGCGAGCTGCTCGGCGCGCAGGCGCTGGTAGGCGGTGAAATTGCCGGGAAACGAGCGCAGCACGCCGCGATCGAGCTCGACGATACGGGTGACCACCGAGTCGAGAAAGAAGCGGTCGTGGGTGATGATGATCGCCGCCGGCACGCGCTTTAGCAGCTCTTCGAGCAGCTCGATGCCGGCGATATCGAGGTGGTTGGTCGGCTCGTCGAGCAGCAGCAGATCGGGCTCAAGGGCAAAGGCCAGCGCCAGTGCCGCGCGCTTGCGTTCGCCGCCCGAGGCGGTCGCCGGATCGGCGGTGTCGTTCAGACCGAATCGCTGCAGGTATTCGGCCAGCCGAGCCTGCACGCGCCAGCGCTCACGCTCATCGTCGAAGGCCTCGAGCTGGCCGCGCTCGAGCAGGCTGTCGTGAAGGGTCTCGGCCACCGGCAGCACCGGCTCCTGCTCGACCGCACTGATCTTCAGGCCGTCACGACGCTGCATCAGACCGTCGTCGAGTGGCAAGCGGCCGGAAATGACCGACAGCAACGAGGATTTGCCGGTCCCGTTGCGCCCGATCAGGCCGATCCGCTCGCCGGAGAGCAAGGAAAATCCCGCGGAATCGAGCAGGGGGAGATCGCCGAACGCCAGTTGGGCGTCGACCAGGGTCAACAGGGAGGAGGCACTCATTGGCCGCACGATACCGGAACTTCGTTGCGTCACGCCGGCTCGCTATACTCGCGGACTTGATCGTCGCATCAAATCCTTCAAGCGTCCGCGACCGCTGTGCCAGACAAGGCAGCGCGGCAGGCTGGAATCCCGAATGGCCAACCTACTGCTTCTGCTGCTGGTCAGTCCCTTTGCCGGCGCGATGCTCCTCGCGGCGCTGGCAGCAAGGCCTCGCCCGGTCGAGCTGACGCAAGCCATCGCCGCCGAAAAGGCGCAGCTGCATCGAGCGGCCTGGATCGCTGCGGCGGCAGCCGGACTGTCAGCGCTGGCCCTGCTCGCGCTTGCGCCCGACGTGATGTCCGGGACGCCTGCCCGCGCGCGGTGGTCGTGGCTGCCGGCGCTCGGCATCGGCTTCGGTCTGCGCCTTGACGGCCTGGCGCTGCTCTTTTGCGGCCTGATCATCGGTATCGGCCTGCTGGTGGTGCTCTATGCCCGCTACTACCTGTCGGCCGACGACCGAACCGCACGCTTTTACGCACTGCTGATGGCCTTCATGGGGGCGATGCTCGGGATTGCGCTGGCCGACAACCTGATCGTCCTGGCGATGGCCTGGGAGCTGACCAGCCTGATCTCGTTCTTGCTGATCGGCTTCTGGCAGCACCGCAGCGATGCCCGTCGAGGCGCACGGATGGCGCTCACCGTCACCGGCGCGGGCGGCCTTGCGCTGCTGGCGGGCTTGCTGATGCTCGGCTCGATCGCCGGCAGCTTCGAGCTCGACACCGTGCTCGGGGCCGGCGACACGGTCCGCGCGCATCCGATGTATCCGGTGTGTCTTGGCCTGATCCTGCTGGGCGCCTTCACCAAGTCGGCCCAGTTTCCCTTCCATTTCTGGCTGCCGCAGGCCATGGCGGCACCGACCCCCGCGTCGGCCTATCTGCACTCGGCAACCATGGTCAAGGCCGGAATCTTCCTGTTGGCCAGGCTCTATCCGGTGCTCTCGGGGACCGAGCTGTGGTTTTTCAGCGTCACCATCGCCGGCGGCATCACCCTGATGATCGGCGCCTGGAATGCCATCTTCAAACACGACCTCAAGGGCCTGCTCGCTTACTCGACCATCAGCCAGCTCGGCCTGATCACCATGCTGCTCGGCCTGAACTCGCCGCTGGCTGCGGTGGCAGCGCTCTTTCACCTGCTCAACCATGCGACCTTCAAGGCCTCGCTCTTCATGGCCGCAGGCATCATCGACCACGAGACCGGCACGCGCGACATGCGTCGCATCAACGGCCTGTGGCGCACGATGCCGGTCACCGCCGCCCTGGCGATCGTTGCCGCCGCCGCAATGGCCGGTGTGCCGCTGCTCAACGGCTTTCTCTCGAAAGAAATGTTTTTCGAAGAGGCGCTCGCGGTCGAGGGATCACGCGCGGTGCGTTTTCTGGTGCCGGCGGTCGCGGCGCTGGCCGCGGCGCTGTCGGTCGCCTATTCGGCGCGCTTCATCCACGATGTGTTTTTCAACGGCGAACCGGTCAATTTGCCCCGCACACCGCATGAGCCGCCGCGTTTCATGCGGGTGCCGGTCGAGATGCTGGTCGTGCTCTGCCTGGTGGTTGGCCTGGCGCCGCAACTGACAATCGGCCCGCTGCTGACCATGGGCGCGCGCGACATGCTGGGCGGCACGGTGCCCGAGTTTTCACTGGCCATCTGGCATGGCTTCAATGAGCCGCTGTTGATGAGCCTTGCAGCCCTGATCGGCGGAGGGCTGCTCTATGGCTGGCTGCAGCGCCAGTACAGCCTGCACACCAACGATGACGACGAAGGGGCGGGCAAGCGGCTCTTCGATCAGACCATGGCCGCGCTGGTCGCCTCGGCCCGTCGGATCAACGCATCGATCGAGCGCATCGGCATGCGGACCAATCTGTTCCTGACGGTTTGCGTGGCGATCGCGGCCGGCGCCCTGCCCTGGCTGATCGGCCCGTCGCCGCTCGACGGCATCACAACCCATCCCTTCGAGGGCATCGCGCCGGTGCCGCTCGCCCTGTGGGGCATTGCCGTGGCGGCCACTGTGGCCAGCGTCATCCTGGCCCGGGAGAGGCTGCCGGCGCTGGTCACGGTCGGTGCGCTCGGCCTGGTGGTGAGTCTGACTTTCGTCTGGTTTTCGGCGCCTGATCTGGCACTCACCCAGTTGCTGGTCGAGGTGGCCACCATGCTGGTGATGATGCTCTCGCTGCGCTATCTGCCCTCGCGATCGCCGCGCGAACTCGACGACCGGCGCAAGCTGCGCGACGGCGTGATCGCCGCCACCGCGGGCATCGGCATCGGCGTACTGGCCTGGGCAACCATGCTCAGGCCCGCGAGCAGCCTGTCGGATTTCTTTCTGACACGAGCCCTGTCGGAGGGTGGCGGCACCAATGCCACCAATGTGATCATCGTCGACTTTCGCGGCTTCGATACCTTCGGCGAGTCCTTCGTCATGGCCGCAGCCGGGCTGGTGATCCACGACCTGATCGCGCGCCTGTCACTGGCACCGGTCACCGGACCGGCCCGCACCGGCCGCCTGGCTGCCTTCGAGCAGCGCTATCCGCTGATGCTGGCCACCACCGCCCGGATGCTGCTGCCCTTCGCGCTGATGGTCTCGGTCTATTTCTTCTTGCGCGGCCACAATCTGCCGGGTGGCGGCTTCATTGCCGGGCTGATCACCGCGATCGTGCTGATGCTGCAGACCGTCTCCAATGGCGAGCAGGCGCTCGCGCCGGGACAAGGCTCGAGCAGCTCGAGCGGCTCGGGCCTTGCCCGCAAACTGAGCTGGCTGCACACCGCGATCGGCCTGGGCCTGCTGATCGCCTGCCTGACCGGTCTGGGCAGCTGGCTGCTCGGCTATCCCTTTCTCACGTCGAGTTTCATCCATCCTCATCTGCCGGTTGTTGGCGAGTTGCCGCTGGCGAGTGCCGCCGCGTTCGATCTCGGCGTCTATCTGAGCGTGGTGGGCGCGACCGTACTGGCACTGGCCGGCATCGGTCGACTGGCAAGAGGGACCTGACCATGGAACTGCTGATGGCCAGCGGTATCGGCGTGATGATGGCCGGCGGCATCTACCTGGTGCTGCGCCCGCGCAGCTTTGATGTCGTGCTCGGTCTGACCCTGATCTCGTATGCGGTCAATCTCTTCATCTTTTCGATGGGTCGCCTCACCATCGGCGCCGCCCCGATTGTCACCGAGGGCCACACCGACAGTCTTGCCAGCATGGCCGATCCGCTGCCCCAGGCGCTCGTGCTGACCGCGATCGTGATCGGCTTTGCGATGACGGCCCTGCTGCTGGTGCTGGCGGTGCGCCAGCATGCTGCCGGCGACAACGACCTGATCGATGCGCCGGCGCCGCGTGATGCCGACACGCCCGATGGGCCGCCCCCGCCATGAACCACGCCCCGATCGTCCCGGTGATCCTGCCGGCCCTGGTGGCGGCACTGATGCTGATCGACCGGCGGATCGGCTCGCAGCGGGCGCTGGCCTGGCTGTCGGTCGTCCTGATGGCCGGCTGCTCGGCCTGGATGCTGGTCCTGGCGGCTGACGGCTGGCGCAGCGTCTATCTGCTGGGCAACTGGGCGGCGCCCTGGGGCATCGTGCTGGTGGCCGATCGGCTGTCGGTCCTGATGGTGGCACTGACCAGCCTGCTCGCCCTGATCACGCTGGCCTCAGCGCAAAGCGGCTGGGACACCCGTGGCGAGCACTTTCATCCCCTGCTGCAGATCCAGCTGATGGGGCTGAACGGTGCCTTCCTCACCGGCGACCTGTTCAATCTCTTCGTCTTTTTTGAAGCGCTGCTGATCGCCTCTTACGGCCTGCTGGTGCACGGCGACGGCTCGGCGCGGATCCGCGCGGGGCTGACCACGGTCGCCCTCAACCTGGTGGGGTCGGCACTCTTTCTGATCGGCGCGAGCCTGCTCTACGGCGTCACCGGAACCCTCAACTTTGCCGATCTGGCGCTGCGTGTCTCACAGCTCGATGGCGCCGGCGTCACCCTGGCCCACACCGGCGCCCTGCTGCTGCTGACGGTCTTTTGCCTGAAGGCCGCGATCCTGCCGCTGGGCTTCTGGTTGCCCGGCACCTACAGCCCGGCCGGCCCGGCGGTCGGCGCCCTGTTTGCAGTGATGACCAAGGTCGGGATCTATGCGGTCCTGCGGCTGTTCACGCTGGTCTTTGGCAACTCGGCCGGTGCGCTGGCCGAGGTCGCCTTCCCCTGGATCGTGTTGCCGGCCGCCGCCGGCTATCTGCTGGCGATGATCTGCACGCTGGCCGGTACCGATCTGCGCAAGCTCGCTTCGATGCTGGTGATGGCATCGGCGGCGTTTCTGCTGATCGGCATCGGGCGGGCCAGCGAAACCTCGATCGCTGCGGCGGTCTATTACCTGCCGCACACCACGCTGTCGGC
>Ga0114962_10000706_pt1 | contig 29306 bp, 40 predicted proteins | sample C_130820_MF_Meta_FD_87017 | JGI IMG/M metagenome (GOLD analysis project Ga0114962, IMG submission 87017) | Freshwater microbial communities from Lake Croche, Canada to study carbon cycling - C_130820_MF_MetaG | ecosystem: Environmental > Aquatic > Freshwater > Lake | place: Lake Croche, Canada...
ACTTCTAGTGGCTGTACTTTCGCTTTGCGGGCTACCTGCATTTATGCCGATTGTAAGCAGGATAGTTATGTTTTGGAAGGTGTTCGTTTTACTCAGGACAAGTTAAATTTTAAATTTAATGTGGGTGTTGTACAATTGCCCTCTGATGTTCGCATTCAGCTTGGCAAAATATTTGTGATTTCGGGAAATCATGATTTGTATATAGATCGTGCCAATATAAGATTGGCTCTTAGGGAATTGGCTCTTAGGGAACAAGGTCAAATTGATGGCCTTGTTACGTTTAAGCACGCTATCTCTTATTTGGTAGCTAACAACTGTACTTATCAGCATCTTTCAGGTATTTCTTTTGGTTTAACTAAGTCGTCGGTACACGTGTTTTCAGGCGTTCAATTTAGTTGTTCCGCTTTGAATGTGAAAAAAATTAGATAAAATTGTACAATGCAGTTTTATCTTTCAATTTTTTATGGTATTGAATACCGTATTAAAAAAACAAAATAATTTATGAGGATGTAATTTAGTCAGGCAAAATGTTAGCTTGTCACGCTAAATATCGCGGGTTCGATTCCCGCTATCCTCGTAGATAATATTTTTTAATTCTGGCGACTTAGTTCAGTTGGTTAGAACAACGGAATCATAATCCGTATGTCGTGAGTTCAATTCTCACTATCGCTAATTTTTTGTAAATTAATATAAATTTAAAATAAGTTCATATGGCATTATTTTTATCCTATTACCTGTCAATTTTTATCCATCTAATTGTTTGTTCTCTATTATCGATTGTCTTTTTTGTATTTTCTTACATTTTAACTTCCCAAAAAGGAGACAGCGAAAAACTTTCTGCTTATGAGTGTGGTTTCGACCCTTTTGATGATGCTCGAAATACTTTTGATATAAGATTTTATCTTGTTGCTATATTGTTTATAATTTTTGATTTGGAAATTAGTTTTCTTTTTCCTTGGTGTATTGCTTTAGGGTCTTTGCCGCTTTCTGCTTATTGGTCTATGTTTCTTTTCCTTTTTATTCTCACAGTTGGTTTTGTTTACGAGTGGAAAAAAGGAGCGTTAGAATGGGAGTAACTAAGAATAACAAAATGATTTCTAAAGAAAAGCGAATATCTGATTTTTTATTTTCGCAATCTTGTTGGGGTCATAAGAAACAATACTTAAAACACTCTTTAAACAAACATGTTTTAGGTTTGAAAAATAATTTTGTTGTGTTCAATAACGAACATTTTTTAGAATACTCAAATAGATGCAGTTTTTTTTGTTTTAACATAATAAATACGGGTGGTACAATACTTTTTATAAGTTCTGATGATAACTATAAAAAGCTAACTCTTTTCTTCACTCTCCGTTCTTTTCAACGTTTTTATATAGATAAATGGTTTGGGGGTTTAATAACAAACAATTTATTAGGTGGGAAGGTACCTGATATTTTTGTTGTATCCAATCTAAAATACGATACTTATGTATTAAAAGAAGCATCCAATAAGTTAATACCCGTTATTTGTATAGAGGATAGTGATCATCCCCTTCATAAAAGTTTTTATTCTGCTTTTGCAAATGATGATAAAAAAAATTCGATTCATTTTTTCTATAGCGTTTTAACTGATTCTATAATTAAATCTCTTTTAGTTAAGTACGCAAATAGCTTGTGTAAATAAACCTTAGAAATATCCCCATTTGAAACTAATTAACATAATCTATTTTTAAAAATGAAGAATTATATACAAACTATTTTTTTAACAGAGCTATGCAGAGGCTTATGGATGACTATGCAATATTTTTTTAGACGGAAAGTTACTTTTAATTATCCTTTTGAAAAAGGTGCTTTAAGTCCTAGATTTAGGGGTGAGCATGCTTTAAGAAGATATGTTACTGGGGAAGAAAGATGTATTGCTTGTAAACTATGTGAAGCTATTTGCCCAGCACAAGCCATAACTATTGAATCTGAAACTAGGCATGACGGTAGTAGAAGAACAACTAGATATGATATAGATATGACTAAATGTATTTTTTGTGGTTTTTGCCAAGAAGCTTGTCCTGTAGATGCTATTGTTGAGGGTCCTAATTTTGAATATGCTACTGAAACAAGAGAAGAACTTTTATACAATAAGGAAAAATTGCTGAAAAATGGTGATCGCTGGGAAATTGAAATAGATGAAAACCTTTTTACCGAATCTCTGTATAGATAAATTAAATATTAAATTTTATGTTTGTAGAAAATATATTTTTCTTTTTTTTCTCATCACTCTCAATAATATTTTCATTTTTTGTAATAATATCTAAAAATCCTGTCCACTCTATATTAAGTTTAATATTAGTTTTTTTTAACGCTGCAAGTTTATTAATAGTGCTTGGTGCTGAGTTTTTAGCCATGTTGTTTGTAATTGTTTATGTAGGGGCTGTAGCTGTTCTATTTTTATTTGTTATTATGATGTTAAACGTTAAAGTAACTAAATTGACTACATCTATATATCGTTACTTGCCCATTTCTTTTATATCTGGTTCAATTTTTTTTTTTGAGTTTTTAATGCTTTTTTATCTTGATTTAGTATCCGTAAATGTGAATTATTTATATCTATTTGAGGATAATTTTGTTAACGAATGGTCTGCCTCATTAGCCCCTATGGGTAATATCGTTGTTTTAGGTCAGCTTTTGTATACCTACTACTCTTATTTATTTATTCTTTCAGGCATCATATTATTAGTTTCTATGCTTGGTGCTATATCATTAACTTTGCATAGGCGTAATGATATTAAAAAACAATTTATTTATAAACAAATAGAAAGAGACTTTAGTTCTTCTATTGTGTGGAAACATTAATATTTTATGATATACTACTTAATTTTAATTTTAAATATTGTTTTAAAATCTCTTGCCCTTATAGTCCCTTTACTTATAGGTGTTGCTTATTTAACATTATTAGAAAGGAAAGTTATGGCCAGTATGCATCAAAGAAGAGGTCCTAATGTAGTGGGTCTTTTTGGTATGTTGCAGGCTTTTGCTGACGGTTTAAAATTGTTTGTAAAAGAAACTATTTTACCTAGTAGTGCTAATACCTTAATTTTTATATTAGCCCCTATAATTACATTTCTTATCAGTCTTTTTGTTTGGGCTGTCATACCATTTGATAATAATTCTGTTTTTGTTGACATAAACGTTGGGGTTTTATTTATATTGGCTATATCTTCTTTGGGTGTGTATGGTATAATAACTTCAGGTTGGTCAAGTAATTCTAAATGGTCTTTTTTAGGTTCTCTTCGTTCAGCAGCTCAAATGATATCGTATGAGGTTTCAATAGGTATCATTATTTTGTGCGTTCTATTGTGTTCTGGGTCTTTAAATTTATCTGAGGTTGTTGAATCGCAACGTAATGTATGGTATGCTTTGCCTCTTTTTCCGTTATTTGTTATGTTTTTTATTTCGGGTTTAGCAGAAACTAACAGATCACCATTTGATTTACCTGAAGCTGAAGCGGAGCTTGTTTCGGGGTATAGTACAGAGTATTCGGCTATGGGATTTGCTCTTTTTTTCTTGGGTGAGTACGCAAATATGATTCTAATGTCAACAACAGTAACCATATATTTTCTTGGCGGGTGGTTGTCGCCTATAAATTTTATACCTTTTAGTTTTATTCCTGGTTTTTTTTGGTTTGGTTTAAAAACAACTGCGGTGCTTTTTTTATTTATTTGGGTAAGAGCGGCTTTTCCCAGATATAGATATGATCAACTAATGAGGTTGGGCTGGAAAGTTTTTTTACCTTTTTCGTTAGGGTGGCTTTTATTTATTTCAGGTATTTTATTGGGTCTTGACTGGTTAATATAATTAATTTATGAATATATATAAGGAAAATCGTTCTTTATCACCACATCTTCGTTCTTATAAGCCTCAAATTACTTCAGTTATTTCTATTTTTCATAGAATAACTGGTTCCGTTCTTGCTTTATTATTATTATGTAGCCCAATTTGTATAAATCTTATCGGATCTTTTTTATCTTTCAGGTCTATTTATATTTTATTTACTTGTCTATTTTTTATAGTTAAATTGGTTTTTTATGTTTTGATTGCCACTGTTTTTTTTCATTCTATGAATGGTTTACGCCATATAATGTGGGATTTTTGTATTGGGTTAGAGTTGAGTAATGTTTTTATATCTGGGTGCCTGGTTGTTTCTTTGAGCTTATTTTTAAGCTGCCTTACGATTTTACTTTAACATAAATTATATTTAGTTTTTATATATGATACGTATATTAAATAAATTTTTTGTAAATATTCATTCTTTAGATGGTTTAGTTCATTGGTCAGTTCAACGTTTTGCAGCTATAAGTGTGCTTATATGTTTGTTTTTCGTTTTCTTTTTCGATAGCCAGGTTGTTTTTTGCATTCTTGGTTCTCTATTGATATTTCATATATCTGCAGGAATACAAACTTTGATTGATGACTATATACACGATCACGTACTTTTTTTACTAAGCGTAACTTACTTAAGAATCACTGTTCTTTTCTTATTTAAAACATTATTTGTAATTTTTATATGTTAATAGATTTGTGTAAGTTTCTTCTTGTAGCTATTTCATTATTTTTTATAGGTTTATGCGGTATTATGTTAAACAGAAAGAATATAATATTGATGTTGATGTCAATTGAGTTAATGCTTTTAGCCGTTAATTTTAATTTTATTATTTTTTCTGTTTTTTTAGATGATATTGTAGGCCAAATTTTTGCTCTATTTGTTCTTACTGTTGCTGCTGCTGAATCAGCTATAGGTTTAGCTATTTTAGTTGTTTATTATAGAATTAGAGGTACTGTATCTATAGAATATATTAATTTGTTGAAAAATTAAAAAAAATAAAATGTATTTACTCTTAATCTTTTTACCTTTATTAGGGTTTATTGCCTCGATATCTTTTGGGAGATATTTATCTCCCAAAGGTACAGCTATGGTAACTTGCGGGTTTATGTTAATGTCTCTTTTTTTGTCGGGTATATCTTTTTTTGAGGTTGGTTTATCAAGGTGCCCTGTTTATATTAGGCTTGCTCCTTGGATTGATTGCGAAATGTTTGATGCTTCTTGGGGTTTTATGTTTGATAGTTTGACGGTAACTATGTGCTTTGTTGTTACGTCTATATCCACTCTCGTTCATATATATTCTACCGGGTATATGAGCCATGACCCGCATCAACCAAGATTTATGTCTTACTTATCCTTATTTACATTTTTTATGTTAATGCTTATAACATCAGATAATTTTTTGCAATTATTTTTTGGTTGGGAAGGGGTGGGGTTGTGTTCGTATTTGTTAATTAATTTTTGGTTTACGAGGCTACAAGCTAACAAATCAGCTATAAAGGCTATGATTGTTAACAGAGTAGGCGATTTTGGTCTGGCTATCGCTATTTTTTGTATTTTTCTGGTTTTTAAAACTATTGATTTTTGTGCTGTTTTTAGCCTTGTGCCATACTTTGCTAACCATAATATATTTTTTTTAGGTTATTCTATAAACTGTATTACTTTAATAGGTTTACTTTTGTTTATTGGTGCTGTAGGTAAATCAGCCCAACTAGTTTTACATACGTGGTTGCCTGACGCAATGGAAGGCCCAACACCTGTTTCGGCTCTTATCCATGCCGCTACTATGGTTACGGCTGGTGTTTTTTTAATAATACGTTGTTCTCCTATTTATGAATATTCTCCAGATGTGTTATTTTTTATTACTGTAATTGGTGCTGTCACTGCATTCTTTTCGGCTAGTGTTGGTGTATTTCAAAATGATCTAAAAAAAATTATAGCTTATTCTACATGTAGCCAATTAGGCTATATGGTTTTTGCTTGCGGATTGTCAAACTATTCGGTTAGTATATTTCATATTTTTAATCACGCTTATTTTAAAGCGCTTTTGTTTTTAAGCGCTGGCTCTGTTATTCATGCTTTATCTGACGAACAGGATATGAGAAGAATGGGAGGTCTCATCCATCTTCTTCCATTTACTTACGCTATGATGCTTATTGGCTCACTAGCCTTGATGGGTTTTCCGTTTTTGACAGGTTTTTACTCTAAAGATGTTATTTTAGAAATTGCCTATTCTAAATATAATTTTTTAGGTACTTTTTCACATTGGTTAGGTTGTTTTTCTGCGAGCATTACAGCTTTTTATTCTTTTAAATTGATTTATATGACCTTTTTAGGTAATCCCAACGGCTTTAAAAATTCAATTCAAGGGGCTCATGACGCTCCGTTATCTATGGCTTTTCCTTTAGCTATATTAGGCGTGTCTAGCATATTTATTGGTTTTTTAACTAAGGATATGTTTATAGGTTTAGGTAGCCCTTTTTGGAATAATGCTATATTTATACTACCCCAAAATTTGAATATAATTGATGCTGAATTTATACCCGTTTATGTTAAATGGGTTCCTTTTTTTGCCAGTATGGGTGGTAGTTTTCTTTCTATTTTCTTATATCATTATTTTTCTACTTTTCTTTTTAAACTTTATATTAGTTCGAATCTTTTTAGTTCTATTTATGTGTTTTTTAATAAAAAATGGTTTTTTGATAGGCTTCAGAATGAGCTAATTGTATCATCTTTATTAAAAATAGGTTATAACGTAACATATAAATTAATAGATAAAGGTTTAATTGAACTTTTTGGCCCTTCTGGATTAAGCAAATCTGCCTTGAATTTAAGTAAGCAAGTTAGTTTGTTACAATCAGGTAAAATTAATCAATATGCTTTTTTAATTTTCATCCTGCTTATTGTATTTATAAGTATAAGTTTAATTTTTACGTTATTTGGTAACTGTGTAAATTTAGAGTTTGCTTTTATAGTAATTTTATGTATGTTTTTTAACGCTGTTTTTTAAAAGTATTAAGTATATTTTGAATTTAAATAACCTTATAACAAATAAATATAAGGTTTATTGTGCTTTAGTTTAAAAATTTATTTAAATTATAAAATTATTATACTATAACTCAATTATAATTAATTAATATGCTTTCATTGTTAATAACTTTACCTTTAATAGGTGTTTTTTGTTTACTTTTAGTACCTGAAGAAAAAGGTATTTTAATAAAACAAACCGCTTTCTTGTTCTCTTCTTTAACATTTGTATTTTCTTTGTTTCTTTGGGTTTTTTTTGATTGTTCTACTTCAAAATTTCAATATATAGAACATTTTAGTTGGGTTTCTTTATTTAATATTCATTTTTTTTTTGGTGTAGACGGTATATCTTTGTTTTTCGTTATTTTAAGTACTTTTCTTGTTTTTATATGTATTTTAAGTAGTTGGTCTAGCATAAAAAAGCATTTAAAACAGTATTACATATGTTTTTTACTTATGGATTCTTTTTTGGTTGTTGTATTTTCTGTTTTGGATATCGTGATTTTTTATATATTTTTTGAAAGTATTTTAATACCTATGTTTTTAATAATTGGTGTGTGGGGTTCCAGAACCCGCAAATTAAAAGCAGCCTATCAATTTTTTTTATATACTCTTATAGGATCTCTTTTTATGCTTCTGGCTATTTTTTTAATTTTTTTTGAGACTGGTACTACTGATTTTCAAATATTAAATAATGTCGTTTTTTCTAGAGAAAAAGAAATATTTTTGTGGATAGCGTTTTTTTTGTCTTTTTCAGTTAAAGTTCCTATGGTGCCTGTTCATATCTGGTTACCTGAAGCTCATGTTGAGGCACCTACAGCGGGTTCTGTTATCTTAGCAGGTATTTTGTTAAAAATGGGTACTTATGGGCTTCTACGCTACTCAGTTTGTTTGTTTCCCTACGCAAGTATATATTTTACACCTTTAATATATGTTATGAGCATTGTTGCTGTAATTTATACATCTTTGACGACTTTGCGACAAATAGATTTAAAAAAAATAATTGCTTATTCATCTGTTGCTCATATGGCATTTGTCACGATAGGGATTTTTACCTTTAATATATACGGGGTTGAAGGTAGCGTGCTTATAATGTTAAGTCATGGTTTTGTTTCAAGCGCTTTATTTTTATGTGTAGGTGTTTTATATGATAGACATCATACTAGACTTATAAAATATTACTCAGGTTTAGCACAAGTAATGCCGGTATATTCCTTTTTCTTTGTATCTTTCTCAATGGCTAATTTAGGTTTTCCGGGAAGCAGCAGTTTTGTTGGTGAATTTTTAACTCTTATAGGTTCTTTTCAAAGTAATACTACAGTTACGTTTTTAGCGTCTACAGGTATGGTCACGGGTGCTGGTTATTCTTTATGGCTATGTAATAGAGTTCTTTTTGGTTCTCTTTCTAACCAATACATTATTCAATTTAAGGATATTAATCGCAGAGAATTTGCTATCTTTTTACCTTTATTAGTATGTACTATTTGGATGGGAGTGTATCCCGAATTATTTTTAGAACCTATGCATTTAAGCATTTCTAATTTATTACAAAAAACTTAGTTATATGAATTTTTTATTTTTTAACAATGAATGGCTAGCTATCCTTCCAGAGCTTTTCTTAGTTGTTTCCATAAATTTGATTCTTTTATATGCTGTTATTTACTCCACATCACCTTTTTTTGATTTTCCTTTGTTAATTAATAATGTTTCTTGGCTAAGTATACTGTTATTGACTATAGTCTTTTACTTAACTTTAAATAATTATGCTTTAAATATAGTTATTTTCAATAATCTACTTATAATAGACCTCTTCGGTAATTTTATAAAAGGTTTTATTTTACTTAGCACAATATGTGTTCTAATAATGTCATTAACATATAATAAGTTTGAACAGGTCAACAATTTTGAATTTCCTGTACTTGTTATGCTTACTATTTTAGGAACTTTACTTCTTATATCATCTTATGACTTAATTTCTATGTATTTAGCTATAGAACTCCAAAGTTTTTGTTCGTATATTTTAAGCAGTTTTAAAAGAAACTCGGAATTTTCTGCCGAATCTGGTTTAAAGTATTTTATTTTAGGTGCGTTTTCATCTGGCTTTCTTCTTTTTGGCTGCTCATTAATTTATGGGTTTACTGGTGCGACAAATTATGAGCTTATTTCTTTGTTACTTGTTAATACCAATTATAATTCCTTACATAATAACGGAATTATTGTGGGCATTGTTTTTATTCTTGTCTCTTTTCTTTTTAAATTATCTGCTGCGCCTTTTCACTTGTGGTCTCCTGATGTTTATGAAGGGTCTCCTACTAGTGTGACAGCTTTTTTTGCAATTGTACCTAAATTGGGTCTTCTTGTTTTTTTCTTAAGGCTTTTTTTCGACTCTTTTTACGTATTTTTGCCCTCTCTACAGTATCTTTTAATAATATCTTCTATAAGCTCTATGTTAATAGGTAGTTTTGGTGCTATATGGCAAATCAAAATTAAAAGACTATTAGCCTTTAGCGCTATAAGTCATGTAGGCTATATGCTTATAGGCTTGTGTTCTTGTTCAGTAGAAAGCATTTATGCTGTTATTTTTTACTCTGTTATTTACATTATTATGTCTATATCAAGTTTTTGTTTGTTATTAGCTATTCGTAAAAATAGCGATTTAAAGAAAATTAAATACATCGAAGATATTACAGTTATTTCAAAAGTTAACCCTTTTATAGGTGTCTGTTTTGCTATTACATTTTTTTCTATTGCAGGTGTTCCTCCATTTGCAGGATTTTTTAGTAAAATGTTTCTTTTTTTTAGTGCAATAAGCCAATCGCTTTATTTTTTAACCGCTATAGGGGTTTTAACAAGTGTTGTGTCTTGTTTTTATTACTTACGAATTATTCAAATAACTTATTTTGAACAAACAAATTTTTGGGTTACTTTAAAAAAATTTACAAAAGAAATTTCTCTTTTAATCAGTTGTGTTTTGCTTTTGTTAACTCTTTTTCCTATTCATCCAACATTATTAATTGTTTTAATTCATAATTCTATTCTTAGTTTATGCATATAAACTTATTTTTGTCTAGGTAGCTCAGAGGTTAGAGCGAAAAATTGAAAATTTTTAGGTCAATGGTTCAAATCCATTTCTGGACATTTTGTCAAATAAGGGTACATTATTTTGTCAAAATAATTTAACTTAACTAAAAACACTTTATATGGCTTTACATGCTTCAGAATTATCAAATATCCTCGAACAAAGTATATCTAAATATTACGCTAACTTAAATATTGACGAAATTGGTGTTGTTTTAACTATTGGTGACGGTATTGCAAGAGTTTATGGTTTGGGTTCTATACAAGCGGGCGAAATGTGCGAATTTAGTGCTTCTGGTATTAAAGGAATGGCTTTAAATTTAGAAACTGATAATGTTGGTATTGTTATATTTGGTAATGATAAATTTATAAAAGAGGGGGATACTGTTAAGCGTACAAGTTTTATTGTGGATGTTCCTGTTGGGAAAGAATTGCTAGGGCGTGTTGTTGATGCTTTAGGTCTTCCTATTGATGGGAAAGGTGTTATACCTTCTAAATTACGAAGAAGAGTTGAGATAAAAGCTCCTGGTATTATTCCAAGAAAATCTGTACATGAGCCTATGCAAACAGGTCTTAAAGTTGTTGATTCTCTAGTTCCTATAGGTAGAGGCCAAAGAGAACTTATTATCGGTGATAGACAAACAGGAAAAACAGCTGTTGCAATTGATGCTATTATAAATCAAAAAGTAATTCATGAAGGCAATGATGAAAGCAATAAATTATACTGTATATACGTTGCTATAGGTCAAAAACGCTCTACTGTTGCCCAAGTGACTAAAATATTAGAATCTGCTGGTGCTTTGAAATATTCTATTATAGTCGCTGCCACAGCGTCTGATGCAGCTCCTTTACAATTCTTAGCCCCTTATACAGGTTGTACTATAGGAGAATTTTTTAGAGATAATGGTATGCATGCTCTAGTTATTTATGATGATTTAAGTAAGCAAGCTGTTGCTTATCGCCAAATGTCTTTACTTTTAAGAAGACCTCCGGGTAGAGAAGCTTTTCCAGGGGATGTGTTTTATCTTCATTCAAGACTTTTAGAAAGAGCCGCTAAAATGGGTCTTGCTGCTGGTTTAGGCTCTTTAACCGCTTTACCTGTTATAGAAACTCAAGCTGGTGATGTGTCGGCTTATATCCCTACAAATGTGATTTCAATTACAGATGGTCAAATATTTTTAGAAACTGAACTTTTTTATAAAGGAATTAGACCTGCTTTAAACGTTGGTCTTTCTGTAAGTCGCGTTGGGTCTGCTGCTCAAATTAAAGCATTAAAACAAGTTGCAGGTACATTAAAGTTAGAACTTGCTCAATATCGTGAAGTTGCAGCATTTGCTCAATTTGGTTCAGATTTGGACGCAGCCACTCAACATCTATTAAATAGAGGGTCTAAACTGACAGAACTTTTAAAACAAAGTCAATTTTCGCCATTAACTATTGAACAACAAGTGTTTGTTCTATTTGCGGGAGTGAAAGGGTATCTTGATAAAATTGATATTAAAAGAATAAGTTCTTTTGAACGTGCTTTATTAACAGACATGTCTCAAAATCAATTAGAAATGTTAAATACTATAAAAACAAAAAAAGCTATAAGTCCTGAATTTGAAAAGGATATGCATAAGTACATGTCTCAATTTATTTCATCTTTTAAATAGTTAATGCTAGTTTTATATAAATTATACGGAATGTAGCGTAGTTTGGTTATCGTATCTGTTTTGGGTACAGAAAACCGTAGGTTCAAATCCTACCATTCCGAATAACTTATTAATAAATCTATCCGTATATGAATTTAAAAAATGATAAAAACAATTACAAATTAAAAAAATTTTATAGGGATGCATTTGTTAATTTTAAAAATAATATAAATTGTTTTACTTTGTTTAGCGATCGAATAATTGAAGGTAATGTTTATCGGTTTAAAAATTTTTCAATTGTTGATATTGGTTTTAAATATTTGATAACATCAGAAGAGTCCTTTTTAACTAATACTATAAGTTTAAAAGTTATTAAATTAGAAAGTATTCTTAATGATCTTCATTCTGATTATAATAAATTTAAAAACGATTTGGTTTTTAAATTTAATTGGTCTTTAATAAAAAAAGCATTTATAAATAGATGTCTTTTAAGAGGAAGAGTGTTAAATGCTGTATACAGTGGTTTTTCTGTTGGTGTTTGGGGGTTTGTGGGTTTTGTTCCAAAAAAATACTCTGTGGTTAATAAATGTAACGTAAGGTCTGTTTTTGTGGTTATGAGTATTGACTATTTAAAAAATACGTTTGTTTTGTCCCAAAATAAAATAGATAAAACTAGCCCAAGAATTTTATATAGATTATCTTCACAATTGGCTTATATCTCTAAACATTAGTTTTATTATCCGCGTTAATTGGGAATAAAAAAATATATAATTACTCTTATTTTTTGGCGGGTATATCTTAGTCGGCCAGAGAGTTAGATTGTGATTCTAAAGGTCATGAGTTCAAATCTCATTGCTCGCCCATTTAAACTATTGCTTAAAATTTCTATCTTATGCTAATTAAAAAATATAAAACACTTAAATCTATATCAACAATATTAAATTTAAATAATATTATCAAAAATTCCTATTTTTCTTGTTTCGTTCAAGTAAAGCACTTAAATCATAATGAGTGGCTTGTTTTAAAACAACTAATCCGCCCATTAGATCTAAATATTTTTCTCTGTAAGAGCGCTTTTTTAGAGTCAAGAAATGTTCTATTTAACTTACCTAAGCACATCTGGCATAATTTAAATAAGGGTAATTTAGTTATACTGTACTCTACTAGCTCAGTGTCTACTTTAAAAAACACGTTTTTTGCTGTAGATTTATTGTTGAAAAAGATAAAGATGTCTCCATTAATTTTTTATTTTTTTAACAGATTTTTTTCTCCCAAAGATTTTTTTAAAATATCCAAAATTTCTAAGAGTGAAGCTTGTTATAATTTGATATCTATATTACAATATCGTAATTATGATATTTCCAATAAACTAGTATTTGTTAACAGACTTTTTTTATACAATCTAAACTCTAAACGGCTATAACTATATTTATGAATAATTATAAACATTTAAAAAAAAATAGGGTTTTAATACAATTTAGCGATGGTTCTAGTGTCTATTTGTTCTGCTATATGAAAAAAAGAGAATTGCTTACAGAAGTAGATATTAAGTCTAATATTTTTTGGAAGAATGATGTTATGATTAATGAAACTGTTGATAACAAAGATAGAGCTTTAAATAATCTTAAAAAACTTTTTTTTAAATTAAAATAAGTTGTGAGTCAATAATTTAAAGGTAGAATTTTTCACTCATAATGAAATTGTTGTAGGTTCAAGTCCTGCTTGACTCATTCACTATATACTTAATGATTTATATAAAATGTCTAATAAATTACTATTAAATTTATCGAATAGTTTTAAAACTAGTAAACAGAATAAACTTCCTATAGTAGAGATTAAATTTTCAAAAAAAATCCTTGGTGTTATTTGTATTTTACTAAAAGAAGGTTTAATTAGAGGATATTTTTTAAAGAATGAACGTACAATTTGTATTTTATTAAAATATGTTAATGATGAAAATATAGTAAATTTTAAAAATATATCTCTAGTGAAACAAAGAGTTTATTGTTCTAACAATTTTATAAAAAATAATTTTACGAGTTTTAACTGCTCTATTATCTCTACTCAAAAAGGTGTTTTATCGCATAGAGAGGTTTTAAGTCGTCGTCTGGGTGGGTTTCTTTTATTAAACTTCTCTTAGGCATGTTTACTATTTATCTACATAATTTTATTGCGTTTTCTTATAAAAAAGTATTGTTTTTTGTTGGGAAAATAGGCATTATTAAAATTAAGTTGCCTATTAATCTGCCTAATATTTCTTTTCGTATTAGTAAATCCTGTATAAAAATAATAACAACTCAACTGGATAAGGTTGAGCTTCAACTAGTTGAAGATATTTCTAAAAAAATAAACAAAATTTTAGTTGAAAGTAGTACTGGTTTTACTAATAAGATTCTGCTTTTTGGTATTGGTTTTAGGTCTTGGACTTACAAAATTAGTGATGGTTTTAAATATCTTATTCTAAAAATAGGTTTTTCTCGAGATTTATCTATAAGAATACCTCCTACTGTTAAAATTATTATTTTAAAACCAACTCTTATTTTGTTTAAAAGTTTAGATAAAAATATACTAAACCAATTTGTAGCTTTCTTGCGTTCATTAAAAGCTCCAGATTCTTATAAAGGTAAAGGTTTACGCTATATAGAAGAAAAAATTGTATTAAAGGCGGGAAAAACATAAAAACTATTCTATGGTTTATATATTAAATGTAAATTTAAAAGGTTGCTCTAAAGTTTTGTATTCATTAGTTAAGCTGTATGGTTTTGGTATTCACCTGACCTGTATTATGTTAAATGATTTAAATATAGGTCATAATTGTAGGATAAAAGATTTAAACCAAAGTGTTATTATTAAAATAATAAAATGGGTTGAAAAAAATAAAATTGTGATAGAGAGCGCTTTAAAACAGAAGGTTGTTTTTGATATAAACAAACTTAAATATATTAAAACTTATAGAGGTTTGCGGCATATTTATGGTTTACCTGTAAGAGGCCAGCGTACAAAAACGAATGCTTCTTGTGTAAAAAGAAAAACTACTTTAAATGCTAATAAAATCAAAAACGTATAAAAAGAAAAATTTAATAGCTATAGTTAACATACTTTCTACTTCTAATAATACTATTATAAATATTTCAGACATTTATAGCAAAACTTTGTTTTTTGGTTCTGGTGGTTTATTAGGGATTAAAGGATCTCGTAGATCAACCTCATATGCTGGACAAGCAATTGCTGGTCTATTAGGAAAAAAACTTCTAAGTATAGGTGTTAAGTATATTTATATCAAACTTAAAGGTTTTGGAAAAGGCAGATATCCAGGTGTAAAAGGTTTTTCTACTTTGGGTTTTAATATACTAAATATTTCAGATGTGACTTCTTTACCTTTTAATGGGTGTAAGCCTTCAAAAAAGCGAAGAATTTAATCTTTTAAGGCTAAGTAGCATAAAGGTAATGCACGGAATTGCAAATTCTTTGATAACGATTCAATTTCGTTCTTAGCTTAATTAAAAAAATTGAAAATGTCTTTACTTTTTTTTTCTCCATTAGAACAATTTGAAATTGTACCGCTTTTATTTATATTTCTCGGAAATAAATTTGTTTTTACAAATGCAAGTTATTTCCTTATTATAGCAGTTATCGTAACTCTGCTTTTTTTTTATTTAACTAATCTAAATAGTCCTCTTATACCTAATAGATGGCAATCGCTAACTGAAATGGTTTTTGAATTTGTTCAAAATATGGCTTTTGAAGCTTTGGGTAATAAAGGTTCAAAATTTTTTCCTTTATTATTTGCTACCTTTACTTTTGTTTTTGGCTGTAATATATTGGGTATGGTTCCTTATACTTTTACAGTTACTAGTCATATAATTTTTACTTTTAGTTTAGGTATGACTACTTTTATAGGTTTGAACATTATAGGTTTTAGACAGCATGGTATTCATTTTTTTAGTCTTTTTTTACCACCTGGGGCACCTTTAGCATTAGCTCCATTACTTGTTCCAATAGAGCTAATATCGTATGTTTTTAGAGTTGTAGCTCTATCTGTGCGTCTTTTTGCAAATATGATGGCTGGTCACACATTATTGAAAATTCTTGCTACTTTTGCTTGGAAAATGTTATCTATAGGTGGTATTTTTTTAATAATACAATTATTTCCATTAGCAGTAATAATAGCTATTACAGGATTAGAATTAGCTATAGCTTTTTTACAAGCTTATGTATGGACTACTCTTACTTGTTTATATTTGAGTGATGCTTTAAACTTACATTAAAGAAACTTTTCTTTAATTCTCCTAGAACTATAGCTCAGTGGTTTAGAGCATGTGCCTGATAAGCGCAAGGTCGTTAGTTCAAGGCTAACTAGTTCTAAAATGTTGGGATATAGCCAAAAGGTAAGGCTTTGGTTTTTGATATCAACATTTGAAGGTTCAAGTCCTTCTATCCCAGGTTTAGCGGTTGTGGCGAAATTAGGTATACGCTTTATCTTGAGGTGATAATATATTAATATGTATAAGGGTTCAAATCCCTTCAATCGTAGAATGTCTATAGCTTAAAAGGATAAAGCATTAAATTGCGAATTTAAAGTTTGAAAGTTCAAATCTTTCTAGACATGTAGTTTGTTCTCTTCGTCTAAAGGTTAGGACAATACCTTTTCAAGGTGCTAATATGAGTTCAAGTCTCATAGAGAATAATATCAAGAGGGGGTAATTTAACGGTAAAATAGTGATCTCCAAAGTCATTTTTCGTGGTTCAAATCCTCGCCCCCTTGAAACGAAATATAATTAAAATAATGTCAACAAATATTGAGTATGTTGTTTCAAAATTAGATGATTTAATAAACTGGGCTAGAAGAGGCTCTTTATGGCCTATGACTTTTGGATTGGCTTGTTGTGCTGTTGAAATGATGCACGCTGGTGCGAGTAGATATGATTTTGATCGTTTTGGCATAATTTTTAGAGCAAGTCCTAGACAGTCAGATATTATGATTGTAGCCGGTACTCTTACTAATAAAATGGCACCTGCTTTAAGAAAAGTTTATGATCAGATGGCTGAACCTCGGTGGGTTATTTCAATGGGTAGTTGTGCTAATGGTGGTGGGTACTATCATTATTCTTATTCGGTTGTGAGGGGCTGTGATAGAATAGTTCCTGTTGATATATATGTTCCAGGTTGCCCTCCGACAGCTGAAGCTCTTTTATATGGTATTTTACAACTGCAAAAAAAAATTAAAAGAACACAAAGTATTTTAACTTGGTATAATAAATAAATAAATTAGAATGAACAATAATTTTATAAACAATTTTAATCAAATTTTTAAGAATAACAAAATATCTTTATTGAGTGATAAAAATGACCTTGTATTAGAAACTACAGTTGGCGATCTTGAGAAAACGCTTTTCTTTCTTAGAGATCATGAAGGGTGCTTATTTAAAATGCTAATTGATATCCTTGCTGTTGACTATCCAGGAAAAGAGAAAAGATTTTCTTTAATTTATTGTCTACTTAGCTTAAAATATAATGTTAGAGTAAAGGTAAAAGTTTATATAGATGAATTAACTTCAGTTAATTCGATTGCAAATATATATAAGTCTTCCTGTTGGATGGAAAGAGAGGTTTGGGATATGAACGGTATATTCTTTGAAAATCATCCTGACTTACGCCGTATATTAACGGATTATGGTTTTGAAGGTTATCCTTTAAGAAAAGATTTTCCTCTTTCAGGTTATACAGAAGTAAGATACGATGATAGTCAAAAAAGAGTTGTATCAGAAAGCTTAGAGATGTCGCAAGAATATAGAGTTTTTAATTTTAACAGCTCTTGGGAATAATGAAACAAAAAAATAAATTACTAAAAGATATTTCAATTCGTTTAAAATCTAGTAATATGGAATCTCGCAAACGATCTCTTAAAATTTTAATTAGATTAAAACTAATTAATTATTTAACTGTTTTAGATAGTTTATCTAAGTTGAACAAAGATTCTAGTTTTGGAAGAGAAAAAAATAGATGTTTTATAACTTCTAGGTCATCGGGAAATTTTAATAAAATTTCTTTATCCAGGATTAAGCTTAGAGAACTTGCTAGTAGCGGTTTAATTTTAGGTTTTACTAAAGCTAGTTGGTAAATCAATAGGGTTTGCTCAAAATAATAAAACAAACTTATTATGTTTTTTAGCCTTTTTAGTTTAATGGTATAACTATTGTTTTGTAAACAATAAATTTTGGTTCAAATCCAAAAAAAGGCTATTTTATTGATTATTATTTTTATATAAATTAAGCATTTGAAATCCTTGAGGATAGGATAATGAGCTTCGAACTCATGTATAGCAGGTTCAACTCCTGTCAAATGTTGTGCTTGGGATCTTAACTTAGCGGTAAAGTGTTAGTTTTGCATACTAAAAATCAAGAGTTCAAATCTCTTAGATTCCATCCTTGTTACCTATAATTTACTGAATTGATTTGTTTTTTTAAAGCCCGGTTTTCTAGTTACTTATGCCTTTTCATTTAGCGAATCCCCTTCTGTACTTTTGGAAAGGTTTATATATTAGTATACATTAAATAAAATAATTTAATAAATTAGCGCGATGATTCTTTGCTTGTTTATTTTTCTTAACTAAAGTTGGTGGCACCAACTTTAAGCAGGTATTTGCTTTCACTAACATCTATTATGATAACATATTTAAGTTATAGTAACAAGGGTATAATTAAGGCATATATAGATAAAAAACAACAAGAAATGTAGAGTTTTTTATTTCTTTATTTTCTTATTATTTTCAAAAGGTAAATTTTTAAAGATCAGGGTCCGGTAAAAAATTAGTCACAACTGTTTTTGACGTCTGGGAAGCCCATTTCAATGAATATATCTTCATATTTTTTATGCTATAAAAATAAGTAAACCTGTGTAAAATAATAGAGAACATTGTTTATTTTTAACATTAAGATTTACATTTATTGTTCCTGTTATATCTTTAGGGAACCTATCATAAAATGAGCTTAGTTGTGGAAAGACGAATAAGTTTTTAAGTCCAATAGACAGACAACCTTTATTATTTAAGTTATAAAATTTAAATTCTTTATTGTTAGGTAGAATAACAAAAATAAACAAATTTAGGAAGTTAAAAGCAACATCCTTTCTTAAAGTTACTTTAGTACCTGTAAGCATACCTTTCCGTAACTTAAGCAAAGCTATAGATTTTTTGGCTTTACAAACAATGGGATTTTGATTCGTTATTAATTTTGTACTTATTAAAGGGTATAAAATTGTTTTAGGTTCATCAATAATAGATTTTAAACACATATTGATGGTTATTTTATCTATTGTAATGGTTTGTTGACTGTTATCAATATTAGTTTTATATATTGAATCTATTCTTAAAATTGATTTAGACCAGAATTTTATCATAATTAAATTTTCTATATTATACTAGAAGCTAGCGAAAGTAACTTCAAATAACCTTTTTTTCTTAATTCAAAAGGTAGAGGACCAAAAACTCTTGTACCTATGATATCATACTTTAAATCTATTAAAACAATATCATTGGAATCAAAAGAGAGAAAATTACCAGTACCGCGATTAACCATTTTTCTATTTCTGATTATAACTCCTTTAACAATGTCTCCTTTTTTGTATTTATTCTTATTTTTACTTTCTTTTATACTGACATATACCAAAGAACCTATTGTACCCCAAGATGTTCTATATACTTTAAAACACTTTACATGCTTAACACCTGAATTATCACAAACTTTTAGTTTAGTTAGTGTTAAAATCATAAAAATTTTATTAGTTTTGTTGTTAGTGGTAATTTACTATTTATAAGTTTGTTTATTTCTAAAGCTAATGTTATAGAAACACCTTGAAACTCAAATAATAGTCTACCTGATTTTACAGGAAAACACCAATATTTTAAAGAGCCTTTTCCCTTACCCATTCTTACTTCAGCAGGCTTAGAAGTTACGGGAAGGAAAGGAAAAATTCTTAATTTTATTGAGCCTGCTTTATACATTTTACGCGAAATTAATTTTCTAGCACATTCAATTTGTTGAGAACTTAATCTCCCCGATGTTAAAGATTTTATACCATATAACCCTAATTTAGGATTGTTTACTTTTGTTTCAATACCGCGGATTTTACCTTTATGGACTTTTCGAAATTTTGTTCTTTTAGGGAATAACATAATATAAATTATTTACAAATCCAAACTTTAATACTCTGCAGACCTTTAAATGTATTGGCAATAACTAAACCATAACTAAAACATAAATTTAATGATTGTAATGGAAGAGACCCTAAGTAAAGTTTATCAACTTTAGCCATATCCACATTATTGATTCTTCCTTTACATTGGACATAAATACCTTTACAATTTTTTTTTATTTTTCTCAATAATGTTTTTATAAGTTTACTTCTAAATTTAATACGTCTTTCAATAAGTTTTGCTATTTTTAAGGCGATATTAAAACCATTATTTAGTAAGTCTAGGAACGGAGGTCTATAAATTGCTAAGCAAACATCTTTTTCAAAAAACTTAGCCAAGTATGCTAAAAAAGATGTTAGTTTTAATAATATTTTTTTGTTCAAAAATTTAATACTGCTAATACCAATATCTATAAGAAGTAGTTTATTAATCTTGTAAAATCGCAAATTTATTATATTTATTTTTTCAAAATTTTTAAGTTGAGATCTAAAATACGATTGGAGTATAACGTCTTCTTGAAATAAAATACGATATTCCTCTTGAACATAAGTAGACCATGAATTATTCCAGTTTTTATTTTTACTTACATTTAAAGATAAGGTGTTTTTTTTGCGACTCATATGAAAACTTACTTTTTCTTGTGTATAGTTTTTCTACGAGTAGTTACAAATTCTCCAAGTTTAAACCCGACCATTTCTTCAGATATTTGCACGTTAACAAATTTTTTACCGTTATAAATAGATAATATTTTGCCTACAAATAAAGGAAAAATTACAGAACTTCTAGTCCATACTTTAATAGGTTTTTCAGAATTTTGATTTAAATAAATGCTTTTAAATATTTGGCTTTGAGAAAAGGGAAGTTTCCAACTAGAACGTGTCATATTAATATATGTATATTTTAATTCCTGAATTGCATATAAATTTTGTTAGATTCAGCTATTTTATGAAAGTCATCACACATTTTTATTGTCTTGCTTGTTAAATTATATGTATCTATAAATTCTTTAGCAAGAGAGTTTGATAATGGCAGCTCAAGTTTTTTAGAAGAATTTAATATAATCCATTTTAATGCTAATATTTTTTGTCTTCCAGATTTAATCTCAACAGGTACTTTATAATTAGTGCCTGAAATTTTTATAGATTTAACCTCACAAAAAGGTTTAGATCTATTTATAACCTCTTTAAAAAAAACTAAAGGTTCCTTTTTGGAATTTTTTTTAAGAATAGATAACATGTTTTTAAAAATAAGTTCTGATGATTCTTTAGAACCATTTTTTTGAAGAGTTCTAACAAAAGAAACCATAACATACTTAAAATTGAAGAAATTATACATTTTCATTATTTTTTCTTTGTTCCATACTTCGATCTGCTATTTTTTCTTGATGCAATACCTTGTAAATCATAAACTCCTCTAATTAGATGATATCGAACCCCCGGTAAATCTTTAACTCGACCCCCACGAACCAAAACAACAGAATGTTCTTGTAAATTATGCCCTTCTCCGGGTATATAAGCAATTATGTCTATACCGTTAGTTAAACGAACTCTAGCTATTTTTCGTATAGCAGAATTAGGTTTTTTAGGGGTTCTAGTATAAACTTTAAGACAAACACCCTTTTTTTGTGGGCTCATTTTCAAAGCAGGTGACTTACTTTTTATTTTAGTATTTTTAAAATCATTTTTTATAGATTGCATTAATCTGCTCATAGGTAAAATTAAATATTATTTATAGTAAAAAAACTTATTAAAATTTATAATTAAACACTTTTTTATGTCATAATTAATAATATGAACTAACTTAAATTAATATATATATTAATTTAACTTAGATTTTTAAAGGCCACCCCACCAATAAATAGATACAAACAAAAACAACCAAACTACATCTACAAAATGCCAATACCAGGCAGCAGCTTCAAAACCAAAATGATGCTGTACCGTAAAATGATGATTAAAAAGACGCACAAAACAAACGAGTAAAAAAGTTGACCCTATAAGAACATGAAAACCATGAAAACCCGTAGCCAAAAAAAACACCGAACCATAGATACCATCGGACATTGAAAAATTAGCTTCAAAATACTCTATACCTTGAAGACAAGTAAACACAATACCTAAAAATACAGTTAAACCTAAACTTACAAGACTAGAATTTCTATCACCCAAAACTATAGCATTATGACTCCAGGTACAAGTAGCTCCCGAAAGTAATAAAATAACAGTATTTAAAAGCGGCACTTCCCATGGATTTAAAACATCTATGCCAGGAGGAGGCCATATTCCACCTATATCTAATGACGGAGATAAACTAGAGGCGAAAAAAGCCCAAAAAAAGGCAAAAAAAAACATAGCTTCTGACAATATAAATAAAAGCATACCCCAACGTAACCCAGATTGAACTGCTTTAGTATGGTGGCCTTGAAAAGTTCCTTCTCGAACGATATCCCTCCGCCAGAAAAAAGACACGTTAACTAAAGAAAGAAAACCTATAAAACCTAGATAAAAACCTCCTAAATAACAATGCATATACATAACAAAACCGGTAGTAGTCGTTAAAGCAGAAACAGCCGCTAAAAATGGCCAAGGGCTTGGGTCAACTAAATGAAAAGGATGACGTTGAATTAAAGCAGACATAAAGAAGTATTTATTATTATTCAAATTTTTTTAAAATTATCCAAAAAAATTTTTATGTTAGACACTAAACTAGAAACATTACCAAAAAGTAAAAAACATATAAACACAACCAATATAATTTGGCCAATACCTATATTCATAAACAAGATTTAATTTGCTCTAGCGTTTGTATTTCTTTAGAATTTATGCTTACATTAACTGAAGCAATTTTTAACGATTTAGATTGTAAAACAGCATTATATCTATTTGTTAACCAACTTGTTGACTCTGTTTGACTTGCAACCCAAGAAACGTAGTCTTCATAAGATACTGATTCTATGACTATTGGCATAAAACCATGTTGAACACCACAAAGCTCACTACATTGACCAAAAAAAGTTCCCTTACGTTTAATGAAAATAGAAACTTGGTTTAATCTTCCAGGACATGCATCCATTTTTATGCCTAAAGAAGGGATAGCCCATGAATGTAATACGTCAGCAGAAGTAATTAAAGTTCTTATATGCGTTTTAACTGGGAGAATTACACGGTTATCAACTTCTAACAAGCGTATCTGACCTTTTTCTAAATCATCATCAGAGATCATATAACTATCAAAACTAATACTTTCTTGTTTTGCATTAGAATAATCGCCGTACTCGTAAGACCAATACCATTGATGGCCTATAGCCTTTAAAGTAACACTTGGATCTATTACCTCATCTATAGAGTAAAGTAACGCAAACGAAGGAACAGCTATAACCATTAATATTATACTCGGAGTAATTGTCCAAATAACTTCTATAGTAGTACCGTGTGTTATATTAGACGGAGTAGAATTATTTTTATAATAAAACATATACGTAGTCCTTAATAAAAGCCATGTAACCGCAGTACCTATAATAGACAAAACAAACATCAAGTCGTGGTGTAGAGCAATTATTCCTTCCATAACAGGACTTGCTGGATCTTGAAAAGATATTTGCCAAGGATGAGCGTAGTCTAACAAACCTGGATTTAATTGAATAGAGTAAAAATAGAAGTAAACTGATATTAAAAAGGAATTTATAAAATTAAATTTGCGCATAAAAAATATTAATGATTATTCAAACCTAAATAGGGGTGTGACCCTATAACTTTTTATTGTAATAAACTGTTTTAATTAAACTATTAGGTTAAAACAATTGGTTAGTTATGTATTAAACAAATATAATTAGTAACTATTATAGTATTTATCTGTCTATTTCACCAAAAACTATATCCAAAGTACCTATAATAGTAACAATATCGGCTAATAAATGACCTTTGGACAAAAAATCTATTGCTTGTAGATGAGCAAAACCTGGTGCTTTTATCTTACATCTATAAGGTTTATTCGAATTATCGGAAGCTAAAAACACTCCAAATTCTCCTTTCGGATGTTCAACAGCGCAATAAACCTCACCCTCAGGGACAGTAAAACCTTCAGAAAAAAGTTTAAAATGATGGATTAATGATTCCATGGAAGATTTAATTTCTAATCGTGATGGTGGCGATAATTTCTTATCATCTATTTTCACATTACCGTTGGGCATTTCATTAATACATTGCATAATAATACGCAAACTTTGTCGCATTTCTTCAATTCTAATGCAATACCTATCATAACAATCACCTCTTGTACCTACTGGAACATCAAAGTTCATTTTATTATAAACTTCATAAGGTTGGGATTTGCGCAAATCCCAACTGTAGCCAGTACTTCTAAGGAGAGGGCCCGTTAAACCCCAATCTAAAGCTTGCTCTAAACTAATAACTCCTACATCTACGAGCCTTTGTTTCCAAATTCTGTTCTCAGTAAGTAATTCCTCAAGCTCATCTATGCGTGAGCTAAACTGAATAGCAAAGTTATATATATCATCGCACAAGCCTAACGGTATATCAAAAGAAACCCCTCCAGGTCTTACATAAGCGGCATGCATTCTAGCACCCGAAACCCTCTCATAAAATTCCATTAATTTTTCACGTTCCTCAAAACCCCATAAAATAGGTGTTAGAGCACCTACGTCCATAGCGTGACAACATATAGCTAATAAATGGTTTAAAACTCTTGTAATTTCAGAAAACAAAACTCTAATATATTGCGCACGAAGTGGAACATGACAGGCTAAAAGTTTTTCAATTGCTAAACAATAAGCATGCTCATTAACCATCATAGAAACATAGTCTAATCTATCAAAATAAGGCAATCCTTGCACATAAGTCTTATATTCTATAAGTTTTTCAGTACCTCTATGTAAAAGACCTATATGAGGTATTGATCTTTCTACAACCTCACCATTTAATTCCAAAATTAATCGTAGAACCCCATGAGCTGCTGGATGTTGGGGACCAAAATTAACAGTAAAATTCTTAATTGTTTTAGGGTTAAGTAATTCGTTATCTAATGTCATAAAATAATTTATTATCATAGTAAAGAGAGTACAGGAGTTGAACCTGCTCCATTATAATTATAATGGGTCTAAGTTTAGCAAACTTGCCTTTTACCGTTCAAGCAACTCTCTAAAATAAAAGAATGTAAATTTTTATAATTACATCTTAGTATAAGGAAAAAAATAAAGATTTCAAAAAACAATAATAAAGGAGTGCTAACAACAAAAAGACTTAACAGGTCTGGAGAAGAGAATAAACAGCCAATAATTAAACAAAAAAAAATCCAAAGCTTTCTTCTATCAACCATATATGAAAACGTAGGCTGTTTAAGGTAGGTAAAAATAAATAAAAGAAGGGGAATTTGAAAAAAAATAAAACCGTAGAAAAAAAGAAATTTACACAAAAAAATAATATATTCATATATTCTTGTTTCCATTTTTATAAATATAAAATTTGTGTCCGTAATTAAATCTAAAGTTAATAGAAAAGATAATAAAAGTGGAAAAATTATAAAGTAAGTAAAGAAACAAGAAAAGAAAATTAAATAGCTGAAGGATTTAAGAAAAAAAAAAAATATTTTTTTTTCATACTTAAACAAGCCTGATCTAACAAAAGTAAGAATAAGATACAAGCCAAGGGGAATATTCAAAAAACAAGAACTATATAGTGCTAATGTGTAATAAGTAGTAAAAACCTCAAAAACATTAGTAAAAATAAAATCCGAATCATCGGTAGTTGCAAATTTTAACAAAGGATAGGAAAGTGCGCTAATTAGATTAGGCGCAAAAAAATACGACGTGGCAAAACTAATAAAAAAACTAGAAAAAAAATAATAAATTTTTAACTTTAGTTCATAGAAATGAATTTTAAAATTTAACATAGAAATAAATTAGAATGGCGATAAGGATAAAGTGAGATTCGAACTCACGCTATTATAAATAGAATAGTTTTCAAGACTAGCACCTTCAGCCACTCAGTCATTTATCCAATTTTATTAGCGGAAGCAAGATTTGAACTTACAATGTATAGGTTATGAGCCTATAGAGTTAACCTAATTACTCTATTCCGCAAATAATTTTACGAGTAAGTGGACTTGAACCACTAAGGAAATATCCATTAGATTCTAAATCTAACATGTCTACCATTTCATCATACTCGCAAATTTTTATTTGAAAAGAGTAGGATTTGAACCTACGAAGAATTTTTTCAATAGATTTACAGTCTACCGCTTTTGACCACTAGGCTATCTTTTCTTAATATAAAATAATTAATTATTTTATATCTAATTATATACTACCCAAACAAAATTAAAAAAGCCATCATTAGTGCAAAAAGCCCTATAGCTTCTGTTAAAGCAAAACCTAAAATAGTAAAACCAAAAAGTTGTTGTCTTAATGAAGGATTACGAGCAAAAGAATTAACTAATGCAGCAAAAACGATACCTATACCTGCACCAACACCAGCTAACCCTATTGTAGCTAAACCTGCTCCTATTTGTTTTGCGCTTTGTAACATAGTTTGATTCATTGAGAATATATTAAATTTTAGTGGAGTAAAATTAGTACTATTTAAAATAATTTTATTTATAATATCTTGTAATATTTGAATATTCCATCTTTATAGGATAATACGTATTTTTAAAATTAGTGTCCCACAGGAAAACAATTGTAAAGTTTTTAACGTCTAATTCTAAGTAGTTAGGTATAGAACGGGAAGTTAGTATATTTAAAAATACTCTTTTAGATACACAATAGCTATTAATTTTAATAATATCTCCTTTATTTATTTTTTTATTTACAGATGTAATACATATACCATTAACAGTAACGAAGCGGTGATTTATAAGTTGTCGAGCTTCCTGAAAAGAAACAACAAAACAACTACGAAATATTACTGAATCAAGTCTACTCTCTATAACACTTGTTAATTTATCCAAAGTCTTTGAAGGGGATTGCAAAGATAGTTTAATGTTGCGTTTAAAAACATTTTCACCTAAATTCGAATAAAATAGCTTTAACGATTGTTTAATATCAAGTAATTTACCGAACGGTGTAGGTCTTTTTCTTTTTTTACTTAGAACTGAACGGCAAGAGTTTTTTTTTTTTAAACCCCATAGGTTTTTATATGGATTTTTTAATTTTTTACAAACACTATACTTAGATAAAAGTCTTTTCGTCATAAATGATATTATATAATTGCTTGTTATTGGACTTGAACCAATAAATCATAAGAAAAAAGATTTTAAGTCTTTCGTGTTTACCATTTCACCAAACAAGCAATAAAATGCAAATGATGAGACTTGAACTCATATAAAGTGCTTGGAAGGCAGCTAATTTACCGTTAATTTACATTTGCTTTATAATTAACGTTGAACAGGAGTTGAACCTGTAATTATTTGCTTAGAAAACAAAAGTTTTATCCATTAAACTATCAACGCTTTATAAGCAAAGCGAAAAAAGGGATTTGAACCCTTAATCTTAACTTTGGCAAAGTTATGCTTAAACCAATTAAGCTATTTTCGCATTATTTTACTCTCTAAATAGGAGTTGAACCTATAATAGTTTGATTAACAGTCAAAAGCTTTACCATTAAGCTATTAGAGAATATGAGTGTGATAGGATTTGAACCTATGACTATCTAGGTGAAAGTAGTATAAAACAAAACTCTTCACAAACTTTACATGTATATTATTAAACATAAAGCTTTAAAATATATAAATTTTGCAGATTATGCTCAATAGACTGTTTAATTCTATAATATTAATTACTTATAGCTATAAATTATAGTAAAAATTATTTAAGAAGGATTTACGTTCTAACGCATCTCTTAACAATATGTGTTAGAAAAGAAAGTAAATTTTTATATAAATTACTAATAACATGCTTTTTTTCTTTTATAATTATTTATATAAGTGTTTAATATTAGAAATTAGTTTTAAAAAATAGCTATAAATATAAATACGCTCTTAAAAGCTAGATGCTCTTCCAACTGAGCTACACACTCAAAAAGAAAAAATTATTTTACTTTAGATAAAAAATGTATAGAATTTGTTAAAAGCATAGCAGAAGCTTTCTTATCATTACTTTTAGCATACTTAAAAATTAGAAAAGAATGTAACTCAGAACTTATTTTTTCCTGAAGTAAAGAGTTAAATTTAAGCTCTACAGATACAATTTTTTTTAACTTATCATCCATACCATTTATTAAAAATTTTAAAAATAATTGTGAGTAATTAGAAATAACAACATTTATATCATTTTTTATTATAAGAAAGATAGATTTAACTTCTTCTGATAAAAGAATTTGTTTCTTATGATAGGATATCAAATGAGTTAACGTTTTTTGCTGCATATTTTTATAAAAACTAAACTCCTCCTCTATTTTAACACTACGACCATCCAATTCTATTGATATTAAACTTCCGGCAAAATTATAAACTAAAAATATAAAGATCCCAAATGCAAACAGAACAAGAATTTCCTCATTGAAGACCAAAATTTCTTTAGATAAAACAATTAATATTGAAAGTAAAAAAAATAATAAATATTTAAAGTTCATGATCTTTTATTATTTCCATAGTTTAGTCCAGTTCCTATCGCCAATTGAAATTTTTAAACCTGATTCCAAAACAACAAAATTCAAGCCTTTAACGCCTATACTTTTAATATAAAAAGTGTTTGGTTGAAGAAAATGAACTGAGTTTATTTCGGATGATGTTTTTTGAACCCAAGAGTTACCATAATTTACAGTTTTTATCAGATAAAGACGAGAGAAATTTAACGCTTTAAATAAAACATTATCATAAGTAGTTAGCAAACTTAAAGCACCTTCTTTTTTTTTATTTATATCATTTGCTAGAATATCAAGTCTTTTTTTCCTAAACTTTAAGTTTAAAGCAATAGTTGGCATTACGAAGTGAAGCAAAAAAATGTAGAAAAAACTAAATCCTATACTAAACCAAAAAAATTGTGTAAAAAAGGTCATCAGATCTAACTGCGGCATTTGTTTTAATTAATAGATTTAATAAATTTACTTTAATATAAAAAATTTAGTATAACTTAGCTTATAATGTGTTACCACAGCTAACAGGTTACCTATTACGTAATAGACTTTTACGATTGAAAAATAATTTGATTTAAAGTTTTCTTCCTGCATTGATGCTTTCAGCAGTTATAAAAAAATAACGTAACTAATCAACATGCTTTAGGTAAAACAATTGACAAATCATAGGTTATCCTGTTTTGGTCCTCTCGTACTAAAAACAAATCTTTAAAATTATTATACAATGATAGCAGATAGGGACCAAACTGTTTTACAACGTTCTAAACCCAACTCACGTTCCATTTTAATTGGCGAACAGCCAAACCATTGAGACCTTTTTCAGCCTCAGGATATGAAGAGTCGACATCGAGGTGCCAAACAATTCTGTCGATAAGAGCTCTTGAGAATTATCAGCCTGTTATCCCCAAAGTACCTTTTATTCCTTAAGCTAT
>Ga0114962_10000707_pt1 | contig 29270 bp, 30 predicted proteins | sample C_130820_MF_Meta_FD_87017 | JGI IMG/M metagenome (GOLD analysis project Ga0114962, IMG submission 87017) | Freshwater microbial communities from Lake Croche, Canada to study carbon cycling - C_130820_MF_MetaG | ecosystem: Environmental > Aquatic > Freshwater > Lake | place: Lake Croche, Canada...
GCAATACTGGTTTGCTTGGCCCTGGCCACGGTGAGTGCACCAGCAGGCGTGTCCTTGGTAATGGTGGAGCCCCCGCCGATGGTGCCGCCCGCGCCTAGGGTGACTGGGGCTACCAACACGCTGTTGCTGCCCACATGCACATCAGCTTCGATGATGGTGCGGTGCTTGTTGACGCCGTCATAGTTGGCTGTGATGCTGCCGGCACCATAGTTGACGCGCTCGCCCACTGTTGCGTCGCCCAAGTAGGCCAAGTGGTTGGCTTTGGCGCCTTTGGCCAAGGTGGAGTTTTTCACCTCCACAAAATTGCCAATATGCACCTCATCGCTCAAATCTGCGCCAGGCCTGAGTCTTGCAAAAGGACCGATGCGCGCATCTTTGCCGATTGTGATGCCACTTGCTTCGCCATCAATATGGGTGAAAGCCTGAACAATCGTGCCCGCAGCGACAGTGACATTGGCAATGAAACAGTGGGGGCCAATATGCACACCATCACCTAAGCTGACCACGCCTTCAAACACGCAGTTCACATCTATTTCCACATCTTGGCCACATGTGAGCTGACCACGCACATCCAAGCGGGCAGGGTCTGCCAAGCGCACACCCTCCAACATCAAGCGCTGGGCTTGCTGTCGTTGGTAAGCCCGCTCTAAAGCAGCCAATTGCACAGGGTTGTTCACGCCTTCTACTTGCCATGCTTCGTTGATGCAATGCGTTTGCACTTGGCATGCATCGGCCACAGCAAACTTCACCACGTCTGTCAGGTAAAACTCTTTTTGCGCATTGTGGTTATCTAAACGGGCCAGCCATGCACGCAACAAGCGCGTAGGCACGGCCATGATGCCGCTGTAAATTTCTTGGATAAGTCGCTGCTCGGGCGTGGTGTCTTTTTCTTCCACGATGGCGAGGACTTGGCCATGCGGGCTGCGCACCAAGCGGCCATAGCCGGTGGGCTGAGGGGTTTGCAATGTGAGCAAAGCCAAGTGTTGACCATCGCACAAGGCCAACAAAGCATTCAAGGTTTCAGCTTGAATCAAAGGCACATCGCCGGACAAGACCAAAGTGATGCCGTCATCTGCCAATACAGGCACGGCTTGCTGCATTGCATGACCGGTGCCCAGTTGTGGCATTTGGCGTACGCATTGAACTTTGCCGGCATGATTTAAAGTGGCCTCCACTTCTTCGGCACCATGACCGGTGATAACCACCACCCGTCTGGCATGCACTTGTGAAGCCGTGTCAATCACATGCTGCAACAAAGCCTTACCCCCTAAACGGTGTAAAACTTTTGGCATACTGCTCTTCATGCGGGTGCCTTTTCCCGCTGCCATGATCACCACATCGACAAATGCCATGAACTTGTTTCCTTGTATAGCTGGGATTATCAATCAGCGACACCACCGCCTCAGCTTTGTATCCAAACTGCTTGCTTTGGGCTTGCTGGTCAGCCTGAGTGCTTGCAGCTTGGTGATCACAGGCTACAACCAAGCACCCAGTCTGTTGATTTTTTCTTGGGTGAACCCGCATTTAGACCTCAACTCAGAGCAAGACAAACAGTTGCGCCTTGATTTGCAAGTGTTGCATCAGTGGCACCGACAGCAGCAACTGCCCGTTTATGCAGAGGCTTTACACAAAATGGCTGTCATGGCACCCAAAGAGATAACGGGCACGCAAACTTGTGCGCTGGTCGATGAATTCAAAGACACCCTCGCGCCCTTGTCGCAACAGATGTCGCCGGTGATTACCCGCTTGGCCTTGAAATTATCACTCGCGCAACTTCAACGACTCGAACAACAGTTTGACAAAGACAACCAGGATTACCGTAAGGAATGGAAGCTTGACGCCAGTGCCGACAAACAGTTGCAGGTGCAGACTGACAAAGGCATAGAAAACGCCGAACGTTTATACGACCGCTTAGACACAAAGCAAAAAGCTTTGGTCAAACAACTGGCCAAAGATTCCCAGTATGACCCTCAAAAAAGTTGGGGTGAACGTCTAAGGCGTCAGCAAGACATGGTGAAAACTTTGGAGCGAATCGCTAAATCGCAGCAGGGTTTGGCATGGGCACAACAAGAGGCCACAGCTTTGCTCAATCGAAGCCTGCTCAACTCACCCGATGAGGCTTACCGAACTTACGCTGATATGCGTAAAGACATCAATTGCGAAGCGGCAGCACAGTTACACAACAGCACCAGTGCAAGCCAAAGAGAGTTCGCCGTGAAAACACTCAAGGCTTATGAAGCTGATTTGCGGGCTTTGGTGAAGTAAACCCATTTTCTAAAGTGGCGATTACCTCTTGGGCAAACGCGTCGTAACTGAGTGGTCCTTGGGGTCTGAGCCATGTGAAGGTCCAATTAATCATGCCAAACAGCATCATGGTCAAGGGTATTTTGTTGTGCGCAGTCACCCGATGTGGGTAGGCTTGGCTCAGCATATCGGCCAGTGCACTCACTACTTGGCGCTGCCGCTCCACCACCAAAGCTTGCTGGGTAACGCTCAAGAACTGGGTGCTGTGCAACAAAGCAATATGTCTGGTGGCGGAGCTTTCATAAGTTCGTAAAAAGCGCGTCACTAATTTGTGAACGGCTTGCTTTGACGTGCAGGTATCGGCTCTCGTTTGGGCATGAACATCGGCCACCAACTCCACCAGAAGTTGGGTGTATCTGTCTAGCAAGTCAAAAAGAATCGCTTGCTTGCTGTCGTAGTAATGGTAGAGCCGCGCCTTAGAGGTACCTAAAGCCGTGGCTAAATCGTTCATGCTGGCAGCCGGATAAGAAGACGCGGCAAAGCAACTTGCAGCCACCTCCAAAATCTCTTCGCGCTTGAGATCGTGGGTTGCGGATTTAGGGCGCGCCATCCAACTCCCTTAAGACATGGGCCAGACGACGCCGTTTTCATTCAGCAACGCATCCAAGGGCACATCATGAGGCTCTGCTATGAAGTCGGACAAAAAGCCATGGGTAAAGCCCAGTCCCACGGTAAAAGGCTTGGGTGTTATTTGCGACAAAGTTCGGTCGTAGAAACCGCCGCCATAACCCAAGCGATAGCCACCGGGCCCATAACCCACACAAGGCACAAACAGCAAGGTAGGTTGAATGATCTCGGTATCTTTGGGCTTGGGGATGTTGTAGGCATCTTCCTCCATAGCGCAGCCAGGGTACCAAGAATGAAAGGTCAAGGTTTTGGTTTGTTTGTCTATCACCGGCAAACCAATACGGCGTCTCACCGAGTGGTCCAGCAGTTCCCCGTCTTCTTTCCAACGGTGCAGCGCCGGCAGAGGGTCAAACTCTCCCTTGATAGGCCAATAAGCACCAATGACTGTGTGGGGCTGATCGAACAACCAAATGCGCATAACTCTTTGCAGCAAATCTGCGCGTTGCTCACGGTCTGGCATTTGAAGTCTTGCTTGAATCAATTCTTGGCGAAGGGCTTTTTTGTCCATGGGAGAATCCAAACATCTCATTAGTTGATTGATTGTGTCATGCCTCCATTGTTTCTTCGGTTTGCCTGTTGCGCCCTCATATGGGGCTGCATGATGACTGCCGAGGGGGGCACCAAACATAAGCCACCTGTCAAGTCCGCAGCCAAACCTGCTCGCCCAGCGGACGCTGCCGACGCGGTCATCATTGACATGTCCCAAGCCTTTCAAAAAGCGGACCGCAAAAAATTAGCGACCTTGCTGCCTCAGGCCAAAGGCCATTTATTAGAGCCTTGGGCTGCTTTTTGGGAACTGCGTGTGCGCTTAGGAGATGCGTCTGATGCTGAAATCAGAAGTTTTTTGCAGCGCTATGCCGGCACTTACCAAGAAGACAGAATGCGCAATGACTGGTTACTGGTTTTGGGCGAGCGGCGCGAATGGACGCAGTTTGAGCGCGAATATGCGCTTTACCGCATGCGCGACGACAAAGAAATCGAGTGCTATGCACGCCTGCTTGAAGTTCAACAAAAAGACTTGAACGCAGGTTCTTCGCCGATTGAGGACATTCGTCGCACTTGGCTCAATATGCGTCAGGCTGATGAGGGCTGTACCTACGCTGTTTCTCAATTGCTTAAACAACATAAATTTAATCCTGAAGATGTTTGGCTCAAGGCCCGCTTGTCTGTTGAGAACAATCGCAAAGTACCTGCACGCGGGGCTTTAAAACTTGTCTCAGAGCACAGCATGGCCATGCTCGATGAGCTTTTTGCCAATGGCTCTCGGTTTTTCTCTCAGCGTGTAACCGGCCTGGGCACAGAGTCAGCTGAATGGATGACCTTGGCCTTGATCAAAGCTGCCAGTTCCGACACAGATAACGCCATCAAACTTTTGCAAAGCAAGTTAGCCTCTGCATTGAACAGTGAACAAAAGCAATGGGTATGGGGAGTCATAGCCAAGCAAGCTGCCCAGCAGTTTGTTGACAAGGCATTGGACTACTTTGCGGTTGCTGGCCATGCCGCGCTGAGTGACGACATCTTGGCGTGGAAAGTGCGTGCAGCTTTGCGGGCGGGCAAAACACCTGCTTGGCCCATTGTTCAATCTGCCATCGACGCCATGAGCCCTGCGTCGCAAAAAGAGCCTGCTTGGGTTTACTGGCGTGCGCGTGCATGGATGGGCCAACAAGCTGTGGGCTCACCCCCTTCAGTACAAGCCTTGGCCGCGTTGCAAAGCATTGCAGGTCCACAAGGTTTTTACGAACAACTGGCCAGTGAAGAGTTGGGTAAAAAAATCGCCGTCCCGCCCAGACCTCTGCCGCCACAATCCCAAGAGACGGCAGCCGCCAAAGCCAACCCCTCTCTTCAACGTGCGCTTTATGCCATCAAAATCGGTTTGCGCCAAGACGGTGTTCGCGAGTGGAATTACGCCACCGGACTGGTTGACAGTTCGGGTCAGCGTGGCCGCCTGAATGAACGCGAACGATTGGCTGCTGCGCAACTGGCGTGTGATCTGGCGATTTGGGACCGATGCATCAACACCAGCGAGCGCAGCGTACAAATGGATGCGGTGCAGCGGTACCCTATGCCCTTCAAAGATGATGTGGTGGAAGCTGCCAACCGTATCGGTCTCAGCCCTGCTTATGTGTATGGCTTGATCAGACAAGAAAGCCGCTTTATCTTGGACGCCCAATCCAGTGTGGGCGCTTCCGGTTTGATGCAAATCATGCCGGCCACCGCCAAGTGGACCGCCAAAAAAATAGGTCTGAAAAATTTTCACCCTGGGCAACTGCAACAACGTCAAGTCAATATTGCCATCGGCACCAACTACCTCAAACTGGTTTTAGATAATTTTCAAGGCTCTATGCCCATGGCAGCCGCCGCTTACAACGCCGGCCCCAGCCGCCCTCGCCGTTGGCGCAATGGCCCACAGATGGAAGGCGCTGCTTGGGCTGAGTGCATACCTTTCAGTGAAACCAGAGACTATGTGAAAAAAGTCTTGTCTAACACCACCATGTATGCAGCCTTGATACAAAGTGAGCCTCAATCGCTCAAGGCAAGGCTGGGCACGATAGGGCCACGCGACAGCAATGCCCCCGAAGAAAACACCGAACTTCCCTAAGGCGCTTGCTCTTCTTGGCTTTGCTGCAAAGACCACATGCCGGCATAAGTGCCTTGTGCCAACAGTAATTGCGCATGGGTTCCTTGCTCGACAATTTTTCCCGCCTCCAGCACAATGATTTCGTGTGCATCAACCACAGTCGATAAGCGGTGTGCAATAACCAAGCTGGTTTTATTGCTGGCCGCCTCACGCAATTGCGCTTGAATGGCGCGTTCGTTGCTGCTGTCTAGCGCCGAGGTGGCTTCATCGAAAATCAAAATAGGTGGGTTCTTTAACAAGGTACGGGCAATCGCCACACGTTGTTTTTCTCCCCCCGACAACTTCAAACCACGCTCACCAACCATGGTTTCGTAGCCTTTCGGTGTCGACACAATAAAGTCATGGATGCGCGCATCCCGTGCAGCTTGCTCGACCTCTTCACGCGTAGCCGAGGGCCGTCCATAAGCGATGTTGTAATAAACCGTGTCATTGAACAACACGGTGTCTTGTGGCACGATGCCAATGGCTAGTCGCACACTGGATTGGGTAAGCATGTTCAAAGGATGCCCATCTATTCGGACCACCCCTTGCTGAACATCGTAAAAGCGAAACAGCAGCCGCGCTAAAGTGGATTTACCCGAGCCCGAGGGACCTACAACCGCTACGGTTTTTCCTGCAGGGATTTGAAAACTAAGTCCTTGAATGATGGGCCTATCAGCCTCGTAAGCGAAGTGAACATTTTCAAAAATTACGTTGGGCGGACTGGCCAGTTTCAGAACTTGCGCATCAGGCAAATCGGCCACTTCGCGTTCTTTTTCCAGCAGGGTAAACATTCGGTCTAAGTCGGTCAAGCTTTGCTTGATTTCACGGTAAATCACGCCCAAAAAACTCAAGGGTATATAGAGTTGAATCATGAATGCGTTGATCATCACCAAGTCACCCAAGGTCATGTGCCCATCGACCACACCTTGGGTGGCTCGCCACAGCATGGCGACCAAGGCCACGGCAATGATGATTTGCTGACCAATATTCAAAGCACTCAAAGAGTTTTGTGCTTTGATGCGTGCGCGGCGCAATTTGTCGAGTTTTTCGTCGTAACGTTTGGCTTCAAACGCTTCGTTTCCAAAGTACTTGACGGTTTCATAGTTCAGCAATGAGTCAATGGCTCGCGTGTGGGCGCTGGAATCAAACTCATTGACTTGCTTGCGAAACTGGGTGCGCCACTCCGTCACTGTCACCGTGAAATAAATATACAGACTCAAAGCGCACAAAGTGATGATGGCATACCATTTGTCGTACTGAACGCCCAATATGCTCAGCACCAACACCACTTCGATCAAGGTCGGCACGATGCTGTAGAGGGAATAGGCGATCAAAGACTCTATACCCTTAACCCCTCTTTCAATATCACGACTCATGCCGCCGGTTTGCCGCTCCAAATGAAAACGCAAACTCAGTTCGTGAAGGTGTTCAAAGGTTTGCAAAGCAATGGTGCGTGCCGCCCCCTGGGTGGCTTTGGCAAAAATCAATTCGCGCAACTCGGTGAATGCAGATACCGACAACCTAAGCATTCCATAGCCCAACAGCAAAGCCACAGGCACCACCAACAAAACCTCTACGCCTGTTGGCTGTGGAGTCATGCTGTCGATCAAGGTTTTCAGCAAGATAGGGACACCCACATTGGAGAGTTTGGCACCCACCATGAATGACAAGGCGGCCATCACGCGCCATTTGTATTCCCACAAGTAGGGAAACAAGCGCTGAAGTGTTTGCCAATCAGAAACGGTTACTGCAGGAGCAGCGGTTTGGATCTCAGGCGTTGAAGAGACAGCAGAGGGGCGCATACAGCACAATAGCCTTGGAATGAATAACCAAGGATTGTGCCTGTGACCGATACCCACGACCCTCGCTTCACTGTGAAAGCCCTGCCTATCGACCAAGAGTTGGTGCTCAAAGTCATTCCCATGCCAGCAGATTGCAATGCCAATGGGGATATTTTTGGCGGATGGGTGATGGCCCATGTGGACTTGGCAGGTGCGGTTTTGCCGGCTCGCTATGTCAATGGTCGCCTAGCCACGGTGGCGGTAAACGAATTTATTTTTAAGCAACCGGTGAAAGTGGGCGATCTTTTGAGCTTCTTTAGCACCATCAGACGCGTTGGTAATACCTCTATCACCGTCAAGGTAGAGGTGTTTGCCGAGCGCTTCACCTTGCAAGGTACTTATTTGAAAGTGACCGAGGCCATGGTGACTTATGTGGCGATTGATGCACAAGGAAAGCCCAGACAGATTCAACGCAAAGACGCTTGAGGACTGGGCTTTTTCCTGAAGTTAGTTGAATACAGGTTTGCGTTTTTCCATGAAAGCACTGAAGGCCTCAATGGCCGCGGGTTCTTTGAGCATGCGGCCAAACGCCAAGCCTTCTTGCTGTATGCGCTCCAATACTTGGGGCGTCAGACCTGTCTTCATCAAGCGCTTGGTTTCCATCAAGGAGGACATTGGTTTGGTGGCCATTTTGAGGGCTTGTTGCTGGGCGTATGCGTTGACCTCGGTGGGTGGCAATACCCTGCTGACCAAGCCCATTTCCAAGGCGGTCTCGGCCAAAAACGGCTCACCCAATAACAACGCTTCGGCAGCACGTTGGTGGCCCATCAACTGCGCTGCCAGCAGGCTGGAGCCCGCCTCTGGGCACAAACCCAAATTCACAAACGGCATGGAAAAAGCCGCGTTGTCACCCGCATAAACCAAATCGCAATGAAACAGCATGGTGGTGCCTATGCCCACGGCAGGACCACAGACGCAAGCGATTAAAGGCTTGGGGAACACGGCGATGCCGCGAAGAAAACGAAACACCGGCGAATCTTCACTCGACGCAGGTTGCTGCAAAAAATCAGCAATGTCGTTGCCCGCACTGAAAACAGTTTCATGGCCTTGAATCAACACCACTTTGGTTTGTGGGTCGGATTGAGCCGAATCTAAGGCTTGCACCAACTCCGCATACATGGCGGAGGTGAGAGAATTTTTTTTCTCAAGCCGGTTGAGGGTGAGTGTTAAAACACCATTTTCGAAGTGAGACAAGATGGGGTTCATTTGTTACAGCCTGTTGGGTTAATTACTCGACACGATTCCAGAATTGGGTGCGGTAGATGGGCCCAATGTAACCACGCACCTGCAGGCGTTTACCGCCTTCAATCGGAACAATTTTGACGGTGTAAACCTTGCCGTTTGTGGGGTCGAGGATTTTTCCACCACCCGCCCATAAATTTTCTTCGGGTTTGCCATCACGCTTGAGTCCGCGAATAATTTCCATACCAATGATGGGCTGTCCTTTACGGTCGTCTTCACATTTGTCGCAATTGGGTTTAGCTTTGGGGTCTTCTTTGAGAGTGCGTCCAACAGTACCAGTGAGAACTCCATCTTTTTCAACGATGCGAATTTCACCTTTGGGTTGATTGGTCTCGTCGTCGATGGTGTGCCACACACCCACGGGGGTCATTTGTGCAAAAGCTGTGGCACTAGAAAAGCAAAGTAACGCAAAGTATTTTTTGATCATGGGTGTTTCCTTGAGGTGTCGGTTTAGGCAAAAACTTCTGTGGCGTCCATTAACACTGCGCTTCCAGCGCGGGCAGTTTGCATCAAGCTTGCCGTTTCTGGCAACAACTTGGCAAAATAAAACCTTGCGGTTTGGACCTTGGCTTTGTAAAACGGGTCACGGTTGCCATCAGCGATTTTTTGTAAAGCCACTTTGGCCATGCGAGCCCAAAAATAGGCAAATACCAAATGGCCAGTGACGCGCAAATAGTCGACGGCGGCAGCCCCCACTTCGTCCGCATTCGACATAGCCTTCATGCCAATTTCTCCAGTGAACTGTGTCATTTGTTGACCTAACTTAGCCAAAGGCTGAATGAATTCAGCCATGTCTTCGTTGTCGGTTTCTTCGGCAACCAAATTGGCAATGAGCTTGCCAAATTTCTTCAAGGTGGCGCCTTGGTTGCCTAGTACCTTGCGACCTAATAAATCCAAACTTTGAATGGTATTGGTGCCTTCATAAATCATATTGATGCGCGAATCACGCACAAATTGTTCCATACCCCATTCATGGATAAAGCCATGACCGCCAAACACTTGCAAACATGAAGATGTTGCGAGCCAGCCGTTGTCCGTGATGAACGCCTTGACGATGGGGGTGAGCATGGCTACCAACTCCAACGCCTCTGCGCGAACAGTCGCATCGGGATGGTGCAACTCTTGGTCAATCAGCAAAGCGCAGTAAAGATTCAAAGCACGCCCGCCCTCAGCGTAAGCTTTGGCTGTCAACAACATTTTGCGCACATCGGGATGAACCAAGATGCTGTCGGCGGGTTTGTCGGGGCTTTTCACACCCGAGAGGCTTCTGGACTGCAACCTGTCTTTGGCATAGGCCAAGGCATTTTGATAGGCCACCTCAGTCAAGCCCAGTGACTGCATGCCCACACCAATACGCGCTGCATTCATCATCACAAACATCGCCGCCAAGCCCTTATGCGGTTGACCCACCAATGTGCCCACAGCTGCGTCGAGCACCATTTGGCAAGTGGCATTGCCGTGAATGCCCATCTTGTGCTCTAAACCGCCGCAATAAATGGTGTTTCGCTCGCCTAAGCTGCCATCGCTGTTGATCAAAAATTTAGGCACCACAAACAAGCTGATGCCTTTGCTGCCTGCAGGCGCGTCGGGCAGTCTGGCGAGTACCAAGTGAATGATGTTGCTGACCAAATCATGCTCACCCGCGCTTATAAAAATTTTGTTGCCGGTGATTTTGTAACTGCCATCGGCTTGAGGTTCTGCTTTGGTTCTTAAGAGACCTAAATCGGTGCCGCAATGCGATTCGGTTAAACACATGGTGCCCGTCCATTCGCCACTGGTTAGGTGCGGCAAATACATGTGCTTTTGTTCTTCGGTTCCGTGGGCATGCAAGCATTCATAGGCGCCGTGTGTCAAGCCTGGGTACATGGTCCACGCTTGGTTAGCGCTGTTGAGCATTTCATAAAAACACTGGTTCACCACAATGGGCAAGCCTTGGCCACCGTAAGCGGGATCGCAACTCAGTGCCGACCAACCGCCTTGTGCAAATTGTTTGAAAGCCTCTTTAAAACCATCAGGTGTGGTGACTTCGTGGGTTTGGTTGTTTAACTTGCAACCCTGTTTGTCGCCCACTTGATTGAGCGGCAGCAACACCTCAGAAGCAAACTTGCCACCCTCTTCTAAAACAGCGGCAATGGTGTCCGCATCAAGTTCGGCGTGGGTGGGCAAGCTTTTCAGCACACCAGGCACATCTAAGACATCGTTCATCACAAACTGCATATCGCGCAGGGGTGGGGTATAGCTGGGCATGTTCAAACTTTCAGGGTGGGCGTCGCGCCGTAGCGCAACAAAATATGTTCAAAACCGCGTTTGGCACGGTCTAAACTTTTATCGGTCTTCAAGAAACGCGCTTCGTAGTGCAAGGCTAAAACCAAACCATGTAACTCAAATGACATCTGGGCTGCATCGGTCAGTTCAGACAAATGACCCGCTTCTCGCGCTTGCACCACGCAGCGGTGTAAGGCACTGAGCCAAGTCTTGACAGAGCTGGCCAATGCGTCGCTGACGGGGCCAGGTCGATCATCAAACTCTGCTGCTCCACTGATGTACAAGCAACCCGAATCAATCTCGGCAGAGGTGCGTTTCATCCAATTGGAAAACAAGGCTTCTAGGCGGGGCAAGCCCTTGGCTTCTTGCATGGCGGGGTAAAACACTTCCAACTCAAAACGGTGGTGGTATTCACGAATCACCGAGATTTGCAATTCTTCGCGGGACCCAAAATGAGCAAACACCCCTGACTTGCTCATTTGCATGACTTCGGAGACCGCGCCAATACTCAATCCCTCAATACCGATTTGAGTGGCTAAACCCAAAGCCGCATCCACGATAGCGCTCTTGGTTTGCTGACCTTTTTGCAAGAGACGACTACGACCGCTTACCGCGTCTTGGTCAGTCAGTTCGGCTAGTGATGAGTTCGTGGTCACTGGATTTGATTTCAAAATAGAACGACCGTGCTATTTTGCACCATTTTTGTCTGACCACAAAAATGCGACTTAAACTTCATCGCATGGAAATCACCCGCATATTGGCCGTTCGTCATGGAGAAACCGCTTGGAATGTCGACACCCGCATACAAGGGCAAATCGATATCCCGCTTAACGATCATGGTCGCTGGCAAGCTCAGCAACTCTCCAAAGCCTTGGCAGAGGAAGAGATTCATGCAGTTTATGCCAGCGATTTAAGCCGCGCATTCGACACCGCCCAGGCTGTCGCCAAAGAAAAAACTCTCTCCATCACTCCCCATACCCATTTGAGAGAGCGCCACTTTGGTCACTTTCAAGGACATACCTGGGACGACATTCAAAACCAGTGGCCAGAAGACGCAGAACTGTGGCGGGTGCGTCAACCTGAATGGACGCCGCAAGGCGGCGGCGAAAGCTTGGTCATGCTGCAAGAACGCATCACGCAAATAGTCAATGAACTGGCAAGCCCGCATGCAGGGCAACAAGTGCTTTGGGTCACCCATGGCGGCGTCTTGGATATTTTGTACCGAATGGCAACCGGTCAAGACTTACAAGCAACGCGAACCTGGGGTTTGCGCAATACCGCCGTCAACCGACTACTTTGGACTCCCCAAGGTTTGCAAATGGTGGGATGGGCGGATGAAACCCATTTAGACATTGCCCGAGACGAGTCCAGTGCTTAAGCGCTTACTCGCCAAACAAGCCACTTTCCCGTTGGGGCGCGGTCACGCCTAAATGCCTGTAAGCGGCCAAAGTGGCAATGCGTCCACGCGGCGTGCGCTGCAAAAAACCTTGCTGAATTAAAAAGGGTTCGATCACGTCTTCGATGGTGTCGCGCTCTTCGCCAATGCTGGCGGCAATATTGTCTAAACCCACGGGGCCGCCATCAAAACGGTGAATCACCGCCTCCAATAACTTGCGGTCCATCAAATCGAAACCTTGCGGGTCCACATCGAGCATGGCCAAAGCGGCTTGCGCCACGGCTTGGGTGATGCGCCCATCGGCCTTAACCTCCGCATAGTCGCGCACGCGGCGCAACAAGCGGTTGGCAATGCGTGGCGTGCCACGTGAGCGCTGGGCAATCTCGAAACCACCTTTTTCGTCGAGTTGCGCTTTGAGCAAACCGCCACTGCGCATGACAATGCGCTGCAACTCTTCGGCACTGTAAAACTCCAAACGCGCCACGATGCCAAAGCGGTCTCGCAGTGGGTTGGTCAACATGCCTGCACGGGTGGTAGCGCCCACCAAGGTGAAGGGTTGTAAATCGAGCTTGATACTTCGTGCAGCTGGCCCCTCGCCAATCATGATGTCAATTTGGTAGTCCTCCAGCGCAGGGTACAAAATCTCTTCCACCACCGGAGACAAGCGGTGAATTTCATCGATGAACAGCACATCGTTTTTTTCCAAATTGGTCAGCAAGGCCGCCAAGTCTTTGGGCTTTTCCAACACCGGCCCGCTGGTTTGACGCAGGTTCACACCCAACTCTTGCGCAATGATGTGGCTGAGCGTGGTTTTACCCAGACCCGGCGGGCCAAACAACAGTACATGGTCTAGCGCTTCATCGCGGTTGCGCGCCGCGCCAATAAAGATTTCCAATTGCTCGCGCACCTTGGCTTGGCCCACGTACTCTTGCAGCAGTTTGGGGCGCAAAGCACGCTCTATTGCCTCTTCGCGGGGGTTCACGGGCGCGGCTGACACCACGCGTGGTGCGGGGTTAAAGTCTTCGCCAAAATTGTCGGTTTGAATGCTCATCGTGTTGCTTATCGGGCCAAAGCCTTGAGGGCGAATTTGATGCCTTCGCTCACACTCAAGCCTGCAGGCAAAGATTTGAGGCTTAAGGCGGCTTCTTTGTCGCTGTACCCCAGAGCCAACAGTGCTTGCAGAATGTCGTTTTGCGTGCTGTCGGCAGCAGAGGCAGAGGCAGGCCCCAAGTCAGCACCCATCTTGCCTTTGAGTTCAAGTAACAAACGCTCGGCGGTTTTTTTGCCAATGCCAGGAATCTTCACTAAGCGACCGGCTTCTTGCAAAGTGATGGCTTGCGCCAACTCGGGCACACTCATGCCACTCAAAACACCTAAAGCCATGCGGGGCCCCACGCCTGAAATTTTGATCAACTGACGAAACGCGGCGCGTTCCTCTGAAGAGCCAAAACCGTACAAAATTTGCGCATCTTCACGCACCACGAAATGTGTCAGCAAAGACACCTTTTCGCCAACAGCAGGCAGGTTGTAGAAGGTGCTCATGGGCACATCCACCTCGTAACCCACGCCTTGGCAATCCACCAATACTTGGGGAGGATTTTTTTCGCTCAGGGTGCCGCTCAACTTGCCGATCATCGAATGCCTATCATTGGGGAAATTTCAACGGATTATCAACTTGATTCTGCGCCACACTTTCAGCCCTTCCCACAACACCCGACTCGGCCACCTGTGTGGCCCCATGGATGAGCATTTGCGCACCATTGAACTCGGCCTGAACGTCAAAATATCTCACAGCCATGAGAAATTCAGAATCGATGGCCATAAAGCCAAAGCCACCCGCGCCTTGGAAGTGTTGCAAGCCTTGTACGAACGTGCAGCCAAGCCTATCGCCAAAGAACAGGTGCAACTCATGCTGGCCGGCGATGAGCACATGCCATCCCACAGTGATGGGGCCTCAATACTTTCGACTCGGCGTAACGATGTGCAAGCTCGCACGCCTACCCAAGCCCAGTATTTAGAGAATATTGCCCAACACGACATCAGCTTTGGCATTGGTCCGGCGGGCACAGGCAAAACCTATTTGGCGGTTGCCAGCGCGGTGGATGCACTGGAGCGCAGCGCGGTGCAACGCATCATCCTCACCCGCCCCGCCGTGGAGGCCGGCGAAAAATTGGGTTTCTTGCCCGGCGATTTGGGTCAAAAAGTCGATCCCTATTTGCGCCCTTTGTACGATGCGCTGTATGAATTGATGGGCTTTGACAAGGTACAAAAAGCGTTTGAGCGAAGTGCATTGGAAATTGCGCCGCTGGCTTTCATGCGGGGCCGCACATTGAACAACGCCTTCATCATCTTGGATGAGGCACAAAACACCACGCCCGAGCAAATGAAGATGTTTCTCACCCGCATCGGCTTTGGTGCCAAAGCGGTTATCACGGGCGACGTGAGCCAAATCGATTTACCCAAAGGCAGTCCCAGCGGTTTGGTCGATGCAGAGCGCGTGTTGCGCCGCGTACCGGGCATTGCCATGACCCACTTCACCAGCAAAGATGTGGTGCGCCATCCGCTGGTAGCACGCATCGTGGACGCCTATGACAAGCAACGGCAAGAGACTTGAAGATGTCACTTGCCAAGCTTCAACTCTCTTTGCAATTTGCAGACATATCTTATGCAAAAAGGCACAGACTGGCTCTGCCCAGGCATTTTGTGACGCGCTGTATTCGGCATGCCTTGGCGAATGATGCAGAAATCACGGTGCGCATTGTGGGGCTTGAAGAGGGCCGTGCGCTGAACCTGAACTATCGCAAAAAAGACTACGCCACCAATGTGCTGACGTTTGATTACGCTCAGTCACCTGTGGTGATGGCCGACTTGGTGTTGTGTGCGCCTGTGGTTGCACAAGAAGCCAAAGAACAGGGCAAAACCCTGGCCGCGCATTACGCGCATTTGCTGGTGCATGGCGTCTTGCACGCTCAGGGCTGGGACCATGAAACATCGGTGAAAGATGCCAAGGCCATGGAAGCACATGAAGTGGCTGTGTTGGTGGGTTTGGGTTTTGCTAACCCTTACCGTTGAGACGCTTCTTCGTCTAACAAGCGCACGCGTACTGACTTTCCCTTGATACGCCCTTTGGACAAGCGCTCGACCGCTGTTTGAGCGATGGCTCTGTCAACTGCCACATAGGTGGAAAACTCGTTCACATTGATCTTGCCGATTTGATCGGCAGTGAAACCCGCCTCGCCTGTCATCGCGCCCAGCACATCACCAGCGCGAATTTTTTCTTTGCGCCCACCCACTATTTGCAATGTGCGCATAGGGGCTTGCAGTTTGTCGCCAGCGGCAGGGCTTAACTCAGACAACTTCGCCCATTGGGATTCTTGGCCTTGCAACACCTCAACACGCCCAACTGCGCCCATCTCATCCAAGCTGGCCAAGGTCAGTGCCAAACCTTGGGCATCCGCCCGACCGGTGCGGCCAATGCGGTGTATGTGCAGTTCGGCGTCAGGCGTGACTTCCACATTGATGACCGCATTCAACTGGCTGATGTCCAAGCCGCGCGCCGCCACGTCTGTTGCCACTAACACCGAACAACTGCGGTTGGCAAACTGCACCAACACCTGATCGCGCTCACGCTGCTCCAACTCACCATACAGCGCCAGCGCGTCAAAGCCTTGCGCTTGAAGCACCGCCAACAACTCACGGCACTGTTGCTTGGTATTGCAAAACGCCAGCGTTGATTCGGGCCGGAAGTGGTTGAGCAGCAAAGACACCGCATGCAAGCGCTCGTCCTCGCGCACCTCGTAAAACACTTGGCGGATTTTGTCGGCGGCGTGAACGGTTTGCACCTTCACGGTTTGCGGTGCGCGCATGAATTGCGCTGACAGCTTGGCGATACCCTCGGGGTAGGTGGCTGAGAACAACAGGGTTTGCCTTTGTGCAGGGATTTGGGCAATCAGCTGCTTCATGTCGTCATAGAACCCCATGTCAAGCATGCGGTCGGCTTCATCCAGCACCAAGGTTTTGACTGAGTCCAAACGCAAATTACCTCGCGTTAAGTGGTCCAAGATGCGCCCAGGTGTGCCCACCACCACATGCGCACCGTGTTGCAGGCTTTGCTCTTGGCCGCGCAAGGCCACACCGCCACACAGCGTCACCACTTTGATGTTGGCCGTGGCGCGGGCCAAGCGACGAATTTCGGTGGTGACTTGGTCAGCCAATTCGCGTGTGGGGCACATCACCAGCGCTTGCACCGCGTGAAAGTTGGCGGTGAGTTTCTCCACCAGTGGCAAACCAAATGCAGCTGTTTTGCCGCTACCGGTACTGGCTTGGGCGATCAGGTCTTTACCCTCCAGCGCCAGCGGCAAACTTGCCGCTTGTATGGCGGTCATCTCGGTGTAGCCGAGTTGGTCGAGGTTGGCGAGGGTTTCGGGGGAGAGTGGGAGTGCGCTGAAAGCTTGGGTCATGAAGGGATTATCAACCCGCAAGCAAATTCTGTTACTTCAAATCCCGCACATCGTCGAAATGCGCTTCCACATCATTGGGCAAAAGTTGAATGCTGGCACGCAAACCTGGCACCGCGCTCATCAAGGCTTGTTCGACACTGGTGCGCAAAGCCGCAGCCCGTCCCAAAGACCAACTCGCGGGCATGTGCATATGCATATCCACAAAACGGCGTTGGCCTGCACGGCGCGTGGTGACATGGTCAAAGCGAATAATTTGCACTCCACCGCGTTGGTGCTCGAACCCTTGCAACACTTCTTTGATTTGCGCCAATACTTCAGGCTCCACTGCTTCATCCATCAAGCCTTGGGATGAACGCCAAATCAACTCAAAGCCTTCTTTCAAAATATTCAGCGCCACACCCATGGCAACCACTGCATCCAGCCACAACCAACCAGTGAAATAGACCATGCTCAGACCGATGACCACGCCTGCCGAGGTCCATACATCGGTGACCAAATGTTTGGCATCGGCTTCCAAGGCAATCGAGCGATGCACTTTGGCCGCGCCAAACATCACCCACGCCAGAAAAGCATTCAAGGCCGAACTGGCCACCGACAAAGCCAAGCCCCAGCCCAAATCTTCCACGGGCTGCGGGTCAAAAATACGGTGCGCTGAGGCCCAAATAATGGCCGCTGCTGCGCCCATGATGAGAATGCCTTCAAAGCCAGAGGAAAAATACTCGGCCTTGTGGTGACCATAAGGGTGTTCTTCATCAGCGGGAAGCTCGGCCACGGTCACCATCAGCAAAGCAAAAATAGCGCTGGCCAAATTGACAAACGATTCCATAGCGTCTGAGAGCAAACCCACCGAATCGGTGATGTACCAAGCCAAGGTTTTCATAACGATGGTGATGATGGCCACCACCACCGATGCCCATAGCAAGGTTTTGGGGCTAAGACGGTGAAATAAGGTCATGTCAAATGCACTCGTGCAAACTTGCGCTTACCCACCTGCACCACATAAGTTCCAGCAACAAGTTTCAAGCCTTTGTCACTGACCACGCTGCCATCAATGCGCACACCGCCGCCTTCAATCAATCGACTGGCTTCGCTGCTTGAAGGTGCCAAGCCTGCACTTTTAAGAAGCGTGGCCACACCCAAAGGCGCTCCCGAAAGGTTCACCTCGGGAATCACATCGGGAACACCGCCCTTGCTGCGGTTGACGAAATCTTGCTCGGCCGCATCGGCCAAAGCAGCACTGTGAAAACGGGTGGTGATTTCTTTGGCCAACATCACCTTGGCGTCGCGTGGGTTGCGCCCGCCTTCCACCTCAGCCTTCAATGCGGCAATGGCGTCCATGCTTTGAAAGCTAAGCAAAGTGAACCAACGCCACATCAGGGTGTCGCTGATAGACAAGACCTTGGCAAACATGGTGTTGGCATCTTCGGTGATACCAATATAGTTGTTTTTGCTTTTGGACATTTTGTCCACACCGTCCAAGCCTTCTAGCAAGGGCATGGTCAATATGCATTGCGGCTCTTGGCCATACTCTTGTTGCAAATGACGCCCCATGAGCAGGTTGAATTTTTGGTCTGTTCCACCCAACTCAAGATCGCTCTTCAACGCCACACTGTCATAACCTTGCATCAGTGGGTATAAAAACTCATGCACGCTGATGGATTGGCCGCCATGAAAACGCTTGTGAAAATCGTCGCGCTCCATCATGCGTGCCACGGTGTAGCGTGAAGCGAGTTGGATCATGCCGCTGGCCCCCAGGGGTTCGCTCCACTCGCTGTTGTAGCGAATCTCGGTTTTGGCGGGGTCCAGCACCATGCTGGCCTGTTTGTAATAGGTGTCGGCATTGAGCTTGATTTGCTCGGGCGTTAAAGGCGGACGGGTGCTGTTGCGCCCTGACGGGTCCCCGATGAGCGACGTGAAGTCGCCGATCAAAAAAATGACTTGATGGCCTAAGTCTTGCAATTGGCGCATTTTGTTGAGCACCACCGTATGACCTATGTGGATGTCAGGCGCAGTGGGGTCCAAGCCCAGTTTGATGCGCAAAGGCGCGCCCGAGGCGTTCGAGCGCTGGAGTTTTTTTAGCCATTCCTGCTCCGGCAGCAATTCTTCGCAACCGCGCTGACTGACTTGCATGGCATGCGCAACCTCTTCAGAAATTGAGATTTGCGATGTAGATCCTTGATTCATATAATTAATTGATATTTTTGTCAAAAAAGTGCTTGTATACTCTGGTGTTATTTTTTAATGCTTTCGAATTTCTTGGCCGCACGCCACACCTACTGGACATTGACGTTTGCAACCCACTGATTCATCCTCTTCGCCGTCTTTCAAGCCCTTGGCTAAGTCTTGGCTGTGGTTAATGAGCTTGCTGTTGGTTTTAGGCGCGGGCGGCGCATTAGCCGTCGCTGGATTGTCGCCGCTTTCTGCCTCCCTGCCTGTCAATCAGCTTGTCGAGTCAGTCAGCAGCTTGTCCTTGGACAGTCAACTTCAAAGTTTAGTTAAAGGTGATGTTCGGCTTTACCGCTCTGACACCTCACGCTCAAGTGACAACGCTGACAGTTTGTTGGCCCGTTTGAATGTGGCAGATTCGCAAGCCGCTGACTTCATGCGCACCAACGCCTTGGTAAGAAGCAGTTTGCTGGGTCGCGCCGGCCGCTTGGTTAGGGCTGAAATGGACAACGACAACCGCTTATGGCGCCTGACAGCGCGCTGGGCCACCGACAGCAATGTGAGTTTCAAACGCTTGGTCATCGAAAGACAAGGCGAAGTGTTTGGTGCCCGCCTTGAAGATGGCGAACTGAGCCACTCCGTGCGCTTGTCCAGCGCCTTGATACAAACTTCGTTGTTTGCTGCCACTGACGATGCCCGCATACCTGACAGCATAGCGGTTCAGTTAGCAGAAATTTTTTCAGGCGAAATCGATTTTCATCGTGCCTTGCGTGTCGGCGACCGATTCATCGTTTCTTATGAAACCCTTGACGCCGATGGCGAAACACTCAAACCTGGCAGGGTTTTAAGTGCAGAATTTGTCAACCGTGGCAAATCGTATCAAGCCCTTTGGTTCCAAGAAAATAACGCCCAGTCGGGCGGCTATTTCAACTTGGAAGGTCAGAGTTTGCGTCGCTCTTTCCTTGCCTCGCCACTGGCTTTTTCACGCATCAGCAGTGGTTTCAAAATGCGTTTTCACCCCATCTTGCAAACGTGGCGAGCTCATTTGGGTGTCGATTACGCTGCTCCTACGGGAACGCCTGTGCGGGCCATAGGTTTAGGGATGGTAGAAAGCGCTGGCACCATGGGAGGCTACGGCAACGCGGTTGTCATCAAACATAACAACGGCCAATCCACGGTTTATGCCCATTTAAGCCAAATGCTTGTCAAGCGGGGTCAGTCGGTTGCACAAGGCCAAAGCATAGGCAAAGTGGGCGCAACTGGCTGGGCCACGGGGCCCCATTTGCATTTTGAGTTTCGTGTGAATGGTCGACACCAAGATCCGCTGATGATGGCGCGTCACAGCGAAAGCGTTCCTGTTTCTGCGCAAGCCAGGCCAGCCTTTGAACAATTGGCGCAGCAAGTAAGTCGTCAATTGGCTGCTGCAGCCCTCTCCCCCTCTTCCCCCTAAACCCAGATGTCGACGCTGTATATAGGCGTGATGTCTGGCACCTCGCTCGATGGTGTTGATGCGGTCTTGGCTGACTTTTCATCAGGTTGTAGCGTCCTTGCGCATCAAGCGCTCCCTTTTCCCGCGTCTTTAAAACAAACACTTTTAGAACTCAATAAAGCTGGACTCAACGAACTCCACCAATCTGCCTTGGCTGCCAATGCCTTGGTCAACATTTATGCCCAAGCCATACATCTGCTGCTGGACAGCCAAGGGCTGAGTTCTTCTTTGGTTCGAGCTATTGGCTCACATGGGCAAACTGTCAGACATCAACCTGGCTTGTACGACGCCGTGGGTTACACACTTCAACTCAACAACCCCTCATTACTTGCAGAACTTTGTGGCATCACTGTGGTTGCCGACTTTAGAAGCAGAGATGTGGCTGCTGGCGGTCAAGGCGCGCCACTGGTACCCGCTTTCCACCAATTTTTGTGGGGCGGGGCTCAAGCCCAGACCACTGTGGTTTTGAACTTGGGCGGTATAGCCAACCTCACGGTCTTAGGCGGTGGCAACAGTGTGATGGGTTTTGATTGTGGGCCTGGCAATGTTTTGCTTGATATGTGGTGCCAGAAACATCTGGGCACGGCTTTTGATGCACATGGCGCTTGGGGGGCAAGTGGTCAACCTTCCGAGGCCTTGGTCCAAGCCTTGTTGACCGATCCTTTTTTCACACTGCCGCCACCTAAAAGCACAGGCCGCGATTTGTTCCATCGTGAATGGCTTGATGCGCATCTTCATCAGTTTGGCTCACTTCCCCCCGAAGATGTGCAAGCCAGTTTGGCGCATTTAAGTGCACTCAGTGCTGCACAAGCTATTCATCGCTTTGCACCGCTGGCCACTCAACTGTTTGTCTGTGGTGGGGGCGCCTACAACCAACACCTCATGTCCTTGCTGGAAAGCTATCTGCCAAACGTCACTGTCAGTTCCACTGCGTCGCAAGGCTTGCCGCCCCTGCAAGTGGAGGCGGCAGCTTTTGCTTGGTTGGCTAAACAAACCATAGAGGGGCTTGCCGGCAACCTGCCCCATGTAACGGGTGCTAGAGGTTTGCGTGTACTTGGGGGCATCTACCCCGCTTAAAACTTATGCGGAGAAAGAAGAACCACAGCCGCAAGTGGAAGTGGCGTTAGGGTTTTTAATAACGAACTGTGCGCCTTGTAAATCTTCTTTGTAATCAATTTCAGCGCCGAGCAAATATTGGTAGCTCATGGCATCGATGAGCAGCGACACGCCATGTTTGGTCATGGTGGTGTCGTCTTCATTGGTGATTTCATCAAAAGTAAAACCGTATTGAAAACCGGAGCATCCGCCGCCTTGCACAAACACCCGCAATTTCAGTTCGGGGTTGCCTTCTTCAGCGATCAGATCAGCCACTTTGGCTGCAGCGCTGTCTGTGAACACAATGGGTTCGGGCATGGTGGGGGAAACTGTTTCAGCTAAGGCACTCATGGCGCACTCCAATAATTAGACTTTTTAATAGTAACCTAGTTTACTCAACAATACCTTAGACGAGGTTATTGCGCTCCGAAAATAAAAAAGCCGCCTGCACATATGTGCGACAGCGGCTTTTAATCCCACGCAAAAGGCGTGGGAACAGAAGATTAACGTTTGCTGAACTGCTTGCGGCGACGCGCACCGTGCAAACCCACTTTTTTACGTTCGACTTCACGTGCATCGCGGGTAACAAAGCCAGCTGCGGACAGCACGGGCTTGAGCGTTGCGTCGTAATCGATGAGGGCGCGGGTGATGCCGTGACGGGCTGCACCCGCTTGACCGGACTCACCGCCACCTTGCACATTGATTTGGATATCAAACGACTCACCATGCTGGGTCAGCAAAAGTGGTTGTTTGGTGATCATGATGGAGGTTTGACGGCCGAAATATTCGGCGATGTCTTTGCCATTGACCTTGATTTGACCCGTGCCTTTTTTCAAAAACACACGGGCTACGCTGGATTTACGACGGCCAGTGCCATTGTTCCATTCACCAATCATTTCGCAGCTCCTAAGATGTCCAGCACTTTAGGCTGTTGAGCAGTATGGGGATGCTCGGCTCCGCCGTACACCTTGAGCTTTTTGATCATGGCAAATCCCAAAGGACCTTTGGGCAGCATGCCTTTGACAGCTTTTTCCAAGGCACGGCCTGGATGCTTGGCTTGCATATCGCGAAAGTTCATACTGGAAATGCCACCAGGATAGCCAGAGTGGCGGTGGTAAATCTTGTCTAAGGACTTGTTGCCTGTGACACGAATTTTGGATGCATTGATGACGACAATGTAGTCGCCGGTATCGACGTGGGGCGTATAAATGGCTTTGTGCTTGCCGCGTAAACGGAGGGCTGCTTCGCTGGCAATCCGTCCGAGCACCTTATCGGTGGCGTCAATCACAAACCACTCATGCGTCACGTCAGCGGGTTTTGCGCTGAAAGTGGACATGTGTTTCCTAGAGTGGGTTGTGGGGCCCTTTTCCACGGTCGGTGTTCCTCTGCTGGGAATCTCTTAGGTGGGGATGAAAACTCCGCCGCGGGGCCTTGTTCGCTGCGAAGCCTTCTATTCTATGCCATTTCAGCCTTGCTCCTGTGTAATTCCATGTTGGCGGGTTACCATAAGCGCATGTTCAGTTACCGTCACGCCTTTCATGCAGGAAACCACGCCGATGTGCTTAAACACACGGTTTTGATATCCGCAATGAACTATCTTGCACAAAAAGACGTGGGTTACACCGCCATAGACACCCACAGCGGCCCGGGTTTGTACAAGCTTGACAGCCCAGACGCCAAGCAAAGCGGGGAAGCACAAGAGGGTTTGCTCGCACTTTTGCGCAACAAATCCAAATTAGCCGGGCCCATGGCGCCTGCTTTGCTTGCTTACCGCTTGGTGCTAGACCATTTCAATCCTCAAGGGGGTATGTTGCACTATCCAGGCTCCCCTTTTATCGCTCACCACCTGTTGCGAGAACAAGACAAACTCAAGTTGTTTGAGTTGCATCCCACCGATATCCGCACTTTGGTGGCGAATGTGGAGGCCCTGCAAGCGGGCCGACAAACCATGGTCATGAATGAAGATGGTTTTTTGGGACTGCCCAAATACCTGCCGCCCACGACACGGCGAGGCTTGGTGTTCATCGATCCCAGTTACGAGATCAAACTGGATTACGAACGGGTGGTGGTAGCCGTCTCCACCGGTTTGCAACGTTTTGCTACCGGCACTTTTGTGATTTGGTACCCCATCATTCCTCGCCCTCAGGCACACAGTCTGCCTAGGCATTTGACCAACTTGGCGCGTCAATCGAACCGTCCATGGCTGCACGCCACGTTGCGAGTTCGCTCAGGCGCACAACGCCCTGAAGCGGTGACGGGCGACCCAGTCAAACGTTTGGGTTTGGTTGAAAGTGGCGTGGTGGTTATCAATCCACCTTTTAATTTGCATGAAGAATTGCAAGCAGCGTTGCCGCAAATGGTGTTGCTCATGGGTCAAGACAATCAAGCGGGTTTTACGCTCATCACCAGTTAGCCGACCGCTTGGTTGGTTAATTGTTATACTGTGCTCATTGCCCTTCGCACAGGGCTATGGAGCACCCCATGTACACACAGGCCTTGGACATTCATCCTCAACTTGCAGCACCTCTTATTGCGACTGAGGATGCGCATAAACAAACGCATTTTGAAGAGACGATCAATCGCGAGGGCAAGATAGAGCCGCGGGATTGGATGCCTGCCTATTACCGCAAGACCTTGGTGCGTCAAATCAGCCAGCACGCGCACAGTGAAATTGTTGGCATGCTGCCCGAAGGCAACTGGATCAGCCGCGCACCCAGCTTGAAACGCAAAGCCATTCTGATTGCCAAGGTGCAAGATGAAGGCGGTCATGGTCTGTACCTTTACAGTGCTGCCGAAACCTTGGGAACCAGCCGCGACCAAATGCTGGAGGCCTTGCACACTGGGCGCGCCAAGTACAGCTCCATCTTCAATTACCCCACCCTCACTTGGGCCGATGTCGGCGTGATTGGCTGGCTGGTCGATGGCGCGGCCATCATGAACCAAATCCCTTTGTGCCGTTGCTCCTATGGGCCCTACGCCCGCGCCATGGTGCGCATTTGCAAAGAGGAGTCTTTTCACCAACGCCAAGGTTTTGAGTCGCTGATGGTGATGATGCAAGGCACGCCTGAGCAGCAAGCCATGGTGCAAGACGCGGTCAACCGCTGGTGGTGGAAATGTTTGGCCATGTTTGGCCCGCCTGACAGCGACAGCCCCAACTCGGAACAAAGCAAGCGCTGGGGCATAAAGCGCATCAGCAACGACGATTTGCGCCAAAGCTTCATCGACGCCACCGTCCCTCAAGCCAAGGTCATGGGCGTGAGCTTGCCGGACCCCGATTTGAAGTGGAATGAAGAACGCCAACACCATGATTACGGCGCCATCGATTGGGATGAGTTTTGGGACACGGTCAATGGCAAAGGTCCCTGCAACAAAGAGCGTTTGGCCACCCGAGTCAAGGCTTGGGAAGATGGCGCTTGGGTGCGCGAAGCCGCCTTGGCCTTTGCCAACAAACAGCACGTGCGGCAAACCAAGGAAGCCGCATGAGCGCCAATGCCGCCACCGAGTGGCCACTGTGGGAAGTGTTTGTGCGCAGCAAACAAGGCTTGGAGCATCGCCATTGCGGCAGCTTGCACGCCAGCGATGCCTCGCATGCCATGCAAATGGCGCGTGATGTTTACACCCGTCGCCAAGAGGGCGTAAGCTTGTGGGTGGTGGCGTCAGCGCAGATTCACGCAAGTGAACCGCATGACAAAGCTGCATTGTTTGAACCCGCCAGCGACAAAATTTTTCGTCACCCCAGTTTTTATGACATCCCTGGCGATGTCGGACATATGTGATGGGTGCGCCTCAACTGCCTTTGGTGCTGCATTTAGCGGACAACGCCTTGGTCTTAGGTCAACGCAATGCCGAATGGTGCGGCCATGCACCCGTGCTGGAAGAAGACATCGCTTTGGCCAACCACAGCCTCGATTTGATTGGACAAGCGCGAATGCTTTACCAGCACGCCGCGCAATTGATGGGCGAAGGCCATACCGAAGACAGCTTGGCTTATTTTCGCGATGCGCCAGCATTTCGAAACTTCACGCTGCTGGAGTTGCCGCACCACGGGCCACTTGCCGCAGGGGGAGGAAGCGATAGAGATTTCGCCACAACACTGGTTCGCAATTTTTTATACGCCGCGTGGGCGCTGGGCATGTGGACACGCTTGAGCCAAGGCAAGGACCCCCAACTTGCGGCGATTGCTGCTAAAGCCATCAAAGAAACTCGCTACCACTGGCAGCATTCCAGTGATTGGGTGATTCGCTTAGGCGACGGCACCAGCGAGTCGCAACGGCGCGCACAAGCGGCAGTGGATCACCTCATGCCTTACACCCAGGAGTTTTGGGCGCCCTTGGCGCATGAAGAAGCAGCCCTGCTCATGGGTGTGTCACTTCAAGATGTGCAATTCCAAAACGAATGGAACTTGCTTATCGACGCTGTGCTTGCGCAAGCAAGCCTTGCGCGTCCCGCGGATGGCGGATTTTTATCAAGTGGCAACCACGGCATCCATTCCGAGCATATGACCTACTTGCTGGGTGAAATGCAAAGTTTGGCGCGGGCCCATCCCCACGCAGTGTGGTGATCCAAGCGATGACCATCGATACGACTGCAGTTCATGCCGCGCTTGATCAACTCTGTGACCCAGAGATACCTGTGGTCAGTTTGCGTGAGATGGGGATTTTGCGAGAGGTAAAGGTCTTCTCCGACAGCGTTGAAGTGGTGATCACGCCTACCTACAGCGGTTGTCCAGCGATGGAACAAATCCATGATGACATTTTGCTCACGCTGAAGCTTCTGGGTATTTCTGGTCAAGTCACAACCCAGCTAGCTCCAGCATGGACCACCGATTGGATGACAAGCAGCGCACGTGACAAACTCAAAACCTATGGCATAGCCCCTCCCCAATGCCAAAGCCCCGACACAAGCCAAGTCATGCATTTCATTCGCCGTGTGCCAACTGAGATGATTGAGTGTCCGCGTTGCGGTTCGTCCAACACCACCATCACCTCGGCTTTTGGCTCCACCGCTTGCAAAGCACTGTGCAAATGTTTAAGTTGCCAAGAACCCTTCGATTACTTCAAGCCATATTAAGCACGCCATGAACACAGTCCCGCGTTTTCATTCGCTCAAGGTATTGCGCCTGCGCAGCGAAGGCCTCAACGGCCGGGCCATCACCTTGGAAGTTCCCCCAGACTTGAGGCAGACTTTCTCTTTTCAAGCCGGACAATACCTTGTGGTGAGAGCCGATATAGCAGGTGTTTCCACTCGACGAAGTTACTCGGTTTGCAGCACGCCTGAGCATCTTCGCGCAACCGGAGAAATAGACATCGGCGTGCGCTCGGTGGCAGGTGGTGTTTTTTCTGTTTGGGCCAACACACAGCTGCAAGTGGGTGAAAGCTTGGAGGCCATGCCGCCTGAGGGACGTTTTGTATCCACTCAGCCACTTGCCCATAACACCGTCTGCTTTGCCGCGGGTTCGGGCATCACGCCCATTTTGTCTTTGATAGCCACTGGTTTAGCTTCAAACGACCACAGTCGCTACACCTTGGTGTATGGCAACCAACGCATGCAAAGCGTGATGTTCAACGAAAGTTTGCAAGACTTGAAAGATCGCTACCCACAGCGCTTGTCTTTGATGCATGTGTTGTCAAGGCAAGAACAAGACATCCCCTTGCTGCAAGGCCGCATTGATGAAGACAAAGTGACGCACCTGATCAGCAGCTTATTGCCTGCAACGAACATTGACGAGGTGTTTGTTTGCGGCCCCGACGCCATGATGCAAGCAACGGTGCAAGGTTTGCTGCGTGCAGGTGTGTCAGAGGAGCGCATTCATAACGAGCACTTTGGACAAGCCAGTACCCCCAGCGTTACGCCGTCGCAGCACCCAACCGTTAGCGCCAGCGATATTGACCTGCACATTATTTGTAACGGCAAGCGTCACAGCGTACCCATGTCAGATACCAACAACCCTTTGTCTGCAGGCTTGGAAATGGGCTTGGACTTGCCTTACTCATGTCGCAACGGGGTTTGCTGCACCTGCCGCGCCAAGGTCATGGAAGGGCAAGTGCATATGCAAAAAAACTTCACCTTGACCAGTGAAGAAATAGCCCAAGGCTTTGTGCTGTCTTGCCAAGCCAGAGCACTGACACCAAAGTTGGTACTCAGCTTTGACGAACGTTAAAACCTAAACGGTCTGTGCCAAGTGATGGCAAATTTGCTTGACGGCTGCGCTTTGGTTCATGGTGTAAAAGTGCAAGCCTGGCACGCCCGCTGTCAGCAGTTGGTCGCATAAATCGTTCACTACCTCTAAACCAAACGCTTTGATGGATGCACTGTCGTCGCCATAAGACTGCAGTCGCAAACGTATCCAGCGTGGAATTTCTGCGCCACAGGCATCAGAAAAACGCATCAATTGGGTTGAACTGATGATAGGCATGATGCCCGGCACCACCGGTATGTCTGCGCCGTGTTTGTAAGCTTCGTCAACAAAGCGGAAATACGCGTCGCTGTTGTAAAAGTACTGGGTGATGGCCGAGCTTGCTCCCGCCTTCACCTTGGCCACATAGGCTTGCACATCCGCCTCAGGCGACTTGGCTTGTGGATGCACTTCGGGATAACAGCCCACCTCGATATGGAAATGATCCCCAGTTTCTGCCCGAATGAAAGCCACCAACGCGCTGGCATAACGAAACTCACCAAACGTCCCATGACCACTGGGCAAGTCACCGCGCAAAGCCACCATGCGAGTGATGCCAGCAGCTTTGAATTGCGCCAACTGCGCACGCACACTGTCGCGAGTCGCGCCTATGCAGGAAAAATGAGGCGCGGCATCATGACCTTCAGCCAAAATAGCTTGCACCTGCTGCAAGGTGCCGTCTTGGGTTGAGCCGCCCGCGCCATAAGTGACACTGAAAAACTGCGGTTTGAGTTCATACAGATCACGCCGTACTTGCGCAAGCTTCTGCGCACCCTCGGGTGTTTTGGGTGGAAAAAATTCAAAACTGAAAGGAGAGGTTGTGGCTTTGCTCACGCAGGCCTCCTGAGATGGATAAAAAATTCGTGGTTACCGTCGCCACCCGAAATGGAACTGGGGAACCAATGACTTACTTGTAAATTCAGTGCAAGCCCAGCTTCACGCAAACGTTGCTCAACCTGCACATATTTGGACGCATCTTTGACGATACCGCCTTTGCCAATATCGCTGGGTTGTAATTCAAACTGGGGTTTGACCAATAACAACATATGCCCCTGTTCACTCATCATCGGCTTCAATGCAGGCAGTACCAGCGTTAAGGAGATGAAACTCAGATCAGCCACGATCAATGCAAAACCTGTGTTTTGCTCACACTGGGCCAAACTCAGTTCACGGGCATTGCAATGTTCTATGCAAACAACTCGCGAATCAGCACGTAAACGAGCGTGGAGCTGGCTGTGACCCACATCCACACCCGTGACCTGATCGGCACCGTGCTGCAATAAACAATCGGTAAAACCGCCAGTGGATTGACCCACATCCAAGCAATGCAAGCCTTGCGGCTGTATGCCTGTCTCACGCAATGCGCCCTCAAGCTTCAGACCGCCGCGAGACACATACCTTGTTTCGGCATGGTCTTGCAGTTGCAGTTCTGCTTCTTGCGGCACAAGCGATCCATTTTTGTCTACCCGCTGCCAAGTTTGTGACCCCACTCGCCAGGTCATTCCCGCAGCAATCAAACGCTGCGCTTGCGAGCGCGAGTGGGCCAAACCGCGCTCGACCAGTAACTGGTCTGCGCGTGGCATATCAATA
>Ga0114962_10000710_pt1 | contig 29215 bp, 26 predicted proteins | sample C_130820_MF_Meta_FD_87017 | JGI IMG/M metagenome (GOLD analysis project Ga0114962, IMG submission 87017) | Freshwater microbial communities from Lake Croche, Canada to study carbon cycling - C_130820_MF_MetaG | ecosystem: Environmental > Aquatic > Freshwater > Lake | place: Lake Croche, Canada...
CCAACTAATTTATCATTAATATGAGGTAAAAAATGTTGTGCTACCACAATATTTTCTCTATTGAAATTAGGATTTATATCTAATTTTTCTCTAAATGTATATCTAGTATATTTTTGTAATTCTTCTACAATTTGTCTTTGATATGGTAATGGTACAACATCCATTTTTAATAATTCAATCGCCAAATTACCCGCATTTGTTCTTACTTTTGGATTTGCTTTATTTTCTAATAATAATTGAATAATTGGCACTGATTCAGGTGCACTTTTTTCAACAGCGTGATGTAATGCTGTATATCCATCTGTATCTGCTACATTTATATCTACACCATAAATAATTAATTGTCTGACTAAATCAATAGAATTAATTAAAACTGATTCCATTAAAACAGTAGATTCATTACGCCAACGATTATTTATCGTACTTGGATTTTGCTGAATAAATAATAGTGCATTTTGTATATTATTTTCAAATATTGATTTAAAAGGTTCAGTATCTGAACTTTTTTTTGCACTTTGACTATTTCCCATTCTATATATTATTATATTAATATAATATTATAATTATATTATTATATTATGTCAATATTAATTTATGGTGGCGTTAAATATATAAAAATAAGACATGCGGTATATTGTAAATTATGTCAAGATACAATTATTAGTTATGATTTACATGATTATAAATTATGCGCATGTAAAGCGATAGGTATTGATGGCGGTATTGAATCTGGTAGTTCTTTGATTGGATCTTTATTGGATATGGAAGATAGAAGTATTTATTGTGCAATAGTTAATGGTAAGAGAATATGGTTACCTCAAGATGTAATCAATCAAAATTTTCAAGAAATGATTACATCAATAGAAAAGGTTAAATCTAAAAAGTAAAAAAAATTAAAATTTTAATAAAACTATTTTATAATTATTTTTAAATTTTTCAAAAAGTTTCTTTTTTTACTTTGTCTCTCTCTCTCGGAAATTTTTTTTCTTACAAATCTTACCAATCTCTTTTTTGTTATTTTATTATTTCTCTTATTATATTTCATATCTTTATTTTTTTCCAATTACGCATTAAGAAAAAAAAACATATATATAAAATATCATTATAAATTATATAATAATAATAAATTATTATTAAAAATGAGCATAAATTATAAAAATGAAGTCATCCGTTTTCTCACTGAAAACGGATGACTTTTATGTCGGAAAAATCCATTTTCATCCGTAAATGTCAATTTTTATATAAATCTAAAAATTTTACATATATAAAATGATATGTAAGATTTTTTAAAAATTCATTCTTCCATTAAAATTATAATATTACAATTATTTATAGGATTATTTTGGATTTTTTCGACCAATATAAAAATATTTAAGATAATATTTATATTATATCTTATTCTATATTAATATATTAAATGTTTCAATGTAACAAATGTTGTAAAAAATTTACAAGAGAAGGTCATTTAACGGATCACTTAAATAGAAAAAAACCATGTATAAGTTCTCAAATAAAGAATGAAGAATCTAATATAATTAAAAATATTGCAAATATTATTATTGAAAATAATCAAGAAAAAGAAATAATTAATAATGCATGTCCATATTGTAAAAAAATTTTTTTTCAAAAATGTAATGTAAAAAAACATATTTTATTAAATTGTAAATCAAAAAAAGAAACAGAACAGAAAAAATTAGATGAAAATATAATGATGAATAAATTAAAAGAAATGTTTTTTAATAATTTACAAAATACAAATATTACAAATAATAATATAACCAATAACAATATCACCAACAATATTACCAATAATATTCAAGTAAACATCTATTCTGCTGGCAAAGAAGATCTATCAAGACTCTCTAAAGAGGATGTGATAAGAATTTGTACCAGTGGTACTTATTATCCAATTGTTGCTGCGGAAGTAATTCATTGTAATAAAAACTATCCTGAATTTCAGAATTTTTTAATATCAAATTTACGGAGTAATACTGGTCTAGTATTTTTAAATGAAGATTGGCATTCTAAAAGTCAAGAGGAATTATTATCTAATATAATGCAAGTTGATAAAAAGCATGTCTCAACTTTAATAAAAGATTTAAAAGTTGATGATAAACTACAAGTAAAATTAGAATCAACTAAACAGGAAATAGAAGAAAATGAAAGTAAAGAGCATCAGAAACCAAAAATTAGATCAAAATTATATAATGCATCTAAGATGATAAAAAATAATAAAAAAATAATAGAAAAGAAATTAACAGATAAATAAAATTTTTATACAAAATAAATATTATCATGAATTGTAGTAATAGTTTCACCGCAAAAACATTGTCTCATATTCTTTAATTTTTTATTATTTTTAACCCCATTAAAACATTTTTTACAATATGTTAAATGGTATCCTTGATCAGAATTATCTGATGAGTTTGGTTTACATTTTGCTATAATATATGCAATATTATAACATTCTGGTGAAATACATTTATAATAATGATTAATATTCTTTTGATCATCAGTCATTGTAATTTTACGAATCCAAGTTACTTCTTTTTTACAATAAGAACAAATATTATTTGGTTCACTAATCAATAACTTTTCTGCACATGTATTACATGCATAGAAATGTCCACATGAGAATAAATATTCTTTCATTTCTGAAAAACATATCGAACACATACTATTATCTAATCTATTCGTATTTTCTTCTTCATATCTAATTTGTTGAGATGGAGTACATGATGACGATGCGGTCATTGTTATAGTTGCAGATACTGCACGACCACCACCACTTGATGCACCATACAATAATTCTTGAACATTTCTTTGCGCACGAGATAATGTATTATTATATAATGCTAATCCATGTTTTTTATTAAAAAATAAAATTTCAGTTAGTGATGTATCATCAATTGGTTCAGTAGTTAATAGGGTAAAAATATCTTTATTTTCTTCATAAATTTTCTTAATTTTTCTGAAATTTCCAATTTTATCATCATTATCGCTAATATTCGAAATATTAATAAAATGACCAATTTCATTAATAATATTTATTACATTTTTTATTTTTTGATTATCAACATTCACCCATTTTGTAGAATCATTTAAAATCATTATTTTCTTATCTTTACCAGATTTCCATGAAATATATGCTTTGATTTTATCTGGATTTAAACATGAAAATAAGATACGTTGATAATGTTTCATATTTGGTAATGAAAAAGTATACTTTACATATGTTTTATTTTCTACAATATTAGACTCTTCAGAAATATTATTATTATATTGTAAAGATCTATAATCACTACAGTGATCATCCATTGATCCAGATTGATCTGTAATAAAGATTAAAATATCTTTATTTAATACGACATTTGTTAATGGGATAATATTATTTTTCTTTTTTATTAAAAAATTAGTATCATATTTTTCAATAATTAAATTAGTATTATCTGTAGTTGAAGAAACATTTATTGCATTAAATTCTTCTTCTGTAATTGATTGTACATTCATCAGTGTTCCAACTTTAATATTATCCTTATGACCAACAAGAACAATTTCAACATCTAACCATGTATCAATTTCATGAGTTGTTATATCCGCCATTTGTGCAAGTAATTCGTTTTGAATTACTTCTGATGTATTACCTTCTATTGCAATATTATTATTTGACATTTTTGCAAGAGTATCATTATCAAAGTTTTCTTTTAGTCCAATACCTAATGTTGTTATTCTACTTTTAAATTTATTTAAAAAATCATAATTTTCATGTGTCAATGGTTTATTATTATGACCATCAGATAAGAAAAATATTGAACCAGAATTAAATTCTTTTATTTTTTCTAATATTTCAAATGGTATTATAAAATCAGTACCACCCATTGGATTAGATTCATTTGTAAGTTGAATAATTTCATCATATGATAATTTATCTTTAATATAATGATCATTAGAAATATTATTTTTTGATTCATCAGATAAATTCATATTTGTAAAAATTCTTACAGTAGTATCAAATAATAATATTACAATATTAATATTATTAATTTTTGCATATTTGGTATTTAATACCATCGCTTCCTTACATAATTCATATCTTGTTGACATTTCTTCCTTATAATTAATAAATTAATATTATAATAAATTAATTTCATTTTTCACAAATAGTATCATATAATACAACAGGTATTTTATTATTTTTTGATGACTGTTTTACTGGTTGTGATATCATTTTTTGAATTCTAGACAGAGTTAGATTTAATGATATTATCTCATTTTTTTGTTCCTTATTTATTTCTAGTAATCTACTATTTTCTTCTTTTAATTTTTTAATTTGTTCCTCGAATGACATGAGATCTTCACTCATTATAATTTCTATATAGAATAATAATTATATATAAATATATATTCAATTTTTATATAAAAAAATATCTAATATAAATTTTATTATATCCATAAACTGTATTTATTTAATACATCTAATATTATAAGAAATGTCAACATCTGGAATAAACACCTACCTTCTGTTAGACCATATTATGCAATAAAGTGCAATCCTCATCCATTAGTAATATCTGAATTATCAAAACAAAATATTGATTTTGAATGCGCTGCAATATCTGAAATAAAACAATGTCTAAAAACAAAAAAAGATATTATTTATGGTCATCCTCATAAAACTTCTGATGATATATTACAATCTAAAAAATATAATATAGATAAAATTTCATATGATTCTATATCACAATTAGATTTATTATATAAATTATATCCCAATAGTAAACCAATATTACGTATAAAATCAGAAGAAACATTATCAAAAATTAAATTTAATCAAAAATTTGGTGCAAGTGATGAAGAAATAGAAGAATTTATTAATTATCATAAAAAGAATAAGTTTAAATTATATGGTATATCATTTCATGTTGGAAGTAAATGTTACTATCCTGAACAATATATAAAAACAATAGATAAAATTAAAAATTTGATAGATAGATATCAAATAGAGATTAATACAATTGATATAGGGGGAGGATTTCCATCATTTGAAAATAATACAGAAAATGAATTTAAAAATCATGTAAAAGATATTGAAGAATATATAAAAAAATATAAAAGTATATCAAAATATAATTTTGTAGGTGAACCTGGTAGATTTATTGTAGATAATACAATGACATTAATTTTAAATATTATAAATAAAAAACAACAAATAATAAATAATGAGAAACATAATATATATTATATTAATGATGGTATTTATGGATCATTTAATGGTATAATATTTGACGATAGAAAAATTAAATATGAAAATATAGATAAAAAATTAATTAAAACAATTTTATATGGTCAAACATGTGATTCAGTTGATAAAATAGAATGCAATTTACCTGAATTTAATATAGGTGATACAATTAAATTAGATAATTTTGGTGCATATTCTTGGGCGTCATCAACATCTTTTAATGGATTTAAACCTCCAAAAATAATAAAATATTAAATAATATAATAATTAATATTATTTAATACATATCATATTTACCTCGTCTTATATAATATATATCATTGTAATTTTCATCGTCATTATCATCGTCCTCATCATCTTCATCAAATTCATTATAATCATCAATTTCTTCATTATTATTTGTACTAAGATTATCATCATATTCATTATAAATATCTTCATTATTATAACAATGTTCACAAAATAGGTGTTTTTTATCTGAAAATTTAAAATAAATAACTTCTTTCACCTTTTTATTTATAATTATTTTAGGACCACTGAAATCTAATTCTGGATCTGGTTTTTTTCTACAAATTTTATCTTCATTATCATAAAAATATATTTTGAGATTCATTTCTTTACAATGAATACACGAATGCTTATCAAAACATGATTTACAAAAATGTTCTCCATATGTTAAATCACCGTAATATATATTTTCATTGTTTTGACATAATATACATTCTTTTTTCATAAGTCATATATCAGATTATAATTAATATAATTTTATATTTTTAAATATAGAATTAATTAAAATAAAAATATCCACCTACTTTCGTTCCTGTTCCTTCAGAACTTGAGTTTTCGGAAGATTTTTCTTCTGGTTTTTCTTTTTCTTTTGGTGCAACTTGATTAATTTCAGTAGTACTACTCATATCTGGCATTATTGCACCTAAACCACTAGATAAAACACAAACTATACAACATATACAAGATATACAACTACTTAGAGAACTACCACTTGACCCAAAACCAAAATCTTGAGTTATAGTTTGTTTATATTCGAATTTACTCGACATATCACCTGAACTGGAATTACCATTACGTAAATCTGTTTTACTTGTTAAACCAACATCACTAACATTTTTAGTTGTTACTGCATCATCAGTTGACATACCTAATGTATTTTTTACTGTATTTACAATTGCATTACCAACATTCATATTACTAGATAATGTTTGACGTAATATAATATTAGATGAATTACCAATATCTGAAATACTTACATTTCCACCTACACCTTCTACACTGATACCAATTTTTTGATTAGAATCAATAATTTGTGATAATTGAGATAATGATTCTTTGGTAAAATTTTGTGTAACTGCATTTTTAACATGTGTTTCCATTATTCTATTTACGTCTAATTGATTTGTATAGTTTGCAGATAAATGTGATGCCTCTTTTACATCATTTGAAACTACTTGATTAATATTAACATTTGCATCATCGTTTGTAGTAACAATTTTAGTTGGATCTGCACGTGGAATTTGAGATGATACTGTTTGTTCAAGTTTAGTTTCACGTTTAGTTTTAATTGCAGCATCATTTTGATTTGCAATTGATGTTTCTAAATCCGCTTGCATTTTAGACATTGATTCATTATTAGTATTTGTACTAAATTTTGCTAATACATCATTTGCAAGATCTGTTCTTATATTATCAAATGCACTAAATGATAAATTTGCAATATTATTTAAATCAATTGTAGAAGTATTTTTAACATTAGATATATCAACATTACCCGTTACATCTTTAACTGTTATTTCAATAGATTGACTAACTGATACATTTTGTGTTGCAACACTTTTAGTTGATGTAATACTATTTACAACCATTTGATTTACTGATTCAGATATTGCTTTTAAAGAATTACTTGACATAATTATTGTATTTTGATCTACTGTTGTAGATTTATCATATTTATTAAAATTAGCTTGATTATTAATATAATTAGGTGCACACGCTGCTGTATTTTGAGTATTAGCACTTGCTGTACTACCAGATGCACTTATAGGTCCAACACTCGCTGATGCAGATGTACTACTAGAATTTGATTCTATTATACTTTTACATCCTGCACCAGGTTGTGGTTGTGGTGCCATATTACCAACTGATTGTAATGTTGCTGCTGATCCTGAAACGCCAAAACCCGCTACTGCTCCTGACATATTACTATAAATTACGAAAAGAAAATTCTTTTTGTAATTTATGGGCGTAGAAAAATTTTTTAATACATTATTATCTTCTTATAAAGAAAAATTAATAATTCCTTTTAAAAAATCATCTGCAGATATATTATTTTTTGATTTTAATTCAATCATTCATAAAATTTCATCACAAACTGTATCAGATTTAAATTATTTATATAAAATTTTATTAATAGCATTGAATAATCCATCTAAAAAGTTAATAGATTTTTTTGAAAATAAATATCAACATTATAAAAATGTTTTTTATTTATCTATAGATTTTCTTCATACACCATCTGGTATAAAACAATTAATAGATGATATAAAGAAAATAGATATTAATGTGGTAATAATACATCAAATTATAAAACAAATAGAATATTATATTTCTAATATATCTGATTTACAATTAGTATATATTGCAATAGACGGTGTACCAACTATTGGAAAAATATTAGAACAAAGACACCGAAGATATATAGGAGAGATTATAAACTATAAAAATCAACAAACAATTTCATCATTTATATTTAATAAAATACCATATGATTATACAACATATAATGAAACGAAATTTACATTTCATAAATTACATATATCACCTGGAACAAGTTTTATGAAAAAATTAATTAAAAGTATTAAACATCATAATTTTCCTATTAATATTCAAATTAATGACGATACAATTAGTGGTGAAGGTGAATATAAAATTATAAATTATATACGTAATTACAATGATTTATTTTTTGAAAAAAAAATTGTTATTTATAGTCCAGATTCAGACATGATACTACTATCTTCAATTTTACCACATAATATTTTTATATTGAGATATGATCAACAAAAAAATCAAGATTTTATAATGTCTACCGAACTTTTTAAAATAATAATAATAGAATACATTTTAGAATCAAAGAAAAGTATAAATCAAGAAACTCAAAATATAATTAATGATATTATATTTATATTCACTATATTCGGTGATGATTTTATACCTAAATTAAATAGTATACCAATTAATTATAATTTTGATAAAATATTAAATATATACAAATCAATGAATACAGTTAAAACAGGATATATATTAAATAAAGACAGTATTAATCTAAATCAATTAAAAGTTTTTTTTATACATTTAGAAAAATTAGAAATACCAAATATTAAAAAACAATTTAATATTAAAGAAAATATTAAAGATATTTATTCATTACCAGATGTCTCATATATTAGAAAAAAAGAATCAAGTTTTAATGATGACCCATTAGATGAAAAAGAAATTAATCAATTAAATAAAAAAATACATGATAGTAATTATTTAGAAGGTGAATATTCAATTGAATTTAAATTAGAAAAACCAAATAAATATAACTCTGATGTAGTATCTAAATATATTAATGGATTAGAATGGATTTATAATTATTATTTTTTAAATATTATAAATTATTCATGGTATTATCCATATGAAAAAGCACCATTTATTCATGAAATAAATATTTATTTATCATCAATTAGTAAATTAGAATATAAGGATGATAATTTTCCTTTAATATTTACACCGATTGAACAAACAGTATTTACATCTCCAATAAATATAACTTCAATGTTATCAAAAAAATACCAAGGTATCGCTAACGATTTTTATGCTCAAATTGAAAATATATCAAATATATTAGAAAAAATTCAAGATATTGATTGTAATTCAAGTGCATATTTATCAAAATGTAGTTTAAAAAATATTAATCATCCAATTTATAAATTAACACCAAAAGAATTTATAAATAAATTTAGAACAAATAAAACAACGAGTGATTTTATGAAATACGTTAAATTCTATACTATAACAAATGATCCATTTTTTTATAGTTTTTTACCCCAGAATTAAAAAAAATTAGAATTAAATTATTTTATAGTTCATTCAATGAACATATACGTCGTATATAGACTATAATTTTATAGTTCATTCAATGAACATATACGTCGTATATAGACTATAATTTAATTGTTCATTCAATGAACATATACGTCGTATATAGACTATAATTTAATTGTAATTAAAAAAAATTAGAATTAAATTATTTTATAATTTAATTGTAATATGAAAACATTATCTATTTTTATAGCGGTGATAATATTTATATGTATATACATTTTATATTATCATAAAATAGATACTACAAATTTTTTAGACGTCATTCATACTGGTTTTGTAAGACAATTTGTATTTGAACTTATACCTTTTATTATTATGTTTGGGGTAAGAGATTTAAAATTTTTAGATACTTCAAATACTGGTAACTTTTTTAATTCTCTTATTGGAAGAAGTATATTAGGTATGATTGGTTTTACATTTGTTTCATATGCAATAACAACAATTAGTCCTAAAAAGACTCCACCTTTAATACCATTTTTAGATTCTAATAATTCTTTGAAATTATATGGTGGTGCAAAAATACCAGAAACATTTACATCTAGTAATTCATTTAATCCATTTAAAACATTTAATAAAAATAATAATAAAAATTATAATAATGTAAATGGAAATGAAAAATTACTACCCTTTTATTTACTATAAAAATTGAAAAATACATTATTTATATATTGTGTATAATTTTTACTCTTGTTTCTCATGGATTTTTCTCTTGTATACCTTGAAACACTCCCTTTGTCGCAGATTCAATCTCTGCTTAAAACATTTGATACAGAAAACAATCTCGTACGTGAACACCTTCTAACACTATCCCTCGAAGTAAGAAAGAAAATTGCGGCTGATAGAGGAAACATAATCTATATGATATGGAAAAAGATGAGAACTATCGACGGTACTTTTGCTAGAATTTATGATCTATGTCATCCAGATGGAACACCGAAGGAAATTTCCGCGACTTTTAATAACGATGATTATAAACTTAAAATGGCAGCACTTATTGCTAAATTACAATCTTATTATAGTGATCAAATTATTACTACATTCGGTTTACAATTTAGAGATGCGAACTTTAAAACAGAATTGAAGAAGTCTGATAATAAGTTAATTTCTAGTATTTGCACTGCCTTGAAAACTCTAGAATCTCGTAAATTTAATCCAGATGTTTTTAAGAAGAGATATGGAATTCTACCAAATCAGATCGTAGATGATTCTGTAATTAATTATATTTGTTTTCAAGATGGAAATCTAAGAACGTTAGTAGACACGGATGGTGTTAAGGAATTTAATTCACGTTATGAAAGAACCCCGGAGGATAATGCACGCGGTCGAATTATTATTAATTTTTATTATGATGATAAACTTGATGAGTTTTTTCTTGAAGTGTCTGGACCTTGGTTGCGTTGTACATTTTTGGAAACCGCTTTAATGCAAGCAGTTTATAGTGCAAAGTTAAATTATGATTTGGATAAGAAATATGCCAAAAGTCAAGATGGAATTCCTAATTTTATGAAGTGGATTGATGAGGCGATGTTGCGCTGCGCCAAAAGTGTAGAATTTACTAAACTAATTCAAATTATGTATCCATCTTTTAGAACTGCATTATTTACAGGAAGAAGAACTGGTCATTACTTGTTTCTTCTTCTTCAAAATCTATATTTTGGTGATAATTTTTCTCAATTTATTAAGATGGATACATCCGATCCTCAAAATCCTATTCCAGTTTGCACTGTACCATCAAATAGTCTAATGTTAGGTAATACTAGTTCTTTGGGGACTTCATCATTTGATTCATGGTATACTCTATCTAATATGTCTCTACCTTGTTTGACTCCAACTGGTACCATTGCACATGAAATGATGATGGGTGCATCTTGTCTATTTAGTCGTATGGATAATAATCCGATTAATCTTCCATTGTCTCAAGTAATTGTACATCATATGTTTGAAATTCTAGTTCAAAATAAAATCGGGGGTCCCCTTCCTGGTCTGAGTGATACTCTGGGTACTCCATCATTTTTTGCAGCGTGTAAGTTTCTTCATGTAACACCTGGTGTAGAGTTTTTATCTCATATTACCTCTGCACGTCAAGATTCTGGTACCCTAGAGGAATATATTTCAAATGCACAAAAATATGGTTATACTGGTGCAATAATGGCGTCTGAGATTGAGGGATGTGAATCTATGGATACTGCTGCAAAATTGGGATATAAAAGTGCAGGTGCAGGTGGATTTTATGGTGATAGAAGATCAGTCTGGGATCCATCAAATGAGTTTGAGTCTAGTAATAATATGGCGGTTAAGATAGTAAAGATAGAATTTGATGGTCATGTAGATTACCCAGTTAAACTGAGTGATATTGAAGGTAAACTATCTATTAAGATGGATCTTCCTCCAGATCAAATTTCTGCACTTGTTTATCGTGCGATGAGACTTCGAAATGATTTTACCTGGACACCGGAAACACCATCTATTACTATTGATCAAATATTTAATATTAATTCTGCTCATGGAATTCTTGATAGACTTCCATGGGAGTAATATCAATAAAAACGTTATTTTAATCTTTTCTATAATAAATAAAATCAGATGAAACATTATCTGCATAAGACATTGTGTGTTTTTTATAAATTTCAAATGCTTTTTTTGATGCAGCAATACTTTGATGATAATAAGGAAAAGGAATATTTTGTTTACTATTTTTACTTAAGTGATAATATTTTTCTACCCAGGAACCAAGTGAACATGAATCAAAATGTAATATATGTAAACTTTCAAATGGTACGTTATATATATTAGGTCCAATTGTTTGATCATCATATGCAAAATTATGTACACCTTTTGATGATACTCCAGATACAGGTCTTGCACCAGATTTACCATTTGCGTATGCTCTACATGGAGCATTTTTACCACATCTTAAAAATTTAACAGCGGAAAAGCATGTTGGTTCATCTTCTTTAAAAACAGCTTCTGCATTTTCTAATTTTAAACATTTATATTTATCATCTAATGTATCTAATATTTTTAATGATCCATGTAATAATTCATCTACATCTACATTAAATACCCAATCTACATTCATTTTTTTTGCACGATCTAATGTATTATCTATAAATGTAATTTGTCTTTCAAATAATGTCATATAATTATTACCATTTTTATCAGAATCACCCATTTCAAACCAAACGTCTTTTTGATTTTTTAAATAGTCTTCTAATTCAGGTGTATCTTCTACCCTTATAAAAAACTGTTTGACTCCTAATTCACGATGATGTTTAAACCATAAAGATAGATCTATTGGTTTTCTCATAAATGTAATAATACCAACAGAGGAATTTGGTTTACTTGGAATATCAGTATTAAAAAATTCATACACATATTCTTCAGTCATATTTTCATTATTATTACCAGCGAGAATAAAGATTAAAAATATTACAATTGATATATAAATTAATAAATTACTCATATAATTAGATAATAAAATTATTTATTATCTAATATAAATTAAGAGGAAAAAAAAGTATTTCTCGCTTTCATATAAACATTGTATTTGAATACATTAAAATTACACACTTTTATTAAAAAATTAAAGATTTCTTCTTTATCTATTTCTTGTTTTATCTTAAGATCTTCTTCTGTTGGAACAATACATTTACTACTCGCCGTTGTAAAATAGTCTTGTACTTGTTTATAATTATAATTCTCTGGAGATTTAATTTTTGTATTTTCTAATATTTTTTCAATTGATTGATGTTTCTTAATATAATCAAAACTTTTAACTTGTCCTAATCCTGGTAATGTTGGTAAATAATCGCATCCTAATAATATACATAAATCTAAAAATTGATTATCTGTTAATTTTAATTCTTTTATCATTAGATTATAATTTATTTCAATGATATCACTATCAAATGATGAATAAAAATTTTTTAATAATCTATTACATTTATATGTTAATAGATCCATATCCTCTGTTGCAACTGCATAAATAAGATTTTTCTCCAATAAACATACACACTGAGAATCAGCTTCTTCTGGTGCTTGAATATATGGTATACCTAAAACTTTTAATAGTTTTATAGTATCTTCTATAATCTCATTTGTAATTCTTGTTGATTTTATATAACACGCTATTTTTTGTTCCGCTGTTAATTCAAGATTATTATTTAATTCATCCTCCGCATGTTTTTTATGTTCCCATCTTTTTTTCAATGTATTTTTTTTAATATTAGGTGCTTTTCCATCAAATATAAATACAGGTGTAATCTTATAATTTAATAATTTAATAATTAAATTTATTATTCCTAACAAATGACTTGTTATTCGACCTTCATTCGATAATAAATCTTTTCCAGTTTTTCTTACAGCAGTAATATATTTATAAATTATAAGTGAGGTATCAATTGCAATTGCTTTTCCTTCATAATCAGTTATTTTCTTTTTAATTAAACATCCTGGAGAATTTTTTCGTAAAAATTTTAATAGATCTTTTATTCCCATTTTATATATATATGTATATTATTTTATATTAAAACTTTGTTGTAGAACTCACTATCGATCTCACTATTACGCGAGTCTAAGTAAGTTAAATATTGTGAAATCTTATCCAAGATTTCGTCCGATATATTATTGAGGTTAATGAATACCCCGTTAATATTTTGACTATATGAGACGTTATTCTCCTTTATTAATCTATATAAATGCATGTAATGCTTTTTATTTTTCAAATTTTGTATTTTTGTCATTATCCTCTTTTTGTCTTCTAATGTGTATGAAGGCATGATCTATACTATAAAAATAGATATAATTTATATAGTATAAACGAAAATATATATCAAATACGATAATATCATATAATCTTTGAATAATATGATATTAGTTTAATTATAAACTAAATAGATTTTTTATATTATTCAAGTATATGGATATTAAATATTACCCATTACCTGCTGACCCAAATTTTCAATCAAAAATATATAAAAAAAGAGAGTTTCAATATTATCGATCAACACAAAGAAAAAAAATTACAAATTATGAAGACTTAGAAAAATATAGAACGGAAATTTGTAAAAAAAAACCAACAGCAAATCCCCATCAATCATTTTTAGCAAATTATATATCCGATAAAACTCCATATCGCGGTGTTTTAATTTTTCACGGTGTAGGAACAGGAAAAACATTAAGTGCATTATCTATTAGTGAAAAATTTAAAAATGAAGTTAGAAGATATCAAACTAAAATTTATGTATTAGTTTCTGGTCCATTAATTCGTGATAACTGGAAAAATGATATTATAAAATTTTTTGGTAGTGATTATTTCAAAGAAATTCCTCATGATCCAAATGATGATGCATCAGTTAAAGAAGCAGAAAAATCAGTAAAATTATTAATTAATCAATATTATAAATTCATGAGTTATAAAACATTTTATAGAAAAGTGTTAGGAGAAAGAATTATAGAGAAAAAAACAATAGATAATAAAGAACAAAAAACATATCGTAAAAATGATGAAGGTGAATATGAAAGAGACGTTGCAATAGATAAAATAGAATCATTAGATAATACAATTTTAATTATAGATGAAGCACATAATTTAACTGGTAGTGAACAAGGTTTAAATAATTATGGTAAAGCGGTAAAAAAAATTATTAATAAATCAAAAAATTTACGAATATTATTAATTTCAGCAACACCCATGAAAAATTTTGGCGATGATATTATTGAATTAATTAATTTTATTAGACCAAAAAATTATCCAATTTTAAGAGAAAAAATGTTTACCTCTTCTAAAAATGCAACCATGACTTTTAAAGAAAATGGATTAGAATATTTTAAAAGCATGGCGAGAGGATATATTTCTTATTTTAGAGGTGCAGACCCATTTGTTTATGCATTGAAAAAAGAAATGGGAGTAATTCACCCAGAATTACTATTTACTCCATTAATCATGTGTGAAATGAAGGATTTTCAATTAGAAGCATATAAATCAACAATAAAAAAATATCAAGAAGATGCTTTAGAAAAAATCTCTGGGAGTATATCTAATTTTGCATTACCATTAATAATAGATAATAAATTAACTGCAACGCATGGTAATGATGGATTTTTTAAATTATTAAAACAATTAGAAAGTCAACATATAAAGTTATGTGATGAAATTAACAAAAAAATTTTCAAAGGTAAATATCCATTACCACATCAATTAATTAGATTAAATAGTACAAAAAATACAATTAGTGGTGATATATTATTAAAAGGAAATTTAGACTATTTTTCAACAAAAATGAACAGTGCATTAAACGAGATATTACAATTAGTTGATGGAAAAAAAGGTACAGGAACTGCATTTATTTATTCAAACTTACGTACTGTTGGTATTGATATTTTTGATGAAATTTTAATTATGAATGGATTTTTACATTTTAATGAAAGTGGTAATTATAATATTAATGATAATACGATTGATTATCAATATGGATTAACATATGTTGAATTTAAGAAAAAATATGGCAAAGAAAAATTCTATCCTGCAACATTTATTAAATTTACTGGTACAGACGATGATCAAGAATTAGAAGAACCAGAAGAAAAAATTAATTTATTAAAAAAAATTTTTAATGATATTACTAACAAAAACGGTAAAATTATTAAATTTGTATTAGGTACTAAAGTAATGAACGAAGGTATTACTTTACATAATGTAAAAGAAGTTCATATTTTAGATACTCACTATAATCTCGGTCGAGTAATTCAAGTTATTGGTCGCGCTGTAAGATATTGTGTACACAATGATGTTATGACTGAAAAAAATCCCTATCCTGAAGTTAATGTATATAAATATGTTGTATCATTAAATGATTCAATTAGTACAGAAATTAAATTATATATTAAAGCAGAAAAGAAATTAATGTTAATTAAAAAAATAGAACGTGTAATGAAAGAAATTGCAATTGATTGTCCTATTAACTATCAAGCAAATATGTTTATAGAAGAACATAATAATACAAAAAATTGTACAAAACCAGAAGATATTTCTAAATTAAAAGGTAAAAATAAATATAAAAATACTTGTACTGATTTATGTGAATTTCTTCCATGTAAATATACATGCGAAGATCCAAAATTAACTGCATTATATGATCCTAGTAATTTAATTTATAAGAGATTAGAAAAAGAAAAATTAGATTATTCTACATTTCAAATTAAATACGCATTTACTGAAATAATTTATGCAAAAAATAAAATTAAAGAATTATATAAATTAAAATATGTATATACATTACCCACTATTATTGATTATGTTAAAAAATCATTAAGTATAGAACAGTCTGAATTATTTGATGATTATTTTATATATCAAGCATTACAAGAATTATTACCGGTTAGTGATGATGAATTTAATAAATTTACAGATGTTATATATGATCGTTATAATATTCCAGGATATTTAATTTATCGAAATGTATATTATATTTTTCAACCATTAAATCAACCTGAAAATGTACCATTATTTTATAGAACTGTATATCAAAGAGATTTAATAAATGATTTATCAATGTCAAATTATCTAAAATTATTTACTATTCCGAAAGAGGATATTGTTATTATAGAAAAATCAAATTATAATATTGATTATTATAACTCTAGAGAAGAATTTGATATTGTTGGTATAATTGATTTTAAAGATAATAATGAAGTATTTAAAATAAGAAAAAAATTAGATAATAACACCATATCAGATAAAGATTTAAAAAGAGGCGTTGGTTTAATATCAGCAAAAGGATCCACTTGTGAAGATAAAGAAAAATCTGATATTATAACATATTTAAAACAATTAGATATTGTTGATTATAATAAAGATGATTCTCGACAAAAATTATGCACTCTTATTAAAGAAACACTAATAGAAAGAGAAAAATATAATAAAAATAAATTAACTTATTTAATTATTCCTAATAACCATCCTACATTTGAATTTCCCTTAAATATTCATGATAGAAAAGATTCTATTATAAAACAATTAGAAGAAGATAACTATAAAATAAATATTGATACAAGTAAACACAAATATATTTTAAGTATTAAAACAGATAAAGAAGAAAAATTACGTTCTTTTGGATTTAAAAAAGAAGGTTCATATTACATTAAAGTAATTGAATAAAAAATTGAAAAAATAAATCTATATATATTTCATTAGTCTTTCGTAACACATTTCAGTTTTAGGTTCTCTACCTTTTTCTGTCTCACAATGGAGTCTTCTTCCAGTCTCCCCCTCCCTAACATCCCTAAGATCCTCACCATCCCTAAATCTTTTTTTTGTCCATATTCTCAGCAGATAATGCAAGACCCAGTGCTGATTCAAGACGGCAATTCTTATGAGCACAGTGCTATCTTGACACGTCTGTTATCTCCATACCGCGAGGAGAACTTTACCATCAAAACGCTCGTGCCAAACAAAACACTGAAATCCTCTATTCAGAATGCACTAGCCTTGGGTATGCCCATGAACGCACGCCCACCGTCATACGTCCTCCCGTGGCTCAGGGAGGACCCTGACAGTGACGACTACAGGTTTGACGTTAATGAGCGCTACGACCCTGACGCTACCGCCTGGGGGGCAGGCGGTACCGGCTGGGCCCCTGAGTCTGAGATCCTCCTCGCTGACGGCAGTCGCAAGCATGTGGAGGTTCTCTGCCGGGGTGACATGGTATGGACGCCAACCGGACCCGCCAGCGTAGAGTACGTCATTGAGATGGGCATACAGGCCGACCGGCGAGTGCAGAACATGTGTCACGTCAACAAACGCCTGTGGATCACGCCCTGTCAACCCATCTTGTTCATTGGCAACATATGGGGCACCCCCACTGAGGTTACTCAGTGTTTGCTCAAACACGTGACTACTGTCTACAACCTGGTCCTGAAGGAGCATCACATTGTGGACGTCAACGGGGTGCTGACCTGCACCCTGGGTCATGGCATGACGGGACCAGTCATTGGGCACAACTTCTTCGGCAACAAGGACCGCATCCTAGACGCCATCCGCCAGCGACCAGGTTTTGATGTGGGCAGACCGGTCTACGACAATCTGACGCCTGTCTATGGTCCCGCAACCAGTCCGCCAATCCCCGGTTTCATGCCCACCCTTGATCGCCTGGTAGGCTGGGAGAACAAGTTTTACATGAGCGAGTACTACCGCCTGACAGACGTCGTGAAGGACACGGTGTAAGGCGGTCACTTTACTTTATTTACTACATTTTCATTTATCACAGCAATTCTTTTTTATTAAAAAAACAAATTTTATTTTTCTCCTAATATTCCATATTCAGTACCACATAAGAAACTAAATAATAACGTTTTATTATATGTTTGTTTCCATTCTCTTGAAAAATTTATTTTTGCATCTTCAAATTTTTCTGGATTAAATCTTTTAATATGAACAAGTTGTTTATGAATTTTTTCTGCATGTTTTTTCTTATTAATACGTGCAAGATATTCTTGATTTACCTTTTTTTCATTTTCAAGGAATTTTATTTTTCTTTCATTATTTAACATTATTTCATGTCGCGTTTTTAGATGAATTGGATGATTAATATAATTAGTATTAAATATAGTCTTTTTAAAATTTTTACATGTTGATGATAACATTACAATTGATTTTGTATCTAAAAATTGTAAAATACCTTCTAATTTATATTTAGGATAAACACATTTATGTGCATTTTCAAAAACACCAAAAATATCATGAAGATTTGGTGCTAAAAGTTTTTTTTGTTGATATTCTGTTTGCTTTGCTTTCCATGCATCTTTTTGCATTTTTTGTTGTTTTTTCATTTCATTTATTCTATTTGACATTTCTCTTTTAAAAAGAGATAACAAAGTCATAATAATATAATTAATTACACAATTAATTATATTAATTTTTCAATTTTATTCTAGGATATCATCTACTAGACCCGCTTTGAGACATTGATCTACATCCCAATCAATATCACGTTTGAGTAATTTGTTTAACTCACTACGAGACAAATTAGTGTGTTCTACATAAATATCCTTGATTTGGTCCATAATCTTTTTCATGTTATTAACTTCATCCTCTAATTCACTCATTTTATTCCAAGAAGTCGCACTTCTGAGTTCGTGAATAAGCATATTAGAATATCTGTTAATATATCTCTTATCTCCACATACACTAATCATTGTTGCAGCAGATGCTGCATAACCATCTACAATTGTATGTACTTCTACTGTAAGACTCTTCATACAGTTAATTGCTCGAAATGCGGCAAAGACTGAACCACCATTAGACGTAATATGAAGTCTGATAGGAGGAGGTTCGATACTTAAATTGGAACTCATTGCAATCAATTTAGTTTGTAGTGCACGCATTTGTTTATTTAATTTATTGATTGTTTCCATTGTAATATCATCATTGAAATAAATATTGTTATCTACTACATAAGAATTATCTTCAGTAGATCCACGCTTAAATAATTTAGAAAAATCAATACCTTCATCATCACTTTCATCATTAGACACTTTAGATCTTTTTGCTGAAGATGCAAATACAATTTTACTATCTTTACTTTGAATCATATCAGAAGGATATTCATATAAAGTACCACTACGACGGCGTTTATTAGTGTTATTCATGTTGACCTCCATAATATATTTAGATATTAATATTTTTTTATATATAAAAATTGATATAAAATATATAAACAAATTGTAGTATAATAGTATAAGATAGAATGTCAACACCATCAACAAACTCAACTCATGATGAAGTTTTAAAAAATACATTAGTACTTCCAATTATAAATACTGTATTATCTACCAAAGTTGCACTACTACCAAAACAAATGAATAATGACATCTATTATAATTTAAAATATAACATTGAAAAGAAAGTTCAAGGAAAATGTAACGAATTTGGATATGTAATAAAAGTATTAAAAATAGAAAATTACAATGATGGAGAGGTAGAAGGTGAAAATTTTACAGGATCTGCTGTTTATAATATTCGTTATCTTGCAAGTTTATGCATACCTGTAGAAAAAACACAAATTATATGTAAAATAGAAAATATAAATAATGCAATCATATTGACAACTCATGGACCAATTTCTTGTGTAATTACCCCTGATAATATTAACACATTAGTATTTCAAAATGAAATTGGAAAATACTATTATATGGTTAATGGCAAAAAGACGGAATTAAAAAAAGGGGATCTAATTAAACTAACTATATTATCTAAAAAATTATATAAAAATGATATTATGATATCATTGGGTTTTTTAGATGAAATTGCACTTCAAGGTGAAATTGATAACTTTTATAAACCCGAATTATTTAATCCTGATCAACAAGTTGAAGAAGTTGTTGAATTAGTTGAATTTCATGAAGATGACGTAGATGAAGATGATAATAATAAAAATAAAGAAGAAAAGAAACCAGAATTATCGAATGAATTTGTAATATAAACTTTTATTTATACTAATAATTAGTAGTAAAATGAGTTATAATAAACAAATCACTTGCAATAATTGTGGTAAATTTGGACATACGCATAAACAATGTTCTGAACCAATTACAAGTTTAGGAATTATTTGTATTAATGTTAATAATAAGATTAAAGAAGAATTAAAACAAAAGTTAGTTCATAATGGAATTTTTGATTTATCACAAAATATAATTATAGATATTATTCAAGGAAAAATATTTGATGAAATAAATGAAAATAAAAAAGAAGAGAAGAAAGAAAAAAAAGAAGAAAAAAAAGAGACAGAAGAAAAGAAAGAGAATAATAGTATTAATTATTTAATTGTTAGAAGAAAACATTCATTAGGATATATTGAATTTATTCGGGGTCGATATGAAACAAATAATTTAGAATCTATATATCATTTAATACGTCAAATGACACCTGATGAAATAAATGGATTAAAAACAAAAGACTTTAAAGAATTATGGGAAGAAGTTTGGAAAAAGACATCATATAATAAATTATATCTAAAAGAGATGGAAGATTCATTTGAGAAATTTTCTTTTTTAAAATCAAATAATATATTTTTAAATGAATTGAAAAATGATTATGATGAACCAGAATGGGGATTTCCAAAAGGTCGAAGAAATCCAAATGAAAAAAATTTAAAATGTGCATTACGTGAATTTTGGGAAGAGACGAGTATAGATAAAAACAATTTAATTGTATTTAATAAATTATTTCCAATTCAAGAAATATTTTTTGGTACAAATGGAATTAAATATAAACATATATATTATATTGCAATATATGATGGTACTGATGAAATAGGATTAGATAAACTTCATGAAGATCAACTCACAGAAATTGGTGATATCAAATGGAAAAATTTAAATGATTGTTTAAAATTATTTAGACCATATCATGAAGAAAAGAAAAAATTATTAATATCATTAGAAAATTTTTTAAATAAAAACATAGAATAAAAATGAATATGAATATTATGGATAATACGAATTATCAACAAATCATTTTTGAATTAATTGCAATTCAAAAATGGGATGGAGTAGAGGATATATTAAAAACAAAAATAGATCCGGATATTAGAGATTCTGCGGGTAATTATTTAATTCACATATTAATTTATAATAATCAAATTAAATTATTAAATTTATTATTAAAATTAGAACCAAGATTAGATATATTAGATCCAGATGGTAAACAAATTTGTTATCTACCGTTAAGATATAATCAAGTTAATATTTTAGAAGCGCTATTAAAATATAATGAAATTAACTATGGTATTGATATTACTAATTTCAGAGATTCTAATCAATTATCACCATTATTTTATGCAATTAATTTTAATTCATATGACGGTGTAAAATTATTATTAGATTATGGTGCAAGGTTAAATACATTTGATAAAAATAGAAATTCGGTATTACATATTGCATGTGTAAAAAGTAAATTTGATTTTGTAAAATTATTTCTCAGTTATTATCCAGATATGATCAAAACAATTAATATAGAAAAACAAACACTTTTACATAGTTCTATAATTGGCAATAATAATAAAATTATTAAATTAATATTACAAAATGATGATGAGAAAAAATATTTATTAAATAGTCAAGATAAAGATGATAGAACACCATTAATGTATGCAATAGAGTTAGAAAGACATGAAATATTAAATGAATTAGTAGATACATCAATGTATTTACAAGATGCTAATGGAAATACACATTATCACATTGCACTAAAATTTAATATAAATTTAGATACTGTTAAACTACCAAATATATCTGATAAATTAATTGCCCAAATTACTGACATAGATGGTAATACTATATTACATTTATTATTATTAAAAAATAAAAGATATTATTTTCCAAACATTTTAAAAATATCATCATTTTTAATTCAAAATAATGAAAATAATACTGTATTACATTTATTATTACAAGAAAATTGGCAAAAGTATAAAGACATTATTGAAAAACAAAAATTATCAATATATTTAAAAAATAAAAATAATATTTCACCATATGATATATTAATATCTAATAAATTATATCAATCATTTTTACCTATTGTAATTGATGCATATTATAATCAATTAATAATAAATTCAGAAAAAGAATATATTACTGAGTGGGAAAATAAATGTTCATTAAAAAAATTAAAAAAAAATGAATGTGAAACACTAATAATTAAAAATATTAATAATGGTATTTCATATCCTCAAAAAAAGAAAAATTATTGTATTGATATTAAGAAAAAAAATATAACAAAATCAACATATTTAGGAATCACAGTTGATATTATCAGTGGTTTACTTTTATTAAAAGAATTAATTAAAAATAAAGAAAAATTTAACACATCATTAAATTTTAAAAATATTACAAATAATTCAAAATTATCAAATTATTATACTGTTAATCGAATTATTCGTAATGATTTCTTAAATTTTGAAATTATATGGACGTATCAAACAATTTTTTTCCCAGATGGATTAGATACTATTTTTACATCATTTTTGAATTCAAAAAATCGATATTTTGTAATACCTATTGGTATTGAATTAGCGCAAGGATCACATGCAAATATTTTAATTTATGATAAAAAATTGTTATTATTAGAAAGATTTGAACCTGATGGATCAAATACTCCCAATGATTTTAATTATTTTCCAGATGATTTAGATACATATATATATCAATATTTTATTAAATTAGACACACAATTTAAATATGTTACACCTAAAGAAGGATCACCTAGAATTAGTTTTCAACGTTATGAATCAATCGAATCTCATACACGTATATCTGATCCTCGAGGATATTGTGGTGCATGGTGTGCATGGTATTCATATCAACGATTGAATAGTGGATTATCGATGAAAAAATTAATACCTAAATTATTACAAAAGATAAGAGGGAATAATTTATTATTTAAACAAGTAATAAGAAATTATGCAAATTTAATGTCATCTATTCGTGATAAAATTTTTAAAGTATCAAAAATAGATTTAGAAGACTGGTTTTCTTCAGTATCTAATGAAAAATTAGATGAATTATCTAAAAATATACAAAAAATGAATTAAATTAATGATTTTTTATTTATATATTTCATATATTTTTCATAATAATAACCACCTTCTTGTTGTTGTATTGAGATTACTTGACCCATTATATTTCTAATTTCGGATTCTATTTTTGCATTTTTTAATACATCTCTTAACGCTTCAATTTGTGCAATTTTAAGAGTATTAGATGTTATTCTATTATTTGCAGTAATCGCCTTTGTTCCAATAATTCTAGCTAGATCCATTTCACCACGTGTTACTAATTCTAACGCTTTATCATGATTTTCTTTTTTTATTTTTTGTTGTTTAATAGTATCAGCTTCATACATTTTTTTTAATTTAAACAAATCAAATTTAATTTCTTCATTAGTTTTTATCGGTCCAGCATATACTGGTTTTAATTTTGGTACAGAACTTACTGGATTTTGTGTAGTAGTAGAACTTCCTGTATTTTGTGTAGTAGTAGAACTTCCTGTATTTTGTGTAGTTGGAACAACCTGTGTTTGTGTAGTAGATGGATTTGGATTTACAACATTTAATGGATTAGATGTATTCACTTCATTAACTGGTTTACTTACATCATTACCCATATTTATATAATTATATATAATATAATTATATTTCTGATAATTTTAATTCATATTTCATTAATTTTCTTAAATACGCGCCACCTTTTTGAGATAATAATGCATTAGCTCTAGAAATCCATGTTTTTAATTCTGTTTTATCTTTTGTAGATCTTAACTTATCAATTAAAATATCTATACTTTGAATAATATGTTCAGTCTCAGTTATACTAATTTGATTTTTAACACTATTATCTAACCTATATATTTCTTTATTTTGCATATTATCTCTTATAAAATCACCTTTTAGATAATTTAATCTATCTATAATATTATCAATATTATCGGGTGTTGATATTGGTGATCTATCGGGTGATCTATCGGGTGTTGTTATTACTTTTGACTGATGACCGTATAAAGGATTCATTGAAAATTCGTGTGTTGGTGTAGGTTTACTAGTGTCATTACCCATAATACTATATATTATCTTAATATAATTTTTAAAGAATTATTTTTATTTACGAAGAGTATTATACGTATTATACTGACTTAAATTTTTTAATTTTTCTAATTTTTCTTGATATTTATCTCTTTTATGCAGATAATGCATATCTGGTAAAGATATATTAAGAGGAGATATTCTCTTAAATTCATTTAATTTATCTAATATTGAAGTTAAAAATGCAGGGTCCAGCGGTCCATTTTTACAAAAATATATTAAAGTATCTAATTCTCTTTCAAGACTTTCTAATTTTGTAAGTGTAATTTTATTTTGATCTATTTGACGTTGATAATTTTTTTTAGATTCAGAATTGATATTCTTTTTTAAAAAAAAATCATATTTTGTTTGTATTTTTTTTAATGATTCTTTATATTCAAATAATTTTATCATTACTTCATATGCTGGTTTACATGTTTCAATTTGATATAATGAATAATCAGTATCAAGATTATTATATACTTCTTCTCCAGGTTTTGGTTTACTTTCGTATGCGCCCATATATAATATTATTTTTCAAAATAATAAAAATTTATTAATAATAAACCTACAGAAATACTACCTATTAATAATTCGGTAAAATTAAACATATACTTAGAATTACCATTTTTATCTTTATAAGTGCGACCTCTTTTATTTCTGAGTATACAATATTTTTTTTCACCAGGAAATATTGATTGTATATCTGTTATATTATATACATTTAATAGATGAAATACGTATGGTAACACTAAACTTATAAAAATAGCAGTATAGCATATATATCTAAAAGTCTCTGATGAAATAATATTATTCATATATAATATTATTTTTCAAAATAAAATCTTTTTTAGACTTTGACGGTATCCAACATGTTTTTCTTTAGAAAATGAAAAAAAATACAAATATAGTAATAAAACTAATTATTTATACACTAACTCCATACTGAACGGGTTTAATTACTGCATCTTGAAAAAATTTGTAAATAATTAAACCAAGAATTAAACCTATTAATAACATTATCGGATTAAATTGATATAATAATGATTTAATTAATTGTTGAGAATTTAATGATTTATCATATGTATTTAATTCTACTTTTGTACTATTATCAGATCTAAATTCTTCTTTTCCTACTGGTTCTTTATCTTTTTTTATAAAAGATAAATATTCTTTATTATAATATTTAAATGTATCTTCAACTGATACTGGTTCATCACCAGATTTTACTCTAACATCATTATGAACCGCAATAAAAAATTCAATTAATCGACCACGTTTTTCTACAATCTTATCTAATGGATCTGTTTTTGTATATTGATCTAAATATTTACTATAATTTACTCTGCATCCATAACAAGGTAATAAATCTTTTAAAGAAAGAATAAAATTCTTAGCAGATAACTTTTCATCATCAGTTGGATCTTCTGGATATGCCATCGCCATTGAATCTAAAAAAAACCATGTTTTTGGACCCCAAACACCGGGAGTAAGATTTAATCTATCTGACATTAATATTTTTTTAGAAAATAATTTTAAATATATAACATATATTCTAAATTAAACAAATATTTTTTTAGGATTGTGTAAAATTTCATTTCCTAATTGTTGATATCTTTCTACTGTTTTATTTAATTGTAATTTTTCAAATGTTAACTCATCTGGTTTAGGTGAATAATATTTAATTTGTAAAATATTATGTATAGGTATTCTGGGTATATTTATCTCTTTTATGTTATCATTACGTATAATTTTAATTGTTAATTCTGATTTCTCTAAAAACAATAATGTTATCCATGTATCGATTGTTATATATTCTTTAATTTTATCATTAAACATTTCATAATTTACAATATTATTGTCTATTTCAATTAATATATCATCTTTCTGTAATTTATTTTCACCGGGATACATATCCCAATCCTCTTTTACATATATTTCATTTTTATCATCTGAAATTTTTCTCATATCTAAACCATAATATAGATTTGCATAATGTAAATCTACACCGTTAATAATTTGTTTTAAATAATACATACTAATAATAATAGATGTATTATTTATATGATTTACAACCATTCCTGTAATTTTATTTTTAGTATGTATAATGGATCCTAATTTATATACATTATTAAGTTGATGAAAATATAATGATGGTAATATAATATTCCAACCATTGTATTCTATTTTATTTATTACATCTATTTTATCATTATTAATAAAATGATTTTTATTAGGAAAATTAATGGTCATTTCAGTTGCAGGATTAATACACGTTTCATTTACTTCCCAGACTCTTAGAAAATATTGATATACAATTCTAGTAGATATTATATTTAATAAATTATCCTTGTATGTAATAATTATATTCGTTGCATGAGTATAGTGTTTTTGATCAATTTCAAAAGGAGAAAAAACATAAGATTGATGATGAAAACTCATCATCAATCCTTGTTGTGAACCAAGTGTTTTTCCTAAATTATCTATATAATTAATTGTTACAATACCTTCTATTGAATCCATTTTTTATTTAGATTTTATAATATGTATTTATGATATTGCGTTTTCAATTTTTATTTTGACGTAGGATGAATAAAAATTGGAAATTTCTTATTTTGACGTAGGATGAATAAAAATTGGAAATTTCTTATTTTGACGTAGGATGAATAAAAATTGGAAATGTTAACTATTCACGCTACCTTTACGTAATAATTCAAATAAATTTAATAATTGATTATTATATGCTTTATTACTCTCAATTAATTTATTATTCTTCTTTTCTGGTAATAAATATTTTTCTAACATATATGGTTTAATATTCGTATAAAATAAATATACATCTCTACCAGTTAATAATTCTTCTTTTAAAAAATAAATTATTGATGGAAGAACAGCGGACGAATGTTCTAAATAAGAAAAATATGAAATATGTCTAAATTCAATCTTAGTTTCTTTATTTATTATTTTTTGTACTCCATGAACATATGTACTTTTAACAAATGAAATTGGATCTAATTTTGTTTTCAATATATTATTTGTATCTTCTATATTTACAAGATTAGAATAAGTTGAGATATACACATATTGTATTTTTTTATATAATAATGTAGTATCTAATAATAGAGGAACATATGCATTATTTTCAATCACCCAATTATTAATTAATTTATATATTTTATTTAATTCATAATATTTATTAATTAGTATTTTAATTGTATTATAACTTAATCCATAATAATTACACCATTGTTCTAATCTTTTGTTATTACTAATATTATCAATATTACTATCAATATCTTTATACAACACAATTGTATTTAGTAATTGTTTTGATTTACGTGGTATATTTTTAATTATAGTATAATCATTACTAGATAACGATGATTTACTTATTTTAAGTAATTTAGTATCTAGTTTATCTTTTTCATCAATAAGTTCATCTGATGTAAATTCAGATAACTTTGGTAATACAAATTTTAATTTAGTTAATATATTACTATATACATTTAAATCACTATCATTATTACCAAAATTTTTCATCATTAATTCTGGATCAGGTACTTCATTTCCATTTCTTGTTGTTTTTTTTCTAGATAACATCTCTAAAGAACTATCTTTTAATATATTTGTTATCCAAATTACATCATTTAATATATTATATTTTACTCCAAGAATTAATGACCATAATTCATTATAATTTAAAGATTGTTTAAATTTTGAACAATTTAATTTTAATTTATTAAGTAAACTCCATAATTCTGTTTTAATAAAGTTATTATTTTCTATTGCAATTAATCGTAGTTTAAATAATTGACTAAATAATTTATCATATAATTTACCAATTTTCTTTTTATTATTTTCATAATCAATAAATTTTCCAGTTAATTCATTTCGTTCAAATTCATTTTCAAAAGGATGTATTAAATAAAATTGTCCACTTTCATCTTTAATATATGGTAAGAAATAACCAGTATACGCTTTATAACAATAGTTTTTTATTGTTGTTTGAACATTTAATTTATTAATTGGATTAAGATAATATTGATATCTAATGCTCGGAGACATATTATTTATTGTTTCTTGATTTAATGTTTCAGCAATTAAACTATCAGATTTTCTAATAAAAGAATCATTTGAAAACTCTTCTACATCATCATTATAATCATCATCATTATTACTATTTATATTATAATAA
>Ga0114962_10000712_pt1 | contig 29196 bp, 39 predicted proteins | sample C_130820_MF_Meta_FD_87017 | JGI IMG/M metagenome (GOLD analysis project Ga0114962, IMG submission 87017) | Freshwater microbial communities from Lake Croche, Canada to study carbon cycling - C_130820_MF_MetaG | ecosystem: Environmental > Aquatic > Freshwater > Lake | place: Lake Croche, Canada...
ATTAGTATCTGATCAACTGGCTCTGTTGTCGTACGCGTCATACCTCTACGCTACGACACCTATGCTCCTACTTCATAGATGTACTCCGTGTGACGCTTACGAAAAAAGTACCGGAAGGAGAGGTCTTCACAAAACGCGCTATATAAAAAAGCCGCCACGGATCGCTCCGGGCGGCTTTTTTTTGAAGGGAAATTTCTTTAGTGAAAAAATAACACCTCGCGCTTAGCGAGAGTAGAGCTCAACGACGAGCTGCTCGTTCACGACGGGATTGATCTCCTCGCGGGTCGGAATACGAACCATCTTGCCGCTCAGGGCTTCCTTGTCAACGAGAAGCCAATCCGGCGGGTCGACGATCTGGGTCTGCTCCAAACCACGCAAAGCGAGGCGCTTGGAACCATCCTTCGGGCGGACGGAAATTTCATCGCCAACCTTGATGGTGGCAGAGGAGATATCGCACTTGCGGCCGTTCACAGCAACGTGGCCGTGGGAGACCATCTGGCGGGCAGCTGAGCGGGTCTTTGCAAAGCCCATGCGGTAGACGATGTTGTCGAGACGCCTCTCAAGGAGTTGCAGTAGGATGAGGCCGGTGATACCGCGAGTCTTCAGGGCAGTCTCAAAGTAGCGGCGGAACTGACGCTCAAGCACTCCATACTGAAAACGAAGTTTTTGTTTCTCAGCAAGCGCGGTGCCATATTCGGAGACCTTACGGCGGGAGCCCTTCGGGCCGTGCATACCAGGAGGATAGGGCTTGTGCTCGAAAGCGCGGGCAGATCCGGCGAGAAGAACGCCATAACGGCGGCTGACTTTGGTTTTGGGTCCAGTGTAACGTGCCATGGTATATTAAAAGGCTGAAGGCTAAGGGCTAGAGACTAAAGGCTGAGGGCTGAAGGAATAAACATTAAACGCGACGCTGTTTCGGAGGGCGGCATCCGTTATGAGGGACAGGGGTTACGTCCTGGATGATGGAAATTTCGAGGCCGATGGCCTGCATGGCGCGGACTGCCGACTCACGACCGGAGCCGGGCCCCTTGACGCGAACCTCGACTTCCTTGAGTCCATGACCCATAGCCTGACGGCAGGCATCCTGGGCAACCATCTGGGCGGCATAGGCCGTGCTCTTACGAGATCCCTTGAAGCCCATCTTGCCGGCACTGGACCATCCAAGAACGGCACCGCGCATGTCGGTGACGCTGACGATGGTGTTGTTGAAAGTGGCCTGAACGTGTGCGATCCCATGGGTGATGTTCTTGCTACCCTTGGCCTTGACGATCTTGGGTGGCTCGATCGGGTCGTCGAGATTGAAACTGATGGCGGCGGCAGGTGCGGCCTCTTCAACTTTCTTCTCCTTACTCTTTTTCACCTTGGACTTCTCAGCCTTGGCGGGAGCAGCGGTCTCGGTGGAGGCCACTGGAGCGGAGTCGGCGGGCGCAACAGTCTCAGTGGAGACTACTGGAGCGGACTCGGAAGGATGATGAGCTTTGGTCTCTTCGCTACGGGCGGCGTCTTGGGAGAGGCCTTCGGATTCTTTGTTTTCTTCGGACATGAACTTGATGACGTACTATTAAGTGCTATGGGTGTGGAATTAATCCTTAGCGCGGACGACGCCGACGGTCTTACGGGGCCCTTTGCGTGTGCGGGCATTGGTCTGGGTGCGCTGACCACGAACTGGAAGTCCACGCCGATGGCGTACGCCACGGTAGCAGTTGATCGCCTGCAAGCGCTTTAGGTTGCCCTGAATCTCGCGTCGAAGATCACCCTCGATAACAACATTCTGGCCGGAAATGGCAGAAATAATTCCGCCGATTTGCTCTGGAGAAAGCTCCTTGGCGCGGATGTCGGGATTGATGTTGGCCTGTTCCAAGACGCGCTTGGCAGTCTTGGGGCCGATGCCGTAAATGTAAACAAGCGAGGCTTCGATACGCTTGTCACCGGGGATTTCTACGCCGAGGAGTCTTGGCATGGTATTAGTCTATTGAGTTAGGTGCAGGGAATGAGTGATGTCTGAACGTCTCGTGTCAGCCCTGGCGCTGCTTGTGACGGGGGTTCTTGCAAACCACGCGCACCACGTTATTGCGGCGGACGATCTTGCAGGTTTCGCAAAGGCGTTTGATGGAAGCTCGGACTTTCATTCTTGAAAACAGCGACGAGGTTGGCGTCGTTTGTGTCGGTTTATTGGCTTGGGCTGGATGATGACTGCGGGAGTCGCTGGATGATTGTTCCCTGATTCAGATCGTAGGGGGAAAGGCTAATCACTACATGGTGCCCGAGAGCGATGAGCGTGAACTTCAAGCGCAACCTGCCGGATACCGTAGCTACCATTCTCCTGCCCCCGGCTAACTCCACTCGGAAGCGTGCCATGGACAATCTCTCTACAACTAGGGCTTGATGTTTTAAGCTATCAGGGGTAGGCATGTCAACACTTCAGGTTCATTTTCTGTTACTAATACAGTATGCTCGAAATGGGAAGATGGCTTGCCATCGGAGGTCACCACGGTCCATCCGTCATCCAGAATACGTACGCCCTCGGATCCTAGATTGATCATGGGCTCAATGGCGAGGGTCATGCCGGGTCGGAGTTTAGGTCCGGACCCTTTTTTGCCGTAGTTCGGAATCTGCGGTTCCTCGTGCAGCTTGCGGCCGACGCCGTGTCCCACAAATTCCCTGACAACGCCGAACCCCTGTCGTAGAGCCTCTGTCTCGATGTAGTTCGAGAGATCGCCCAACCTGCGACCAGCCACGGCGAAGGGAATCGCCCCCTCAAGAATGCGCTTGGTTGCGGTGATGAGTCGCTCGGTTTCTGGATCGATTGCTCCGCACGCAACAGTCGTTGCGGTGTCACCGATCCAACCGTCAAGGACGACTCCGGTATCAATTTTTACAATGTCACCGTAGGCAAGGCGTCGTTTTCCGCCGATGCCATGCACCACTTCTTCGTTGATCGAGATGCAGGACTGACCTGGAAATTTCCGATAACCGAGGAAAGCACTGCGCCCTCCGAGTTCCGCCATGTATTCCCCCGCCATCCTGTCGATTTCGCCGGTTGTCATACCGGGCAAGACGAGTTTAGCCAGGCGGTCAAGAACAATTGCTGCAGCACGACCAGCAGCACGCATCTTGTCGATCTCGGCGGGCTTCTTGATGGGAATGGGCATGGAAAAGAAAAGTCAGGAAGTAAAAAGTAAATGTTTGAAATGTGAACGGATCGAAGATGGAGGGGGCTTGATTCTGATCTTATTTATTCTTCATGTTGACTTTCTTATTTGTTGCCGACCAGCGTCGATAACTCGGCAAAGATCGCGTCGCTCCCCTCACCCGCGTCAATTCGATGCATGATCCCGGGCGCAGTTCTCTCGTAGTAACCGACCACAGGCAGCGTAAGGTCGCGATAGACTATCAGTCGCTGCTCCAGCGCCTCAGAGGTATCGTCATTACGACGAACCAGCACGGCGCCGCAGCGAGGACATGGATCACCTTCAGCATGCGTATGAAGCGAGGTGCTATAGGTCGCTCCGCATTTCAGGCAGGAGATACGTTCGAGAATACGGCTACGGATGGCCCCGTCGGAAAGTTCAAGCAGTATCACCAGATCCAAGGGAGACTTGAGAGAAATCAGTGTCGCATCCAGATGAGTTGCCTGTCCCACGGTCCTGGGAAATCCATCGAAGAGAAAGCGTGGGCCATGCTCCTTCATCCAATTTGCAACGATACGAACGGCAAGTTCATCCGATACCAGCAAACCCTTGCTGGTCGCAGCATCGGCTTCATGGCCCAACGCCGTGCCACGATCACATTCAGAACGCAGAAGCGCACCGGTAGAAACATGGGGAATACCGAAGGCCTCCGAAAGTCTATTAGCCTGAGTTCCCTTCCCTGATGCCGGCGGACCGAGAAGCACGATCCGCTGGTTCACCGCATTCACCGAAATAGGTCAGCGATGAGTGCTGAGGTAGGCAGCCAGACCGGCCATCACAAACAATCCAATGCCGGCAACAATTTTGACCACAGTGGAGTCACTGACGGTGGATCCACCAACAGAGGGACGCGGAGCACTACGCCCGCGGATCTTACCCTTGCGAAGGAATCCGTCATAATGACGCTGGAGCAGGAATGTCTCGACTTGACGCATAGTATCCAAGGTGACACCGACGATAATAAGCAGTCCCGTTCCACCGAAGAACTGGGCGGCCATGTAGGGGACATTGAGCGCACGACTAAGAAGTTGAGGGAGAATCGCGATCACAACCAGGAAGAGGGCTCCTGCAAAGGTAAGGCGACCCATTGTGTAGTCGAGGAAGTCGGCCGTCGGCTTGCCAGGACGAACTCCTGGTATGAAGCCCCCGTACTTCTTCAAGTCGTCCGCGATCTGGGCAGGCTGGAACTGCGTGGCAACCCAAAAATAGCTAAAACTGAAAATAAGGATGGCATAAAGGAGGTAATGAAGCCAGCCGTTGGTAAGGAGATTTGCTATCTCGACTGCCCAAGGCTTGTTACCGAAGGCCATGGTCATGATGGTCGAGGGGAACATCAGGATCGCTTGGGCAAAAATAATGGGCATCACGCCAGCATAGTTGACCTTGAGAGGCATGTACTGGGTCTGACCACCATAAACCTTCCGTCCCACCACGCGCTTGGCGTACTGAACGCTGATTCGCCTAGTCGCCTGAGTAATCGCAATGACAGAGGCGATCACGAGAAAAAGGAAAGCGCAGAGGATCACAAGGACAACGGGACTCACTTGGCTTGCCTCACCTCCGCTCGGAACAAAGGTTCTCCATGCTTGAACCAGACCTGCTGGTAACTGGGCCAGAATGCCGATCGTGATGATCACGGAGATACCGTTGCCTATACCACGCTCGGTGATCTGATCTCCTATCCACATCAAGAAGAGAGTTCCAGCCGTCATGATCAACACGGTCAGGAGTCGGAAGAAAATGCCGGGATCTGAAACAAGGGGAATACCTAGGCGCGCAATCGTGTCGGCAATGCCGGGGAGAAAGGGGTTTGATTGAGGGCTCTCAAAGGAAAGGGCGAGCAGATAGCCTTGAAAAATACACAAGGCGATGGTCGCATATCTGGTGTACTGGGCGATTTTCTGGCGCCCACCGTCCTCGCGGGCCAGACGACCGAGCTTAGGAATCACAGCCCCGAGCAACTGAAGCATGATCGAGGCACTGATATAGGGCATGATCCCGAGTGAAAAGATTGCGCAATTCCCGAGTGCACCGCCGGAAAAGAGATTGAAGAGTGCTGCCGCACCGCCCCCAGCACTGTGATCAGCAACGTTCTGAAACCATTCTCGCAGGACCTGGGCATTGACACCCGGGGTCGTGATCGCAGCGCCGACACGCATGATAACGATCATCCCGAGTGTGAAGAGGACACGCTGCCTCAGCTCGGGAATCTTGAAGATATTGGCGAACGCAGAAATCATGCTGGCAATCGGTGGTTAATGGCCTTTGTTACTTCATTGTAACGCTGGCGCGCCCTATTGATAATGAATCAGGAAGCCTTGACCGCTTTTCTCGGAGCCGCCTTCAGCGTCGCCCTGCTGGCGATCTTGGTCTGGCGTTCACGGATAACAAGTGAACCTCCGGCAGCCTCAAGTTTCTCCTTGGCGGCTGCGCTCGATTTGTCCACTTCGACTGTGAACTTCTTGGTAATGGTTCCGCGGGCAAGTAATTTGATTCCGTCGTTACTGCCATGAACGAGTCGGAGGGAGCGGAGTGCTGCCTCGTCGATCCTCGCACCGGACTCGAAACGCTCTTCAAGAGTATCGAGGTTCACAACGGCATAAACGGGCTTGAAATCAAAGTTATTGAAACCGCGCTTGGGTAATCGTCGGATGAGGGGCATTTGGCCACCCTCAAATCCAAGACGAACGCTGCCGCCTGAACGGGCTTTCTGACCCTTATGGCCGCGACCAGAGGTCTTTCCATGACCGGAACTTTCGCCGATACCGAGACGCTTCTTGCGGTGCTTGGCACCTGGGCGGGGAGCGAGATTATGAAGTCGCATGGTTGTCATTCGAGAATAATTGTTGTGCTTGGATTAGGCTTGAGCTGATGTGTTTAGCTATTTTCCCTCTGCTTGCCTTAAGCGGCAACTGGAACCGTCACTTCCGGTGTATGCACCTTCTTTCCACGCAGTTTCATGATTTCATTGCGAGGGCGCAAGCTGGTAAGGGCGGCAAGGGTTGCCTTGACGACGTTGGAGTGGTTGCTGGATCCGAGCGACTTGGCAAGCACGTCGCGAACACCGACCGCTTCAAGGACAGCGCGAACGCCACCTCCGGCGATGACCCCGGTACCGGGGGATGCCGGCTTGAGAAGGACACGTCCACCTCCGAACTCTCCGAATGTCTCGTGAGGAATCGTGGTTCCCTGGATGGATACAGGAACCATGGCTTTCCGTGCTGCGTCGGAACCCTTGCGGATAGCCTCGCTGACCTCGTTGGCCTTGCCGAATCCGATACCGACACGTCCTTTCATATCACCAGTGACAATGAGAGCACTGAAGCTGAAACGGCGACCACCCTTGACGACCTTGGCGCAACGGTTGATGAAAACGACCTTTTCGATCGTATCCTTGGGTGTATCGTCTGCGGGCTTGTCGCGGCGTGGTCCGCGTTTGGGGCGTTTATCATCCATAGAAATATTAGAACTGGAGTCCACCCTCACGGGCTGCCTCTGCTAGGGCCTTTACCTTGCCATGATACATGAAACCGCCACGATCAAAGACGACCTTCTCGATCTTCTTGGCAAGACCGCGCTCGGCGATAAGTTTACCAACCTTGATGGCTGTAGCCACATTGGCGCGGGAGGAGGGGTCCTTGGTGAAGGGTTCCTCCGTGGTGTTGACGCTGGCCAGTGTATTCCCCGCGAGATCGTCGATGACCTGAGCGGTAATGTGCTGACCGGAGAAGTGAATCGCAAGGCGGGGCCTCTCGGCGGTGCCGGAGACTTTCTTGCGAAGGCGTACGTGACGCAGTTTGCGGGAATTTGTTGCGGACATGAAATAATGTTCCTTGGATTACTGGACAGTCTTGCCTTCTTTGCGGCGGACAACTTCGTCGGAATAACGGATCCCTTTGCCCTTGTATGGCTCGGGAGGGTAGTACGCGCGGATGTCGGCAGCCACTTGGCCGACGAGATGCTTGTCGATTCCCTCGATGGAGATCTTGGTGTTGTCAGTCACGGCAATCTTGATCTCGTTGGGGATCTGGAACAGGACAGGATGGGAGTAGCCAATCGAAAGATCCAGCTTGTCACCCTTGACTGCGGCACGGAATCCGACGCCCTGAATCTCCAAGTCACGGCGGAAACCACTGCTGACTCCGTTCACCATGTTGTTGATCAGAGCACGGGAAAGTCCATGCAGTGCGCGGAGCTCACGATGCTCGTTAGCGCGATCGACAGTGATGACGGATGCCTCTGTGGAAACAGTAATACCTTTGGGGAGCTCCCAGGAGAGCTTGCCTTTAGGACCCTCGACGGTGACTTGGCTTCCGTCTGCGACGGAGACCTTGACTTTGTCAGGGATGGTGATGGGTGTTTTACCGATACGGGACATGGCAGGATAATAGTTTACCGGGTTACCAGACGTAGGCGAGAAGTTCTCCACCGACTTTCTGCTTGCGGGCCTCATGGCCCGAGATGACTCCGCGTGATGTGGAAATAATGGAGATGCCAAGACCGCCGAGCACACGGGGGATGTCCTCGCTGCCTACATAACGACGAAGCCCAGGGCGGCTAATGCGGCGAAGTCCGGCGATAGCGGGAGTCTTGCCGACATAACGTGGACGAATCCTGATGCGAGGATGGGTCTCCTTGTTGTCTAGCTCATACTCCTCGATGTAACCCTCTTTCTTGAGGATAGCAACGATGTCGCTCTTAATCTTGGAATAAGGAACATAAAACTCTGCCTTTTGCACGCTGACAGCGTTGCGTACACGGGTGAGAAGGTCGGCGATGGGATCGGTAAGGGCACTCATTAATAATTAGGCGGAAGCGGTTTCAGGTGCCGTCTCTGCGGAAGCAGCCTCGGGCTTTTCGACCTTCTTGGTGGTATTGCGACCGGCAAACGGCATGCCAATCTCACTGAGAAGGGCCTTGGCCTCATCGTTACTCGTCGCAGACGTGACGATGGTGATGTCAAAACCGATGTTGCGCTTGATCTTGTCAAGTTCAACCTCGGGGAAGATGGACTGATCAGCAACACCGAGCGTGTAGTTGCCGTTACCATCGAAAGCACGGTTGGAAACACCACGAAAGTCACGGATGCGAGGCAATGCAGTCTTGATGAGGCGTTCCAAGAACTCATACATGAGACGGCCACGAAGGGTGACCTTGGCTCCGATAGGTTGACCAGCACGGAGTTTAAAGTTTGAAATGGCCTTTTTGGCGATCGTCTCGACTGGCTTTTGTCCGGTAATGAGCTGAAGTTCATCCTTGGCGATTTCCAAGGCGGCCTTCACGTCGGGGGCGGAAGCGATGGAGGTGTTGATTACAACCTTCACAAGACGTGGAACTTGGTGCACGTTTTTATATCCACGCTTCTCCTTGAGGGCAGGGATGATGCGGGTGTTGTACTCGTTCTGAAGTTCGGCAATGGGCAGTGACATGTCTCTGTATCCTTTTATTATTTGGCCTGATTCAGGTTATTCGGCCTTGGGGGCTTTCGATGCTTTTGAAGCCTTCTCGACCTTGGCTTTTGCCACCTTCTTTGCCGCGGTAGCCTTCTCGTCCCTTACCTTGGAATCGGCACCATTCTTTGAAGCCTTCTCAAGAAGCTTGACGTTGGAAATATTAAGAGGGCCCTCGCGTTCGATGATTGCTCCGTTGGGCTGCTCTTGGGAGCGCTTGACATGCTTCTTGATCATTCGAACTCCTTCGATCACGACCTGATGTTTGGCGCGGTTGACCTGGAGGATCTTTCCCTCGGAGCCACGATGGTTTCCCGAGATGACCTTCACGAGGTCACCTGCATGGACATGAGTTTTAATAAGCGGGATTGCGGGCATTGTCTTGGAAATTAGAGCACCTCAGGGGCTAGGGAGACGATCTTCATGAAATTCTTTTCACGAAGTTCTCGGGCAACCGGTCCGAAGATACGGGTACCGCGTGGATTTTTATCTTTGTCGATAATGACAATCGCGTTGCTATCAAAACGCAGGTAGGAACCATCCTCGCGACGAACAGGCTGGCGGGTACGGACAATAACGGCACGAACCACATCGCCCTTCTTAACGGCACCGCCGGTAGAAGCCTCTTTGACATTGGCGGTAATGATATCTCCGATGCGGGCAACGAGTGTCCTCTTGCCGATGACACCGATCATGGTGGCCATGCGGGCGCCGGTATTGTCGGCGACATCGAGTCGGGAGCGTAGTTGGATCATGGTGGTGGTAACTAAAAATAAATGATTCGAGCTGACGGTTAGTGACGAATCACCTCGACCAGACGCCAGCGTTTAAGACGACTGAGAGGGCGCGTTTCCATAATCGAGACGCGGTCTCCAATCTTCGCTTCGTTCTTCTCATCATGGACGTGAAACTTCTTAACCTGCTTGATGATCTTGCCAAAGAGCGGGTGAGGCACGCGAGTGATCGTCTTGACCACGATGGTCTTGTCCATCTTGTCAGAGATCACCTCCCCGACACGGGTCTTGCGGAGGGATCGGGACTCGTCAACTGGTGACATGGAAGTTGGTATGGTTGCTGTGTCGTTCATCGGTGCGGTAGCCTGTTGTGCTTAGAGAGCCTTGGTTGCCTTAGTTTTTGCGGTGAGCACGGTTTCGAGGCGGGCTATCTCACGACGCATCAAGGTCAGGAGATGAGGCTTTTCCAACTGACCGGCCTGCTGCTGCAAGCGTAGATGGAAGATCTCCTGTCGCAGTTCCTTTTTACGGGAAGAGAGTTCATTAGGCGTCAATTCGCGGATTTCGTCAAGAGTCATATTCGTTTCCTGTGATCGTGTGTCCTTAAATTAGGCGGCGTGGTGACGGGTGATGAACTTCGTGCGGATCGGCAGCTTGTTAGCGGCGAGGCGAAGAGATTCGCGTGCTACGGTCTCTGAGACTCCATCGAGTTCAAACAGGATGTTACCGGGGCGAACCGTGGCAACCCAATATTCTGGCTGTCCTTTTCCCTTACCCATTCGGGTCTCGGGTGGACGGGCAGTTACTGATTTATCAGGGAAGATACGAATCCAGAGTTTTCCCTTGCGCTTCATATTGCGGGTTAGTGCCACACGTGCTGCTTCAATCTGCGTGTTTGTAATCCAGGCACGATCCATGGTTTGGAGGCCAAATTCACCGAAATCAATATTGATATTACGTGAGGCTGTCCCTTTGCGGCTTCCACGCTGGGTTTTGCGATACTTGACTCTTTTGGGCAGTAAGGGCATTTTTTCTCTCCTTTAAAAAATTCGTTTGATGATTTAGGCAATTGCCTCCACCGCAGCTGGTGCAGAAACGGCGGATGATGGGGCCGTGGCTCGGGGTTCGGCAAACTTCTCAGGCTTTTTGCAGATCCAACACTTCACGCCGATCTTTCCAGCAAGTGTGTCAGCCTCGGCAAAACCGTAGTCAATAGTCTTTCGGAGAGTATGGAGAGGAATTGTGCCAGCACGAACAACTTCGGTACGGGCAATTTCTGCACCGCCGAGACGGCCGCTGGCGCGGATCTTGATACCATCGGCACCCATGTCCATGGCGATCTGCATTGACTTCTTCATTGCCCGGCGGAAACCGATGCGGCGCTCGAGTTGACCGGCAACACTTTCTGCAACAAGCTGCGCATCAATCTCTGGCTGCTTGATCTCAATGATGTCGATCTTTGCTTGTTTCCCTCCCGCCAAATCGGAGACCTTCTTGGTCATGGTCTCGATCTCGGAACCCTTGCGGCCGATCACGATACCGGGACGAGCTGTAAAGATGGTTACACGGACGCTGTTCCAGGCGCGTTCGATGACGATGCGAGAGACTGCTGCGGTTTTGAGCTTTTTTTTGAGCCAGTCGCGAATCTGCTGGTCGGCATAGAGGAAATCGGCAAATTCTTTCTCCGTCGCGTACCAACGCGATGTCCAGTCGCGGGTGATCGGAAGGCGGAAGCCGATGGGGTTGACTTTTTGTCCCATAGTAGGTGTGCGTTATAAGGTGATTGGCTTCTCTGCTTAGTCGTTCGTTTCGACGGATGTCTCGGCGATCACTTCAACTGCTGGAGCAGGAGAAACGGCCTCTTCCTTTGTGACCTTGACCTTGGGCCTGGAGGAAGATTTGGAGGTCTTGGGCTTGTCAGAACGACGAACGATAGGAACTTCGTCGGTCAGGACGATGCGAATATGGCTATTGCGCTTACGGACCGGACCGGAGCTGCCACGAGCTTTAGGACGCATGCGTTTGATGGTCGGAGCCTCACCGATGACGGCCTCCTTGATGACAAGGAGCTCAGGACGAATATTATTGTTGTGCTCCGCATTGGCGATCGCACTCTTGAGAGTCTTGGCAATCAAGGGAGCTGCTTTCTTGGGAATGAATGCAAGTTGCTGAAGAGCGTCTATGGCTGGAAGGCCCTGGATTTCACGGGTGACCTCGCGTGCCTTGAAGGCTGATATTTTCGCGTAGCGGTGGGTTGCGATGACTTGCATGGTAAAATTAGCGTGTGGTGTCGATGCGGAGTGTGTCGCCTGACCTGACGGATTCGGCGGGAGTAGCGGTATTTTGGACAATAGCGCCGCTGATCGAATCGCGCACATCAACGACGCGGACAGAAGCTACCTGGCGTGCCCCACGCCATACTTGGAATGGCATGCCGGTCTTGACTCCCTGTCGAGAACCGAGATTTGCGACGATCAGCGAGAGATCGGGCTTCACATCGACAACGGTCCCAGCAGTAAGGTCAGCGCCTGATGCCGGTGAAAGGTCCTTTTGGTGGTTAAGGAATGCAGAACTAGAACGAAGCGCCTCCTCCACTTTCATGCGAGCCTTCGGATCAATACCCTCGGAACTCTTAATTAGATCCATAACCGCTTCGGTCATGACTGTTAACTGATCTCTCGATATATCATTCTGCTTCTGAAGAAGGCGCATGTCACGGACCGCAGCTAAGAGACGAGCTTGAAGGTTTTGCGTCTCTTTGTCGGCAGAAACGATTCCCAAAGCCTCGATGCGTTCGTTCAGTTCATCGGACTTTCTCTTAAAGAGTTCAGACTCTCCGTTGGCGATGGCAAGACTCTCCGTGAGTCCCTTGATCGAAGCCTCTGATAGAATGAGCTTTTCTCGAAGCGCATCAGAAGATCCTCCTTCGTTCGCCTTTGCATTCTGCGCAAGCACTGCGGCAACCGGAAGCCCGAGGAGGGCGACGGCTGTTATTGCAGACAATTGGCAGGAATGGTGAATGGCGGACATCAGTTGGATGGGATATTGAAAAATGAATTCGTTACTTGGTAACCTTAGCAGTGTGTGATCCGTGCTTCTTGAAAATGCGGGTCGGTGAGAACTCACCAAGTTTGTGACCTACCATGTTCTCAGTGACGAAAACCGGTATGAAGGAACGGCCATTGTGAACGTTGAAAGTGTGTCCGACGAAGTCAGGTGTCACCGTGGAACGGCGTGACCAAGTCTTGATTGGCTTCTTGACATTACCTTCGTTGAGTTTGTCGATCTTCTCGAGGAGTTTCCACTCCACGAACGGGCCTTTTTTGAGTGAGCGTGACATGGGAGATTATTTCTTTTTGCGGCGCTGAACGATAAAGGTATCGCTTGGCTTGTGTTTGTTGCGGGTCTTGAATCCCTTGGAGAGCTGACCCCATGGGCTCATCGGATGGTGACGACCGCCACCGCCCTTGCTCTTACCCTGACCGCCACCCATCGGGTGATCGACCGGGTTCATTGCCATACCGCGAGTCTGCGGGCGGATGCCGAGCCAGCGGGAACGGCCAGCCTTTCCACTGACAACATTCATGTGCTCAATATTGCCAACCTGACCGATGGTGGCGTAGCACTCTTCGTTGATGCGACGAAGTTCACCGGAGGCCATCTTGATGAGTGCATAACCACCTTCGCGGTTGCTAAGGATGGCCAAGGAGCCAGCGCTGCGTACGATCTGTCCCCCTTTTCCCGGAATCAGTTCCACATTATGAATAGCAAGACCGAGCGGGATTGCTTTGAGAGGGAGCGCGTTGCCGACATGCGGCTCTGCATCAATGCCTGCTGAGACCTTAGCACCCACAAGAAGTCCTGCTGGGTGAAGGATGTAAGCTTTCTCACCATCCGGATATTGGATCAGGGCGAGACGGGCCGTACGATTCGGATCGTACTCCACAGCCATTACTTCAGCGATAGCATCGCGACGAAGGCGCTTGAAGTCGATGATACGGATCCTGCGCTTGTGACCACCACCACGATGACGGGACGTCTTGCGACCGTTGTTATTACGTCCGCCGGTGCGTTTCTTACTCTCGGTAAGTGATTTCTCTGGCTTACTCTTAGTAATCTCCTCGAAGGAAGGCAATGCCTTGAAGCGTTGCGAAGGAGTTAGCGGGCGGAAAGTTTTCAGTGCCATGGTCGTATGGGGTGATGAATGCTTTGGCTATCGGTTACGCGATGTCGATTTTCTCGCCTTCAGCAAGGGTGACGACAGCCTTTTTCCAATGGGCGCGGCGGCCGAAATCGGCACGGCGTTCACGCTTCTTCTTTCCCTCGACCTGTGCGGTATTAACCGAGCGGACTTTCTTCTTGAAGAGGGTCTCGATCGCGTGCTTGATCTCGATCTTGTTGGCCGCAGGAGTGACGCGGAAAACATACTTGTTAAGCTTCTCAGAAAGAAGGCTAGCCTTCTCTGTTACAAGGATACTCTTGATGATGTCGTGTGCTTCTTTCATGGCTGTTAGCCTTGGAGGCGGTTGCCAAGGGCCTGGAGGGCATCCTTGGTAATAATGATCTTGTCAAAGGCGAGTAGGTTCTCCGTGTTGACTTCAGCGGCGGTCATCAGAAGGTCTTTAGCAACGTTACGACCCGCAAGAAAGGTCTTGTCATTGAAAGAAACAGAGATGATTAACGTCCGACGCACGTCACCGGAAAGACCCTTTACCAGGCTGACAAATGACTTGGTCTTGGGCTCCGTCACCTCGAAGGAATCAACCACAAGAACGTCGCCGGAAAGAATGCGTGAGCTTAGCGCCTTACGGAATGCGAGCTTTTTGACAGACTTCGGGGTCTTCTTTGCATAGCGATTAACAAAAACTCCTTTGACAAAAAGTGGCTCAGGTCCATGGACAACGCCGCCACCAACCCAAACGGGCGAACTAGCGTATCCGGCACGGGCTCGGCCTGTTCCCTTCTGCTTCCAAGGCTTCTTGCCGGAGAGATTGACGGTGGCCTTGGTCTTAACGGAAGCGGTACCGCTGCGGCGATTGGCACGCATCGCGACGACCACATCGTGGACTGCCTGGGTTCCCTTGCCGTCAGTAATGATCTCGATCTTGGCCTGCTTGGCCGCGTCGACTGTAAGGATAGTGGCGCTCATGGATTACTCTGCTGCTTTTGAGGATTTCTTCTTCTTGGAGGGGCGAACCACGACATAGGTTCCCTTGGCACCTGGAATGCATCCACTGACAAGAATAACACCATCCGCCTCACGAACTTGAACGATCTCGAGATTCTGCATAGTGACACGCTCATCACCCATGTGACCTGGCATGCCCATGTTCTTCCAAACACGTCCTGGAGTAAGACGATTACCGATAGCACCATTACGACGGTGCATCATGGAACCGTGGGTCTCAGGCTGGCCCGCAAATCGGAAGCGCCTGACAACACCCTGAAAGCCTTTGCCCTTTGAAGTGCTGATGATATCGACAAATTGGCCATCTTTGAAGGTAGTGACAGGAAGATCAACGGACTCTGGAAGAACCTCTCCATCATTGACCCGAAACTCGCGGATGAAACGCTTGGGGGTCGATGAGGTCTTTGCGAAATGACCCTTCTGAGCCTTTGGAACACGCTGTTCCTTCTGGTCTCCAAATCCAACCTGAACGGAGGAATAACCATCCTTCTCCTTGGTCTTTACCTGGAGGATACGATTGCCTCCGGCCTCAATAACCGTAACGGGACGGATGCGACCCTTCGTGTCATAGACACGGGTCATGCCGATTTTTTTGCCGAGAACGCCGATGCTCATTGTACGGTTTGGTAAAGTTTGAAAAGAGGTCAGATTTTGATGGTGATGTCGACGCCGGCAGGAAGATTGAGCTTGCGAAGCTCATCAACGGTCTTGGCTGTCGGTTCGAGGATGTCGAGGAGACGCTTGTGAGTTCGAATCTCGAACTGATCCATCGACTTCTTATCGACGTGCGGAGAACGATTCACCGTGAATTTCTCGATGCGAGTTGGAAGAGGAATTGGACCCGTTACCTTCGATCCCGTGCGCTTGGCTGTCTCGACTATCTCTAGTGCGGAGATGTCAAGAAGGCGGAAATCGAAGCCTTTGAGTCTGATTCGGATGCGTTGTCCTGCGGCCATAGTCGTAGTTGGTTAGTTTTTCTGGTCGAGAACCGCGGCCAATACCTGGGCCGGGACTTGTTCGAAGTGCGATGGCTCCATGGTGTAGGAAGCGCGTCCCTTGGAGAGTGAGCGGATGGATGTTGCGTAGCCGAACATCTCGGAGAGAGGGACCTCGGCATTTACACTGGTGACGATTGCCTTCGTCTCGATCGACATGATCTTTCCACGGCGACGGTTGAGATCACCCATGATGTCGCCCTGATACTCCTCGGGAGTCACGGCCTCTACCTTCATGATGGGCTCGAGCAGGATTGATTTGGCATTCTTAAGTCCATCCTTGAGGGCAAAGATAGCAGCCATCTTGAAGGCCATTTCGTTGGAATCCACGTCATGGTAGGAACCATCAACAATCTCGATATGAACATCGATCACGGGATAACCGCCAACAACTCCATTCAGAGCGGCCTCATTGAGACCTTTGATGACAGCAGGGATGAAGTCCTTCGGAATCGAACCTCCGACAGTCTTGTTCTCGATCGTTACCCCTTTCCCCTTTTCATTCGGGGCGACTTTGATGACAACGTGGCCATACTGACCGCGCCCACCGGACTGCTTGACGAGCTTACCTTCACCACCTGCGGGGTTGAGAATCGTCTCTTTATAGGCGATTTGAGGCTTGCCAGAGTTGGCTTCGACCTTGAACTCACGCAACATACGGTCACGAATGATCTCCAGATGGAGCTCCCCCATACCTGCGATGATGGTCTGACCGGTTTCTTCGTTCGTGAAGACACGGAAGGTCGGATCCTCTTCAGAAAGACGCTGAAGAGCGTTGCCCATTTTCTCCTGATCAGCCTTGGTCTTTGGTTCGATAGCCATGGAGATAACTGGATCCGGGAAAGAAGGGGGCTCGAGGGCAATCGGATCATCCTCCGTGCAAAGCGTGTCACCGGTCGTGATGTTGCGGATACCGACGATAGCCGCGATATCACCGGAGTAGCAGGTATCGATATCCTCGCGCTTGTCAGCCTGGATCTGGATCAGTCGGCTGATCCGCTCACGCTTGCCAGTACGGGGATTGAGAACGGTGTCTCCCTTGCTGAGTTTGCCCGAGTAGACGCGGAAAAAAACAAGCTTTCCGACGAAGGGATCGCTCCAAAGCTTGAAGGCAAGTGAACAGAACGGGGCGTTGTCGTCGGTTATGGCAAACTTATCATTCCCATTATCAGGATCCATTCCCTTGGCGGGAGGAATGTCGATCGGGCTCGGAAGATAATCGACGACCGCATCAAGGAGATACTGGACACCCTTGTTCTTAAAAGCGGATCCACCGGCAACTGGCACAAACTTGTTGGCCGTAGTCTGGCGGCGGATAGCCTTCTTGAGAATCTCCTTCGTGACGGGCTTCTCTTCGAGGAAGAGTGTTCCGACTTCCTCATCGAGGTCGGTCATCTGGGAAACCAAGTCCTCGTAGGCGGACTCGGCAAGATCTTTCAGCTCAGCTGGAATCTCTGTGATGGTGTAGTTGGAACCCATGCTGGCGTCGTCGGCATAGATGACTGCCTTCTGGTTCACGACGTCGATCTGCCCCTGAAGGTTGTCCTCGGAACCGATCGGGATAAGGATCGGCCACGCATTGGCACCCAACTTGGTCCGCATGTCATTGACAGCATTTGCGAAGTTGGCACCGGTTCGGTCCATCTTGTTCACGAAGGCGATACGAGGAACATTATACTTGTTGGCTTGGCGCCAGACAGTCTCAGACTGTGGTTGGACACCCGCTACACCGCAGAACACGGCAATGGCACCATCGAGAACGCGCAAGGAGCGCTCCACCTCGGCTGTGAAATCCACGTGGCCCGGTGTGTCAATGATGTTGACGCGCATCTTGATGTTATCGAACAACTTCACGACGCCTTCCTGCTTGATCTGGTTCCAGCTGCAAGTTGTTGCGGCAGAGGTAATCGTGATGCCCCGCTCACGCTCCTGCTCCATCCAATCGGTCGCGGTGGTTCCCTCGTGAACTTCACCGATCTTGTGAATCATCCCGGTGTAGAAGAGAACACGCTCGGTCAAGGTCGTCTTGCCGGCATCGATGTGCGCGCAGATCCCGATATTGCGGGTGCGCTCCAGCGGGAAGGCACGATCCGGAGAGTTTGGATTGGCTGTTTCGGTGCTCATTTCAGTGATTGGATAAAGAACAAGAGGAAAAGTATCGGACTGGGACTACCAGCGGAAGTGGGCGAAGGCGCGGTTGGCCTGGGCCATCTTGTGAAGATCGTCGCGCTTCTTAATAGCGGCACCTTGATTGGCGGCGGCTTCCTTAAGTTCGGAGGCGAGAGCCTTTGACATCGGGACGCTCTTGCGCTTGCTTGCAAAACCAACGATCCAACGCATCGCAAGGGCAAGCTGACGATCAGCGGGAACTTCCATCGGTACCTGGTAGGTGGCTCCACCAACGCGGCGACTCTTCACCTCGAGACGAGGACGTGCATTGTCCATGGCCTTCTGGAGAACATCAAGGGGATCAACTGCCTCGGTGCCATCACGGGTGCTCTCGATGGCTGTGTAAACAATACGTTCCGCGAGGGAGCGCTTGCCTCCACGCATGACGGTGGTGATAAGACGGGCAACCAGCGGACTGGCATATCGGAGATCACGCTTGACCTCTTTGGTGATAACGCGTTTGCGGCGAGACATGATAAAGAAAAATTGGAGTGTTGTTCTAGGTTACTTCTTCTTCTTGCCAGCTTTGGCTTCTTCACCTGGCTTGGGGCGTTTGGCTCCGTACTTGGAGCGTCCACGACGGCGACCATCAACGCCAAGGCAATCAAGACTACCGCGAACAATATGATATCGAACACCGGGGAGATCCTTCACACGGCCTCCGCGAACGAGCACTATAGAATGCTCCTGGAGGTTATGTCCCTCACCCCCGATGTAGGCGATCACTTCCTGGCCGTTGGTGAGGCGAACCTTGGCCACCTTACGAAGCGCTGAGTTCGGCTTCTTAGGTGTTCTGGTCATCACCTGCACGCAGACGCCGCGACGCTGGGGACAATTCACGAGCGCTGGTGATTTGGATTTCACCTTGACCTGTTCGCGGCCCTTACGGACGAGTTGGTTGATGGTTGGCATTGTTAAAAAAATTAGTGATCCCAATATTTCATCGATTGGTATTCAGCAAAACCATCCTCGTGTTTGTAAAGGAACTGGTCCGCGTCACCACAGAGTTTTTGGAAACTCCGAAGAAGTCGGGAGGTGGGAAAGTAGTCAAACCCCGCAAATCTGCAAGAAGATTTTATTGTTACGCCACAGATATTTTTATCACGCGCTACATAGCTACTGAAGTCGACGCTTCATGGATAATCCATGATGGCAGAATTTTCCTCCAATCCCCCTTCCTTATGACGGCCTCAGGAAGAGCCTCCAGAAGGCTTTTATAATCACCCTATCTCTCACTGGAGGTTGATAATACCTAGCCTGAATAGAAATGAAAGTCAGTGTAATACGGTGTTTTTTGGATTTTTCATGATACTCGGCAGATCATTTTTGAGAGTATGGCACGATGTTCCGCCACCCGCCGGTAGAACCAATCGCAGAGCATCTGAAAAAGTGTCACTCGCTGATACATGCTCCATGCCACATTCCCAGGAAAACTTCCGCAGAGCGCCATCATTCTGAAGACAGCCTCGGCCCCCCGTCTGATCCGTCCATCCCTCTCAATCAGGTGAACAGCACCCATCGGCTGATGAGGTTGGAATCCATAAATCACACCCTCGCCGTCCTGCACGGCGGAAAAATCCAGACGACCTTTACCGGCAATTATCCAACGTCTCATCGATGCGGTGCAAAAGCCGCATTCACCGTCAAAGAGAACCAAAGGTAACGGGCGCGACGGTACACTCATGGCAATATCCTATGCTCACTTGGGGAAGCACTGCACGGATGATAATGAGGCAATCCCGAAAAAATTCACCACCTCAAAGCTTTGTCGATGTTTTCTTTCTCCTCGCCGCCCCCCACTGTTACCTTTTTCGAATGAGCTCCCGCAAAAAAAATTCCCCAGCAGCCACAAGCAATTCTTTAAAGAACGAGAAGACAGCGAAGAAGTCAGGCTCCATCGAGCGCGCCCATTCCTCGCTCCTTCTCGATGGACCGAGTCGTGCTGCCAGCCGCGCCATGCTTTATCCTGTGGGATTCAGCGCCAAAGACTTCAGCAAGTCGATTGTCGGCATCGCCTCAACCTGGAGCATGGTCACTCCGTGCAACATGCACATCGACGCCCTCGCCCGTGAGTCTGCCCTAGGGATCGACAAGGCCGGCGGCAAGGCGATCATCTTCAATACCATCACCATCTCCGATGGTATCTCCATGGGTACCGAAGGAATGAAATACTCTCTTGTTTCCCGCGAGGTCATTGCCGACTCCATTGAGACCGTATCGGGATGCCAAGGCTTCGACGGACTTGTTGCCATCGGAGGATGCGACAAGAACATGCCTGCCTGTATCATGGCAATCGCACGGCTCAACCGCCCTGCGGTCTTCGTCTATGGCGGCACAATTCTACCCGGCTGCCTGAACGGCAAACTGGTGGATGTGGTCTCGGTCTTCGAAGCGGTCGGCCAGGAAGCTGCTGGCGTGATCTCAGCCAAAGAGCGACAGGCCGTCGAGTCATGCGCCATACCTGGACCCGGCTCCTGCGGCGGAATGTACACGGCCAACACAATGGCCTCTGCCATCGAAGCCATGGGCATGAGTCTGCCGAACAGCTCCGCTCAGGCAGCAGTATCGTCTCATAAGATACAGGATTGCCGGGACGCGGGAGCCGCCGTCCTCAATCTGCTCAAGAAGGGAATCCGCCCTCTCGACATCATGACCAGGAAGGCGTTCGAGAATGCTATTACCGTCGTGATCGCTCTCGGCGGATCGACCAATGCGGTCCTCCACCTCCTGGCGCTTGCTCACACGGCGGGCGTCAAGCTAAGTTTGGAGGATTTCACAAGCATCGGAAAGAGAGTCCCCGTCCTTGCCGATCTGAAGCCGAGTGGCAAGTACCTGATGTCCCAACTTGTCGAGATCGGAGGAATCGTCCCGATGATGAAGGATTTGCTTGCCGCAGGACTCCTTCACGGCGACTGCTTGACCGTCACGGGCAAGACACTTGCCCAAAACCTCGCTGCCTTTAAACCCTACCCCAAAGGACAGGAGATCATCCGTCCGATCAGCAACCCTATTAAAAAAGAAAGCCATCTTGTCGTCCTCAAGGGAAACCTCTCCCCTGGTGGAGCCGTGGCCAAGATCTCCGGAAAAGAGGGTCTTCGCTTCGAAGGCAAGGCCCGCGTCTTCGAGTCCGAGGAGAAAGCCCTGCAATCCATTCTCTCCGGCGCCATCAAGAAGGGAGATGTCATCGTCATCCGTTACGAGGGACCCAAAGGGGGACCGGGCATGCGTGAAATGCTCTCACCGACCAGCGCCGTCATGGGCCGTGGCCTTGGCAAGGAAGTCGCCCTCATCACCGACGGACGCTTCTCGGGAGGCACCCACGGCTTTGTCGTGGGTCACATCACGCCGGAAGCCCACATGGGCGGCCCGTTGGCTCTTGTGAAGAACGACGACCCAATCGTGATCGATGCCAGCAAGCAGACGCTCACGCTCGGAGTCAGCGCCAATGAACTCGCCAAGCGGAAGAAGGCCTGGAAGCAACCGGCACCCCGCTATCGCCGCGGCGTTCTGGCCAAGTACGCCGCCCATGTCACCGATGCCTCTCATGGTGCGGTGACCGACGCGGGGTTGTAAAAAAGGATGAAGTCAGAAAGGTGAATGATGAAATGTCATCGCCTCCTCTTCTTTCTTTTTCAATGACATCGCAGTTTCACAGTTAACTGATGGTCTAACCCCCAAACATTGGAGAGCCATGGGGGGTGGGCGCAATGCCTTGATCAGACTAACTTCGCTTCCGGAAATTCCTTCGCAACCGACTCGAAAACGGTCTTGGCAAACTGGACTCGGGCATACCACTTATAGTCTCCCGCGATGAGCTTCCAGGGAGCAAACTTCGTGGAGGTTTTCTGAAACATGATTTCGGCCGCCTCGTTATGCTGCTTCCACTTACGGCGGTTGCGCCAGTCTTCGTCGTTGATTTTCCAGTGCTTGTAGGGATCGGCCTGACGTTCCTTGAAGCGCTTGAGTTGTTCGGCCTTGGAGACTTGCAGGAAGAGTTTGATCATAATCGCTCCACCCTCGACCAGAGTTTGCTCAAACTCATTGATCTCACGATAGGCACGAGTCCACTCCTCCTTGGTCGCAAACCCCTCAACCCTCTCGACCAGCACACGCCCGTACCAGGAGCGGTCAAAGACGGACAGCTCCCCGAGCGGCGGAATCTTATTCCAGAAACGCCACATGTAGTGGTGACGATACTCCTCCGCCGTCGGCTTCTGAGTTGAGTAGACACGAATCAGACGGGGATCGAGACGCTCCAGTGTCCGTTTAATGGCTCCACCCTTGCCTGCGGCATCGGGACCTTCAAGCACAATAATGACCGTTCGCTTGCTCTCCTTGAGACGCATTTGAAGATTCAGCAACCCAAGCTGATACTTCTTCAGATCCCGCACATAAGCCTCCTTCGTGATCTGCTTGGTCTGGTCAAGTTGATCGAGTTTGAGGGTCTTGAAGTTCATGAAAAATTGATATGGGAATATGGAATTGCTTGCCTCCTCAATGATTCGCATCAGGAACTCAGGAAAAGAAAGACAGAAAGATCATTTTATCAATGTATCGATGACGATCTTCTCGGTCAGCAGTTCCGGAAGAACGACCGGATCGCTTCCCTTGCCCGGGGGATAAAAAACCGCCAGGGGGACTCCCACGCGACCGAAGGACTTCAACGCAGCAGTGATTGCCGGATCGGCATTCGTCCAATCACCCTTCATGGCGGTGATTCCCTTCTCATTGATCAGCCTCCTGACAGCTGGGACATTGATCGCCGTGCGCTCGTTGAACTGGCAGGTAAGGCACCAGGAAGCAGTGAAGTCCAGCAAGACGGGTTTTCCCTGGACTCGGAGCAAGTCGAGTGCCCCTGGTGAGTAGGGAACCCAGGCAATCCCCTGATCTGATTTGGTTGGAGTCCCAATGGATCGCTCGGCAACCCGAATTCGCTGCGCGGTAAAACCAATGGCCGCAAGGGCAATGAGAGCGATCAGAAGAAAAATCAATCCGCGTGCCCGTGAAGCAACGCTGGAGACAATCCCGAAGAGCCAAGCGCAGAATCCCAGCATCAGGAAGAGTGCCAGGAGGCTTAGGGCGGCTTCGTTGCCACGCTGGTTTTGCAGAACCCAGAGCAACCAGAGATTGGTGGCAAGTAGCGGGAAACCCATGAATTGCTTCAGGTGCTCCATCCAGACCCCCGGCTTCGGAATCCATTTTCTCCATCCCGGTTGCGCGGATAGCAGCAGGTAGGGAAGCGACATGCCAAGAGCCACGGAGGCGAACATTGCCAAGATGACAAGGGAGCTTTGTCCGAAAGCAAACCCAAGCGCACTACCCAGGAAAGGGGCCGTACAGGGCGTGGCAAGCAGCGTGGCGAACAGTCCCTGGAAGAATGAACCCCCATACCCTTTCTGCCGAGCTGCCTGATCCAGAGAGTTTGTTGCCTGACCAGAAAGGGTGATCTCAAAGAGACCGAAGAGATTCAATGCAAATAGGAAGACCGCGACACTGAGTCCGACAACAAAGAGAGGGTTCTGAAATTGAAAAGCACCCCAGGTCACTTGGGATCCTCCTGCCTTCAGCGCGATCACCAATAAACCGAGTCCCATGAACCAGGTAAAGATACCGGCAGCAAAAGCGAGCCCGTGACGAAAGATTCGCTTCGGGGACTCTCCCGCCTGTGCGATGAAGCTAAAGAGCTTCAGCGAAATCACGGGCAGAACGCAAGGCATCAGGTTCAGGATCAGACCTCCGAGAAAGCCAGAGAAGAGAGCGGCAAACAACACTCCCCAGGCGATTGCGGGGATGGTGGAGGCGGAAGTGAATGGCTCTGCCCCATTTCCCTTTCCTCCGATCCACCAGGCACGACGAGAGTCACCTGAGGCCTCAACTAGCAGCGCATGAAAAGGAGCTGGGCCATTCCAGGGAACCGAGAAAACAACGGAAGATCCCTCCGTTCCTTGTGAAGACAACCGGGCCACATGACCAACCGTCGTTCCCTCCGCAGGATCGGGATAGAGTTCGTAGGCGACTCCTTGATGAGCGGTGAAGGAAACCACCTTACCCCCCCCTTTTTCTGAAATGGAGACGGGGAATGGAGGTAGTCCTGCTGTCGGCCAATCCCCCTGAGAAACATAAGAGCTCAGCCAGCGCACGAGTTCGGTGGTGGGACCGGTGATCTCGCAACTGACCTCGGTTGATCCCGGAACACAAAGCTCCTTGCAAGCCAACCAGGAGAGGGATGCCTTCAGTTCGATAAGCTGATCCTTGGGGATCTCTTTCGGAGGAGTGATCAAGGCCCTCAGAAGCTGCCGCTTCTCATATCCGTAGATAATCATGTCGCCGGGTTCGGAAAATTGATTCGGGATCGAAAATTCGATCCGCCCCGCTGTCCAACCTTGGGGCAAATGCCATTCAACCTTGGGAGGGACTCCGGAATCCCCCGGATAAAGCCAGTAGGTGTGCCAACCCGGCTTCAGATCAAGAACGACCACCGCTATGAAGGGCTTTCCGGGAACCAGCGGCATCGAGGCATCAAAGACAAGCGAGGCATCGACCCCTTCGCCGGTTCCAGCAACTAGGGGCGATGGAAGAAGCAAAAGCCTAGGACACCATAGGAACCCAGACAAAAGAAGCAGTAGTAATTTCTTCATATCCTTCACACAGAAGTTTCTAGCCGATGTTTCTCCTGCTGGCCCCCAAAAACCTTGCGGATGACTTCCTCAATCGGCACCTCCTGCACCGAGAGGTCGATCACCTGACCTGCGGCTAGAAGCGCCGTACAGGCCCGAGGCACTGAGGCACGAGCTACCTCGATCTTTAAATGCAGAGGGTCGCGTTCCAGAACGGTTCCCGGCGGCATGAAACCCTTGGGCAACGGGGTGCCGAAGTCTACCTCAATGACCTTTGTCGAAGTGAAGCGAGAAACCACTTCATCGAGTGATCCGTCGAAGAATATCCGACCATGATCAATCAGAATCACCCGCTCGCACAACTCCTCGATATCCTGCATGTAGTGACTGGTGAGAAGGGTCACGACCTTATAACGACGATTATACTCCCTTAGAAACTCCCGGACTTTTTTTTGACTCATCACATCCAGACCGATCGTCGGCTCATCGAGGAAAAGAACTTTGGGGCGGTGTAGCAGGGCGGCGATTAACTCCATTTTCATCCGCTCTCCGAGGCTCAGTTCCCTCACCTTCACACCCAACTTGTCACGGACATCAAGCAGATCGATCAACTCTCCAACCGTCGTCTCAAACTCCTTTTTATTGATTCCATAGATCGCACGATTCAGCTCCAGCGATTCGCGGGCAGGTAGATCCCACCAGAGAGCATTCTTCTGACCCATCAACAGGGCGAACTGACGCTTCAGTTCGACGGGACGCCTGGAGGGATTAAAGCCCAGTACTGTGGCACTTCCAGAAGTCGGCTGCAGCAGTCCCGAGAGCATCTTCAGGACGGTCGTCTTGCCGGCACCGTTCGGACCGAGAAATCCGACAAACTCACCCTCCCTGACGGTAAAACTGACCCTTTCTGCAGCCCTTGTCTCCGTGTAAGTGCGGTGAAAAAGTCCCTTCATCGCCCCGATCAACCCATCCTCCTTCCGGTAGGTACGGAAGGACTTGGTCAGATCCTTGACTTCGATGACAGGGACGGAGTTCATTTCTATTTCCCACTGCCAACGTGCAGTTGCCGTAGCGCCTCGTACAGGACAATCCCGCTTGAGGTGGAGAGATTGATGCTTCGAGTTCCCTCGACCATCGGAATGGTGATCGCCGATTCCGGATGTGCAGCCAGCAGTGAGGCCGGCAACCCTTTCGACTCCCGGCCAAAGACTAGACAATCCCCATCACGGAACTCCACATCCCAATAAGGAGACCGCACCTTGCTGCTGAGATACCAGAAGCGCGCGTCAGGCATGGAGGCCTTCAGATCCTCTAAATAATCCCATGTTTTGAAATCAAGACGCTCCCAATAATCGAGTCCGGAACGACGAATATCCTTTTCATCGAGAGAGAATCCCAACGGCCCAACCAGATGAAGCCGCACACCAGCCGCCACGCAGAGACGACCAATGTTCCCGGTATTTTGCGGGATCTCGGGTTCGATCAAGACAATATGCAGCATGGGTAATGCTTAATGGGTAATGGCGGGATAGGGAATAGGGATTGAAGAAAATTCAATCTGAAATTGCATGCCGGCTAAAACATCAAGAGCTCATGAAGCTGATTTCCATGCATGCAAACCGTGAGAAACTCCCTCGACTCTCGACTCTAGTCCATGGATTTGGCAGTCTAGGCCTATGAACTCCATGTCAGCAATCAGCATCATTTTCGGAATCCTCCTCAATGTGGTTGGCCTTATCGGTTTCTTCGGAACCGGAGCAACCCATCCTACGTCCCTTATTCCCTGCGGACTCGGCCTCCTGCTGGCAGTCTGCGGCTTGCTGGCACGCATCGAGAAGATCCGCATGCATGTGATGCATGTGGCGGTCCTGGTCGGCCTGCTTGGATTCGGAGCCACCGTTTCGGCCTACGGAATGCTTGTTGCCGTGCTGAAGCAGACGGCCGGAGATAAGACCAACTCCTCCATCGCAAAGATGGCCACTGCCCTTCTCTGCGGTCTTTATGTAGTCCGATGCATCCAGTCCTTTGTTCAGGCCCGTCTGCTCAAGAAGCAGGGTAAGAAATCTTACTGAAAAAGCCTCCCTAGTTAAACCGAGCCAATAGGGCGCGGATCGTCACCATAAGAATGGTATCCTTGGTCGCATCAAAGGCATGCTTTGCAGGGCAAAGCGGATAGAACACGGGATAAGCGAAACGGTAACCCCAAGGGGTCTGGTTCTCGGCAAGAGTGCTCAAGGTTGCGGCACGATCTTGGGATCTAAGTTCATTCACATAAGAGCTGACTTCGGGAGGAGGCTGGGCGCCGAAGGTCGTAGGAAGTTCCACAATCAGAGGAATGCGCTTGGAGGCCTTGAGAAGTTCGATCTGGCGTCTGGAGACTCTGAGTTCCCAAGCCCTGACAACAAGATAATCGATTCCTTCCGGAACAAGAGAAAGAGGCCCATCGTATCCTACCATCTGACCTGCGGCATGAGCGGCGGCTATCCCCTGCGCAAAGACTTCTGGATTCACGGCAACAGCATCAGGGGCCACATAATAGGTCCAGGCATCAGGGTGAATGCGGGTGGCAATCTCATTCATGTGCCTGATAATTTGGTCTCCCGAACGTTCTTCACTCACGTTCAGAACGACATCGAAGCGGCACCCCTTAGAGGAGGACTGAACGGCGGAGCGAACCGAGGAATAGGCCTCTTCCTCGCTGTGACTCAATACTCCATGATCAACGATCCGAATCAGGCCTGTCACGAAACTGGGGTGGAGTGAGGCAATGGTGCGGGCCACAGTCACAGGAGTTTGAGAGGGATCGCCCAACGTCCAGTTACCGTTATGATAAAGTCGTGCTTGGACGACACGCAGGAAAAGTGCCTTCTGGGAAATCTTGAGCGATGAAGAAGAGAGAGGCTGATTGATCCTATCAGTGGATGGAGTTGCCGAGGGTAATCGAAGCGTCGCTGATTTCGCTCCGCCAGCAGCCTTCAGGCTTTGGAACGAAAGGAGCAGGAGTACAATAACTGATGTGTGCAGAAGACTCCTCATCCCATCGTTGTGTCAGAAGATCCTTGATCGTTAAAGAATTGGTTCACGCTGGTGCACGTGAGGGGGCCACCACTTATTCCGGTTGGTCCGTGTCGGAGCGGAAGGGAACTGCTGGAAGCCCTTCCTTATTGTAGAGAGTGCCGTTCGGAAACCCCTTCCATCCGTAACGCACATTCACAGGATGGGGCACGGCATCACTCCAGAGCAAAACACTATTGCCCTCGATTTGGCCTTGGGCCGGAAACCACTTATGGTCGCTACCCGCAAGCGCGAATCCCTTGAGGGAAGTGACAAGAGATGGAGTAACGCCCTCTGACTTCCAAGGAGAGGCACCCAGCACTAAACCGCTACCGACGAAGTCAAAATCCACTCGGACTTTATCGTTATCCCTATCCTTACCCCTCTCTATTTTCATCCCGCGATAGAGAGGCCCAGAATCCACGATCTCCTCCCCATAGACACGGTGCCGGGCCAGCAGGGCCAGACGTCTTCCTACATCACGCTTGTCTGGAGGGATTCTCTCGTCAGAAACGCCGAGATCACAGGCCTGTGCCATCCCGGTGAATGGCAGAGAGAGGGCGGAGGCGGCACCTTCCCTAAGCCAGGGCAATGCACGACCCGGGGCCGGGTTGCCAGCTTGAGCATGATAGCTCTCAACGGAGGCACTCTCTTCCTCACCAAATCCGGCTTGAGAAACAAAATAAAAGGGAAAGGGGCCCTCCCCCCATCTCTCTCTCCAGTCATGGATCATGCGCGGAAAAATGAGGCGGTACTGCAGAGAGGCACTCCCCTCATCAGACTCCCCTTGATAAAAGATGATCCCAGCGATGGCGTAGGGAATGATCGGGTGGATCAGTTGCTCGAAACAGGAGCTCTGTGCAGAGCTCCCTTCCCTGGAATTCGGAGATGATGAAATGGAGGAGGGCTTTGTAAGCCCTCGCCTGCTGATCCACGAGACAATGGGTGAGTGTTTTCTAGTACACTGAATCATCCCGATCGGAAGGTGGTGGGAAGTTCTAAGATCTCTGGCAAAGAAATATCCCACGGCGGAAAAAGCAGGAGCGGAATCGATGGCGCAGACAATCCATCGACCTTTTATCGGATCGCTCTTCGTCCCGACTTGATTCCCGTCGTTGTTCAGGGAGTTATCGTACTGAAAAAAACGCAGCTTCTCATCAGCGATCTTCTCATTCGATTCCTTGCCAGTCGGTGCATCAGAAAGAGGAAAGGCCATATTCGCCTCGCCGGCACAGATCCAAACATCACCCACGATAACATCATGGAGTTCCACACGATTGTTTCCATTAATCACCATGACCAAGGGGTTGGATGATAATGCCAACGGCCTCAGAGTGATCCTCCATTTCCCGGATCCATCAGCCACAGTCTCAGCAGAGAGATAGCCGACCGAAACAGAGACATGCTCGCCAGGCGACGCCGTCCCCCACACAGGAAAAGTCACACCCTGCTGAATGACCATATGATCGCCAAAAATCGCGGGCATCGAGACATCCGCATAAAGACCCATTCCAGAGAGCCAGAGAAATACAAAAAACTCGCGCGGAGGCGCAGGGGCGGAGAGGAATTTAAGACAGATCCCTTTCATTTTTTCCCCAAAGCACTTGAGTTGGCATCTGTGGCCCTTTCTTCACGCCTGATTCTTCTGATTTGCTTGCTTGGCCGTTGCTATGCATCCGTTGCATCCAGAATAAAAATCTCCTCTCCTCCGCTCCTCTATGCCTATGCGCCTATGCGCAAGTCATCGGTTCACTACCTTGGCCCGCGATCCTTCTTGAATCCCTTCACGAACTTGCCC
>Ga0114962_10000713_pt1 | contig 29162 bp, 25 predicted proteins | sample C_130820_MF_Meta_FD_87017 | JGI IMG/M metagenome (GOLD analysis project Ga0114962, IMG submission 87017) | Freshwater microbial communities from Lake Croche, Canada to study carbon cycling - C_130820_MF_MetaG | ecosystem: Environmental > Aquatic > Freshwater > Lake | place: Lake Croche, Canada...
CACCGACTACACGGTGCCCGACCAAGGCGCCATTGCATGGCGTTGCTTGGCCAAGGGCGCTGCTGTGCCCAGTGGTTTGTCTGTCGCAAGTGCGGCCACCTTAGAGGCAAAATATGCGCCGGCGGAGTGTCGGTAAGTGAACTAGAAATTAGTTGCAATGTGGGCATCGCCCCTTTTTTGTTATCGACAAAATAATGCCAACAAAAAATTTTCTAATATTTAGTAGTCATTTTTTAAGGGCAAAATCTATTTGCCATACTTATAGAGTATTGTGTTTGTCAAAGACATAATGAAGAATAAACCAACTCGTTTCAATAAGGGGGGTTCATGAATTTCAAACTATTTGGGTTGATTTCTTTGTTGGCGCTGGTCGCTTGCGGTGGCGGTGGCGGTGGCAGCACAACTGCTACTGCAGGTTCTTGCAGTGTTGCGGCCAATTGTGCGTTGCCAACAGCAATATCAGCTGTTCCACCACAGAAATAAAAGGGAAAGAATGAAAAACCACATCACTCAAATAAAGGCGTTTATAGCTCTTCTGTGCTTTGGACTTTGTAGTTTGGGTTCAGTTGCTGCTCCATCTACTTCATCGGCATTATTCACTGACGTGCAAAGTGAATACAACAAAGACGAAACTTACGACACGTTTCAATTTGCTGCAATGGTCAGTTGCTTCATTAGATCTATGGCACCAGACCAGATGGTTGGAAAAGGTGCATATCTAGCCTACATCGATGAAACAAAATGTAACGACAGCACGTCTTCTGGTTCGTCTTCGTCTTCTGGTGGAAGTGTTGCATCCGTCCCTAAATACAGTATGGGTATTGCGACCTCAACGGTTGACAGTTCAACCAATAAGATGACCGTGGTTGTGAGGTTCAAAGCATCCAACGACGATGACGGTGTTACAAAGCATATTCATGTGAAAGCCGTGATTACCTCGGGACCTGGGGTAACGCCTCCTTATGGCGTGTGGGACATGGATTACTGCGAATCCTCTGTTGGCAGCGAAGGTACTTGCGACAAAGGTAAAGGTTTTGTCAGGGTCAATGCTTCCTCCGTAGATGTTCACCAAAAATCATTCGCGGGCGAACAGGGTTCCCGGGCAGGCTCCGCCGTGTTTGACAGCACTACCTCAGGCTACGGGGTGATGACTCAAACAGGAAGCAGCAATGGAATACCGCAAACATTGAACACCAATTTTTCTTATGCGCCTGCGGTGTATTTAAGGCAAACCAAGTTAAACGGCGCCGTCACAGCGATTTCGTGTTTGAACCCCAAAATCACGGACCCAGAAACATTGTTTAATATTTGGGAAACCTATTTGTACGATACAAATGGCAACAAAGTCACTTATACCAACCAAGGTTTTCAAATTCACTCCACCCAATCCGGTGCTAACTATGGCCGAACCATTGGCTATGCTAACTATTGGGGCGTGAACTGGTGGAATGATGCTACAGCCGCTGACAAGACCACCAACGCTGTTGTGGCAGGCGCCGTTAATAATGTGCAAAAAAACTTTGTGGTCAAAGCCGTTCCTGGGCGCTTGGAAAAAATCACTACAAGCGCGGTAACGATGGCTGCCATCGACCAAGTGGTTTTCAAGATGGGATTTTGGGGTGCTGAGAAAAATATCATTGACACCGCAATACACCCTACCACAATGACATCTGACACCAACCATTGGTACAGCTTCTTGGGTTATTGGGATAACACCAACAGTAAGTTCAAGTTGTCTGGCATCCAAAGCTGCGATAGCTCCAATTGTTCGCTTGTGTCCATAGACACAGCCAACAGTACCGCAACGAAAACTGAATTTACCTTAACCGAACTCATTGCATTAGGCGCGAACGGTTTTGGCGGATGGATTGATGGCAGTGGTATCAACTACAGCGCTGGCATCACCCAGTGGTCAGGCAGTTCGAACGTTGCCAAAGCAGATATCATAATCACAAAAGAAAGCCGTAAAAATATTCAGCCTAACGATTTGGATGAAGGCAAGGTTTTGTTTTGTGTGAACAACTGTTACGACAGCTCAAAAAATCAGTTCAATATTTCTTGGCCCTACAAACAAAACGATGTAACAAACTACACTTGGAGCCAGTCTGCGGGTGCGCCCGTCATTGGTGGCGTAGCGATGGATTTTTCATCAACCAAGTCTGGGCATTGGATGCGTTTGTATGACGTTGCTGACAAGCCTTCTATGGATTGTCAATATTGGGAAAATGGCGTGAACCATGCCACAGGAGGGCTGTGTGATTGGAACTTTACCCAAAACAACGGTGTGACCTATTACAACTGGAATTCAGGCAATGCTTGGGACGCTTATTCCTACCTTGTATACCAAGACACAGGCCTGCCCTATCAATTTGATCCACCCATCACATTGACTTACAACGTGCCTGCTGCAGCCAGCCTTCCCATCGGCGTAGACAAGGGCTATGCGAACAAGAAGATCCAAATTCAGTCTCCTGGCCCTGGCGAGTTGTGGTTACCTGGTCACTGCATCAACAAGACCACTTATGCAAAAGTTGATTGTGGAGACAGCAACATCGAAAGTGATTGGATGCAAGATTTTTATATCAACTTCGATGCCTCCAATGTTGCTGCTTCACAAGTGACCTTGAACGATCCTACGACCGGCGCAGAAACCCAGACCAAATACTATGCAAAATGGCTCAAGCGCGGTATTTTATTTGCCTTGAAACCAGCTAGCTACTGCTCTTCGCTGAACTTAAACAAAACCACCAGTATGAGTACGCCATCACTTTCAAATTGGAATAACCCTGCCACTGGAAATGTATGGGGAGTCACAGATGCAGATTTCAATGCAACCCCCAAAGTGATTCATGGGGTTTTGCAGTAATCCAAAGAAGAACGTTGAATTCAAAGGGGCCTAAGGCCCCTTTTTTATTGGCATTCCAATTCGGGCGGAGGTTTTTGTTGCCCAATCACTGTGCAGTTGCCCGTGGGCAAAGCGACGCTAGAGGCGGTGACGTTGGCTCTAATGAGCTGTTGGTAAACCATGGCCTCGTCCTGGGCCGTTGCACACTTGAGCCATGCTTTTTGCCAGCTTGAATCGAATGTCACTACACAAAAGCTTGGCGGTTGGCGCATTGAGATATCTTCTTGAATTTTGTCCAAATAGGTCAAAACCATTTTTCTTTGCTTGGCAAGGCGCATTTGGTGCTGTTTTGCTGCCAATGCTTCTCTGGGCAAGCGCTCTGTCAGGTCGGGCGAAAGAGGTGCCAATCCCCACCCAGAAGCACCTTTGGCGCCAAGAGGAAAGGCGGGCATGGCTTCAAAAGAAAAGTGGGAGGTGTCTACCACTTTTTCATTTGTAGACGCTTCAATTGAAGCAGAGGAGGCGTGAGTCTCAGGATTTTTTTTTGGTGCCCGTCCATCCTCCTCGGGGGGCGGATGAAGAGGGGACGCCTCTTTAGAAAAAGAAGTGCTTGACGAAGACTTTTTAAAAGAATTGGCGGGGTCCAAATAAAGCGAAGCACCTTCATTATTGGAAAAGCGTAGCAATTGAAGTGTCGGATTCGGAACAACCACATCGGAATCAGAATCTTGGCCACCGCCAGCCAGTAAGGCCAACAAAACTCCATGCGTCAAAACACTCAGACCTATAGCCAATGACAAATATTCGTGAGACTGAGAGTTGCTAAGGGTGCGCATGAACACCAATTCATTTAAGAAGTAGCTACAAAACTTCCTGACTTCCCACCATGCTTCTCCAGCAACTTCACGCTGTTGATGGTCATGCCTCGGTCCACCGCTTTGCACATGTCATAGACGGTGAGCAACGCGACTTGCACCGCGGTTAAAGCCTCCATTTCCACGCCGGTTTGGCCATGGGTTTCCACGGTGGCGGTGCAACTCACCCGGGGCGGGTCTTGCAAAAGCTCAAAATCCAGCGCCACGCGGGTCAGCGCCAGTGGGTGGCACAGGGGAATGAGGTCGCTGGTTTTCTTGGCGGCTTGGATGCCAGCAATGCGGGCAATGCCGATCACATCGCCTTTTTTGGCGTTGCCGCTTTCAATCAAAGACAGTGTGGCGGGCAGCATCAGTATGTCGCCGGTGGCCACTGCTATGCGGTGGGTGGTGGTTTTGGGACCCACATCGACCATATGGGCCTGGCCTTGGGCATCAAAGTGTGTCAGGGACATGGTATTTCTATAGGGGTAACATCCTCCCATCATACGTGCAGCCATCTACTTAAAACCATGAGCCCCTACCCCTGTTTACGCCCCCTGCTGCTGGCTTTGGCGCTGGCCTGTGGCGCAGCGCCTGTGGGTTTGCAAGCGCAAAACAGTGCGGGGCGGCTGCCCAATATCGGCGACGGCAACGGCATGAGCGTGCAGCAAGAGCGTCGTTTGGGCGAGTCCATCATGCGCCAGTTGGTCACTGATTCCGATTACATGGATGACCCGGTGTTGATAGATTACCTGCAAACCATTTGGCAGCCGTTGCGCGACGCCGCCATGCAGCTGGGTAATTTGCAAGCCGAACAAGAAGAAGCCTTTGCGTGGGATGTTTTTTTGGTTCGCGACAGGTCTGTCAACGCGTTTGCCCTGCCTGGGGGATTCATGGGTGTGCATTTGGGACTCATCGCGGTGGTCTCTAGCCGCGATGAACTGGCCTCAGTGATGGCGCACGAACTCAGCCATGTGACGCAACGCCACATCGCCCGCATGCAAGACCAGCAAGGGCGTACCACGCCGTTTTTGATCGCAGGCATGATCTTGGGCGTGCTCGCTGCCAGCCGCAGCCCCGACGCCGCGGGCGCGGTGTTGATGGGGGGCAGTGCTGGATCGGTGCAAGGTCAGTTGAACTTTTCGCGTGACATGGAGCGCGAAGCCGACCGCTTGGGTTTCAATGTGCATGCCCAAGCCGGCTTTGATTCGCAAGGCTTTGTGGGCATGTTTCAAAAGCTGCAACAAGCCTCCCGCTTAAACGACAACGGTAACTACCCCTATTTGCGCAGCCATCCACTGACCTCCGAGCGTATCGGCGACATGCAAGCACGGCTGGGTTTGAACAAAACCTTTGCGCCCGCAGAGACCAGCATCGAACACGCCATGATGGCTGCGCGGGCCCGCGCTTTGATGAGCCCGCATGTGGACGATATGCAAAAGCTCAGTGATGTCTTGGAAAAAGATTTTGTACCAGAGCTGCCCGTGGCCAAACGTGCTGCGTTGCTCTACGCAGGTGTGATGGCCTACACGCATCAGCGTCGCGCAGCCCAGGCGCGCGAAGCCATGAGCAACTTGCTGCAACTGGTGCGCGAAGACCCTGCAGCTTTACGGGCCGCACAATGGTTGGCAGCCGACACCGAGCGGCGCTTGAACAACCCCTCGCAATGCCTGCAAGCCTTGGGGTCCAAAGTGGTCGACCGCGCAAGGGTGCTGCTGCAAACCCAGTGCCGCCTAGAGTCCAAACAAGCCTCATTGGCCATGCAGGCGAGCGACGCCATGCAACTGTGGTTGGCGCAACACCCAAAGGACGCCTTGGCTTGGGACTTGTCCGCGCAAGCGCTCACGCAAACCGGCGAGCGCTTACGGGCTTTGCGGGCCGATGCAGAATTCCATGTGGTGCGCTGGGACGAGGTGGGAGCGATGGACCGTTTACGCGCAGCCCAAGACCTGGCCAAGCAGCTGTCCAAAGACGGCCAGCTCGACCGCGCGGGCAACATGGAGGCGTCCATCATCGACGCGCGTTTACGCGCCTTGGAGCGTGTGCGTCGCGAGCTCTTGCAACCCCATTGAGCATGAGTGGCATTCACATCACCGACATCGAGTCGGCCATCAACCATTGGCGGGCTTTAAAGCCTTCTCCCGATGGCGTCACCTTGGCGCCCGAGTTGCGTGCTTTGGCCGAGGTTTATGCCTTGATGATTTACCACCGCCAAGACGAGGCAGCGGAAAAAGGGTTCCCCCCTAAAGCCTATGCCGCCTGGAAAACTTGGTACGACAGCACCGCCGACACACCGTGTATCGCGATTTGCTCCACCAGCCAAGGCGACCCTGTCTGCAAAGGTTGTGGACGCACTTTTGAAGAGGTGCAGCGGTGGCCCGAGTTCAGTCCAGGTGCCAAGCGCTCGGTGTGGCGACGCATCACCTTGCATGGCGACTCGTGGCGGTTTAACCGCTATGCAGAAAGAGCCAACCCCACCGCCAACCCTAAATAGTTGGCCGGGGTGAGCGCTAATAAGCGCTGCTTTTCTTGCTCGGGAATGGCCAAGGTGTGTATGAGCCCGTGCAGGTCGTCACGGGTGACGCGTTGGCCGCGGGTCAGGGCTTTGAGTTGCTCGTAAGCGCCAGCCACGCCAAAGCGGCGCATCACAGTTTGTATCGGCTCGGCCAGCACTTCCCAAGCATTGTTCAAATCAGCGTCCAAGGCTTGTGGATTGAGTTCGAGTTTGTTCAAACCTTGCAACAAGGACTGGTAAGCCAAATCGCTGTGACCCAACGCCACGCCCATGTTGCGCAGTACCGTGCTGTCGCTCAGGTCGCGTTGCCAACGGCTGATGGGCAGTTTCTCGCTCAAATGACGCAAGAGCGCATTGGCCAACCCCAAATTGCCTTCGGCGTTCTCGAAGTCGATGGGGTTGACTTTGTGGGGCATGGTGGAGGAACCAATTTCCCCTTCTTTTAAGCGTTGTTTGAAATAGCCTAATGAGATGTAGCCCCACAGGTCACGCGACAAGTCGATCAACACCGTGTTGGTGCGGGCAATGGCATCGAATAACTCGGCCATGTAGTCGTGCGGCTCAATTTGTATGCTGTAGGGCTGTTGCACCAAACCCAACCCCCCCTCACTGGGCGGGGATTCGATGACGCGGCGTGCAAAGGCTGGCCAATCGATGCTTGCGCTGGCGGCCACATGGGCGTTGTAGTTGCCCACCGCGCCATTCATTTTGGCCAGCAAGTCAATGCTGTCTATGCGTTGGCGGGCGTTTTGCAAGCGCATCAGCACATTGGCAACTTCTTTACCCACGGTGGTGGGGCTGGCGGTTTGGCCATGCGTTCGACTGAGCATGGCTTGGTGCGCATACTGGTGGGCCATGTCGCGCAGTTTGTCGATCAACGCGTCAATGGCGGGCAGCAGCACTTGCGAGCGTGCTGCTTGCAGTTGCAAAGCGTGGCTGGTGTTGTTGATGTCTTCGCTGGTGCAAGCAAAGTGGATGAATTCATTGGCGCGGCCCAACTCGTCGCGTAAGGCGGGTGACAAATGGGGTGACTGGCATTGGTCTTTGAGCCAATACTCCACCGCTTTGACATCGTGGTTGGTGGTGCGCTCAATCGCTTTGATGGCCAAGGTGTCTGTCGGTGAAAAGTCCTGCACCAAGGCTTGCAGGTGCGCACGGGCCGCCGCGCTGAGTGGCGCAAACTCGGCCATGGCGGCATCGCTCAAGGCCACAAACCACGCCACTTCAACCTGCACCCGACGGTGCATGAAACCATGCTCGCTCATCAAGAGTTGCAAGGCGCTGAGTTTGTTGGCGTAGCGGCCATCCAGCGGCGACAAGGCGGTAACTGCAAAGGTAGTCATATCCTGTGATTCTAGGCGGGGCTTGTCAGCCTGGCGCGAGCATGGGCATGGCTTGTCTCTATAGAATCAGTTGCAACAAAACGAAATGATCTGTGTATGAAATTGATTGGCTCAGTCTCCAGCCCGTATGTTCGCAAAGTCCGCATCGTCATGGCCGAGAAAAAACTTGAATACCAATGGGTGCAGGAGGATGTTTGGGCTGCTGACACCACCATCACCGCCTCCAACCCCTTGGGCAAAGTGCCGTGTTTGGTGATGGAAGGCGGCGAAGCGTTGTTTGATTCACGTGTCATTGTGGAATACCTCGACACCTTGTCCCCCGTGGGCAAACTCATTCCCGCCAGCGGACGCGAGCGCACCGAGGTGAAAACCTGGGAGGCGCTGGCCGATGGCTTGATGGACGCGGCCATCACCGCACGCCTGGAAGCGCACTGGGTGGGCCGCACCGAAGCCCAGCGCAGTCAAGCATGGATAGACCGCCAGCTGGGCAAGGTGCAAGACAGCGTGGTGGCCATGGGCCGTGGCTTGGGCGACAAAGCGTTTTGTGGTGGCGTTCATCTGAATTTGGCCGATGTGGCCGTGGGTTGCGCCTTGGGCTATTTGGACTTTCGTTTCCCCCACATCGGTTGGCGCCAAGACCATCCCAACTTGGCGGCATTGCAAGACAAACTCATGCAACGCGCAAGCTTCACCGATACCTTGCCGACTTAAGCGTTCACGCGTTTTTTCAGCCAGCGCATCAAGCCGCCCACCAGCGGCAGTTTTTCATACAGTTCTTCAGCGGCATCCCAGTAATCGCGGTGCACACTGATGCGCCAAGCACCTTGGGCGTTTTGCACAAACTGCAGGTGCGAGCCACCCCGAATGCATTGCTGGGTTTGCCTGTCCATGGTCTTGAAGCGAAACACAAAATCCCATACCAAAAAACATTGGCTGCCTTGCACGATGCGCTCGGTCACCACAAAACGCGGTTCATGCAGGCTGTGAAACATGTGCGCAAAAATCGCCTCTATCGCCGCCGCACCTTGTACTTCTTTAAACGGATCTTTGAAGCGAGCGTCAGGGGCATACCAGCGACCCAGTGTTGGCAGATCGGCGGGCTGCAGTTGTTCAAACGCCAACACCAAGGCGTCTACCGTTTCGCTTAAAGAAGTTGGGTTCATCGTCACAGACCTGTGGCGCGGCGCACCAACGCAAAATACCAACGGTAGGGCAAGATGCGCAGCAATTGCAACCAGCGTGTAAAGCGTTTAGGAAAGTGAATTTCAAACAGACCGTCGCGCCAACCGTGCAAGATGTGCTGGGCGGCTTGGTCCGAGGTGATCAGCGCGGGCATGGCAAATTGGTTTTGTGCGGTCAATGGCGTGTCGACAAAGCCCGGGTTGATCACGCTCACCCCTATGCCACTGTCTTGCAAATCCAAGTACAAGGCTTCGCCCAAATGCGTGAGCGCGGCCTTGCTGGGACCATAGGCCAAGCTTTGGGGTAAGCCACGGTAGCCAGCAACGCTAGAGACCAAGCTGATGTGGCCGTGGCCTTGTTGCAGCAATGTGGGCAGCACAGCGTCTAGCAAATACAAAGCACCGTGGTAGTTCACCGCCATGTGCTGGGCCATGCTGGCCAAGTTGTATTGGGTGGCGCGTTGGGGTTGGTAGACGCCTGCGCAATACACCACCACATCCAAGCCATGTGCCGTGCGAACTTGCTGCGCGCCAGCTTGTATCGCTTGCTGGTCGGTCACATCCAAGGGCAGCGCCAAACTGCCTGGGTGCTGGGCCACAAAGTCATTCAATAAAGTCGCTTGGCGAGCCGACACGCACACCTTTGCGCCTTGCAAATGCAAAGCCTTGGCGCAGGCCAAACCAATACCGCTGGAAGCCCCCACCAACCACACGCTGCGCCCACGCCAGTCGCTTAAAGGCGGATTGAAAGGGCTGAGCCAAGACATGTTCAAGCCCGCTTGGTGAAGGACAAGGTGACCTCACCCAAAAACACGCCAAACTTGGACATGCTGGCTTTGTTGAGCATGACGCGCTCGTCCATTAAGTACATCCAATCGTCAAACTGTACCTCCCACACCCGCCCCTCGACAGGTAAGGCCAGCGTGTAGCCCCAGCGAAATGCATTGCCTCTGCAAGCGCCTTTGGCCAGACCCACCACATCGTCGGCGCTGCCACTGTAGTTGCCCTCGCCCAGGTGTTGCAAACGCCAGATGCGTTTTTGGGTGGAGCCATCCGAATACACAAAGTCTTCGTCCAAAACACCTTGGTCGCCATTCCAGCTGCAGTTCATCACCACCGTGAAGCGTTTGACCACCCGTCCCGAGCGATCGGTGAATACCCCCCAAGCGTCGACCATGCCATTGAAATAGTGTTTCAAATCCAATACCGGTTGGGCTTGGGCATAGTCGTTGACCGAGGGCCCTGCGCATCCGCTCGCAGCCAAAGCGCTGGCGCCAGCGGCGCATAACCATAAACGGCGTTTCATACAGACTCCTTGTGTTGCAATGCATCCGAGGCTCTGATCAGCAGCACCAGCGCCCATAATTTCAAACCACAGGGCACCAAAGCATAGGACCAACTCAGTGCGCTCAAAGCCACAGGGTCTTGCGCACCCGGGGTATAGCCCAGCCACTCTAACAAAGGCAGGGCCACGCCTGCGGCCAACGCCAAATTCAGCTTGGTGGCGACTTGCCACCAACCGCCATAGGCGCCAGCTTGTTGCGCATGCTTGCCTTGAGACTGCAACACGCCATTGAGCAAGGCGCCTGGGGCGATCAGGTCAGCACCCAGCGCCAAACCCGACAGGGCACACACGGCGGTATAGCCCACGACATCGCCTGCGCCCAACACCAAAGACCAGATGAATACCGCCACCGTCATGACCATGCCTGCGGCCCAAGCCGTGGTCAAGCCCCAGCGGGCAATCAGGCGCAGCCACAAGGGCAGGGAGAGGGCCGCGGCCACAAAGTAAGTGCCTAAAAACTGCGACTGCATCTGTGCACCCAGTTGCAAGCGATCTTGGACAAAAAACACAATCAAGGTGGCGGGTATCGCTGAAGCGACACCGTTGACCATGAAAATACGCAGCAAGCGAAGGTAAAGAGGGTCTTGCCAAGGTTGCCACAGCGAGGGCCACCAAGCCATGGGCGTTTGCACTTGGCCGCTGGCAGGGCGCGGCGCCGTCGACCACGACAGCATGGCCAGCACCAACACGGCCACAAACACCGCAACCATCTCGGCCATGCCCGCCAAGCCCGATACCAGGGACGCCAAAATCACCCCGCCCAAGCCGCAAGCTTCCCGCCAACCGACCAAGCGACTGCGAGCCAGGGTGTCGCCGCGCATGCGAGCCCCCCAAGCTTGCAAGGCAATGGTGAGCACGCTGTAGCTGAGATAACACAAGAGCAGCAAGCCGCCCACCAAGAGCAGCAAATCGCCTTGCGCCACTTCGCGCCCCAGCACCCACTGTGGAAAAAACAGGCCAATGAAACCCAAGGCCAGCAACAAAGCCGCCGCGTAGCAACGCCGCAGCACCCGCGCGGGACCGTGGGCATAACACGCATCCAGCCAATGGCCCAAGCTGGGGTCGATCAAGGCGTCCAATGCCCGCGCCAGCAGCAGCAAGCCGCCGATCAAGGACAAAGAGACGCCAAACTGGCTGGCAAAGTAATGCGGCCACAACACATACAAAGGCAGCGCCACAAACGCCAGGGGCAGGGCCGGCAGCCCAAGGCGAGCGAGCGCCAAGCCGCCAAGCTCGCCGCTGCGCTGCTCACTCATGCGGGCTTGCGCAAAGTGAACTGCACCACGTCGGTGTTGCGCTCAAGAAAGGCAGCTTCGCAATAGGCCAGGTAAAACAGCCAGGTCCGTTCAAAGCGGGTATCAAAACCGAGCTGTTTCATGTGGGGCAGAGCCGCCAAATAGTTTTCGCGCCAGCGTTTCAATGTCTGCGCATAGTCTTGACCAAAGGCCATGCTGTCGACCACCTGTAAACCGGCGGCTTGCGCTTGGGCACGAAACTCGCTGGGGCTGGGCAAAAAGCCACCAGGAAAAATGTATTGCTGAATGAAGTCAGTGCCCAAGGCATAGCGCTTGAACAAGGCGTCATCGATGACGATGCTTTGGATGCAAGCCTGGCCCCCTGGTTTGAGCAAACGTGCAATGGTTTGGAAATAGGTGGGCCAATAGGCGCGACCCACGGCCTCAATCATCTCTATCGAGCAAATCGCGTCATAGGGACCGTCATCGGTGTCGCGGTAGTCTTGCAAGCGCAAATCGGCGTACAGCGATTGCCCCCCGAGTCGCTCACTGGCATAGGCCAGTTGCGCGGGGCTCAAGGTGATGCCCGTGACTTTGGCGCCAAATTCACGGGTGGCAATTTCAGCCAAGCCGCCCCAGCCACAACCAATCTCCAGCACGCGTTGCTGCGCGCCGGCTTGCACACCCGCCATGCGCAGTGCGCGGCGCACCTTGGCATGTTGAGCCGTTTGCAGGTCTTGGTGGGGGTTGTTGTCAAACCACGCCGAGGAATAGGACATGCTGGGGTCTAACCACTGGCTGTAAAACCCGTTGCCCAAGTCGTAATGGGCGTGGATGTTTTTGCTGCTGTTCTTTTTGGTATTGCGCCGCATCCAATGCCGAACTTGGTAAGCCAAGCGACCCCACCAAGTGCCAAAAATCAAATCGTCCATCACACGGCGATTGGCGACCAGCAGTTGCAGCAAGGCGGTGAGGTCAGGGGTGTCCCAATCGCCGGCGATATAGCTTTCAGCAAAACCGATATCTCCCGAGCGCATGGTGGCGGAAAACACCTGCCATTGGTGAATACGAATACTCGCTTGCGGGCCGCTTTGCGAGGCGCCAAAGCTCAGCTGGCGTTGATCGGGCAGTTCAACCCCCAGACCACCCACGCTCAAAGAACCCAGCATGCGCAAAGCGCGTTGCGCAGACAGGGGCGTTGGGCTGGTCAAAGCAGCAGAGGCGGATGCGTTGTCTGTGGAGTGCAAGGTGGACATGGTCAATGGGCAACAAAAATGGAATCGGGATCACAAGCTGCCACGGGTGGCAAATTGAGAGGGAGGAGGGGGTTTGCGAACAAAAGGCACGCGCTTGAGCCACAGCCCCAGCGCTTGCCAGTGGATGCGAGCGATCACGCCAAAACTTTGCAAAGGGTAGCGCCACAAAGCGCGGCGCAGCGTCGCTTTTGAAAGCGCTTGCAACTGGCCGCTGACGCTGGTGCTGATGAGTAACCCCCCCTCGTCACTGTGGTCGATACGCACCACGGTTTTGGGCTGGCCTTGCTGCTCGGTGCGCATGAAGCGAAAGTCGTAGCGGCCTTGCACGTGGCAAAACGGCGACACATGAAACACCTTGTCGGCGTGCAAGGTTTGGCCATAGCGAGGCTCGGGCAAGACATAACAGTGGCGTTCGCCAAAGGTGTTGTTGACCTCGACAACAATGGCTGCCAAGCTGTCGTCGCGGCGGTGGCAATACCAAAAGCTGACGGGTTTGAAGGCATAGCCCCATACCCTGGCGTAGCAATGCAGCCAAACCTCGCCCAATGCGTCGTCTATGCCTTGGCTGATGAGTAACTCGTCGAGCCAAGCCAGTGCGCCGCCAAGCGCAGGGGGTCGGGCGTCGCCGTGGTCTGCGTCGTGAAAGGAAATCGCCCCCCAGCGGTTTAACGCCAAGCAGCTGCTGCCGTGCTGGGACAGGCTGCGCATGGGCAGCAGCAAAAACCAAGTGGGATAGGCAAACGCATGGCGGCGCGGGCGTGCGCGGCTGTGGCGCACTTGGCCAAAACCAATGCGTGGCTGCAAGGCCGTCATGTCAGCGCCTCTTGCGGCTGGCTTAGCCGAGCCAGCAGTCCTTGGGCGGCGGCCCGACCGGCTTGGAAGCCGTCTTCGTGGAAGCCGTAGCGCATCCATGCACCGGCATACCATGTGCGTTGCTGGCCTTGCAAGCGCGGCAACTGCTGTTGTGCAGCGATAGCGGCCACATCAAACACAGGGTGGTCATAGTCGTAGCTGCCCAAGATGCGTTGCGGGTCCAGGGGCGTGGAGGGGTTGAGTGAAACCATGACGTCTTGCTTGAAAGGCAAAGGCTGCAGTCGGTTAAGCCAGTAGTGCAAGCACACCCTCGCACTTTCGCTGTCGGCTGGGGTGCGCTGGTAGTTCCACGCGGCCCACGCCAAGCGGCGTTGGGGCATGACGCGGGTGTCGGTGTGCAAGACCGCTCGGTTGGCTTGAAAACGGATGGCCCCCAGCAAGGTTTGTTCGTCGTCGCTGGGTGACTGCAACAGCGACAACGCTTGGTCGGCGTGGGTGGCCAACACCACCTGATCAAAGTTTTCCACACCTTGGGCGGTGCGCACGTGGACACCCTGGTTGTCTCGGGCAATGCCCAGCACCGGCGTGTTCAGGCGCTTATCGGGGAGTTGATCGGTGATGGCGTTCACATAGTGTTTGGCGCCACCAGCCACAGTGAACCAAGGCGGGCGGTGGTTGACTTGCAGCAAACCATGGTTGTCACAAAAGCGCACCATGGTGGCCACAGGAAACTGCAGCATTTGGGCAGTGGGACAGCTCCAGATGCAGCCCAACATGGGCAGCAAATAGCCGTGGCGAAACGCTGTGCCAAAACGGTGTTGGTCTAAAAAGTCCTGCAAGGGCTGAGCCATCGCATCGGCTTGACCGCTGAGCGCTAAATGGGTGGCCAGTTGGTTAAAGCGCATGATGTCAGCCAGCAAGCCCCAAAAACGTGGCTTGAACAGGTTGCTGCGCTGCGCGAACACGCTGTTGAGGTTGGCACCGTTCCACTCCAACACATGGCCACTGTCATCCCAATGCGATTGCACAGAAAACGACATGTCCGACGCTGCGGTGCGGATGTTGAGTGACTTGAACAAGGCAATCAAGCCCGGGTAGGTGCGCTGGTTATAAACCAAAAAACCGGTGTCTACGCCGTGGGTGATGGGGCCTTGAGGGCCGTCGAGCGTGACCTCAACCGTGTGGGTGTGACCACCGAAATACCCGCCCGCTTCGAACAAACAGACCTCTGCGTGGGGATGCAAATGGTGAGCTGCCGACAAGCCAGCGATGCCCGAACCAATCACCGCTACCCGTTGCCGCATCAGTTCACCCGTGGTGCCAATTGTTTTTCAACTTCTGCCAAAAAGGCTTTGTCCATGGGGTCGGTGGTGCTGTTGTAGCTCTTGACCTGCTTGCCGTCACGGCTGATGAGGTATTTGTAAAAGTTCCACTTTGGGGCGGTGTCAGTGAGTTGGGTGAGTTGTTTGAACAAAGGCGAGGCGTCGCTGCCGCGCACCGCGGTTTTGCTGAACATAGGGAATTTCACGCCGTAAGTGTTTTCACAAAAATCAGCAATTTTTTGGTTGTTACCCGGCTCTTGTGAAAAATCATTAGAGGGAAAACCCAACACCACCAAACCCTTGTCTTTGTACTTGTCGTGCAAAGCCTCTAACGATTTGTACTGTGGCGTGAAACCGCAATAGCTGGCGGTGTTGACCACCAACACAACCTGACCGGCGTATTGGCACAGGTTTTGGGGTTTTTCGTCTTGCAAGCGTTCGACCGTGTGGCGCAGCACCACGGGGCAGTCCGCGTGGGCCGACACGCCCATCAGTCCCCCGCACAGCAACCAAGCGGCTGATAAAAGGCGCAACGGCAAAGGGATGTATAGCGTATTCATGAGGTGCTCCTGAAAGGGTTTTGTGCTATTGTCTATGACATATCGCCTCAGTCCAAGATTTGATGAAAATAACCCTATGAATTTAAGCGACGACAACCCGGGGCAGTTGCAGTTTTCCATTGCCGCGGTCGAGCGCGACACGGGAATTGGCAAAGACACGTTGCGTGTGTGGGAGCGCCGTTATGGCTTTCCCCAGCCTGGGCGCGACAATTTTGGCGAACGCACCTACCCTTTGTCGCAGGTCGAGAAGCTGCGCATGGTCAAGCGCTTGCTGGACGCCGGACACCGCCCCGGCCACATTGTTGCTCTGTCGGTGGACGAGTTGCAACGCCTCACCTTGTCGTTGGTGGCGGGGCCGCAAGCGCTGCCCCAAGGCGTTGAAGGGGTTGACCATCTGGTGCAAGAGGCCATGGCGCTGCTGCGCCGCCAAGACATCGATGGTTTACGCAGCAGCTTGCACCAAGCCGTGGCCAGCCTGGGGGTGAGCCGTTTTGTCATCGAATTGCTCTCCCCCTTGAACGCCATGGTGGGGGACGCCTGGGTGCGCGCAGAGATCCAAGTGTTTGAAGAGCACATCTATACCGAATGCATCACCGGCGTGCTGCGCCAAGCCATACACCAACTCAGCAACTACGCGCCTAACCGACAGCCGCGCGTCTTGCTCACCACGTTTGCGCAAGAAGAACATGCGGTAGGTCTGCTCATGGCCGAGAGCTTGTTGATGTTGCATGGTTGCTATTGCCTGCCCATGGGCGTGAAAACCCCGCTCAGTGACATTGCCAAAGCGGTGGCGGCCCAACATGCCGATGTGGTGGCGCTGAGTTTCAGCATCAGCCTCAACCCCAACCATGTGCTGGATGGATTGGCAGAATTGCGCCAACTCTTGCCAGCGCAAGTCGATATTTGGGCCGGTGGTCGCGCCTCTGTGTTGCAACGCCGCCCCCCTGCGGGCGTGAGGGTGATTGCCGACTTGAGCCAGATAGAGACGCAGGTGCAGCGCTGGCGACACAGCCGCGCATGAACCCGCTTTTTGCCGACAAAGTGTGTGACGCTGGGCAGGCCGTGGCCCGCTTGGTCGGCTGGCGTCAAGCCGGTGCGGTGGTCTTTACCAACGGCGTCTTTGACGTGCTGCACCGTGGTCACGCTTCTTATTTAGAACAAGCCCGCGCCTTGGGCGCTGCGCTGGTGGTGGGCGTCAACACCGACGCCTCGGCCAAACGGCTGGGCAAAGGCCCCCAGCGGCCCTTGAACAGCCAGCAAGACCGAGCCTTCTTGATCGCGGCCCTCGCCTCGGTGAGCCTGGTCACTTTGTTTGATGAGGACACGCCAGAGCAATTGATCGCTCAGTTGCGCCCCGATGTTTACGTCAAAGGTGGCGATTACGACATGGAGCGCTTGGGCGAAACCGCGCTGGTGCGCTCGTGGGGTGGGCGCGCCGTGGCCATCCCTTTTGTCAGCGGTTACTCCACCAGCGCCTTGGTCACGAAAATACAAAGCGCCACAAAGCCACCATAGCGGCTTGCGGGGCCTGCACCTGCGACAAAGGCACCACCCCGGGCGCTTCGTCCAGTCGGGCAAGATGCTGCAAGTGGCGCAGCACACGGTAAGCATCGGCGGCGGCTTGGCCCATGCCTTGGGGCAGCAAGCCCTGCGCCTGTGCATAGCCCAGCAACGCGATATTTCCCACGTTGTCAGCCAAACCGGTGTGCTGGTGTGCATGGGCCAGCACCACAAACTGCACCGCAAATTCAGCGTCAATCATGCCGCCTTCACTGTGCTTGAAGTCAAACATACCGGCTGGCACCCCATGGGCCAAGCGCATTTTGTCGCGCATGGCCACGACCTCGGCGGCCAAGGCTTTGGTATCACGTTTGGCGCACAACACCTGACGGCGCACCGCTTCAAACGGCAGGCGCAAACGTTCGTCACCCACGCAAAAGCGCGCCCGCGTCATGGCTTGGTGCTCCCAAACCCAAGCGGTGTTGGAGCCGCGCTGGCATTGGTAATCAGCAAACGATTCCCATGAACTCACCAACAAACCGGCATTGCCGTTGGGTCGCAACGCGGTGTCGGTTTCGTACATATCGCCTTCCCCCGTTTTGATCGTCAGCCATTGGATCAGTTTGCGGGCAAAAGCGGCGTAAATTTCGCCGGCTTGCGGGTGCTCGTCTTGGTAGACAAAAACGATGTCTAAATCGCTGCCATAACCCAGCTCTTTGCCGCCCCATTTGCCATAGCCCAGCACGGCAAAGCAGGGCAGTTCGCGGTGACGGTTTTTTAGGCGCGACCAAACCCATAAGGCAGCCACCTCCACCAAAGTGTCAGCCAGCAAACTCAAGTCATCAGCCACTTGCTCCACGCGCAAACGACCCTGCACATCGCGCGCCAGCGTCAACAAGGTTTCACCATGGTGGGCGCGGCGCAGCAAATTGAGCAAGCTTTCTTCGTCGTCACTGCCGTGGGCCCGCAAGGCCTCATGACGAGCCAGCAGATGGCGGCGCAATTGGGCAGCGTCAAAGCGCTCATCCAACACCTCGGGGTTGGCCAATTCGTCTATCGCACCTGGGTGTGTGCGCAAATACCGCGCAGCCCAACGCGCTGCACCCAAAAGACGCAGCAATTGGGTATGCACCGTCGGTCTCTCAAGTAACAAAGCCAAATAGGTTTCGCGGCGCAGCAATGGCTCCATCCAATCGCTCCAGCGCACAGCGGCTTCTTCGCTGACCTGCCCTTGGTCTACCCAGTTTTGGGTGCGTTGCACCAAGCGCAGCAAGCGCTGACGTGCGTCTTCGCGCAAGGCCAAAACCCGGGGCAGTTCAGGCCAAGCGGCCATGCGTTGACGAAATCGGGGCGAGAGGCCCGCCAGCACTTGCGCCCAGTCTTCAAAAGGCGCCACTGTGCTGGTGGGGTGGGCTGGGGTGTGGCCCTGACCCAGCAAGCGCTCAAACTCGCCAGCCACGGTGTCTCGGTGCAACTGCAATTGGCGCAACAATGTCTCGGTGCCAGCCAGCCCCAAGCTCAGCGCTATCCACTGCAAATCGTCAGGGTCGCTGGGCAAGCGATGGGTTTGCTGATCATCCAAATACTGGATACGGTGTTCCACGCGACGCAAAAACACATAGGCCGCATGCAGTGCCTGGGCGGTATGGCTGGGCATCAAGCGGGCCTGCACCAAGGCTTGCAAAGCGGCCAACGTCGAGCGCAAACGCAACTCGGGGAACTGCCCACCGCGCACCACTTGCAGCAACTGCACTGTGAACTCGATCTCGCGTATGCCACCGCGTCCCAATTTGATGTCGTTGGCCCGCTCGGGTCGCCCCGCGTTCAAGCGCAGCGATTGGGCTCGAATTTGCTGGTGCAAGACCCGCAAGGCCTCGAACACGTTGTAGTCGAGGTAGCGTCGAAACACAAAAGGCAAGACGATGTCACGCAAGGCATTCACCTGATCAACACACGCAGCGGGCGCGACCACCCGCGCTTTGAGCCACGCCAAGCGCTCCCATTCGCGTCCTTGCACTTGGAAATATTCTTCTAATGCGTCCAGCGAAACCACACTGTGGCCGGATTCGCCATTCGGACGCAGGCCTAAGTCCATGCGAAACACTTGACCGTGCTCTGTGGTTTCGCCGATCAAGGTAAACAGCTGTTTGACCACTTTATCGAAATAGCTGTGGTTGCTGATGACGCCCTGCCCATGTGCCAGCCCTTGGGTATGACCGTCTTGGTCAAACACATAGACCAAGTCGATGTCGCTAGACACATTCAGTTCGCCCGCCCCCAATTTGCCCATGCCCACCACCCACAGTTGGGCGCGCTGGCCTTGCGTTGTCAAGGGGGGGCCGTGGCGCTCGTCCACGCGAGCCAAGGCTTCTTGCAAGGCTTGTGCCAAGGCGAACTCGGCCAGCGCCGTCATGCTGTGGGTGATGGTCTGTAACGGCGCTTGTTGTTCACAATCGAGTACCACCAAGCGTTCGAGCACCCATTGGCGCAGCACCCGCAAGCTGTTGCCTAGCCCAGGGTAGACCCCAAGCAGCAGGTCAAAGGCGATGCGCAAATTGGCTGGGCTGGGCTCGCCTTGGGGGAGTTGCGGCAACACCTGGGCATAACGGCGGCGCAAACGTTGCACCAAGCGTGAACCTTGTGACAGGGAGGTGTTCGGGGTCATGGGTCAGACAGTATGCACCGGCGGCGGTTTGGCGGTCATAATTCTGAAGAATCTCTTCACCATGCCAAGCCTGTCTGACGCCCCCGTTGTTGCTGCCCGACCCACCAGGGGTTGGCGTGTCTACGCGGGGCTTGTGCGCTTGCTGTGGTGGTCAGTGGTGTCGCTGTGGGGCTTGGTGGCATTGGCCGCGCTGACCTTGCATTTTTGGATTGCGCCCCGCGTGTTGGACTGGCGCGGTGACATAGAGGCCATGGCCAGCCAAGCTTTGGGTGTGAAGGTCAGCATAGGCAACTTGGCGACCATCTCCAGCGACTGGTTGCCATCTTTGGAAATCACAGACTTTGTATTGCGCAACACCGCCGGCGAGGAGGTCTTGCGTTTACCGCGGGTGTTGGTGTCTCTTTCACCCACGTCCTTGCTGACCTTATCGCTCGACAGGGTGGACATCGACGGCCCGTCGATTGAAGTTACCCGTGACAGCGACGGTCTGGTGCGTATCGCTGGTTTGTCCCTGAGTGACGCACAACCCTCGGCGTTGGGCGATTGGTTTTGGAGCCAACCGGCCATCTTTGTTCACCACGGGCATGTGCGCTGGATCGACTACATCGAATCGTTACCGCCTGTGGAGTTGCAAGAGGTCAATATGGTGTTGCGCAACGGTTTGCGCAGCCATGCATGGCGCGTTGACGCAAGCCCGCCTGCTGCGTGGGGCGAACGCTTTAGCCTTCAAGGGCAGTTTCAACAAGCCCTCTTGAGCCGCCATGCGGGGGATGTCAAGACCTGGAACGGGCAGGTCTATGCGGCTTTCTCACACATCGACGTGGCGGCGCTGCAGCCCTACGCCAAGGCTTGGCTGGGCGACAGCTTACAAACCGGGCATGGCTGGTTGCGTTGGTGGGCCCAGGTTCACCAAGGCCAACTCACGGCGCAGACCGTGGACATGGACATGCAGTCTCTGCGTTGGCACGACGATCAAGCCCAACAGGCGGTGGTTTTGCGCAGCCTAAAGGGTCGTCTTGCACATCAAGCTTGGCGCGATGCTGTAGGCCACGATGTGCGCAGCCAAGGCGCGCAACTGAGCTGGGAAGATGGTGAGCAATGGTCTTTGGGCAACAGCCGTTTGGCTTGGCGCGATGAAGGACCGCTCATGGCCGATGCTGGGGAGTTACAGCTGGAAGCGTTTTCGTTGGACACGCTGTCGCGCATCGCGCAGCGCTTGCCTTTGAACGAGACTTGGCTCAACAGGCTCGCTGTGGCCCAAGCCAAGGGACACGTTAAACAACTCGAAGTGCAATGGTCAGCGGCCCACAGCGACGCACCACAGTTCAGTCTGAAAACCGACATCCATGATTTGTCGTTGCAAGCGTCAAGCAATTCGCCCAAGCCTGACCCCCGTGTCTGGTGGCCAGGTTTGCAATCCTCGGCGTTGCGCATCGAGTTGAGTGAGCACGGCGGCAAAGCGCTTTGGCACCAAGAGGGTGGCCGCCTGCAGTTGAGCGGTTTGTGGGAGGGCACTGGCCTGGCTTTGCAAGAGGCCAGCTTGGATGTGGGGTGGGAGCGCAAAGACAGCCAATGGGTGGTCAGGGTTCATCAGGCCAAGCTCAGCAACGCGGACATGCAAGCCCAGGCGCAAGCCCATTGGCAGTCGGGCGACAGCACGCAGCCCTTGGGGTCTTTGGACTTGCAAGCCAAAGTTGATCGCTTGGAAGCCACCAGCTTGCACCGCTATTTACCCTTGACCATGGACGAGCAGGCGCGGCACTATGTGCGCGACGCCTTGCTGGCCGGGCGCATCCACCAAGCAGCCATTACCCTGAAAGGCCCCTTAGACCGCTTCCCGTTTGCCCGTAACAACGAAGGCGTGTTCACGGTGCGAGCGCCTTTTCAGCAGCTCAGTATGCAGGTGGCGCCCAGCAGCACCCTCAGCGCAGCACAGCGGCGCGACAAACTGGCTTGGCCCATCGTGCAACAAGCCTGGGGTGAGTTCAACATCAACCGCAATCGCTTGCAGGTCAAAGGCGCCAGCGCCCGCTGGGGGCTAGACGGCTCGACCACGGTGAGCAAGCTCGATGTGCAAATCGCTGATTTGCGAGACATCGTGGTCGATGTCAATGCCCAGTTGCGCGGCAATCTCAGCGACACCTTGCAGATGGTCAAAACCTCACCGCTCAACAACCTCACCGACCAAGCCTTGGCGCAAGTCAGCGCCACCGGCATTGCTGAACAGCAATTGCATCTGAATGTGCCGCTGCAAAACCCTGCCTTGACCAGGGTGCAAGGCAGTGTGCAATTCAACGGCAACGAGTTGCAATGGCAACCCACGCTGCCACGCTTTGGCAAATTGCGTGGCACGCTCAATTACAGCGAGTCAGGGGTGTCGGTCAATAACATGCGCCTGCGCTGGCTGGGCGGGGACGCAAGGCTGGACGGCGGCTTGCGTTTCAATGACAGCACCGACGCAGGACCCACCCGTTTGAGTTTGCAAGGCAGTGTGACTGCGGAAGCCTTGCGCCAAATCACCGAACCGGCGTGGGTGGCGGGTGTTGCCGCCCACCTGAGTGGCAGTACCGCGTTTGTGGCCAGCTTGGGCTTGCGTCGCGGTGAGCCCGAGTTTTCCTTCATCAGTTCCATGCAAGGCATGGGTGTTGATTTGCCTGAGCCTTTGAAAAAACCCGCTGACGCGCAATGGCCGGTGCGTTTTGACAGCGAGTTGCTGCGGGTGTCGCAGGCACGTGGCAGTGCGCATTTAGAGCAAAGCACTTTGACGATGGGGCAGCTCATCAACATCAGCTACGTGCGCGACATGACGCCACAGGTACCGCAGGTTTTACGCGGACATATTGTGCTGGGCGCGGTCAGCTCCCGCAAAGAAGTGGCTGACGGCACGGTGCTCATGCAAGTGCAGCTGCCGCATTTCAACGCCGATGTGTGGCAACAAACCTTGGCCACTTGGCTGGGCACCGACAGCAGTGACGATAAACCCGCCAAACTTACCAGCGCTCAGGCCATGGCCTATGTGCCCAAGCGCTTTGAGGTGGGTACGGGCGAATTGTTGTGGTTGGGTCGCAGCTTTAACCATGTGCAAGCCAGTGCGGACAAGATGGGTCCGCAATGGCGCATACAACTCAAAGCCGATGAGGCCCAAGGGCTGGTCGATTACTGGCCAACGCAAGAGGGTCAATCGGGGCGGGTGGTGGCCAGGTTGAGCAACTTGGTCATCCCACCTTCAGCGGTGCAAGACGTTGAGAGCAGCTTGTCCGACTCGCCCAAAGACTTGCCTGCCATGGACATTGTCATTGACAACCTGGAGCTGCGTGGCTTGAAGTTGGGTCGTGCCGAGATCGATGGTTTCAGCCGAGGCATTGCAGGCGGTGGTCGCGAGTGGGTGCTTCATAAATTCAACCTGACTTTGCCTGAGGCGAGTTTTCAGGCCAAAGGCCAATGGGGCGGTGTCGGGCGATTGCAGACCAAGCGCACCCAGTTGGACTTCACGCTTCAATTGCAAAACTCGGGCGAGTTACTCGAACGCTTGGGCTACAAGGGGGCTATTCGCAATGGCAAAGGCCGCATGGCTGGCCAAGTGGGTTGGATGGGTTCACCCTTTTCACCCGACTACGCCAGCATGACCGGACAGTTCAATGTGAATATCGACAAGGGACAGTTTTTGAAAGCAGACCCCGGGGTGGCGCGTTTGTTTGGCGTGCTCAATTTGCAGGCCTTGCCACGCCGTTTGACCTTGGACTTCAGCGATGTGTTCAGCGAGGGATTTGCCTTTGATTTTGTGCGAGGGGACGTGCAAATTCAGCAAGGCATAGCCAGCACCAACAATTTGCAAATGAAGGGGGTGACTGCGGCGGTCATGCTCGAAGGCAAAGCCGATATAGAGCATGAAACCCAAGACCTCAAAGTGGTGGTGATTCCCGACCTCAACACCGGCACCGCTACCTTGCTCTACACCATCATCAACCCCGTGGTGGGATTGACCAGCTTTCTCGCCCAGTATTTTTTGAAGACGCCCTTGGCCAAATCGACCACCCAAGAGTTTCGCGTGCAGGGCGCTTGGAAAGACCCCAAGGTCAGCAAAGTCGATGGCAACACACAAAAGGAAGTCAAACCATGAAAGCCGCTTTGTTGCAAATGGTTTCCACCACCGATGTGGCGACCAACCTTGACACCGCCGAGCGCTTGCTCGCGCAAGCCGCCCGAACGGGTGCCGAGCTGGCTGTTTTGCCCGAGTATTTTTGTTTGCTCGGGCAGCACGACACGGACAAATTGGCTATCGCTGAAGCGTTTGGCGATGGCCCCATGCAACAGCGTTTGGCCGCCATGGCCAAGACCTATGGCGTGTATTTGGCAGCGGGCACTTTGCCCATTGCGGTGCCAGGCGACAGCGCGCATGTGCGCAACACCACCTTGGTCTTTAGCGCGGTGGGTGAGTGTGTGGCCAGGTACGACAAAATCCATTTGTTTTGTTTTGACAATGGCCGTGAAAGCTACGACGAAAGCGTGGTGCTGCAAGCGGGTGACACGCCGGTGGTGATCGATCTGCCTTCTAAAGATGGCCATACTTGGCGCATCGGTTTGAGCGTGTGTTACGACTTACGCTTTCCTCAGTTGTACCGCCAATTGGTTCAGCAAGGTGCCGAGTTGCTGCTCGCCCCCAGCGCCTTTACCCACACCACCGGCTCTGCGCATTGGGAGGTATTGCTGCGAGCCCGTGCCATTGACAACTTGGCGTGGGTGGGCGCAGCCGCGCAAGGCGGCATGCACACCAACGGGCGGCGCACCTGGGGGCATTCGATGTGGGTAGACCCTTGGGGTCAGGTTCAAGCCGTGAAAGATGAAGGCGAGGCTTGTGTGATGGCCGATCTGTCTATCGAGCAACTGCGCGAGCGCAGACAGCAATTGCCCCTGCGTCGCTCGCCGCTGCCGTGATCAGCCTTGGTCTGTTTCGTCCTCGTGGTGCGCGCGCGCGTCCAACTCGCCGCCTTGGCGGCCATGGAACATGGTCCACCAGACGATGAGCACCAGCAACAGGCCGGCGCCCAGCGCTTCAAGCAAAATCAGCAGCATGCGTTTGGTCGGGTTTGAAAAAGCGTTAATAAGCTTATCGATTGTAGGCATGCTGGTGTCGTGTGCGACGCCAGCGTCCAGGCCCAGCATGCCGTTGCCGCCTGCGGCCTCTTTGCCGCCGCCTGCCCCGCCCCCTGCGCAGCCGTTTGCGCTACCCCCGCCTGCGCCAACGATTGCGCCGCCAGCAGCACCTGCCGCGTCAGCCAAGGCAGAGGTGTTGCCTAAAGGCGAGGGACGCAGCCGTTGGGTGCCCGTTGCCGTGGAAGACTTGCCGGGTTGGCCGCAAGAGTCCATGGCTGAGGTGTGGACCGTGCTGCTGACCAATTGCGATGTCAGCGGTACGGTGCTTGCCCCGATGTGTGGGGACATTCGTCGCTTGAGCATTGCCAGCGAAACCGAGCAGCGCTTGTTGTTACTCAGTCGCTTGCAAGCTTTTCGCTTGGAGTCTTTGGAAGGTGAAGCCAGTGGCTTGCTCACCGCCTACTACGAGCCGGTGTTTGAAGCACAACGCGTTGCCGGCAATGGCTTTAACACGCCCTTGTATGCCACGCCCACGGGCTTGGTGAGTGCTAAACCGTGGTTCAGTCGACAAGACATTGAGAGCTTGCCCGCTGCTCAAAACGCTTTGCGGGGTCGCGAGATCGCTTGGCTGGCTGACCCAGTGGATGCGTTGATTTTGCACATCCAAGGCTCGGGCAGGCTGCGCATCACCGAGACCGACGGCAGTGTACGTATCGTGCGCTTGGGTTTTGCTGCATCCAATGAGCAGCCCTACCAAAGCGTGGGCAGGTGGTTGCTGGACAAAGGCGAAACGCGCGACGCTTCATGGCCGGGTATCAAGGCCTGGTTGCAGCGCAACCCGCAGCGGCGTCAAGAGCTGCTGTGGACCAACCCGCGTTATGTGTTTTTCAAAGAAGAGGCCATGGGTGCAGATCCTGAGCTGGGGCCACGCGGCGCCCAAGGCCTGCCGTTGTTGGCGGGGCGATCGGTGGCCATTGATCCGCAAAGCGTACCCTATGGCACACCGTTGTGGTTGTTCTCGCCAGGGCCTACCCAGGCGCTGGCGCGCTTGGTGTTGGCGCAAGACACGGGCAGCGCCATCGTCGGCGCGGTCCGCGCCGATTTGTTCATGGGCACCGGGCGTGAAGCTGGCGAAGTGGCTGGGCGCTTAAAGCAACCCTTGCGTTTATGGGCCTTGTGGCCCAAGCCTTGACCCATGAATTAATATGCGTCAAGCATTTCCAAGGACCATCCCATGGGTTACATCATCGTGCTGGCGTCGCCAGTGTTTTTTGGGCTGATAGCCATCGAGTGGTTATGGGGTCGGCGATTGGCCCAGCAAGGCCATGCTGCTTCACAAACTTATCGGCTAGACGACGCCATCAGCAGCATTTCGCTGGGGATACTCAGCCAAATCAGCGCCATCTTCACCCGTGTGTTGCGCATAGGCATTTACACCTTGGTGTTCGAGCAAGTGGCCTTGGTGCGCGATGACGCATGGTGGCGCACGTGGTACGGCGCTTTGCTGGCCTTGGTCTTGTACGATTTTTGCTATTACTGGTTTCACCGCGCCAGCCATGAGGTGGCCGTGTTTTGGGCGGGTCATGCGGTGCATCACCAAAGCCAGCATTACAACTTGTCCACCGCGCTGCGCCAAAGCAGTGCGGGTGCTGTCAGCAGTTGGGTGTTTTATTTGCCGATGGCTTTGCTGGGCGTGCCGCCTGTGGTGTTTGGCATCGTGGCACTTATCGACTTGCTTTACCAATACTGGGTGCATACCGAACACATTGGCCGCTTGGGGTGGTTTGACCGTTGGTTTTGCTCGCCCGCCAACCACCGTGTTCACCATGCCGTGAACGACAAATACCTGGACCGCAACTATGGCGGCATCTGGGTGGTGTGGGACCGCCTGTTTGGCAGCTTTGAAGAAGAAGATGCGCAAGAGCCCTGCGTTTATGGCACGCGCAAAGCGCTCAACAGTTGGGACCCTTTGTGGGCGAATCTGCAGATGTACGCCAGCATGTTGCATGACAGTTGGTATGCCAAGCGTTGGCGCGACAAGCTGATGGTTTTTTTGCGTCACCCTGGCTGGCGCCCCGAGGACGTGGCCCAGCGTTTTCCCGACAAGCCTTTTCAGCTTCACAACTTCCCCGCTTTTCAGCCTGCGCAAACAGCGGCGGTGCAGTGGTGGGGTGCTGCGTGGTTTGTGGTGTTGCTCGGTTGTGCTTCAGCGGTGTTGTGGTTCATGGATGGCATGGTGTGGGCCGAGGCCGCCGCTTGTGTGTTGGCGGTCGCAGCCGGTTTGTGGGGCGTGAACGCCATGCTGCAAAACCGACTCAGTCCGGCGATGTGTGCGTTTGTGCAAGCCGCCGCCTTGGCAACCACCGCCAACGCCTGCGGCTGGAGCGATGTGTATCTGTGTGCCAAGCCTCTGGCATTGCTGGTGTTGATGGTTGCGGCTTGGCAAGCGTCTGTCGGCATGCGGGGGCGTGCTTGGTTGATGGCGGCCTTGGCCTTGTCGTGGTTGGGCGATGTGTTGCTGATGGGTGAAGGTTTGTTTGTGCCAGGGTTGGTGGCGTTTTTGCTGGCGCACTTAAGTTACATACAGTTGTTCAGGAAAGATGCGCCTTGGTTGCACAGCCGACGTGCGGTGGCGATGGCTATTTCAGTGGCTGCTGTGGTGTTTGTGGGCCTGGACCAAAACGGCTTGCCCAGTGAGCTGCGTGTGCCCGTCGCGGCTTATGTGTTGGTGATCGCCACCATGGCCGCTCAGGCTTGGGGTCGCGCCAAGCACTTGGGCACTGCAGCGAGTGTGTGGCTGGCGTGGGGCAGCGCCAGCTTCATGCTGTCAGACACCTTGCTGGCCATCGACAAGTTTGTCAGCCCCTTGCCTTATGCTGGTTTGTGGGTGTTGGCCACTTACTATTTGGCGCAGGGGTTGATCGTGAGGGGAAGTGCAAAAACCACGATTTTGTAAGCGTGCCTTCACCCAAACACCCAATTCAAAACAGTCATCCTCGACTTTGAAGGCGTGCAAACCGTTGGTCAGGCTTTTGTGGATGAAATCTTTCGCGTCTTCGCCGTGGCCCATTCCCATGTACGGCTCAAGACCATGGGATTAACGCCAGAGGTGGCAAAGCTGTTGAAGCTGTTTGGTGCTTGAGTATCAGACCAAAGCAGCTAAAGCTGCATCAGGTGCTTTGTCCAAAATTTTGAGTAAAGCTGTTGCGGCACCCGTGGGTTTTCGCTTACCTTGCTCCCAGTTGCGCAAAGTGTCCAAAGGTATATTGATTCGCATGGCGAATTCAGGTTGAGAAAATCCTAAGCGCTCGCGAATGCCGCGCACATAGGCCGCAGCATCAGCTTTGGCTTCTAAGGTGTCGCTGCGTTTTTGTTGACGAATCTGCGCATCAGTAGTGGCGTCCACACGCGCTAAATCAACTTGGCCTGCAGGCATGGTTTTAGTGCGGGGCACTTTAAAGCGGTCTAGGTTGTTGCTCATAAAACCGTGTCTCCCTTTGGTTTGCTTTGCGGGCTGAAATAATTCGAATGCTGGCAATGCGTTCAGCGAAAACGATCACAAACAACCTTCCATCGATTTGACCCATGAGTTGAAAACGTTGCTCGCCATGCTCCCATCGCAAGTCGATATTCACCAGTTGATACGGATCAACAAAGGCGTGACTTGCGTAAGCGAAATCAAAACCTCTTTCCGAGAAACACCGCTGGCTTTTTTGCTCATCCCATTCAAATCGCAAGCCCCAATAGTAGCCCAAAGGACGACCCCCGTCAAAGTGTGACGAGAAGTTTGATGCGTTTAGACGGTGTCTGAGTAAGACTGGCTGACGGGTTTTGTTAGGGTTAATGAAAAGGTGGCTACCTCAGCCTAATTTTTTCAACAACAACGCATTCACCTGCGCGGGATTAGCCTTGCCCTTGCTGGCTTTCATGATGGGGCCGACCAAGCCGTTCAAAGCCTTGGCGTTGCCCGCTTTGAACTCTTCCACGTTCTTGGGGTTGGCGGCCAGCACTTCGTCGATGATTTTTTCCAACTCGCCCGAGTCGTTCATCTGCTTTAAGCCTTTGGCGTCGATGATGGCGTCCACTTCGCCCTCTTTGTTCCACAAACCTTCAAACACCTGACGCGCCGCGTTGTTGCTGATGGTGTTGTCATTGATGCGGCCAATCAGGGCAGCGAGTTGCGCCGCGCTCACAGGGGATTGCTCAATGCTCAACTCATCCGAATTCAAACGCCTTGACACCTCACCCATGACCCAGTTGCTCGCCAGCTTGGGCAGACCGCAAGCCTTGGCTGCCGCCTCAAAGTAAGCCGCCATCGCCTTGCTTTGCGTGAGTTGTGTGGCGTCGTATTCAGGCAAGCCGTATTGGGTGACAAAACGCTCGGCCATGACGCGGGGCAACGCGGCCATCTCGCTGCGCACCCGCTCTACCCAGTCGCGGCCAATCACCAGCGGCGGCAAATCGGGGTCGGGGAAGTAGCGGTAATCGGCGGCGTCTTCCTTGGTGCGCATGGCGCGGGTCTCGCCGCTGTCGGGGTTGAACAAGACGGTGGCTTGCTGAATCGCGTGGCCATCTTCGATCTGCTCGATCTGCCAGCGCACCTCGTAGTCGATGGCTTGCTGCATGAACTTGAA
>Ga0114962_10000714_pt1 | contig 29152 bp, 26 predicted proteins | sample C_130820_MF_Meta_FD_87017 | JGI IMG/M metagenome (GOLD analysis project Ga0114962, IMG submission 87017) | Freshwater microbial communities from Lake Croche, Canada to study carbon cycling - C_130820_MF_MetaG | ecosystem: Environmental > Aquatic > Freshwater > Lake | place: Lake Croche, Canada...
CCGCCTTGCCGCTGCGTTTAAATCTTTCGTTAGGATTAAGCGTTGGCCATAAATGAAATATTTATAACGAATGACCGAATGTTTTTTAACCCTTAATTCGCATTAATAGGTAATAGGTAAGAGGTTATAGGTATTAGGTAATAATTCGAATTAAGGGTTAAAATTATCAGTAAGCTAAATTCAAATAATTTGAAAACTAGCCAATTTAAATTTACTTTTTCACTCTTTCTTTTACAGAAATGCTATAGGAAAAGAATTAGCCAGTAAATTACATTGCTGTGAAAAAAACCGGTATATAGCCAATTTAATTCAGCAAATGATCGTAACATTAGAATTGGCTGTAATAATAATTTTAAGCCTTAATTCGCACTAATAAACAAACTCCCCAAACTCGCTTTTGATGGTTAATTTTTTGCTTGTTGAGTCTTCCACTCTTCCTACAATTTGAGCTGGAATTCCAAAGGATTTAGAAATGGCAATTATCTGACTTGCATAGGCTGGATTTACGTAAATTTCCAATCTGTGTCCCATATTGAAAACTTTGTACATTTCACTATAAGAAGTGCCACTTTCCTTTTGAATCAATTCAAAAAGCGTTGGAACTTTGAACAAATTATCCTTGATTACATGCACCTTGTCAACAAAATGCATCACTTTAGTTTGTGCGCCACCTGAACAATGCACCATTCCATGCAAGTGAGGTCTCAATTCTGTCAATAAAGCTTTCACTACCGGAGCATACGTTCTTGTTGGCGATAAAATCAATTGTCCCACATTCAATGGAGTGCCCGCCACAGGCTCCGTCAATTGTTTGGATCCTGAATAAACCAAATCCGATGGCACTTGTGGATCAAAACTTTCAGGATATTTTTTTGCTAAATAATTCCCCAATACATCATGGCGAGCGGAAGTTAATCCGTTGCTTCCCATTCCTCCATTATATACCTTTTCGTAATTTGCTTGTCCGTCAGAAGCCAAACCAATGATCACGTCTCCTGCTTGAATATTTCCATTGGAAATCACATCTGAACGTTTCATTCTTCCAATAACCGTACTATCCACAATGATGGTTCGAACCAAGTCGCCCACATCAGCGGTTTCTCCGCCAGTAGAATAAATTCCAATGCCATTGTCCCGAAGCATTTGCAAAACTTCCTCCGTTCCATTGATAATCTCCGCAATTACTTCACCTGGAATCAAGTTTTTATTTCTTCCAATCGTACTGGAAAGCAACATTTGATCCGTAGCACCTACGCAAATTAAATCGTCGGTATTCATCACGACCGCATCCTGTGCAATTCCCCTCCAAACAGAAATATCTCCTGTTTCTTTCCAATATAAATATGCCAAAGATGATTTCGTTCCGGCTCCATCCGCATGCATGATGTTGCAATAATCCGCATCTCCACCCAAAATATCAGGGGAAATTTTACAAAAAGCTTGAGGGAATAATCCTTTATCAAGCTTAGAAATAGCCTGATGAACATCTTCCTTAGAGGCAGAAACACCGCGTTGCAAATAGCGCTCAGATGACATAATTTTTATGAAATTTTTAATTGTGCAAATTCTTTGGCAAAGTAGGTCAAGATGACTTGAGCCCCTGCCCTTTTGATTGCCAAAAGGCTTTCTAACATGGCTTTTTCTCCATCTATCCAGCCATTCAAAGCAGCGGCTTTTACCATGGCATATTCACCTGAAACATTATAAGCAGCAATGGGTAAATTACTGTTCTCTTTTAATAAGGCAATGATATCCAAATAAGCCAAAGCAGGCTTGACCATCAGAAAATCTGCTCCTTCTAATTCATCCAATTCTGCCTCTCGAAGTGCTTCTCGCTGATTCGCTGGATTCATTTGATAGGTTTTTTTGTCGCCAAATTTAGGGGCAGATTCCAAAGCATCTCTAAAAGGACCATAAAATGCAGAAGCATATTTGGCCGTGTAAGCCATGATGCCAACCTCTGAAAAACCTGCCTCATCGAGTGATTCTCTCAAATAACCTACTCGGCCATCCATCATATCAGAAGGCCCAATCAATTTACTTCCGGCTTGTGCTTGCGCAATGGCCATTTTGGCTAAAATGGGTAAAGTTTCATCATTGATGATTTGACCATTTTTCACCACACCGTCGTGCCCATCGGAACTGTAAGGATCCATGGCCACATCCGTTAATAAACTAATTTCCGGAAATCTGCTTGAAATAGCATGAATGGATTCCAAATATAAATTGCCTTTGCGGTAGCTCTCAGAGGCAATCGTATCTTTTTTGTCTTCTGCGATTTGAGGAAATAGAGCAAAAGATTGAATGCCTAATTGAACACATTCTTCGATTTCCTTTAATAATAAATCCAAACTAAAGCGTTGAATACCCGGCATAGATGCTATGGCCGATTTTTTGTTTAAGCCATCCATGACAAACAAAGGAAACATCATATCTTTCACAGATAATCTATTTTCCTCTACCATCGTACGAATAACTGCACTTTGGCGATTTCTTCTGGGTCTTTGCAACATACAATTTTGAATTAGGGCGCAATTTACGGAAAAGAAGGGAAAAATTGAGGTAATAGGTAAAAGGTAATAGGTAAGGAGGTAAGAGGTAAGAGGTAATAGGTAAGGAGGTAATAGGTAATAGGTAAGAGGTAATAGGTAAGGAGGTAATAGGTAATAGGTAAGAGGTAATAGGTAAAAGGTAATAGGTAATAATGCGAATTAAGGGTTAAAATTATCAGTAAGCTAAATTCAAATAATTTGAAAACTAGCCAATTTAAATTTACTTTTTCTCTCTTTCTTTTCCAGAAATGCAATTTACGGGCTAATTCTTTTTCTATGGTATTTCTTTTTTTTGAAAAAAAAGAAACAAAAAAACTTTTTTCTTCTGCTTAATCCAAGACGAATGAAAATGATGTATGATGTAAGACGTTAATTCTACATACCTCTTACCTCTTACATCATACATTTCTACCGCTTCGTTCAAATCTTTCGTTAGGATTAAGCGTTGGCATAAATAAATTTTTAGATAGATTCATCGGTATGTTTTTTAACCCTTAATTCGCATTAATAGGTAAGAGGTAATAGGTAAAAGTTAAAAGGTATTAGGTGTTTTTTTCTCTTTTCTTCTCTTTTCTCTTTTACCTATTACCTCTTACCTATTTACCTATACACATCCCACATACTTTCCTGGAATGGGATTGTAACCTAATTCTTTGGTGAGTCCTACTTCAGAGGTAAAGTATCCCCAGGTAGTTAATTGTTTGAACATGGTAAAAAAATTCGGATTGTCTTTGAGATCATTTATCCGATCAGCTTTTTTATCTAAATCTAGGACAAAATCCCATTTTTGTTGGACGGAATAACGGATAAAGTCTTTTGGGACTTGATTTAACCCTTCCATAAATACCTTTTGCTCTTCCAAAGTATAACAATCTGAAACAATACTTTGCATGAATTCTGCGATGTTGGCAGCCTTAGCGCCTGGCGATTTCTTGGTAGCGGGAATGATTATTTCAGCTATTTCATTCAATAACATTTTTTGCCCTTTGGAAAAGGAAATTTCTTTGTCTGAAGATTGACAAGAAGACAAAAAAGCCTCCGCTCCAATAAATCCAGCAAAAAACAAGGTGGCTCCCGCCTGAATGGATTCTCTTCTGTTCATTTTACCATTTTCCTTTTTTGAATTCATCAACCGCATGTGCCACCGCCCTCGCAGTTAAGGCCATGTATAAAATGGATGGACTCTGATTTCCCGTACTAGTCATACAAGCGCCATCTGTTACATAGACATTTAGACAATTATGCAATTGATTATTTTTGTTCAACATAGAGGTTTTCGGATTTTTCCCCATTCTCACGCCTCCCATTTCATGAATGTCTAAACCGGGCGCTTGGTGACTATCTCTGGATTCATAATCTACACAACCTATTTTCTCCAACATTTCTTTGCTTTGTTCCAAGAAATCTTTCACCATCATTTCATCATTTTCATCATAGCCAACATCCGTCACCAACAATGGAATTCCCCAAGCATCTTTCTGATCTTTACTTAAAAAAACTCGGTTACTTGCTTTTGGAATCGTCTCACCTTGCATATACATGTAAATATGCCAATCGCCTAGCTCCGTTAATGCCTCTTTATAATCTGCTCCTATCTGTGGACCATTTTCTGTGCCCGTTTTCCGAGTCCGATAAGCGCCGGTAAAAGTGGTGTAACCGCCTACAAAATCCATGTCTTTTTGATATAAATTCCGAAAATTCGCCAAAATCGCTTCGGTGGGATTATTTCCATACACATACTTATCTTGAAATCCTTCTATTCGGGCATTCGCAGAAGCACGGTAATTATGGAAACAAATATATCGGCCAAGGATATCATGGTCATTTCCTAATCCATTGGGAAAACGATGAGAGGTTGAGTTTAATAAAATCAAATTGGTGTTTAAAGCTGAAGCATTTAAGAAAATGATTTTGGCGTAAAAAATTTCTTCTTTATGTGTTTCTGCATCAATGACTTTAACGCCTTTGGCCTTGCCTGTTTGTTCATCATAAATGACAGAATGAACCACCGAATGAGGTCTTAATGTCAAATTACCCGTCTTCTTCGCCCAAGGTAGGGTAGAGGCATTGGAACTAAAATAGCCGCCATAAGGACAACCTCGCATGCACAAATTTCTTCCTTGGCAATCGCTACGGCCTTGGTCTATTTGTACCTGAGAAGCCTTACTCAATTGCGCCCAACGACCTTGCACTACATGTCGATTAGGATACAATGACTTGATTTTATCACTCATGTATTGTTCTACACAATTGAAATCAAAAGGTGGTAAGAACTCGCCATCCGGCATAGCTTCAATCCCATCTTTATTTCCGCAAATTCCAATAAATTTTTCTACGTGGGAATACCAAGGTGCGATGTCATTGTATTGAATGGGCCATTCGATACCGTAACCATATTTAGCTGGAGATTCAAATTCAGATTGACTCCACCTTTGTGTTGCTCGGCCCCAAATGAGAGATTTGCCACCAACTTGGTAACCTCTAATCCAGTCAAATGGCCGTTCTTGTACGTAAGGATGATCGGCATCTTTGATAAAAAAATGGGCAGTATCTTCTCCGAAACCGGCTGCTTTGGAAATCAATGGGTTTTCTTCTTTGTACTGTCTGGTAATTTTTCCACGGTGAGAAAATTCCCAAGGATCTTTCATTGCAGTGGGGTAATCTTTGATATGATCCACATTTCTGCCCCGTTCCAAAACAAGCGTTTTTAATCCTTTTTCGCAAAGTTCTTTGGCAGCCCATCCTCCCGAGATTCCCGAACCTACCACTATTGCATCAAATGTATTCATTGCTAAAAATTTTGAAACTAGGCGTTTTCGTTAATCAAGCACTCCACATTAGGATGCAGCCACAAAAAAGAAGCTGGTAATGAAGTAGTAATATTCCTTTCCATTAATTGCTTGATTGCCTCATTTTTGCCTGAACCGGTCACCAAAAAGATGATTTTTTTGGCTTGTAAAATACTTCGTAGGCCAAGGGTTAATCCAAATGCCGGTTCTGAACCTTGAGATAAAGTAGGATCATGTTGTATGGTACTTTCTGCCAAAATAGCTTTGTGGCAATCAACTTGCAACGCTTCTGCAGGCTCATTGAAACCAATGTGACCATTTTTTCCTAAACCCAAGATAACAATATCCAATGGGCCATTTTTATCGATGGAATCTTGAACACGTTTACATTCCGCCAATAAATCTGGATTATTCGTATTGAACTCCTCATACCGCTCAGCTGAAATTTGTAAGGGTTCTAATAAATGTTGCTTCAAATAACTTTGGCAAGAATCAGGATGAGACATAGGGATGATACCCCATTCGTCTAGTTTAACGACTTGTAAATAATTAAATAAAGAAGAATTAGTTTGATAAGTCTTAGCCAAATCAGCATACATGCCAGTGGGTGAACCGCCTGTAGCAGCGCCTAAACGTAAATCTTTTTTGTGTGTTAAATGATCAATGATTATTTGACTAGCGTGAGCACTCATTGAGGAGTAGTCAGGGAACTTGGTGATTTTCATTATAAGATGTTTAGAAAAGCAAAGATACAGAAATGATGTAAGAAGTAAGATGTATGATGTATGATGTAAAAAGTATAAATTCCAAATTCTAAGAACTTGTAAATAAATCAAGCATCATTGAATCCTAAATCGAAATACATATTTTGATTTTTAGAAAATTCTGTAAAATCTTTTTTCCATAAAATAAACTGTTTTTCCGACTCGAATTTTTTAAAAATAATGCGCGTTTCTGAAGTTCCTTCTGAAAGATGTACTTTAAATTCTAATCGAGCACGAACATATCGATCATCCCACTGAATAGTTAGGTTATGAACCAAAGCAAAATTTACAAAACTTATACCGAGCTTATCAAATCCGGAATTAGAGGATTTAACTTCCTTAAACCGTAAATACTTATTCATTTAGGTTTTTTTAATTAGATTATTTTGCAACTAATTTAATAAATAATTTTAGAATTAAAAATTTTAAAATTGTGATTCAGTAAAAATTTAGTTCCGAAATTAAAAATCAGTTTAGTTTTAAGCATTTATCAAAAATGAGCTAAAATGTCACTTTTTTCTTTCCCCCCTTCTTTATATTCAAATTAATGATTTTTCCATTATAAACAAATCTACACTTTGAGCCAGCAAGACTAGTTACCTGCAAGTCCACCAACTGTCCATTTTTCCAAGTTAAATCAATCTCAAAACCTCCTCTAGCTTTTAAGCCTTTTACGTAACCATCTTTCCATTCGGAAGGTAAAGCAGGCAAGAGTTGAATTTCATTTGCATTAGATTGGACTAACATTTCCGCCACGGCAGCAGCACCGCCAAAATTTCCATCTATTTGGAAAGGTGGATGCGCATCGAATAAATTGGGATAAGTTCCTCCACCTCTTTGGTATTCTATTTTTACTCCATCCGGTTCAACGTATTTTAATAACTCACGGTACATCTTATACGCATGATCTCCATCTTTCAATCTTGCCCATAAATTAATTCTCCAGCCCTTGGACCAGCCTGTTGTTTCGTCACCTTTGATTTCTAGTGTTCTTTTTGCTGCATTTGCTAACTCAGGCGTTTTTTCTGGTGTTAAATGCGAGCCTGGGAATAAGCCAAATAGCTGGCTTTGATGACGGTGTTTTGGATCTACATCTTCCCAATCATAATACCATTCTTGCAAGTTTCCTTTTTTGCTAATTTGATAAGGGTATAAATTGCTTAAAGCATTTTGTAACGTCAATTTAAACTCAGGGTCTACTTGAAGGATATTTTGCGCTGCTATCAAATCCAAAAATAATTCGCGAATCATGGCTAAATCGGCGGATCCACCATAAATGGTTTCCCCATGGTAACCACTCGGAGTGATGTAGCGGTTTTCTGGTGAAGTAGATGGAGAGGTGATGAGTTTTCCATTTTTATCAGGAATTAACATGGCCAAACAAAATTCGGCAGCACCTTTCATTAAGGGATAAGCTTTTTGCTTTAAAAATGCTTCATCTTTGGTGAAAATATAATGCTCCCATAAATGGGTAGATGCCCAAGCGCCACCCATGTACCAATTGGCCCAACTTGGACTACCATTTCCAAAGTCTCCAACTGGATTTGTCATGGCCCAAATATCTGAATTATGGTGAACGGTCCATCCGGGCGCATCATAAAATGTTTTTGCCGTTATTTTACCCGTTTTCTCCAAATTTTCAAGGAAAGTTAAAAAGGGTTGATGCATTTCTGATAAATTGGTATTTTCTGCCAACCAATAATTTTCTTCTGCATTGATATTCATGGTGTAATTGGAACTCCAAGGCGGTTGAATATGAGGATTCCAAAGTCCCTGCAAATTAGCAGGAACTCCAGGAGTCCTCGAACTGCTAATCAATAAATAGCGGCCAAATTGAAAATAAAGTGTTTCTAAATAAGGGTCAGTTTCTCCCTTGGCGTATCTTCTCAATCGTTCATCTGTTGGTAAATTGGGGGAAGATCCACCCAAAGCAAGATTTACTCGCTTGAAATATTTTTGATAATCTTGAATGTGTTTTTTACGCAAATCATTGACTAAAATCCTGCTAGCATCCTTTAATTGTTTTTCAGCAATGGCATGATCGTTCAAACCGTCGGTATTAGGATTTTTATCAAAACCATTAAAACTTGTCGCTAAAGAAACTAAAACGGTTGCCTCTGTGCCATTTTCTAATGTTAAAGATGAATCTGTTTGGACCACTTTCCCATCCGTTTGTTGAATTAGCACATCTGCTGAAAATCGAGTCCCTCTGTTTTCAAGAAAAATAATGGAATTTCCCTTTTTACGGACATAATTGGGCTCAGCGCGAACAGGAGCATTTCCTTGAAAATGTAAATGGTTAATCGTGGCTTTGTTTTTGTATTTTAATTGTGAATCAAATCGAACGTTGAAACTTAAACCAGCTTTTTGTGAACTTTTCAGGTGTATAACAAATACTTTATCAGGGAAGGAAACGAAATATTCTTTTTGAATTAGATTATCCCCTTCATGATATTTTACAGAAGCAATGGCTTTGTCCAAATCCAACTCTCGGTAATAATTTTTTGGATTATTTGAGTTAAAATCTAGATAAAGTGTTCCCAATGGAGCATAAGATTCGGAAAATTTACCTTGCAATTTTTTCACAAGAGAATCAGCTAGTCGATAATTTTCATTTTTCAATGCTTCTCTAACGGCGGGCAAATTTTTATAGGCCTCTTTGTTCATGTAAGGATCCACGGGCTCGCCGGACCATAGTGTAATATCGTTTAGAAATATTTTATCTGTTTTCGTTCCACCAAAGACAGTTGCCCCAATTCGACCATTCCCTAAAACCAAAGCCTCCTCAAAATAAGTAGCTGGTTTGTCGTACCAAAGCTTCATGGGCGCCTGCACAAGGGACTTTATTTGTCCAAAAGCAAAGGCGCTAACTAAAAGGAAAGATAGGGTGAGTTTTTTCATGGAAAATTAATGAGTAAAAGGTAAGAGGTAATAGGTAATAGGGGTAAAAGGTAATAGGTAAAAGTTTAGATTTAAGAGGTATAATGAGATATGAATTAAGAATGTAGAATTAAGAATGTAGAATTAGGCTATTTAAATTTTCCTTTTGAGGAGAGAAAAGAAAAATATAAGAACTATTTCTATTCTCAATTCTACATTCTTAATTCTCAATTCTACATTCTTAATTCTCAATTCTACATTATTAATTCTCAATTCTACATTCTTATTACATCATTAAGTTTTTTTTCAAATTTTTCATTTTTGCAAAACCATCTTTAGCTACTACCAAAGCATCTTTGGCATATAATTCTTTGTTAAAAAGTTCTAAGGAGATAATCAAAGGTTTATTTCCTTTATTTAAGCTGTTAATGATTTTTTCAATTGGAGCATCGCCATCACCGACATAAATTCGGTCAGCATCTTTGATGGTTTCAGGTTTTAAATGGGTGTGATAATCGTTCACATGAAAAATATCAATAGCATTTTCAGCCACTAGTTGAAGACTATCTAGATTCGTTTCTCCTTTATAAATGTGAAAAACATCCAACAATAATTTGGCGTCCGGATGGCCCGCTTCGGCGGCCACAAACAAAACATCGGCCACTCGATTTAAGCATTTAGAGTGTCCCCACATTTCTAATTGAGGCACCACTTCCATTTGTTTACCAAGGTCTAAAATGATGTGATACCTTTCTGCGGCAGCTTTTAAATTTAAATCTGCTTGTTGCGTCGCACCCATCGGCGGAGCGGCGGTACGTAAGCAGCCCAATTCCCTGACCCAAGCCATTTCTTTTTTCAACTGCTCTAAACCTTTTCCTCGAACAGCATTATCATCGACGATCCAAGGAGCAAAGCCAATCGTATTTTCAATTTTTAGACCGAGATCAGAAATAATTTTTTTGGCCTCGCCAATGGATCCGCCAGATTGTAAGTATTTTTCCAATGTGGGCACCCAAATTTCCACCGAAGAAAAACCTGCCTGAGAAGCAATTTGTAGTTCTTTAATGAACCCCAAATTTTGACCCATGATGGTACTTAAATTCAAACAAAGGACAATATCCTTTTTTGGCGCTTTCGCTACAGGTTGATTCATTTGAGGTATAGCAGTTGCTCCTGCGATTAATCCGGAGGATTGAAGCATCTCTCTTCTTGTCAATTTCATAGGTTTAAATTAAAAACAAGTTGGAAATTATAAATAAAAAAGGAAAAGAAAAAATATTGCTCAATGACGCATTTTTCTTGATACATATTATTTGTGTAACTTTGATATTCAATTAAAAATTTGAGCATGTTATCAGTTGGAATCATTGGATATGGCTATTGGGGGCCTAATCTTGTTAGGAATTTTTCTGGGATTGACTCTATTCAGGTTAAATATGTAGCAGAACCTAATCCATCGAGGCATTCTGTGATTAAACGCAATCACCCTAGCATCCAAATAGTCCTTACAGCGGAGGAAATGCTTAAAGATGAAAGCTTGGACGCCATCGTCATTGCTACTCCCGTTTCCACTCATTTCCCTTTAGCAAAACAAGCCTTAACACTAGGAAAACATGTTTTGTTAGAGAAACCAATGGCGTCCTCAGTCGCTGAATGTGAAGAATTGATTCAAATTGCGGAAGACAAAGGTTTAACCCTAATGGTAGACCACACTTTCTTGTACACGGGAGCTGTTCAAAAAATCAAGCAAATAATTGATTCTGGAGAAATTGGAGAATTACAATATTTTGATTCTACTCGGATTAATTTGGGTATTTTTCAAAATGATGTGAACGTTTTATGGGATTTAGCGCCACACGATATATCTATTTTGAGTTATTTGAAAAATGAAATGCCAATTAGTGTGAATGCGACAGGTATCTCACATTTAAAAAATGGCATTGAGAATATTGCTTTTTTGACCATTAATTATGCAAGTAACTTCATTGCACATTTTAATTGTTCTTGGTCTTCGCCCGTAAAAATTCGGCAAACGCTCATTTCTGGTGATAAAAAAATGATTTTATACAATGATATTGAGCCTTCAGAAAAAGTTAAAGTTTTCGATACAGGAGTGGGCATTAAATCCGATGCTGATAGAAATAAATTATTAATTGATTATCGATACGGGGACATATTAATTCCTAAATTATCGACTCATGAAGCTTTGCAACAAGTAGCTACTGATTTTATAGAAAGCATTGAATCAAAAAAAGCCCCGTTGTCGAGTGCTGATATAGGCTTACATGTTGTGAGAGTATTAGAGGCCGCTGAAAAATCTATTAATCAAAAAGGTAAAGAAATTTATATTTAAAGTTTATGATGCGGAAAGAAACAAATTGTACCATTCATGAATCGGCAAAAATTTCTGATTTTACTAATTTGTATGGTTGTGAAATTAAGGCAGAAGCTTTTGTTGGGCCTTTTGTGGAAATCCAAAGTAACGTAACGATAGGCGAAAGAACGAGAATCTCCTCGCATTCTTTTGTTTGTTCTTCCGTTCATATTGGAGATGATTGTTTCATTGCCCACGGAGTAATGTTTACCAATGATTTATTTACCGAAGGAAGAGAAGACTGGGTGGAGCGTAAGACGGAAATTGGGAATCGAGTAAGAATAGGTTCCAATGCAACCATTTTACCTGTTTCCATTGGAGACGATGCTATAATAGGTGCAGGAGCTGTCGTAACCAAAGATGTACCTGCTGGAGCTACGGTGAAAGGGAATCCAGCTAAATAAATACATGACATGATACAAACATTAGATTTAAAGAAACAATTACAACAAGTCAAAAGCGAAATTTTTGAAGCTTTTGAAAAAGTATATGAAAAATCTGCCTTTGCAGGGGGTGAATTTGTAGAACAATTTGAAAAATCTTTTGCTGATTACGCTGATTCAAATTATTGTGTTGGTGTTTCCAATGGAACAACAGCTTTACATTTAGCCCATTTGGCATTAGGAATTGGAGAAGGAGATGAGGTAATTGTTGCGGCAAACACTTTTATTGCCTCTGCTTGGGGAATTTCACATGCGGGGGCTACGCCCGTATTTGTGGATTGTGATGATACTTGGAATATTGATGTAACAAAAATTGAGGCAGCCATCACCTCAAAAACAAAAGCGGTCATTGGAGTTCATTTATATGGTCAAACATGTGATTTAAGTGCGATAAGAGCTATCTGTGACAAACACCATTTGTTTTTAATTGAAGACGCGGCGCAAGCACATGGTGCATATTTTGACAATAAACGGGTGGGTTCTTGGGGAGATATGGCTTGTTTTAGCTTTTATCCAGGTAAAAATTTAGGGGCTTGTGGAGAAGGAGGAGGTATTACCTGCCAAAAAGAAAATTATGCCGAACATTTAAAATCATTGAGGAATCACGGGTCAAAGGTTCGCTATTTTCATGATGAAATTGGCTACAATTATCGAATGGGAGGCTTAGAGGGGGCATCCTTGTCGGTAAAATTGAAATATTTAGATACTTGGAATGCGGGCAGAAAAGCCATTGCTCAACGATATTTAACGGAGGTGAATAACCCAAAAATTACTTTTCAACATAAGCCGAATTGGGCTGATAGTGTCTATCATTTAATGGTAGTGACGGTGGAGGATAAGCAAGGGTTTGTCGAACATTTATTGGAATCAGGAATTAATCCAGCCTATCATTACCCCGTACCTTGTCATCTACAAAAGGCCTATTCCCATTTGGACTATGCCGTTGGCTCTTTACCCAATGCGGAATATTTAGCCAATCATGCCGTATCATTACCTATGTATGCCGAATTAGGTGAGGAAGAGGTTACTGCAGTCATCAAAGCTCTTAATCGTTTCTAGGATGTCACAACGAAAACAAAATTGGAGTTTCGGAGTGATGTGTTACAATGAGGAAGGTAATATTTTGAATGTTTTGGATCAAATCCTAGAAATTGGGCCAAAAGTGGCGAATCTATTTGAGATTTTGGTGGTGGATGATGGCAGCAAAGACAAGAGTGTCCAATTAGTTCAGTCATTTCAGGAATCCCATCCGCAAATTGATGTTCGATTAATAGAGCATCGGGTGAATCAAGGCATCGGATTTACGTTAAAAGATATTTACCTCCATGGGAAATATGAGCTGATTGCTAATATTCCAGCTGATGGGCAATTTGATTTAAATGAATATTTGCAAGTAGGTTTTGTCAAAGAAAATGAATTTGTTGCCTTTTATAGAAAGGAGAATCTTGTCTATAATACGCAAAGAAATTTATTCTCTTTCATCAATAAAATGTTGAATTTTCACTTGCTTGGAATTTCTTGCAAAGATGTGAATTGGACAAAAATCTATCACAGAAAGGCTTTGCATTTATTGGATTTACGTATTACAAGTTCTTTAATTGAATCTGAAATCTGTTCCAAACTGATTTATCTGGACCACCAACCCTTAGAATACCCAAGTCAATACAAATCTAGAACCTCAGGCGTATCCAAAGGGGCATCCTTTTTTATCCTCAAACAAGCTATATTTGATATTCTCAAATTAATTTGGGTTTGTAGAAGATTTAGAAAGTAAATTTCATTTACTATTTCCCTTCTCAAACTCAATAATAAAATCCGAAGCATAAGAGTCATCACCCGGTTTTATTCTTTTAACAAAAAAACGTGCTTTTTTACCAAGTCTAAGCGAGGTATACTTTTTTTGAATTGACTCTTTATCGTTTAATGGTTGTAAGGAAGGGTACCACATAATATAGCCAGGTTTTTCAAAAAGTAGACGTGGCTTAGTCCAATCTTGAGAATTATTTCCTAGGTCAAGGTTTTTTTTGGGATTAAATGAGATATAAACCCGGCTACCTTTCCAGGATAATCCTTCTGATTTGGCCATTAGCATGACCCAACAGTTTAAATATTCATTCCAACTCACGGAAGGGCCCCAATAAAATCCGGCCTTGGGAGAAGTGACGGGTCCTCCGCCATCCTTTTCGGCAATTTGCAAGGATTTGACAGGAGATCCAACTCCATCAAAAGGAGCGTTGAAACCAACTCCATCCCATCTTTTTGCTTTTCCTTGGGGTTGTTCCAAATCTTTCAAGGCAATTCGGGCCACACTGATGCATTGTCCATTTTTCTCTTTGATGGGGTCAAAAGTACTGGCTTGATAGGTTCCAGGATATCCATATTCGCTGTAAAAAAGATAGAGGTATTCTCCGTTTGCTACGGCAGAAGGATCTCCAACTCCACCAGCAAAAGCATTGGAAATACTGTGAGGCTTCAAAGACATGCGTTCATTGAGGTCTTCGATAAAAATACCTTTATTTTCCCACGATTTTCCGCCGTCTTTAGACTTCATAATACCGATTCGACAAACGGCTGCAGGACTATCTTTACCGGTAAGACCTTGTGGCCAGAGAGGTGATTTCTGATAGCCTTTTCCCGTATTTGGACGAAAGGGAAATGTTTCAGGATAATTTTCATTGTGATAAACGCCAAAGAGTGTTTTTCCTGAGGTATCCTTTGGATCTTGATAGATGGTTTCAAACCAAACCGCTCCATGGAGACCTTCTTCATCAGGTTTTACATTCAAAGGCATAGCAGGATCATGAAATTCTTTTTTTTCATTACTAAAAACATCTATGGAATGTAAACCATCTGAATATTTTAGGTCTTTGGCATTTCCCCAAAGTGGATCTTCACCATATTTACCGGGGAAAATTCGAAGGGTATCTCCAATCCAAGCTTCTGCCATGTTGCAATCAACAAAAGAGTTGAATTTAATTTTATCTACTTGAGTGAGTCGAAAAGTGGGATTAAACTCCATTTGCGATTCAGATTGACAGGCATTGAACAGATAAAAGGAAAATAGAACAAATAGTATTGCGTGGATTTTCATACATCAATGATTAAAAAAACGGTAATTAATTTTTGCAAAAATAGAAAATTTTATGATAAATGAAGTACTTGGCAAAATGGAATAGGTAAAATAGAATATATAGAAACCTATTGACTAATAATGCCACATCAGGCTTGAAAAAATGGATGATCCATGCCAAATTTTCTATACTCTCTTCTCCTTTTTTGTACACAAAAAAACCCTGACATTTCTGACAGGGTTTTCGATTTCAATGTGGTGGTAGATCCCGGACTCGAACCGGGGACACACGGATTTTCAGTCCGATGCTCTACCAACTGAGCTAATCCACCTCATTGGCCCGAAGTGATTCGGGACTGCAAAACTAGGAAAAATATTTTTAAATCCCAATTTTGAAATAAAAATAAACGAGAAAATAGGTCTTTTGTTTTCATAAATAAGGCATATTCTCTATTTTGCTACTGATTCGTAACTCTTTTAAAAGCTCACATGCTTATTTTCTTGCTTAAACATTTTGTTCGATTAGGCTTGGCTATTTTTTGCCCTGAAATCCATATTCATAATAAAAAAGTATTGTCGGAAAAAGGTCCCATTTTATTAGTCGTCAATCATCCAGACTCATTCTTAGATGCCATTATTTTGGGAGCGTATTATCAACGAAAATTGCATTTTCTTGCTCGCGGGGATGTATTTGAAAAACCTTTGTTTGGTTATCTTTTGAGAAAAATAGGTATGATTCCCATTCATCGGATCAGAGAAGGGAAGGAGCATTTACATCGAAATTCAGCAACTTTTCAAGAATCGGTTGAAATTTTAAAAAATGGTGGAGTGGTCCTTATTTTCATTGAAGGAATATGTTTAAATAATCATGAAATACAGCCTTTTAAAAAGGGGGCTACCCGGATTTTAGCCGCTACGCATGCCCTTGGTATATTCCCGCAAATTCACATTGCCAGCTTGGCTTATAATAGTTTCAAGGCTTTTGGGAAGGTCGTGAATATTTGTATTGAATCAATGGTTTGGATTCAAGCGATTAATGAACCGAAAGACCGGATCATATTCAATGAAAAAGTGAGAGGAATTATGGAGAAAAATTTATTTGTTCCTGAAAAACTTATCCCAACCAATAAGAACTTATTCTATTATTTCGTTCAACCCTATTATTCTTTTGTTAGAAATTTTGTTGATAAGAAGACTAAGGGGACGGTATTTTATGATTCGCTATTGTTTGCCCTGCTTTTATTTACGTTTCCTTTGTATCTAATTAGCTGTGGGACAATCATTTTTGTGTTGGTTAACCTTCTATGCTAAATTTTTGTCTCTGCTAATTTCTTTTTCATTACTCAAAAGATGAAACAAGATGCGCAAAAATCAAATCACCCAATTAATGAAAAAGAGGAATCAATTTACCTAATAAATTAAATAGCTGTTTAATTATTTAAATAGCGCTATTTTACACATCTAAATCCAGTATGTTGCAAGCCAGAATCTGGGCTTGATTTCATTCGAGCAGAGCATCGATAGCTAGAACAATAACCGTCATTACACAAAAAAGAGCCTCCGCGCATGACTTTCTTAGCTATTCCAGGTTCATCGGGGTCATAACTATTTTTAGGCCCTTTGGGGTTAATGATCAAACTCTTTTTATAAGAATCATTTCGGTACCAATCTGAGCACCATTCCCAAACATTGCCTGCCATATCATATAACCCGTAAGCATTAGCAGGATAGGATTTGATGGGGGCAGTTGTTGATTTATAACCGTCCAACGCCTCATCCTGGTAGGGAAATTTTCCTTGAAAACTGTTGGCTTTATAGGGACTTTTATTGACCGATTCATTTCCCCATGGATATATTTTATCCTTTAAGCCTCCACGACACGCCCATTCCCACTCAGCTTCTGTTGGTAATCGCTTACCTGCCCAGCGGGCATAAGCTGAAGCATCATCCCAAGAAATATGAACCACCGGATGATTCTCTCTACCCTGAATTGTGGATTGAGGACCTTCGGGATGTTTCCAATTGGCTCCACGTCTAAATTCCCACCACTGTGAATAATCAGTTAAATTAACGGCTCCGGTTGTTGGAACGAAAACCAATGAACTTGGAGCCAAAAGTGAGTCGGCAGGCTTAGCCGTACCCGCTGGCAATTGCTTGGCCATTTCATTCCAATCAATCGCCTTTTCAGCGGTAGTTAAATATCCAGTAGCGTTTACAAATTCGGCAAATTGAGCATTGGTGACTTCCGATTCGTCCATCCAAAAACTAGAAATTTGTACCTGATGCACTGGGAATTCATCCGCTCTTCCTTGGTTATCATGGGACCCCATCCAATAGCTTCCAGCAGGTATTTTTTTCATTCCTAAAGGTGAAAGGAATTTACTTTTTGGCACGGATTGGGTGGCAACTTTCAAGCCTTTTATTCTGCTAGGCAAAGGAACGTGGCAAACAGGGATTTTGCTCTGTGCCGTTACGTTGAATAGGACACCCAAAAATAGAATGATTGTATTCTTCATTTTTTAAAATTCACTCAGTTAGAATTTTGCACCAATTTACACAAATAGGAATACGAAATATCTAATGATACCCTAAAATTAATTTTTGATGAATTCTTTTCTCTTCCTAGTGTTTTAATTTTAACATTAAGGAATTAAGAAGAATTTTTCTCTTCTCTTTTCTTTCTCCTCTTTTCTCTTTTTTCTCTCCTCTCTTCTCTTTTCTCAAATTGAAATGAATTTCTAAAACATATAGGGTCGACTTTGGTTATTCATTTATCATGGTGATAGCAAAGGAGCCCATCAATATTGTTTGGTTTAAACGAGATCTGCGTTTTACAGATCATGAACCACTCTTTCAGGCTCTTAATTCATCTATTCCTACTTTATTAGTCTATTTTTTTGAACCTTCCCTCATTGCTTACCCAGATAGTGACATCCGGCACTGGCGATTCATACATGAATCGTTGGAGGAAATGCAAGGGCGTTTAAATGATAGAAATGGGCAATTATTTATCTTTCATCAAGAAGTTATCCCCGTTTTTAGGGCATTAGCAGAGACTTTCGACATCCAACATATTTTTTCGCACGAAGAAATAGGCAATGATTTAAGTTACAAAAGAGACCGAGAAGTACTCCAATTTTGCCATGAAAATAACATTGCTTGGAAAGAAACCCCAACCAATGGAATCATTCGAAAATTAACTTCGAGAAAAACATGGCAGGCCCGTTGGGAAAAAACCATGACGCAGTCGCCCTTTTTGCAAAGAGAAAATAATTGGAATTTAGTTCACCTTTCGGACCATTTTTACCAAAAATGGCAAGGAGATGAATTGCCAAAAGAATGGATTGTTAGAAATAAAACCTTTCAAGAAGGAGGCGAATATTGGGCGTGGAAATACTTGGATACTTTTATCCAAGATAGACATGTCAATTATAGTAAATCAATCAGTAAGCCAGAAGCGAGTCGGAGGGCCTGTTCTAGAATTTCTCCCTATCTTAGTTATGGCAATATCAGCATGCGAATGGTTTATACCTATACCAACAATCATTATCATGAAGCTAAAAATAAACGTTCTTTAAGCAATTTCATCTCTCGGCTACATTGGCATTGCCATTTCATTCAAAAATTTGAAGATGAGAGTCGCATGGAGTTTGAAAACATCAACAAAGCCTATAATCAAATCTGTAAAGTAAAAAATCAAAGGTACATAGATGCCTGGGAATCGGGAAAAACAGGTTACCCTTTGGTGGATGCTTGCATGCGCTGTTTGGTTCAAACGGGTTACATCAATTTTAGAATGAGAGCACTTGTTGTGTCATTTTTTGTATTTAACCTTTGGCAAGATTGGCAAGACTTGAAACATTTCCTAGCCAGACAATTTTTAGATTACGAACCCGGTATTCATTATCCACAAATACAAATGCAAGCAGGCGTAACAGGGGTAAACACTATACGTATATACAACCCGGTTAAAAATTCTTATGAGCATGATCCGGAAGGAACGTTCATCCAAAAATGGGTGCCTGAATTAGCTCAATTGCCTGCCAATTTGTTACATGAGCCTTGGAAACTCAATGAATTGGAACAGTCGATGTACCAATTTAAACTAGGTGTCGATTACCCTTTCCCCATTGTGGATCTTGAAAATACCCGTAAATTGGCATCTGATCAGGTTTGGGGAATGAAAAAGACACAACTAGCTAAAAAAGAAGGTAGTCGAATTCTAGGAAAACACGTAAATAATCCAAAAAAGAAATGAATGCGTTTTTGATTTTCCCACATCAATTGTTCAAAGAAGTATTTTCAATTGAAAATACTTACACTTTCTATGTAATCGAATCTGATTTGTTTTTTAAACAATACGCTTTTCATAAGCAAAAATTGATCTTACATCGGGCAAGCATGAGGGCATTTGTCGAGCAAATCAGAGCACAAGGAAAAATAGTTGAATACATTGATTCACAAGACCCAAGAGCTTCAGAAATTGTTTTATTGCATTCCTTAAACGATTCAAACATTACCTTATTTGACCCAAATGATTATTTGCTTGAGCGACGTATTCGGCGAGAAAGTCAAGGAAAATGCACTTTTTTGACAAGTCCTAATTTTCTAAATACTGATACTGAGCTCATAGGCCAACGTAAACCCTATTTTCAAACGGCCTTTTATACGCAACAAAGAAAAAATCGTCAAATATTATTGGAAGAAGACGGTAAACCCTTGGGTGGGCAATGGACATTTGATGCAGAAAATAGAAAAAAGATTCCCAAAAACACGTTAATTCCTAGACCATTCCCCCCAAAAGCGCCTAATCCACACACCTTGGAAGCCATTGATTATGTCAATCAATATTTTCCTTTGAATCCCGGAACAACCATCGAGCCTTTTGAGGGAGCTTATTATCCTTGCACTCACGTGGAGGCAGAAGAAGCCTTTGAACAATTCTTGAAAGAGCGTTTGACATTATTTGGCGATTATGAAGATGCTATGCAGCTTACTCAAAATACGCTTTTCCATAGTATTTTGAGTCCCCTACTAAACATTGGTTTGTTGAATCCATCCCAATTGATATCGAAGGTTTCCGCTAGCCAAGCACCAATCAATAGCATTGAAGGATTTATTCGGCAAATTTTGGGTTGGAGAGAATTTGTACAATTGGTTTATCGAAAAGTAGGAAATCAACAGCGAACCAATAATTATTGGCAATTTAAGAATTCTATGCCATCGGCTTTTTATACCGCCGAGACGGGAATCGCGCCTTTGGACATTACCCTCAAAAAACTATTGCATTCCTCGTATAATCATCACATTGAGCGATTGATGGTGATTGGGAATTTCATGTTATTGTGTGAAATTCATCCAGATGCGGTGTATCAATGGTTCATGGAAATGTACATTGACGCTTACGATTGGGTGATGGTTCCCAATATTTATGGCATGTCACAATTCAGCGATGGAGGATTAATGACTACCAAACCCTACATCTGCGGGTCCAATTATTTGTTAAAAATGAGTGACTTCCCTAAAGGGCCTTGGCAAGAAATTTGGGATGGACTTTTTTGGCGATTTTTAGACAAACAGCGGGTCACATTTTCTAAAAATCCTAGATGGGCTATGTTGATTAGCACATGGGATAAAATGCCTTTGGAAAAAAAAGAAAATCACCTAAAAAATGCCAACGACTATTTAGAAAAGCTGTTTAAAGTCGTTTCTTCAGTTGATTCCAAAAAGAAAAAAAGCTAGGAAATTCACCGACAATATTTTCCCGAATAAAAGGGTAGGGTTCTCTAATTCCCTTAAAATGCGCATTAATTGGATGATCTCTAAAAATTCCATTTACTTGCAAATCCGTATAATCTCCATAATACACTTGTAAATCAGGTATTTCAGCGGCTAGATCCAATATGAATTGCAAGGATTTAGGAGAAATGGGATGACGTTCAAAATGCGCAGGTTCTAAAACCAATATTCGATTGGCTTTTTCGTCGGCATGAAACAAAGGATCTAAGGTATAATGGGTATAAATATAGGTGGGTAATTCAGGGTCAATTGTTGGGTGAAGCGTCTTAGGAGCTATGAAAGGCGGCAATTCTTCCTGATGACTTTTGAATGTTTCAGGAATGGGCATTTGGGTTAATTTTTCATAGTCATGATCCAAAAATGTTCCTCTTTGACTTGAATGAGTGTACTTATTGATATTTTCTTGATTCGCGAAATATTTTTTATTACTGAATGTTCCTGCGCACCATTGCCAACTTAAGGCATTACTCGCCAAATCACCATCTAAGAGGTGATAGTACATCCAATCAGCCGGTTTAGACCAGTGGTATTTGGCGATATTACAAGAAATGGAAGCCAAATACATACGTAAATGATTATGCAAATAGCCGGACTCATAAAATTGAAGCAAATGCTCATCAATGCTATTGATTCCGGTTTGGGCATGTAAAAACGCGGATGGAATTCCCTTTTGATTAACCTCTTCTTGAGGATGACGAATATCATCCAATATACGATCCCCCATTTGAAACCAAGTCCGCGTGTAAAACTCTCGCCAGGCAAGTTCTTGAACAAATTTCTCTATTTCTGACAAAATAAATCCTCGTTTTTCTAAACGGTCGAGCACAAAGGGTATGGTGATGAATCCACGGGATAAATAAGGCGACAAATAAGAAACGGTTCCTGAAATAAAGTTTCTTGTTTTGGCGTAATCAATAGGATCAAAATGATCTATTCGTTCATATACTGCTTTTAGACTGGTAGGAAATTCCATTTACCTTTTGCTGATTTTGTTCATGCTAATACTACGCTGTAAGGTACATTTAAAGCGTTTGGAATCCGTGATTCTTTTCATCAAATGTTTAGTAGCACGTCCAGACATTCTTTTTCGCCACATTTTAAAACTGGAGGCTTTTGAATTCAAGCGCATGAATTCTATGACTTCTTTTTCCTTCAAATCAAATTGGAATTCAATCGCCTCAAAAGGCGTTCGATCTTCCCAAGCCATCTGAATGATTCGGTCTGTATCTTCGGGGGAAAACTTACTTGGTTCTTCTACACTTTTCACTACAATATACGATTTGGTCCCAGTCGCGCTCCCATTTTTTTCTCCAAGAAAAAGGTCTATTGCAAATAGGGCACATTTTGGAAGGCAGATGTTGTTTCTTCACTCCCTTCATAGAAATGCTTGGGTTTTGAACATAGTCATTAAACCCAAAAAATGAATAATTGTTTAGCTATGATATACATTTATCCTTAGTCCTAATAATTAGTTTCTAACACAAAGACACGTATTACTTCTCTGCTTTTTTCTATGCGAATTGTTACAATCGATAATTGACTCTAATCGTGCCGATAAAAAATGGATTTATGACGGTATAATTAGCAAATGCTTTCGCTTGAAAATGTGTATTAAAATCATACGAAATAGACTCAGCTACTCCAGTAAGATTTCCATTGTCTAAATAATACCCTTGTGATAACAAGTTCCACTTGTCTTTTGATAATTCACATTGAATGCACTAAAAAGTGTCTTAAAATTACTGTTTCTACTAAGACCAATCAATAAAAAAACGCACAAAGTGACTTTTAGGGAAACAGGATAAGAGGTATTTAGTTCCTGTTTTGGTGATTTAAACGCGGTTCTTTAGATTAAGGAAAAGCTGGAATAGATAAAATGCCTCTGAACTTAATTCGATAATTTCTTTTACCTACTATTACTCACTATTATTGAAAATATTTCTCTCTAATTCGATCTTTATTTTCTGATAAAAAAGTAAAAAAAGCATTGGCAACAGGAGATAGTTTTTTGTCCTTATGCCAAATTAATTTCCATTTGGTAGAAATGGGCAAACCCTCTCTTTCAATGATTTTCAATACGCCTGTTTTTAGTTCCGTTTTTATTCCAATTATGGGCATGATTGAATAGCCAAGCCCAGCAATAACCGCTTGTTTAACAGCTTCATTCGACATTAACTCAATTTTTTTCAACCCTTCTACACCCTGTTTTTTAAAATAATTCTCCATTACTTTTCTTGTACCTGATCCAGATTCTCTAAAAATTAAAGGTAGCTCATTTTTAAAATCTTGGTAATTAAAAGTAGGATTCATTAAAGCGGTATCAATATTGCCTATTAGATATAAATCGTTATTTAATAAATCAATAAAATTGAAATTAGGATTATCTAAAGCGTCTGAAACAAGACTAAAATCAACTTCATTATCAAATTGACTCTCGAATACTTTTTCCCTATTGGTTACATCTATAGAAATTTCTACACCGGGATTACTTCGTAGAAAGTCGGTTAAAAAATAAGGTAATACATATTTTCCTGTGGAAACAATGGATAATTTTAATCGACCAACCAATTGGTTTTTAAAGGTCATTGTTTTATAATTGATTGCATAAACCTGATCGATAATTCCCTTAGCAGAAAGGGCTATTTCCTTCCCAAAGTCTGTTATATAAATTTTCTTTCCTATGATTTCAAGTAGCGGAATATCAAATTGTGCTTGAAAGTTTTTAATTTGAATTGACACAGCGGGTTGTGACAAATTCAACTCCTCTGCAGCTTTTGTAATACTTCCTGATTGCACTACTTTCAGAAAAATCTGTAATTGGTTTAGTGTATAATTCATAAAATTTCGTTATGATTCTTATTGTAAACTTAAATAAAAATTATTCATTTTTAACTAGTTATTTTGCGTAACAAAAAACATGATGATGCAATCCGTCCTAAAATCATTGTTCATTTTATGTCACGTATGCGTCTTTGGAATGCTATTATTTTTCCTTTATCATGGGGTTGATATCGTCCAAGAAAAGCTATGTGTTTCTGTATTAATATTTATCACTTTAAATCTTATTCGCCTTTTTCAAAAAGAGAATAAAACAAATAGCAATGATCAATTTTGAACTATTATCCTTTAATCTAACTAATCCCACATTATTATTTTTTATTCTTGGAGTTTTTGCCAAATATGTCAAAAGTGATTTGGAAATTCCCGCTGCTACAAAGAGTTTTATTTCTTTGTATTTATTGTTTTCAATTGGATTCAACGGAGGAAGTGAATTAGCCGTTACAGGTATCACAACGGAGGTAATGATGAGTCTATTATTTGGAATGCTTCTAGCGCTAATAATTCCTATTTACAGTTTTTTTATTTTAAAAATAAAATTAAACTCCTCAGATGCAGGAGCAATTGCGGCCTCTTATGGATCAGTAAGTGCGGTCACCTTTGTTTCTGCCGTGGCTTTTTTAGAAATGAATCAAATGAAAATGGGCGGAGAAATGGTTGCTGTGATGGCTTCCATGGAATTCCCCGCCATCATCATGGGAGTTATTTTGATGAATATTTTCCCTAATAAAAGAGAGAAAACACTTTCTTCTTCTAAAGTTGATTGGGTAATGGCAATGAAACATTCTCTTACAAACGGCAGCGTATTAATGATTTTTGGAAGTCTCTTGATTGGTTTTGTGTCAGATTCAGCTCAATCTGTAGGAATTAAGCACTTTACTTCAGACATATTCAAAGGTTTCTTAGCCATTTTTTTGTTGGATATGGGCATGGTAGCCGCTAGCAGATTTAATGCTTTTAAACAGCAAGGGTCCTTTTTACTTTTTTTTGCGCTGATTATTCCGCTTTTTAATGGGATATCTGTCGCTTTTATTTCACAATATTTAATCCAAGATATAGCCAATCGTTTCATTTTTTCCATCTTAGCTGCGAGTGCCTCTTACATTGCTGTTCCTGCTGCAATGAGAATAGTAGCCCCCAAAGCAGATCCAGGCATTTATATTCCTATGGCCTTAGGTGTAACTTTCCCACTCAATATTACCTTAGGATTTCCTCTCTATTTTCATATCATACATGGCTGAGAAAAATTATTTTGAGGATAGAAAAGTCGTAATTGCCACGATGCATCAAAAAGAGCATGTTATTGGTCCAGCACTACAAAATCCTTTTGATATAGAATATTATATCCCTGAAAGAATAGATACCGACCAATTAGGAACCTTTTCAGGAGAAATAGACCGAGTATTATCGCCTCTTGATGCCGCGAGAGAAAAATGTAAATTAGCTTTTGAAATAACAGGTATTGATTTAGCAATAAGTTCAGAGGGCTCATTTGGACCACATCCCGCTTTGTTTTTTGCACCAAGTGATGAAGAATTATTGGTTTTAAAAGATTGGAAAAACGACCTAGAAATTGTGGTAAAAACTTGTAGCCTTAATACCAATTATGGTCATTATACATTGGGTTCTCCTGAACCACTAGAATCATTTTTAACTCGAGTCAAATTTCCCTCACATGCTTTAATTGTTCAAGACAATCCTACCCATTTTCACTATATAAAGAAAGGAATCACCTCTAATTCTATATTGAATAAAGCGGTCCAAAATTGCCTTTCTCAATTTGGCGAATGCCATCTTTCGACAGACATGCGAGCTATGCATAACCCAACTAGAATGGAGGTTATTAAGGAATTGACAGACAAATTGATTGAAAAAATGCGCTGTTGTTGCCCTGCATGCAATAGACCGGGATTTGGAATTACCGATGTAAAAAGAGGATTATTATGTGCTTGTTGTTCGCTTCCAACCAATTCTGTAAAAACGGTCATTTATTCTTGTTCAGGTTGTCATCATACAGAATTTGTCGATTATCCGGAAGAAAAAAAAGAGGAAGATCCTATGTTTTGCGATTATTGTAACCCATGAATAAATATGATCACAAAAGATTTGTATGTAATTAAACAGAAGTTAGAAGCAGGGGAGGTGGTAGGTATACCTACTGAAACCGTTTATGGCTTAGCGGCAAACATTTTTGATGAACAAGCCATTGAAAAAATATTTTCTACCAAAAAGAGGCCTAACACGAATCCATTGATTGTCCATGTCAAATCAATGGAACAAGCCAAAAGTTTAGTACTTAATTTCCCTCCAAAAGCAGATCGATTGGCTACGTATTTTTGGCCGGGTCCTTTAACACTTGTTCTACCTAAAAATGATAAAATTTCCAACAAAATAAGTTCCAACCAATCAACGGTAGCCATTAGAATTCCTAATCATACAAGTACATTGCAACTATTGGATATACTCGATTTTCCCATAGCTGCGCCAAGTGCTAATCCTTACAATCGAATTAGTCCTACTAGATCTTCTCATGTAGAGCAATATTTCCCCCAGATATCCATCTTAGAAGGAGGTGAATGCCAGTCTGGAATAGAATCTACCATCCTTTCATTTGAAGGGGATGAAGTAGTATTATTACGTCATGGTTCGATTTCAATTGAGGAGATAGAAGCCATTGTTGGCCGAATTTCAGACCGCACTGCCTTTGACGAGAAACACGCTTCTCATGGCAGAAGCAAAAAACATTATTCTCCTTTGTGTGAATTAATCACTACTTATGAACCACTATTTATGTTGAGTGCAGTTCAGGAGAAAAAAGTAGGCATTTTATGGTTTAACCAAATAAGAATTTTCAGTCCAAAAGTTATTGTAAATAAAGTACTTGCTCCATCTGGAACATTTCAAGAAGCGGCAGCGAATATGTATGATCATTTACATCAAATGGAAAAGGCTGGGATTGATTTAATCATTGTAGAGAGATTGCCACAATATGGATTAGGAAGAACGATTAATGACCGATTTGAAAGGGCAGCATCAAAATAAAAAAATACCAACTTGTAAATGCCAATTTGGTCAACGAGGGAAAAAGTTGGAATTGTATTTAATGGAGAACCAAATAAGGCATCTGAAGAATTTATTATTCATTTTTCGAAATTGCCTGTTTTGTTTAGATTAGCTATTTTGAGCGATCTTAGCCCAGAAAAAATTCGGCAAGTAGCCAATCAAATAAATATATAAAATCCATGATTATACTAGATAGCACATTAACGGGATTTTGCTCAAAATGAACGATAAATTAAGACCCACAATTTTATTTTAATTCCCACTAAAGAATAGATAATGCTTGATTAAATAGCCAATACAAAATAATTAGCTTACCTTAAAGATAGTGTTCCCCATACTCGTGTTTATTAGTCCCATTCGGACCTAGTGCAATTCTTATACATCGACTGGATTTCATTTCATTTTAAATTGAAAATAATTCATCATGTATCTGCAAAAGAATTTTCTGATTTTAATCTTTTTTCTGTCTTCCACAATTCTTTGTGCACAGCAAACGACTTCAAGCGCTGGAGGTATCATTTCTAGTCAAGGTGGGCAAATCAGCTTTGTTGTTGGACAAATTAATTATACGAATGTAGGAACAAAAGAGTCTATCACGGGAGGTGTTCTCCAAGTCGTTCAACGCCTATTCAACAACGAAATGCTTCTTATAAAAGTTGGGCCTAATCCTGTGGTCGAAAATTTAACTATTCAAATAGATGGCACGCTAAAATCGGATATTTTCTATCAAGTTTTCGATTTATTTGGCCATGAATTAGACCAAAAAAAAATCATTGAATCCAATGCTGTCATTAACATGAAAGACTATTTACCTGGCATTTTTATTCTCTTAATCAATTCCACAAATCAAGCGCCTATTCCATTTAAAATAATCAAACTATGAAAAAGATCCAAATAAGAGGATTGGTATTTATCCTATGTCTTCTAATTTCATTTTTAGGAATATCACAAGCGCCTCAAAAAATGAGTTACCAAGCTGTGATAAGAAATTCCAGCAATCAAATTATTCCAAAATGCAATATTGGATTACGGATAAGTATCCTTCAAGGCAGTGCTTCTGGTACAACTGTGTATTCAGAAAACCAACTTGTAGTAACAGATAATAATGGACTTATCAGTTTGCAAATTGGGGCTGGAAATAATTCAATAGGCAATATTTCATTCATTGATTGGGCCAATGGTCCCTATTTTATCAAAACGGAAGTTGACCCTAGTGGAGGCAACGATTACTCTATTATAGGATCAAGTGAATTATTAAGTGTCCCTTATGCATTATTTGCATTAAATACACAAAAGGAGCTTGTATTAGGAAGTTCTACAGATTTGATTGATTTGTCAAAACTGACTCTTGGGCAAGAATATTCTTTATTTATTACAAAAGGGCTAAGCTTTGAAACGAATGGGTTTATTCAAGTGGTGGATCAATTTAAAAATTATTGGGAAGGCTTATTTATCTCCTACAACAATGTAAGTGGTGCCCTACTTTTAAAAGTCTCTGAAATTGTTGGAGTTCAAAAAAGCAATGATTGGATTTTAAAAATGAGCTCGAAAGGAGATATAGGACCCAAAGGAGATACAGGAGTTATAGGTTTGTCTGGTACTAAGGGTAGCAATGGTGAAATGGGCCTAACGGGACTCAAGGGCGATACAGGATTGACAGGAGCAACCGGTCTTATGGGAGCAACCGGACTAAAAGGCGATACTGGATTGACAGGTGCAACAGGTTTGGCGGGCACCAATGGTAGTAGCACTGAAATTGGATTAACGGGACCTAAAGGCGACACGGGATTGACAGGAGCAAAAGGACTCAAAGGCGATACAGGATTGACAGGTGCAACAGGTTTGGCGGGCACCAATGGTAGTAGCACTGAAATTGGATTAACGGGACCTAAAGGTGACACTGGATTGACGGGAGCAACCGGACTCAAAGGTGACACAGGTCTTACGGGAGGAACTGGACTAAAAGGCGACACTGGTTTGACAGGTGCAACGGGTTTGGCCGGCACCAATGGTAGCAGCACTGAAATTGGATTAACGGGACCTAAAGGTGACACGGGATTGACAGGAGCAACTGGACTGAAAGGCGACACAGGTTTGACAGGTGCAACAGGTTTGGCGGGGACCAATGGTAGTAGTACTGAAATTGGATTAACAGGACCTAAAGGTGACACGGGATTGACAGGCGCAACGGGTTTGGCTGGCACTAACGGCAGCAATGGTGAAATCGGCCTAACTGGACTCAAAGGCGATACAGGTCTTACAGGTGCAGCGGGTTTGTCTGGTACTAAGGGTAGCAATGGTGAAATGGGCCTAACGGGACTTAAAGGTGATACAGGATTGACAGGAGGAACGGGCTTGGCGGGCACTAACGGCAGCAATGGTGAAATGGGCCTAACGGGACTCAAAGGCGATACTGGATTGACAGGAGGAACGGGCTTGGCGGGCACTAACGGCAGCAATGGTGAAATGGGCCTAACCGGACTCAAGGGCGATACAGGTCTTACAGGAGGAACCGGCTTGGCTGGCACTAACGGCAGCAATGGTGAAATGGGCCTAACGGGACTTAAAGGTGATACAGGA
>Ga0114962_10000715_pt1 | contig 29145 bp, 37 predicted proteins | sample C_130820_MF_Meta_FD_87017 | JGI IMG/M metagenome (GOLD analysis project Ga0114962, IMG submission 87017) | Freshwater microbial communities from Lake Croche, Canada to study carbon cycling - C_130820_MF_MetaG | ecosystem: Environmental > Aquatic > Freshwater > Lake | place: Lake Croche, Canada...
CAACGTACTTTATTTGTTCTCTATTTCAAGGTGTCGAATAGTCAATTGTCAGCCAACAATTACTACCCTTTATTTCTTTTTTCTAATTGCAAAAATTATAATTCCAACTAATAATAAACCTCCACCTATTATCAAACCTATCTTTAAATTTTTACTCATTCCTCCTTCAATCGCATCAGGTGTTTGGTATTCAATATTACCATCTGCTCCTGTAACTCCAACTACTTCATTTGGATTAAATTCAACTCCTGCAATAGCATTACCACTTTCATCAGTCGTTTGTACAATCTGTTTATTTGTAGGCAAATCTGCTGTTGAGTATTGTTTTCCTGCTATTTCAACAACTTTATCTTTTGGTGTTTCAGGTGTTGCTATTGGTAATTTTTGTGTAAAAATATCTCCACCATCTTTCTTTTTATGATGTATCAATTTTTTAGAACCTGCTTTAATTTTACCTCCTGCTAACTTAACCCCTTTAACAACTTTTTTAGATGCTTTTGCAATAGCGTGTTCTACTTTTACAATTGCTCTACCTACTGCTTTTGCACCTTTAACTACACCTTTACCAATCTTTTTGAAAAAACCTTTTACCTTTTGTCCATCTGCATTAAGATAAAAATTGCTTCCTTCAACTTCTTCGTTGTTTAAATAAATAGGATATGATGTAATTACTTTCATTTCTTTTTTCCTTTTTTAATTGCATAAAAAACTCCCGCAATAATTGCTAATCCTACTATTACACCACCTACTATAAGCAATGTTTTTGTTGTTTTTGCTTTCGTTTCTTTTTGTTTTGTGGCTGCTTCAATTTGTGCTTGTCTTTGTGCTAAAAGCTGTTGCATCATTGCACTTTTTGCTTCTTGTTTTTTAGAAGCCATATCAATAGCACCATACTTTCCTTTTTGTTTTCCTTCTGCTATTTTAGTACCCAGTTTAGCAGTGTCGCTAACGGCACCTGCGATAGCACCTACTACACCACCACTTGCAGCACCACCTGCTGTACTTTGACCAAGACCTTTTAAGGAATCCATATCAAAATTGTAGAAATCCCTTGCATTAGAATCATCTTTCGTAAAGAAATCAAGTATAGCACTATAACCACCTTTAACAGCATCATCACTTAATTCTTCATCGCCATCAAAACCCATTTGTTTATTGTGCATAGCAACTAATAAAGCTGAACCTAATACAAGTTTTTTACTTTTAGTAATGTTATCAATATACAAATCTACGAGCCTTACATCTGTCATATCTATTGTAGCAGGAATTTCAGATTCGTTCAACAAGTGAACGAAATCTGCTTTATTCCTAACCAAAATATTTGCCAATTCTCGCATTAGAGATAATGTTGCCGACTTCATATCGCCATCATTATAACTTTCAACAAACGAACTATATAAATCTTCGTATAACATTTTATATATTTTTTATTTACCTAAAACTTTGTATTTTTTAATCGCCCAAATAACGCCTACTGCAACTACACCACCAATAACAATTCCTGTCCAATTGATTTTATTTTTAGTTTCGCCATCTGCATTTGATTGTAATTCAATAAAACGAGCATCTGGTGCATCAAAGTCATCAACTAAATCTAAACCATTTAAACCTGTTGCATTGCTTTTCATTTGTGCAGGAACAACAATACGATTAGAACCAAATTGAGGATGTAAACCTTTTGCAACTGGTGTATTGCGATGTCCTTTTCTGTATCTTCTTGCAAAATGTCTTCCTCTTAATACTTCCTCTTGTCTTCTTTTTAATAAAGCCATTGGAGGTTTACCTGAAGCCATTGAATATTCGCCTTCACAATTTGAATACTCTGAAAGTTTCGCTTCTAATTCGCCAATTCTTGCTTTTCTTTCTGCAATTTGTTTTGATACATCAGATGAATCAGTATTTCTACCTTGCAATTCTGCTTTTTTAGTATTCAACTTTGAAATAAGTTCTTTATTCCACTCAACCTTTTTAGTTAAATCTGCAACGATTGGAGAGATTTTTACCTTACCATCAGTAAGTTCATTAAATCTATCTTCTGCACCCATAACACCATCAAATGAATCTGAATCTTCTTCTTCTGAATCTTCGCCAGTTCCTTCTGCTGCACCACTTCCTTGATTATCATTAGCGTAAACATCGCCTTCTTGTGAATCATCTCCTTGTGTTTCTGCGCCATCTTCTCTTGTAGCAATTCCTAATGGTTGTTCAGAATAATCAGCACCACCTTGTGAATTATCTTGTGAAGCACCATCTCCCATTTCTGTTTGAGTTGTTTCATCCATTTCACCTTCAGCACCACCTTCTTTTCGCTCATCTTTTAAAGCACGTCTTTTTCTTCTACGATTGAAACGAGCATCTTGTTGTTCTGCTCTTATTTCTTGTCGAGATTTTTTTCTTGTTCTACGTCTTGCTATACGATTTTGTTGGCGTTCACTTCTGCGCTTATGTCTTCTTGCACGACCACGACCACGCAATTCAGAGAACTCCCCAAATGCTTCTTCAAATGATGCCGTTACAACTCCCTCGCCAGACGGTCCGAGTGTTACAATTGTTGCGTTTTCCATTTTATATATTTTTTAATTATTATTTACTCGGTTGAACTGTTATTTTGTGTCTTTGGTCAATCATATAACCACCAACATATCCAAGTACAGCACCAACTCCTATATACATAGCAGCTTTTTTCATATCGTGTTTTTTGTATTTTGCAAAAAGGAATCCTGCAACTCCTCCAACAACAATTCCTGTCATTTTTAATTTGCTAAATGATTCTGCTGGTATTAAATTTACTTTTGTTGATGTTTTTGTGCTATCTGCACCAAGTGTTACTTCCGTAGTTTCCATAGGTTTTATTGATTTTAAGTATATTATTTGATTGTTTGATGTATTGAATAATCTATATGTAAAAGGTTGTCCTCTGCGTAAACCTTGTATATTCGATGTGTTACCTTCTAATAGCGTTCCTTTTTCAATTATTTCGCCATTCTCAACGAAATTTTTATGGTCAGGATTAGGTATTAAAATTGATGCGTTTTCTATCGTTACTGCTTTCATTCTTATTTGTTTTTAGATACTATCATAAATAATACGCCTACTACTGCAACCATTCCTATAATACCAATATAATCTGTTACATTATTTTTTTGATTAGCTGAATCACCACTAAATGATGCGTAACGGTTTCTCATACACATAGGACATTCGCAACCATCTGCGTTTGACTTTTTTTCTTCTGGCTTTACTTCAATAGTTACTTCCTCTTTTTTTATTTCAATAGGAGGTGCAATATATTTTGATAACCATTTTTTATGTGGATGTATTTCAGCTAATTCTTTCTCAAGGGTTATTTTATCATTTTGTTCAAAATATAAATTAGCAAGTTTTGTTTCTAAATCTTCGTAATTCGCTGCATCTTGTTTTCCGTACTTCTTTAACAATTTACGAGCATCAGAAGTAGATTCATTCGCAATTAAAGTCATTAAAGTAACGTCTTTTCTTTTTGCGTTTGATTTTTTTTGTCTTATTTTGCCCATCTCAATTTAATTAACTGGTACTAATTTTTCTAAAATTGGTTTAATTATTTCAGAAAATCCTTTTAACTTTCTTCTCACTACACTATAATCACTTGGCGTTATTCTACCTTGACTATTGTGCCAATTATTATACCCTAATTTATGTTGGTTATTTTCCCATCCACTCATCCATTCAAGGTTTTCAACTGTATTATTTGCTCTGTCTTTATTTTTGTGATTAACCTCTTTTTTGTTAAAAGGGTTTGACAAAAATGCTTCTGCAACTAATCGGTGTACTCTAAAAAAAACTCTTTTATCTTTAACACCTAAAGGACAAATAACATATCCATAAGTTTTATTGGGTTTTGAACTTAAAATTTTTCCTGAAATTTGACTATAAACTCTACCTAAATTAGAAATTTTGTATTCCTGATTAAAGTTAGGTATATCTTTCCAAATTTCATTTGGTAAAGTAACATCCGATAATTCAAGTCTTTTTGGAAAATATTTGCTCATATTATTATATTTTGTTTTTAAAAAAAGGGTGTGCATATAATACACACCCTTTTAAGTTGTAATCAAAACTATAAAGATTATCCTTTAGTGATACCTCTAACGTCTTGAGTCGTTTGAATAATGACCGGAGCAACATTCTTACCAGATAAGCGAGGTGCTTTAGCTGAATTAAGAGAGATACCACCGTTAAGAACCGCTTTACCACTGATAACGCTAACAGGGAACATTGAGATAACCAAAGTTGTAGCTGCCTTTAAAGTGAAAGTAATATAAGTATTACCATCAACTGTTACTGGTTTAGTTACATCTAAGATGTCAGATTGTTGCTGATACGCATCACGCATAATGGATAAATTCAACGGAGTTGAATATTGTTTACCATTCGCATCAACGTGGTTTAACTGCAAAGTTTGAGATAATTGGGAAGCACTTGCAGATTGAAAACGCCATTTTCCGATTTTGAAAAACTTGTTATTCGATTGTGCAATTAAACGACCATAAGTACCACCTTGTAAGTTAGTAATCGTTACTGCTGGAGCATTACCATAGTTAGCTGCACCAAAGTAATCATTATATCCAAAAAGGATAGCTGTTACGTCTACTAAACCTGTGTTTTCGTATTGGATAACATAAGGGTCAGACATTGCCGAAGAAGCGTTTGGACCAGAAGCATAAGACATATCATCATTATCAAAATAAGACATATCGTCATTATCAAAATAAGACATATCTCCTTCTGCTGAATCGTAAGAATCATATCCACTGAAACGCTCTGTTCCATTGATATAACCGTGTAGTTCTTTTTCTACTGTGTTCATTGTTTTTGAGATTTGTTTTGTTAGTAATTTTTTTTAATTGTTCGTTTTGACATTACTAATGATTTTAACTGGAGTAAACTCAACAATCGTATTTCATCTTTTAAATAAGGAATTACTTTCTACACATTATCTATTTTAGATACAGCAAATTTCTTTTCATTTATTTACCGAGCATAATATCACCGCTCGTCTATATTTTTTGTTTCTCTATGAAATCAAAAAACCAAATTAGCAATTACGCTTTTGGTTTCGGAGATAACATTGGAGCAACAAATTTTTGATGTGTAATTAGTGCTATTGAGCAACCTAAAAACACAATCAATAAAAGTTTTCCGTCAGCTTTGGTCATTTTTTTAAATTTTATTAGATTTAATAGATACAAAAATATACAACATTTATGTAATTTATCAGCATACTTTTTGTACAAAACGACAATAAAAAACCCCAATCATTTATATATCTAATGATTGAGGTGTACAAATTGTGTACAAAAATAAAATTTAAGTCTTTTCTTTTAATTTAATTTCTGCGTATGTTTCAAGTAGTTTGCATAAGTCTGGCTGCCTTGCATATCCTTCAATAATAGTAAATACAGTCGTTTGCTTTAAATCAATACCGATTGACTTTAAATATTCTTCAGGTGTTATCATTTACATAAAACGCTTTATAAAGTCGGGTAAATTGTTTTTTGGTTGATAACCAAGTTGCCTTGTTGCATTTATTTGCTCTCGTAATTTAGGATAGCTTTCAATATCTTTTAAAGGGTGGAATACATTGTTAGGTAATAATAAAAATTCATTTATTCCCCACTCGCCTTTCCATACTATACTCTTTAATTCTAACGGGTCAGATACTCTTAAATTATTCTGCATTGCAATTGTGTTAAACATTACTTCGATATAAAATAATGTTTCATTTGCATCTACATACTCTTTTACTTTGTTTAATGTTGCCCTTGATATACCCATAGCGCATACCATTGAATAAAAATATGGTTGTTGTATTTTATCAACTATATGTTTCCAATGCCAATCCATAATGTTATCTGACTTTCTTGCATTGTTTGAAACCACTAAATCATTTTTAGAATATTTATCATTTAGGTATTTCAAAGTATCAATAGAAGGTATAAAAACATCGTCTTCAAATATCCATACAAAATCATACCCTTTATTTATTTCACAAAAGTACAACAAGCACTTATCCCACGCTATTGGGTTTTTAGCTATATGTGTTGCTTTGTCATTTATGTTTGAATTATGATAACCTTGCAAAATACTTAATGAATCTTTTAATTCAATAGTTGTAAATGTTTCACTATTTATTTTACCAAATTCGCTTTCATTATCAATAACAACAAATACTTCAAAGTCTGTTTCTTTATAAACAGCTTCTGCAAAGTTTAATGTTTCTTGATGTGGCTTGTTGGTTAAAAATACTACTGCTACTCTATTACTCTGCATAAGCACCGTCGTCTTCAAAGTTATCCCTATTATTAGTCATATCTTCAATCATTTTTAATAGTGCTTTAACTTCTAAAACTTGTTTTTTAATTGATTTTAATAACTTCAAAAGGTATATGAATACATATACCGATATAAAAAGTATTGCTAAACTTAAAATTTTATTTTCCATTTTTTTCTAATAATAATAATCTACCATACTCAATAAACATAATAGTCAATGTGTGTTCAGACACATTCTTATCTGCTTTTATAATATCAATGCAATGAAAAATATAATCATTGCTGGTTATAGTTTTATCGTTCACTTAAATTATTTCTTTTTTTACAATTATAATTTTATTTTGCAATTCAAATAACGCTTTAATCTGCATCATACCATCATATCCTTTTTCAGTAGTTTCGCACCAATAAGTATCTTTAACCCCTGTCATAGTGCAACCAAATTCTTTTGCAAATGAAAAAATATACGGGTACCAGTTTTTGTGTTCTACATCAATAAGTTTGATTGTAAGTTTTAATTTTTTCATTTTACTACTTTAAGATTGTTTTCAACTTCTTCTTTAATAGGTTTCTTTTTTGAAAACGTAACTCCCGCTCCTTTTAGGTCTTCCAATGCAGTTGAAAACTTTTTTATTTTACCTAACATAACTTTTACATAATCAGGTTTAATATGATAATCTTCTGGTGTAAATATATTATAACGAGCATTTGCATTTTCTATTAACCATTCCTTTTTTTGTTCGTTTGTTTTTTCTCCTTTGTCAATATACCACAAAACTCTCGCATACTTTCCTTGCTTTGTCTTACCCATCTGCTCTTGCAATTTGTCAAGCATTTTTTTTATTTTTTCTCTTTCATCTTCGATACCATATACAAGTAACTCTACTAATACGAATGGCGTTTTTTGTTCTTTGATAGTTGGTTTTTGTGGTGTTTCCATAATCTTACTTTTTAAAATGTTTTGTTTTTACCATTATTTCTATTTCATACATCAATTGTTTTAACCCTTCTTCTGTTCTTTTTGGAAAAGTTATTTCATTATCAATATCAATCTTTACTGCACTTTGTTTTGTTATATAATAATTCTGAAATCCATTTGCTGAAAATCTAAAACTAAATTCAAGCACTTCATATCCTAACGCTGTCATTCGCTCATCAAACAATCCAATCTTATGCAATTTTTCTCTTTCAAATAAAACTACTCCTTCAATTGTATTATTTTTTTCAAACCATACATTTTTAAAATAATCTTCTGCACTTTCACACTTACATAAAATTGGGTTTAAAAATATTTTCTCCTCACCATTTCTTATTCCTATTAAACCTGCATCTGCATTTATTTTATATTCACTTAATAAATCTTCTGCCCAATTTTTGCAAACAATACTATTGATAGGAAATAAACAACAATAATTTTGATAAGTAGATTCTATAATTAAATTATATGCCTTCGATATTTGAACAGGTTTTTCTAATGTTTTTAAATACCATTTATTTTCTTCACAAACTTGTTTTAAATATGATAACAACCTTTCGTCTGTGCTTCCATTATTTAGTATATGCAACCTTATTTTAGCTTTTGTTTTATAGGTTAAATTATCAATACAATATTTTAAATTGTGATAACAATCATTAACAACTATACATACTGCTATATCGTGCATTATTCTATGTTCTTATCAGCAAATTCAAGTTCTTCAATCAATCTACCATAAGATTCTTTAAACTCAAACTTCCTTTCATTTATCAATATTTTTAACCTTTCAGCTTGTGCTTCGGTTTGCATTTTTAAAATTTCAAATTCGTTTTTTTCGTACTCGTCTTTTTTTGCAAAATTTGTTTTCAATAAACTTAAACGTAATTCAAGGCACTCAACCATTCTTTCTGATGCTTGTATATCTTTTAATTGTAGTTCAAGTATATCGTTAATCATTTCCTTCTTTTATATATTCCTACAATTGTATAAGGTATTGTAAAAGGCAATATAAAACATAACAATACTCCCGAATACAACCAATAAGGGAAAGGTTGTGATAACGCAACTTTTAAATCTTTTACTAACAAATGAAAATCATCTCTAAATGTTAGCAAAAGTATTGCAACAAAAATTAAAGCAATCCATATTTCTATTAAACACATCATATTTATTTATTTGCATTTCCATAATATTGGTCAAAGTATTGTTTCGCTTGTTCTTCAACAGCTTCTTCCATAGACACATTGTGCATCTCTTTATATTCTTTTATATATTTTTTATTTGCATTTAGATACTGAATCGCAGCATCAACAAATTCTTTTTTAGTAAACTTACCTTCAATTTTATTTGTAAAATTATGTATGTAAACAAAGAACCTTTTATCTCCTGCCATATATCTATTATTAACAATCAATTGTGCTATTTTAAATAGCGTAGGATTATTAACCTTTCCTTTAATATCATTTACATTATCTGCTTGATAGTGCATACGAACCCACCTTGCGTTTTGCCAAATACGAGGTTCTACTGGTCGTAAAGATTGATAACTAATTAAAATATCTACTGCCCTATGTCGCAAGTTTACTAACCCACCTACAATTTCTTCCATAAATGTTACGGAAATAATATAGGTATTTATATCCTCAATAACAAGCATACCATTTCGATACACTTTCAATAGATATTCTAAAATTTCTTTTTTCTCTTTGATACCTACATTCTTTGCATCAATCCTTCTACATTCAGCAATATTCGCTTTTGACCATTCTTCAATGTCCTTTAATGCTATCCTTTTTGGATTGAAACCCTCAATATCATTTTTGGCAAATTGTTCTTCAGTATATTCACCATTTGTGTCCATAATCAAACACTTTCTGCCTTTAACTTTATTATAGAATTTGTCTTTGACATACTCTTTAATAATGTGCATATTTTGATACGTCTTGCCTACACCCTGAATACCTGTGCAAACAACCATACCTGCTTCTCTTTGTTTTGCCGCTGGCTTTTTAATCATCATTCTATTGTTTGTATTGGTTCATCAATAATTGAATCGTAATCCCCTTCAGTTAAAACTTTTTCAGCTTGCTTAATAGTTTCTTGTGTTGGTTCTTCGACAAAAATTTCTTTCTCTATTATAGCAGATTCTTCTTCATCTTTTTTAGCGTAATTAGGCGTAGGCTCTTGTTTTGGTTGAGGTCTTTGTCTTTGTCCTCCTTGTTCTTCTTTCATATTTCTTAACTGTTCTAATAAACTATTTGTTTGTGATTTTAGTGAAAATAATGCGACTATTTGACCACCAAATATTTTAGCACTTATCAACATTAATTCTTGCGCAGGAGTTGGTGCTACACCTTTTTCAAGTAATACTTCTGCAAGGGCATCTACGAGGTCTGCTTTTTCTTCTGCATCAATTTTTGAAAGTTGTTGCGCTTTCATACATTGCAACTGAAAGAATTGTTTTACAGTAGCTTCTTGACCATCTTCAAGCGTAACAAGTAAATCCAAATCCATTTCATCATTCAATTCATACTCTGCAAGTTTTGCTTCGTTAATATCTTTGTTTGCATACCATTCAAAGCCTTTCTCCGATAACATACAAGTTGTTTCAACAATATATTTTGCAAACTTTTTTGTACTTCTTTTTTTCTTACCATTATCCATTTCCCCAAATTTAGGGTTCATAGGTTCTGCTGAATTTTTTTGCTTTAATTGTTTTTGTTGTGTAGAATTAGATGGTTTAGAGGTAGAAACTTCATCCCCTGGCATTTCAAATGAATCTTTAAAACTTGTTGGTTCATCAAATGAACTTCTAAATGACGTTTGTTTTGCTTGTTCCTCATTAGGAAATTCGTTTTCAGTTACATAACCTCTTACATTAGGTTCTTCTCTATTCAACGGGTCAATAAAGCTATTATCATCATCGTAAAAACTTTTTGTTTCCTCTTTGTCAGTTGTTTTTTCTACTTCCATATTTTCTCTAAAATTTTTATGTTCTTCGTATTTTTCTTCTGGTTCGTTTTTTATTTCTTCAAACTCAACATTATCTACACAATGTATATTATATAATTTTTGCAACTCATCGTAACTTGTTACAGGCTTAAATTCAGATGCAAACTGTGGGTTTTCTGCAATCTTCTTTTGAATAGCAGGAGTTAGTTTGCTTAATAATCTTGCTTCTTTATAATTCTTAACACCTTTCTTAATATATATTTTTATCATTATTTGTTATGTTTATCGTTTATAAATTTTATCAATTTTTTTTGTAAGTATTGGTATGTTTCTAAAAACTTTTTGTCTTGTTTTAATTCAGGGTTTAAGTTTTTATATTTTTTTATTCCTATTAATACACTTGTCGGCCAGTTAAAAAATATTCTACTTGAAATATAGCGTATAGGCAACTCTAAATTAAAATAAAGTAAGCAATATGCCATCTGTTTATATTCTTGCTTAATACCTCTCGTATGACCTTGCTTTAGTGTTCTATAACTTATGTTATAATACTCAACAACAGAATTTAACACAAATTCAATTTCATCTTTTTTATCATTCGTTTTATTAAGTGCTTCAATCAATGCTATGTTCAACTCCTTTAATGTATATACCTTCAAGCCTTGCTGGATATTCTTTAATAAAATTTCAATGTCTTTATTTTCATTCATTACATTTAATAAGTTTATGTACAAAAATAAACATTATTAACGTACAAAAAAAATTAAACGTCTAATTGTTAAAAATTATTTATAAATTTGTAACAAATAAATTAATTTATGAATGATTTTGATAATAGAAATGATAGGCAATTATTTTTCAACCAAATAAAAGGTTCGATACTTGAATTAAATATAGGTGAAATATTTTGTAACATAACTCTTAACGTAGGACACGAAAGCATTAGGCAGGTTAATCTAATTTCTAAAAGACCTCAATACGATGAATTGATTAAAACTTATTCTATTGGCGATAAAATTTCAGTAAAGTTTTATATAACAAGTAGGTATAAAAATGGAAAATGGTACACTACTGCCAACCTTCTTTCTGTCGAAAAAAATTAGTCTTATAGTTCAAATAAAAGAGCGACCTAAATTTACATAAAGGTCGCTCTTTTTTATTTTGATATGTCTTAATCTTAAACTTTCAAACCTCTCTGAAATTCGGTTATTTTATCTAACTCTATAAATATTTGCCTTTCAAAACCTCCATTATTTTTAAAGTGCAAAAACGAGCCGTTGTTTAAGATATATTCTTTTGGTATCAACCACTCATTAATTTGGTCTGATAGTCTTATTTTGTCAAAAGAAATGGCATCTGCTAATAGTTTGTGGTTAAAACCATAACTTTCATTTTTTCTAAATAGATGCTTTAATCTATCTCTCTTTACCTGAAAAGTTCTTGTTGCTATATTAACAATGCCAAGTCTTCTGCTTTTTGTTTCAGACATCAATTTTAAACTTATGACTAATCTAACTCCATTATTTTTAATAAGAACTAAATTACCATACTCGTCTGTTTTGCTACTAATTAAATCTTTCTTTTTAGCTTTTTTCATAGTTATATTTTTTTAAGTTTTAACTTTTGTTATACAAATATATAACTTTTTAAACAAACCTAAAAAAATATTAGAAATAGTTATTAACAACGAAAATGTTTATTTCTTTGCTTCCTCTTTTGCCTTCATTCGTGGCTTCAATACATAGTTATAAAGCAAGAATATACCTATTCCTACTCCTAAAACCATTAGTAATGTTTTACTACCATTCCCTGTTGAAGGTGTTGCCGATGTTTCAAATTTTGTTATCATTTTTATTTTTTATTAATTGTGAATACTTCTTCTGCTGTTTCAATAAGTGTATAATGACTTGTTTCGATTCCATTATCCCCATCATCATCATAATTTTCTGCTAAAACATCATAACATTTTGGAGCCAGAGTTTCTAATTCATCAGCAGTAACTGTTTTCTTTCCCGATTCGTGTAATTTTTTTAATTCACTTTCGATAGCCAGCCCTTTCGGGTCAATTTTAACTTCTTCTTTTTCCATTTCTTGTTTTATTTCAGATTCAGCATAAGGTAATTTATCAGATTGATTACTATCTTTTCCTTGTAGATAGGCTTGTATTTCTTGCGTAACCCACTTGTCATTAGCTTTTAGCTTAACAACTGTTGAGTTACCAATTTTCTTACCTTTCGATTCAGTAAGATTTACAATGCGATTAATCTTTGCAATAGTTTCTATACCAACCTTTGCTTCTTCTGGAAGTTCACTTAATGTTAAGTTATTTTCCTTCATTAATTTTTCATAAGAATATTCCATAGTTAATTTTTTTTAGTTTTTGCAAATATAAATCAATTATTTTAATTTTTCAATTATTGACGTTGCTAATTTTCTACCTTCTGCTGAAAAATGTTTTAGGTTGACTTGAATAGCACTCATCAATTTTTCTTTACTTCTGTCTTTTAAATCGTTTTCAGAACAAAAAGAGTTTCCATCTGACACCATTCTATTGTAAACCGAACAAGCAAATTCTTTTTCATTAGAATCTAACTTGCAAGACCAACAATCTGCTAAAGTAGCACCACTTTCGTATTTTATTGTATCTATTAAAAACAACTTGAACCATTGTGCGTTTGCTCTACCTTCTTTCCCACTTTGCTCAATCATAGAACCTTTTTCATTACCCCAACTTAAACCATTTTCATACTTGTCTGTATCAATAGTTTTTTTGAAATTGATTATTGAAAAACCTTTTGAGCGTAAAGATTCAACATACCGATAAATATTATCTTTTCCTATATCGCTTACATTTGGAGCCGTTAGAAAAACCATAGAATTATCAGTATGGTCAAGATAGTAGTTTTTAATCAAATTCGTTTGTGCAGACAAGTCGTTGTAAATGGTAATAAGTTGTTTGAATTGTTCGGGATTTTGTAAAGAATAAATATCTCCAGCTATTCCTCCTTTCATAAATTTACCACCACTTTCGTATTTCATATTGTAAGCACCTTCAACTACTTCGTAGCCTTTTGGCAATCTCCAACCTGCATCTACTTTAACTCCTTTATGACCTCTTGAATAGTTATAAGATTTATCTGCACCTTTTACTGCTTTGTAACCGTGAGGTAATCTATAACCTTTTGTAGCTGAAACGTGCTTTGAACCTGCTACTGTTCTACCTCTTTTGTACATCGCACCACCATTAGCATATTCTTCATCATCCATAAACATTTCAAGGTCTTCTACGCTATTGATTGGGTGTCTTGCAGTAAAAGTATCAACATCATTTAACTCCTCAATATCTACACCATCTTCAATATCATCGTAAGTACAATTAACATTTACACTTCCTTCTGCTACATACCAATTTCTTCTACCTTGTTTGTAAACAAATATTGTTGCTGGGTTTTTGCTTCTTCCATAAGTTCCTTCTACTTCTCCACCATAACCATACATTTCGCCACCGTGAGCAAATTCATCTTCTCCAATTTTTTCTACTTTCAATCCCATACTATTAGCCATACGCTCAATCATATTTTGAATTTTACTTGTAGTAACTGAATATTTTTTTGTAGAGATACTTACTGTTTTACCTTTTCTTTTAGCAATCAAAGTTCCATAATTTCTTAATAAAACAACATTACCAATAGTAGAGTAGTGAGTTGAAAGATTACCTACCTTCAATTCTTTTTTGTCAGATAAAAATGATTCAATCACTCCTTCGTTTGTTGTAATAGTAGAGCCTTTAGCGTATTTATCTGATAATTTTCCCTCTTTTTTTAATTCATCTAACGCTTGTTCTTTTGCTAAATTCCAATAATGATTAAAAGAATCGGCATCTCCTTTATTTTCGTATTTTTCCCTATATATCTCCCCTGTTTTTTCATCAACAATTTTTAAATCATTCCAAAATGGCTCATATCTTGCAATAGTAGAGCCTTTAGCGTATTTTGAAAACACTCCTTCTTCAATCAATTCTTCTTTGGTTATTTTCTCTCTGCTATCATCTTCATATTTTATAAGGGTTAATGTATTACCATTCCAATTCCAATCATCATATTCTCTGCCCGAAGAAACTAACCAATTTTCTATTAATTCATATTCGCCTTTAATAGTAGAGCCTTTAGCGTATTCTACATTCATACCTTCTGCACCAAATCTTTTTTTGTTGAATCCAATAAGCGTTTCTGCCATTATTGCTCTCTTTTTCATTTTACCAGTAGCAACCTTTTCTACTTTGCGAATAGAACTTAATGTTAAGTCTTTACCTGCTTTTATAATTCCTTTTTTCTCTGCGAACTTACTTACAATACCTTTCTTACCTGATAGTGCTGGTTTTATCCATTTCTTTTTACCTTTAAGAGTTTTCTTTTTAGGTTCTTCGTTCTTACTAAAATGTTTTTTTGTTGCCATTGTTTTTATTTTATTTTTTTAAGTTTATTTTTCTAACATTAATTCACAAAATTCATAAAGACCTTCCCACTTTTCTAACGCTTCACCTTCTGCATCTTCCATCATCATTTCAGCAAAATCTTTTAACCCTTGCCATTTTTCTTCTGCTGACAAATCTACACTTTCTTTTTTAGGTGCTTCCTTACGAACTATTATTTCTTTTTCTTGTTCTTTTGCGCCAGACATTATTTCGTTCTTTACGAAGTAAGGAATCATTATAGAATCATCTTTTACATATTTAGATAAAACAGACTTCAAAGTTTCAACTCGCCCTAATGTTTCTTCATTCATTATAGCATCGGTATATGTATATCCTATGTATTTATCTACGAACTCTAACAAGTCAGTTCCTTGAATTGAGTTGTTATCAGTATATTGTTGCAAGTACCTTCTAACTATCCACCATTCTCTCAAACCACCTTTTATTACATCTGAATAACATAATGCAAAATTAGATATAAGCACAAGTCTGTCATCTGTAAAGGTTACTTTTTCTTCTACATTATTATCTTTAATAAGATTATTTAGTGTTCGCATTTCAGATACCCATTCTTCATTGTAAAGACTTGCAGGCACATAGTTTTTAAACCATTCGTAAAATTCAGAAAATTTATATTCTGACGTACTTATTTCTATCGTTTTATCCATTTTATTTTTATTTGTTTCGTTTTCAATATTTGCTCCTTGTTCGTATTTTTTAGGGTTATGTCCCCATATTAATAAAGATGTATGCTTTCTTGTTTTGTTACCTTTTTCATCATATAAATCACCTCTATTTCCACTCATACGACTTATAAAACTAATTTGCTTTTTCGCCCAAGTCCACATAGTAGGTGTCCAGTCTGACATAGGCGTTTCTTTCATTTTCATAATCCATCTTGCACTTTCTCTACCACTACTAATACCTTGCTCACTCGCTTCTTTAGATGAAAGACCTGCATCTTTCCCTTCCTGTGAATTGTAAAATTTTTCTAATTCACTATTGCTCATATTAACAAGCGACTTCCACTTTTTATATGTTTCTTTATTCTCAACATTACCACCATCAGCGTATCTTATATCGGGATTGCTACCATCAAAGGTCGTGTTGCTTCCGTCTGCGAGTTTGATTTGGTTAGGCTCAAACACAATATAACTATCCCCACCGTGCTCAAAATCATTGTTGTATATCAATCCGTCCACATTCCCCTTAATCTCTTTAAGAAACAACTCAATATTTTCCTTTCCTTTTTCAAAATCAAACCAATCAATTTTTTTTCTTGGGTATAAATTTCCAAAAATTGTTTTGGGTAGCCAATGCCTTCTATCGTTTAATCTTCTTATTTTTCTGATATTCAAAAAGCACTCATACGTTTTAGTTTCCCAAGTGTCACGGTCATATCCCCTATCCCTAACTTTAAATGTGATATTTGTGTCCGCTTGTTCTTTACTTCCAAAGTGAGTTCCTATTTCGTATGTTAATTTAGTCTTAAAAACATTAAACGGCTTAAATTTGTTTTTTTTCTGAATATATGAATGGTGTACCACTAAAGGCTCACCGTTTTCATCAACAACTTTACTCGCAGTTTCGGGCGAGTTCTCCCAATCTCCAAACCACTTTTTAAACGCAGAAGTACGCACCAAACGATATTGTTCGGGCGTAAGGTTACTTGGTTGCTCGTTTGGTGCTAAAAGGACTCCCTCCGTTAAACTTTTAATAGCTTTTTTATTCCACAATGATATTTGAGTATAGTATTTATTTTTTTCAATAAGACCATCAAAACCTAAATTAACTAATCCAATTCTTACTTTTTCTTTTTCGTAATTATCATTCAAATATTGTAAAACATCAATTACACTATCAAAATCTTCGTAATCTAAATTAAAGTAATTGGATATTGCTTTTATGTTTTTCTTGCTTTCCTTTAATTCATCAAATTTTGATAAGGTTACTTCATATAAGTTTTTACCAAAATTTTTACTATAATCAATGTCATCGGTTATGTAAAAAGAATTTCCTCTATAATCTTCTTCATCGGAATAAAATAAAATTTTTTCTAAAGATAAATTCTCATCTGAACTATGATAAAACTTTTTATTTAATAAAACATTACCACCATCATCGTATCTTATATGCCCACCTTGTTCGTCTATTTTCATAATTATTATTCTTCGAGTGTGAATATATCAACTATTTTTTGAATTTGACTATCTATTGCTTCCATTAATTCACCTTCAATTGCTGGGTTGAACATTACCTCCCCACCTATGTTTTCTGTTTCATTAACATTTTCAACAAATTGCTGTAAAACATACATATCTGCTACCTCTTTGAAGTATTTACTACCTATTGCAAATGTAGGTTTTTGATTCATCTCTGAAAGTAAATTTGTTATAGTTATAAAATTTTCATAACTCATTTTTACTTTATGATTATATTGAATACCCCCACCATACATTTGTTGTTGCATTTGTATAATGTTTGTAGGGAATATATACTTAAATAAATCACCTCCAGAAACTCTATAATACCTTTTTTTATTACCCCAAGTTTGTACGTTTGAAAACAAATCACTCTTTTTGGTTAATTCAAGATTATCGCTTGTTATTTCTTCTCCTAAATTGTTTAGGAAAACAGCAAACCCTTCTGCATAATTCATAGATGTTGTTATCATTTCAACGCTTAAATGAGTTACAAAATCCTCTATACTCATTTGAGGTTCTTGTATTTGATTTCCTTCAAAAAATTTAGCTACAATTTTGTTATTAAAATCTTTAATAGTATCATCTAAATCAATAATAATACCTGCAAATCCTGTTGCACTTGAAATTTCAAATAAAAATTTGCTATCATAAGGCAACTTATTACCGTAATAATTTCCTGCAATTTCTTTATTATTTAGTTGAGCATCATAGAATCTTGCGATACAATGCCAATACAAGTATTTTGTCATTAAAATATCTATATTCCTTGTATTACCATCAAAGTATATAGGATATTGCAAAGCACTTTCGTCATTGTAACGACTATCAAGTTCAGTGTAAGTAGTTTTTTGAGGATTACCATCAATACCTTTTTTATCAATTATCTCTATACCTAATCTGTCTGAATTATCGCTCATACTAAATTTGGTAATTGTTCCATTCAAAGAGTTTTGTTTTGATAACATAAATGTTTTTAACGTACTTCCTACAACAAACCATTTAGGTTCTGTATATGATGTGTCTAACTTACCTGCAATTTCATTCCAAACATCTTCTTTATAAGAATTTGAAATTAAATCTAATTTTATTATAGACTTTCTACCTTTAATAGTTCTATCCTCAAAAGATATTTCTCTAAATATTTGCGACATAGCGAAATTTTGAGTAGCAGTAGCAGTAACTCCAGTGAAATGAACATTTACTTGCGAAGGTATAAAGTCTTCTTCATCAAAAGGAAATACAATCCCTGTAACAACAACTGGTTCTGAAAAAACTTCTTTATACTCATATTTTTGAACATCCATTTGAACATCACCATACTCGTCAGTGTAAATTTTATTTTCCTCTAAATAAGATAATTCGTGAACCTCTCCTATTTTATTTATAAAAGATTTTGTCTTATCAATAAGACTTGCGTAATCAGACATTTTTTCTTCATACTATTCCTTTCTTTCTTTAAGTTTTTTAATTGTATTTTCTTTTTGTTTTATTTCTCTTTCTGAATTTCTAAATTGAGATTTTAATTCAGAAACATCGCCATAAGATGATAGTTTTTCATTTAATAAAGCATCTTCTTCTTTTAATTTAGACATTTCAGCACCCAACTTTGTAAGCGATTCTATATCACCACTATTTGCTGCTTCTGTAATTTTATCTTTTACTGATGATATTGCTGATTTTACTTTTTTAACATCGTCTTCTAAATCAAAAATTTCTTTTGCTTTCCCGAGAGGTCTATATTTTAAAACCTTTTTTTGCTCTTCGGTTTCAGGAATATTTGTAATTGAATCGAATTTTTTATGCAATTCATTTTTTAAGTCTTCTACATTTTTTTCTAAATCTTTTATTTCTTGCGAAACACCTGCTATCATTTTTAATTGAGATTCTCTTTTGTTTTTAGCGAACCTATCAACCAAAGCATTAGCATCAATTTGATATGAAACTATATCATCATAAATTTTATCATAACCCAAGCCATCTGCTGTTTCTCCAACACCTTTCAAAACTAATCTATTAGAGATAGCATTTTTAATTTGTCTTTCAGCATTTTTTTCTTTGTACTCAACTGTTGTTGCCTTTTCTAAAAAGCTATGCCCTCCAAAAGATGTTTTAGCGTTTTCATCTCCTAAATAGAAAGGGAATTTTGAAACTGTTTGTGCTTTGTAATCTTTTTTAGATAACTTACCATTGAACAATCCCATTGAATCAAGTCTTTGAATTTCAGCATTTAATCTTGCAGAGAAAGTATCGTAAAAATCTTTTTGAAATTGAAAGTCATAAAAGTAAAGTGCTTTTGTAAAATCCCTTATCTGCTCTTTTCTTTCAATTTTAATTCTTCTACCTAAATCTTTCATTGTTTCGTTAAAAGGCTCAATAGCAATATCACTAAAAAAGTCATCTGCTTGAAACAAATAAGACGTTTGCTCCTGATTAGAACTAACATTTGCAGATAATGAACGCAATTTTCTTTCCATCAATGCGCTTATTCTTGATTCAGAAGGTATAGCAGAAACGATATATGTAAACTCTGGAGGATATACTTGACCTGTTCTATTTATCCTTCCCAACTTTTGAACTTCTTTGTTAATATCAAGTTCCATTTGAGTAACAATCATTGAACGCTTTTTAACTTCCTCTTTATTTTCAAGTGTTGTCGGCCAGCCAGATTCAATTTCTTTTTTAACGCCTTCAACAACTATCTCTTGTTTGTTTGTAGGGTAAAATATTTTGGCTTCTCCAACAGGTCTGGCGTGCATCGAAATACCAACAGCACCACTTTGATTTATAATTAAAGCATCTATTTTATTTTCGTTAAACTCCCTAACAACTACGGTAGTGTCTTTTATATCTCTTTTAGCTATAACACCACTATCAAAATTATCTCCTGTAAAATTAACTTGCAATTGCCTTCCTGTTATTTCATTTATAGAAAAACCTGCATCTTTAATACGTTTTTTTATTTCGTCAATTGGAGCAATCGAAACTCCTGTATCTGAATTTAATATTTTACTTAACGAATTTCTATATTTAGTTTCAAGCAAATCTTTTATCTCTTTTGATAAATCGTGGTCATCATCAAAAACGCAAATTGTTTTTGTTGAAATAACTCTTTGACCATCATCTGCAATAGTTTCTATATTTTTTTTCCACCTCATTGTATAGAACAATAGATAAGCTATATAAAGTTTAAAGTCATTTGTTATAGTGTCGCCTATTTTGTATTTGCCATCATCTTTCATTGTCATAAAATTTATTGGCATATTACTTAATGCAGACTCCATAGTATTTGCAATTGTAATTACTGGCTTTATACCATTCCTTAATTTAGCAATAGCAAATCCTGTTGTTTGCTCTATTTTCAATCCAAGCAAAAAGAAATTAAACATTTGAAATGTTAAAGCGTTTATTGACCTTGCTTTATCTACTTCATCTTTTGTTCCTTCTATTGGCTCTGTTGGACTTAATCTTTCAGGCAATGATGATTTAAACGCTTTCACTATATTAGTTACATCTGTTTGAAAATTTCTAACGTCTTCAAATAATGTAGCAACCCTATCCATACGAAGTCTTTGTTGTGTGCCTATTGCATCGCCCTCTGAATCTGAAACTGTATAATATTCAGATGAACCTTGAATCATTCGCTCACGTCTTAATAATTGACCATTTCTAACTAACTCAACAGAAACGGCTTCTTGAAGCGCAGTATCTCCTGCAATGAAAGTTTCAATTAATTCTTTTGTTGATAAACCAGACTCTCTTATACTTGTTTTTATAGCATAAAGTGGCATATTAATCGCTCTCTTTGAATAGGTTGCTGAAATGTATGTAGTCATAGCAGACCTTTCTATAAAGTTAGAAAGAGTTGTAAATATGTTTGAAGGTTTTTCTACTGTACCACCACTCGCAGAATGGCTTTCATCCAATATTAAAACGCTTCCTGTTGCAAATTTTTCAAAGAATCTAATTTTAGGATGTATAACTCTCCTACCACCAGTTTTTTTAACATCTTCATACAAACTCGCAACTTGACTATAAGACATTACAAATAGCTGATATTTTACAGGCAATTCTAATTTACTTACATCTTGTTCATAGTCATAAGACCAACCCTTAATACCTTTTTCGTAACCCATTGCAGACTTTAATTCATCGTCTGTCATTTTTGAATAAATGATATTCCCATCTTTATCAACAATGTTTTCTCTATTTGGGAAGAAAGGCGTTAGTTTCATTTTGCCTTGCTTTGCTGCTTCTTCTAATTGCTTTGATTGTGTAGCCAAAGGCACATCTATATATTTTTTTATTTTATAACCATTTTCAACAAAGTCCTGTCTATATAATTCAACTAAATCATACATAACTTCTTGAACCTTATCGTAATCTTCTTCTGTTTCTTTTATTTTGTAAAAATCTTTTAATCTATTTGGCTCTAAATCTTCAAAAGAATAATCTACCGAAACGTCTTCATTTTCTTTTAAGTCGCTTAAAATAATTTTTATAATTTCTTCGTCAGACCACTCCTCTTTTGTAATAGTTTCTACTTGTAATTTTTTCTCAATTATACCTGCATCAAAACCAATATCAATTAAATCCCTATAAATATCATTTATTAAATGTTTTTTCTCTGTAAAGAAAAATGGAACTTTCTTTAATTCAGTAATTGAATATCTAATCAAACCTGCTGCCGTTCTACCTTTACCAACACCTGTTTGGTCGGCAATAATAATAGCATCGTTTTTTTCTTCGTATGAATATATCGCAGTTGCTATTGCATCAATTTGTTCTCTACCAAACCTCACAATTTTTCTACCTGCACTATCTAATTCTGGCGAATAACATAAATCTTCAACAGACTTATAATGTAGTTTTTTTGCTACATATTGCTCAACGGTTAGTTTATATTTATTTTGTATATAACTTTTTAAATGTAAATTAAAATTCTTTTGTTCCTGTGCCATAGCAGTAGGTACAAGCGTATCAAGAGTTTCGCAACTTTCAGATGCTGGGAAATAAGGGGATTGAACTCCATCAATATTTGCACCCTCTGCCATTTTTTCTCCATCTAAATAATGTGTAGCATCTGACAAATCACTCGCTGAACGATTTACTTTACTTACTACCCAAGCAGGAACTTTTGGTTTATCTTTCATAATTTCAGAAAGTTCTTCCGTGTGATGTTTTATTTGTTTGTTATTGTTAAGCACCATTTCAGCGTTTTCTTTTTCAACTCCACCACCGTTAGCGTATTTCTTATTACGAATCATATCTCGTATTTCATCTTCAAAAACATCTATATCAATAGAAAATTCATAATTAGAAAAAACAAAATACTTGTGTGTTTTCCAACCTGTGTCTTTTGAAAGTGTATTTTTATTTTCTACTGATTTTTTTACGAAAGCACCTTTTGTGTTTTTTGTTTTTTCTTTTGAAATCGGATATATATATGAATCTGCATTTCTATCTACATCGTAATAACCAACAAGTTTATTGTCAAAAAGAATTTCAGTTCTAATAGTACCAGCAAGGTCGGCTGTTTGTTCTATATTACCTATTGAAATGTGATTTTTAATGAATTTCAATGAATCGCTTGTAGATGCCACATCTTCGTAATCAGAAGTTCCTTTATACTTATCTCTCAATCTTTTTGCCGCTTCACCAATCCCACCACCTTTTATAGTAGAGCCTTTAGCGTAAAATCTTGTTTCGTTATTTTTGGCTAATGTTAAATCAGATTTTCTATAATGACCTCTTTTTTCTCTTGGTTTTCCATAATAAGTGGCTACATAATATAAATCTCCACCCATTTGAGTTTTTTCAAGAACTATACCTAAATTGTTATTTTCAGTTTTTACATATACATAATCTAAAACACCTATGTCTTTACCACCTTTAATAGTAGAGCCTTTAGCGTAAAACTCACTCTTACCTTTAGTTCCTATTGGTCGCAAATCGTATGGTTGATTATCTAAATAATATTCAAAAGTATAGCCAACTTCATTAACCTCATTGAGCATATCAGCCATATCTTTATAGTCCATATCGCCTAAATCATCGCCAAACTTTTCAGCATAATTATCTAAAATATTTTGTACTTTTTCTGGGATGTTTTCGTAATCTTCAAATAGGTCAATTCCATTGTTAGCGTAAAATCTGTCATCTTTATTTTCCATTGTTTCTTTTTTTTGCAAAATTAATAAATTTATTATGAGTTTTGTTGAACAAATATTGGCTTATAACATCTTTGGCACTTGTTTGCAAAATAAGCAGTTGCGCCATATCCTTTAAATCCACAATTTGAGCAATTGTATGTATAATCTAAAAATAATTTGTTTTTTTCAAAGTTTTTATAAAATGTTTCCGCTTCTTTACCTTGCAATGCAGATGCAACTTGTTTCCATATCTTTCCGTGTCCCGGCTTTGATTTATCAAAATGTTCTGGGTCCAGTTGTTGCAAACCAAACATAGTACCTTCGCCTTCAAATGAAAATATTTCAAACACAATAGCGTGAGCAATTTCGTGTAAGATAACATCAGTCATATTTTTGTGCCAATTATCATCTCCTTTTGTAAATTCGATTGACACCATTATATTTTTATTCTTTGATTTTAAAACGCCTTCGTTTCTCGGGTCGCATAAGCCTGCCCAAGATTTTGACGTTCCAAATTGAAACCTCCAACCTCTTTTAAAAATATTCATACTCGTTTGTTTAAGCAAGAAAGGTTTTAAATCTTTTATATCTTTTATCTTATCAAAATAATCTACATTGATAAGTTGATTACCTGCATCAAAAGTTTTCTCAACTATTTCGGGAGTAGTTTTTTTTACAGGTTGCATTTTTTTCATAAAGTCATCGAAAGCCATCGCAGTTATTTTTTAGATATTATTTTTTTTGCAAGTTCCCACATTTCTGAACTCCAATTTTTTGTGTCTGTATTTCTCATTTTTTCTATGATTGAAAAATCTCCACCTGTTTGCATTTTATTTATTTTAGCTTCTTGTTTAAGCATTTCTTTAATAGGCTTTTTGCCACTACCTATATTTGCTCTAATGTTATCCCATAAACCACGCTCTGAATAACTACCATCGGCTCTTTTAAGTAATTCGCCTCCAGCTTTAAAAATAACAGAGTTTTCTGGGTTTGCTTTTATTTCATCCGAACTTAATGCTCTTGAAATGATGCTATAAAATGTGGAGATATTGGGGTTGTGAATTTCGTTAAATATTCTCCCAGCGTTTGTTACAGAGTGTCCAGAAAACCTTATCTTTACCCATTGCCTCCAATTTTTATCAAAAATATTTATATAAAAGCTATCTCCAAAATCCTTTATACTTTCTGATTTTGTAAAAAGTATCGGGAACTGCTTGTTTTTGTTAAGAGTTTCTAACCAAAGCAAGTAGTTGTCATAATATGATATTTTAAACTTTGGGTCGGCTCTTTTAATTAATTCGCCACTCTTTCTCTCCTCTACCTTGCTTTTAAATTTGCTTTTTTCAGCATTGCCACCTTTTTTAAATTTAGGTTCTACTATTGGTACGCCATTACCTGCGCTCTGATTTATTCTGCTTAATTCTTTCCAATGCTTTTTAGCTGCGTGTTTGTTAATTATAACCTCACCACCTTCTACTTCAACAGGTCTATTATCATCGGTAATTATAGTTTTTATACCACCCAAAGAATTTCCATCTTTGTCGTAATGTGCTTTGCCTAAAAGCGTTCCACCATCTTTACCGTTATTTGTTTTTCTAAATTTATTCATTTTATTTTTAAAAAAAATTGAATTTAACGTAGCAAATATAAGCAATTTAATAACACAAAACTATTCATATATTAAAATAGAGCCTTTAAATGCGTATCTTTTTTCAGCTGCAATTTTCCATACATCGCCATCTTCATCTTTTAGAGCATCCATAAAACCTTTTACGATATTATCAATATCTGGACGACTTTTATGTGGCAGACCATTCATTCTTTCTTTCTTTTTTAACGACCAACTATCAGGCATAGGTAAAAAGAATACGACATCAATAGTATTTTGCATAACATAATTAATATTGTTACACTCTTGTATAACTTTATTTTTAAAAGCGAAATACCTTGTAACTGCAGGTCGCTGTCTTTTTTTTTCGTTATCGTGATTAGGGTTGGTTTTCCAAACGTCAGACCTTGTCATTCTTACTGCACCCATAGGAATAACGTCTATTAAATGGTACTTCCTTTTTAAATCAATTGCTATTATACTTTCTTGTATTTCATTTACTATACCATTATTTGTTCTTGAAACCCCTATACTTTTACCCATCGTTATTTTGTTAATATTTATTGTATAACTTTTTAAATTATTTTAATTTTTGAAACCTAAACTCTTAATAACTTCAATATCTATTAGCGTTAAACTATCTTCTTTTAACCCAAATGATTTTATTTTTCCTGCATCTAATTCTTTCGTATATACTTTTCTATAACTACCATTGTAATCCCTTGAAAATATCTGATTGCAAACTTTAATCTTAACACCTTTTTTATTTCTAAATATAAGATTAGCGTAAACTATTTCACCTTCTTTTATCATTTTATTTTTTATTTATATACTTATTATGAATTGATATAATTAAGTCTTTGTGCTGCTCCTTATCGCCATAATCTAAATGACATTTTCTACATACAGCCATTAGATTTTCTATAACATCTTTACTTTTAGAACCTCCCATACCCCTTGCGTTTATATGGTGTATATCTACCGCAGTAGAACCACAAATTTCGCAAGGGATAAAGTCAGATTTTTCAAAGCCAAAATAGTTTAAATATATTTTGGTATGCGCTTTCATTATATTTTTAATTTAGATTGAGATTTATTATCTGCATTTTTTTGTGCATCAGAAATTTTAACATCTAACTCAATTGATTCAGTTGATTCCAAAGCATTTGATTGAAAAGATTGTTTTTCATTATAATCTACATACTCTACATCAAGCGTTTCTGCATTTTTAATAATTGCTTGGTCTGCAGTAATTGCAGTTTGCATATCAACTGAAAGTATGCCATACTTACTTAATAAAAGTTTTATAACAGTTTTCAAAGCCATAGAATCAAAGTCTAATTGCCATCTTCCGTATTTACTTGAATATGATTTTGAATATTTAGTTCCGTGATTTTCTAATTGCTCCTTTGTCATATAAAACATTTTTTCAAAACCATTTAATAGTTTGAAATAAGCAACGTAACCAATTATCTTGTTAGACCTTTTTTTAGTTGTGTCAAGTTCTACTTCGCCTGTTATCCTATCGTGTTTAACTAACTCTCCTTCATAAACCTCACTTGCATTTATGTTTTTATATTGCGCAGTCCTTAAAGCAAGTTGAATGAATCCTTTGTAACCCATTTGAAATTGAGCAACTGACAAGCCATCTTTTTTGTAAGGTACAATATGTGCAAAACCTAAATTTGATTGTATTGGAAGGTTTAATGTAGCTGCAATTACAGCACTTGATATAACGCTCTCTGGCTCACAATCGGAAAGAGAAGGGTTTGTTTTTGTAGCAGATATGATACTGCTCATAAATGCGTTTGCGTTCTTTCCAAGTATTTCAGAGAATCTTGATTTGATATTCTCCTGTGAAAGTATTGATGTTACAGATTTTTTTGCTAATTGATTTTCCATAGTTATTTTTTTGTTTTTAGTTTAATTTTATTCTCATAAGCATATCTATTCTTGCAGTAATTAAAAACGCCATATTTTTTAGGGCAATATCTTCTTAATGAATTTAATTCTGTTATAAATGTGTTTTCACAATATATGCAAACTTTAACAATTTTCTTGTATTCGGCTTCTATTATAGGAACTTCTTTAGGTTGTGGTTGTTTAGGTTGTATTTGATATACTCCTGCTTTAAGTTTTCCAATTTCGGCTTTCATCTTATCAATTTCTTCTTTGTTAATATTAACATCAAATTGTAAGTTGCTTATCTGAATACGCATATTTCGTAGTAAATTGCGTTTTCTAAATATGTTTAGTATCATAGTTAATTAAATTGTTCGGTTTGTAAATAGTTTATAAACTGCCCTTTATTCATAATCAAAGAAAATTCAGAAATCATCTTGTACTTTATAATGTCTTTTTCTGATTTTTCAAGTTCATAAACGTAGAACTCATAAAATGAATTTTTTTTAAAATAATCCAATTTTCTTTTTTTGTTTTGTGTAAACAAAGTACCCTTTTTTTGTAATTCCATTTTTTTGTTTTTTTTATTAGTTAAAATTAAAGGCTTCCTTGTCCATTCAAGAAACATACACATTGCTGCTACCTTCCTTACACCTCCCATATTTATTATGAATAAACTTAATTATTCAAGGTGCGTATTATTTCAATATTGATATTGTGCTTGACCTTTCAAGCGTTTGAAAAAATGTTTCAATGTTTTCTAATTCGTAACACTCCTTTAAAATTTCAAACTCATTATAGTCGCACCAATAATTGTTATCATAACTCCATTTTAGCAAGTCTAACCCCATTCTATATTGTTGCCTTCCATATTCAATCATCTCATCATTTAAAGCATATAAACTTACTTGATGTGGTTGGTTTTTTTCAATTGCGCAGAAGATATAATTTTCTCTATTTGAAAAGTCAATATAAAATGCTGCTGATATAGAATAACCATAAGAATAAACATTTCTTTTAAACTCTCTACTACTACTATCTACGCAAGTTTTAATATCTACTATTGTACTTTTATTTTTGCAATAAACATCAGGTCTTAATTTTATTTTCAATCCAGTTTTTTCATCTATTGTGTAGATACTTAACTCCCTATAACTATCGTATATAAATTCAGTTAGTGATTTATTTTTAAGCGCATTTGCACCCATTTTGGTAATCATATCCATTTCATCTTCAAATAATATTCCTTTGTTTTTATTACTAATTACAAAGTCTTCATATTCTTTTTTCCCTTCTTTTGTTCGTCTATCAAACTTTGGAGAAATAGTGTAGTTATCAAAAAATTGATGTGGCTCTAATACTGATTCGTGTAGCGCAGAACCAATTATGTAATGCCTTGAATCTTCGTTTCTTTGTTTTTTTTCTGCATACTTATTAAAGAAATAGTATTGAGGACTTTTCATAAAACTTTTTATGTCAGATGCAGATATGTGGTCTTTCTTTCCAAGATATTCTGGGAATGTGTCCTTTGTATAGTCAATGTTTTGGGTGTTTGTTTTCATAATTATTTTTTTATTTTATGTAAAGATATATATATGTTACAATATTGTGTAACAAATAGTTTTTTTTAATTAAATAGTTATTAACACTTTATAAGTCATCTATTATAAATAAATCTTCTACTGAAACATTCAACTCCTTTGCTATTCTAATTGCTATTGGCAAACTAATAGCTGGACTTTTCTGATTTGCTATTTTAGATATATGACCTCTATTAGTTCCTATTCTGTCTGCTAACTCCTGCTGGCTCATTAAAGCGTTTTCAAGAAAATCTTTTACTTTATTTTCTTTTATTCTTAATTTGGCTTTTTTAATTCTAACTATGCTCATATTTTCTATTTTTTTAAAATGGATATTCTTTTGTAAAATCACTTTGCATTGGACTTAAACTCTTTTTTGGTGTAGCTGCTTCTAATTCTTCGTCTGCTAAATAATCATAATTTTTTAATTTTGTTTGAGTATGAATAAATGATAAAGGTATTTCGCCAAGTTCACCGTTTCTATGTTTTGAAACAATAAGCATAAACAATCCACTTGCATTAAAAGTTTCAGAACCAACTTCATACGTTTCTATACCATAGTATTCTGGTCTATAACAAAATAAAACCATATCTGCATCTTGTTCTATCTGTCCTGATTCTCTTAAATCACTCAACATAGGCTTCTTGTCTGCTCTTGATTCTACTAATCTACTTAATTGCGAAAGTGCAATAACTGGAATTGATAACTCTTTTGCAAGTGCCTTTAAACCTCTACTTATCTCTGCAATTTCTTGCTCTCTATTTGATATGCCTAACCCACTTCTCATTAATTGCAAATAATCAATTACAATAAGTTCTACATTGCTTTCCTTTACTAACTTTCTTGCTTTTGACTTTAGTTCAATCAAACTTATATTTGGTGTATCATCAATAAATATAGGTGCTGTATATAACTCCGAGCAACTTTTATCCATTTGACCTATTTCTTCTTCTGATAATTGTTTTTTAATTATTCTTGAAACGTCA